>OHAD01000016.1_pt1 | contig 188753 bp, 146 predicted proteins | sample 1577011 | NCBI WGS metagenome assembly OHAD01 (sample SAMEA3541510, study PRJEB24748) | human gut metagenome | biome: human gut; feature: human-associated habitat; material: faeces | place: China | collected 2012 | reverse complement strand
TGGCGACCTACGCGTTACGAATGCGTTGCTCTACCAACTGAGCTATAGCGGCAATGGGTTTTCGATTACGAGGTGCAAAGGTACATCTTTATTTGAATTTGCAAAAAGAATTGCCTGATTTTTTAGAAATATTTCTGTCTGGCATTTTTTCTATATTTGTGTATTTATCGGAGATATTATGGATAAATCCGTATAGTAAAGACGTTTAACTCTATTGGGTGATTGGAAAAGTACTGTTTGGTATAAGTGGTGTTTGTGGCAAAATACCGGTTGTATTGAAGCCCGGAATTAATTCTTTTTCCAAAACTTCAAAAGGAAATAAATGTATATTATGAAAATAATGTATTACCTTTGTCCCCAATTAAAAACATTACTAGATAACTAAAAGATTAATCAAAGATCTTACTTATGCGTAAATTTATACTATTGTGTTTGTTGGTATTTACGGTATCAAGTGTGGTATTTGCCCAACAAATGACGGATGAACAAGTCATTCTGTACGTGCAAGAGGCTCAGAGTCAGGGGAAGACACAACAGGAGATGTTGGTTGAATTGATGAAGAAAGGAGTCACAAAAGAACAAATCCAGAGAATACAGTCTAAATATTCAGGCAAATCGGACGGAAGCTCTGAGGAAAATGCCAATTTCATGGGAGAAGCGAACTCCCGTTTACGTACGCAGAAAACTTACGAGAACAAAAACAAGAATATCTCTCAGGATGAATCCGGCTTGGATAATCTCGGTTCCCAAAAGCAAAGTATTAAAGGGCTGCGGGCGAAATCGGCTCAGCAACGCAACGGATATGGAACGGGGGTGAATAACAATGGACAGCCGGGTTATGGTTATAATGGTCCTAAAAGCGCGGAAGACGCTTTTACACAACAGATTTTCGGACATAATATTTTCGATAACGAATATCTGACTTTTGAACCCAATATAAATGTGGCAACACCCGACAATTATCGTTTGGGGGCGGGCGATGAAGTTATTATTGATGTTTGGGGAGCTTCCCAGACTACGATTCGCGAAAAAATCTCGCCTGAGGGTACTGTGCAAATCGCAAAGTTAGGACCGGTTTATCTGAGTGGAAAGACCGTAGAGGAAGCCAATGATTATTTGAAACGCGAATTTGCCAAGATATATGCCGGTGTTACGGGAGAAACTCCCAATACGCAAATAAATTTGACGTTAGGCGAAATCCGTTCCATTCAGGTGAATGTTATGGGTGAAGTTGTCGTACCGGGTACTTACACCCTCTCTTCATTCGCATCAGTTTTCCATGCCTTGTATTGGGCCGGCGGAGTAAATAAAATCGGTAGTCTTCGAAGCATAAAAGTTATACGCGACGGAAAGACGGTTGCAGATTTGGACATCTACGATTTTATCATGGAAGGTCGGCTGAAGGATGATATCCGTCTTCAGGACGGTGATGTGATTCTTGTCAATCCTTATCAGACTCTGGTGCAGATATTGGGTAAGGTAAAGCGCCCTATGTATTATGAAATGAAGCCTACGGAAACAATCGGTACGTTGCTGAGATATGCCGGCGGCTTTACGGGCGATGCGTATAAAAAAGCCATCCGTCTTGTACGCAAGAGCGGACGCGAGCATCAGATTTTCAATGTGGACGAAATGGATTATTCGGTATTCCGCCTGGAAGACGATGATATGCTTACGGTGGATTCCGTTCTCAACCGTTTCGAAAATCGTGTAGAGATTCGCGGTGCTGTTTACCGTGAGGGCTTGTATCAGCTGAGCGGAGAGGTGAATACCGTGAAACAGTTGATAAAGAAAGCGGAAGGTGTACGTGGAGATGCTTTCCTAAATCGTGCCGTAATCAATCGTGAACATGAGGATTTGACGCGCGAGGTTATTTCCATAGATTTGAAAGGCTTGTTGAAAGGTGTGGTTGCGGACATTCCTTTGCAAAAGAATGATATACTTTATATTCCCAGCATTCAGGATCTGAAAGAAGAGCCTACGGTGACTATCCATGGTGAGGTTGCAGATCCGGGTACTTATCTTTATGCCGACAAGATGACCATCGAGGATTTGGTCTTGGAATCGGGTGGCTTGCTTGAAGCGGCTTCTACAACGAAAATAGATGTATCGCGCCGTATTAAATCTCCCAAAAGCACGGACGACAGTAATATTGTAGGCCAGACATTTACCTTTGACCTGAAAGACGGCTTGCTGATAGGAGCGGGGAGCGAGAATTTCTATTTGGAGCCTTTTGATGAAGTGTATGTCCGTAAAAGCCCTGCTTATCGCAAACAGAAAAATGTGGGGATAATAGGAGAGGCATTATTTACCGGCACTTACGCGTTGTCCAAGAAGAATGAACGTTTGAGCGACCTGGTCGCTAAAGCCGGTGGTGTTACATCCGATGCTTATGTAAGAGGAGCCCGTCTTATCCGTAAAATGTCGGAGGAAGAGCTTCGCAGAAAGGAAGATGCCACCCGCATGGCTATAAAGGTCGGTGCAGATTCAACTACTTTATATGTATATACGGTAGGTATTCATCTGGATGAGGCTTTGAAAAATCCGGGTTCTGATTATGATATGGTGTTGCGCGAGGGGGATGTATTGTTTATTCCTGAATATGTAAGCACAGTGAAAATTAACGGTGCCGTGATGTATCCTAATACCGTGCTGTACAAAGAGGGAGAGAACAGCCGTTACTACATCAATCAGGCGGGCGGATATGCTTCGAATGCCAAGAAGCGCAGTGCTTTTGTGGTTTATATGAATGGTACTGTATCCCGCATACGCTCCGGTAGTAAGACGGCAATCGAGCCCGGGTGTGAGATTATCATCCCGACTAAGGATCCGAGTAAGCGTATGAGCGTGGCCGAAATGGTAGGTATGGGTACTTCTATTGCCACTTTAGGCACAATGATTGCTACTTTGGTTAATCTCTTTAAGTGATAAGGACAATGGACGAAAGTAAAATACAAAAGGTTCCGCAAAAACTGGAGGAACAGGAAATAGATTTGATTGAGTTGGCTCAGAAAGTGTGGGCCGATCGTAAAATGCTTTATAAGGTATGCGGTATTGCGGCAGTGATTGGCTTGATTGTAGGATTCAGCATTCCTAAAGAGTATTCTACGGAAGTGACATTGGCTCCCGAAAGTGCAAGTAAAGTGAATGCCGGGAGTATGGGGGCATTGGCTGCTATGGCTGGCATCAACTTAGGCGGTTCTGTCGGAGAAGATGCCTTGTCGCCCGAACTGTATCCCGATATCGTTAAGTCAACTCCTTTTCTGCTGGAGTTGTTTGATGTAAGGGTCAAAGACCAGAAAGGTAAAATAGATACGACCTTATATGCTTATCTGGATAAATACCAGCGTTCGTCATGGATGGGTGCTGTAATGTCTGCGCCATTCAAGGCTTTGGGTTGGACCTTGTCTTTATTCAAGGATAAACCGGAGAAGAAAGAAGGAAAAATCGATCCGTTCCACCTGACATTGGATGAGGCGAAGGTAGCGGATGCTTTGAGTAAGCGTATCTTGGTTACGATTGATAAAAAAACAGGGGTTACAACTTTGGAGGTTACTATGCAGGACCCTTTGATTTCGGCTTCGTTAACTGATACCGTGATGCATTGTTTGCAGAATTATATCACAAATTACCGTACCAATAAAGCCCGTCATGATTTAGCTTTTACAGAAAAGTTATATAAAGAAGCAAAGGCGGATTATGAGAAAGCTCAGAAAAAATATGCTACTTTTGCAGATGCCAATCAGAATGTGGTTCTGTTAAGCTATCGTGCCGAGCAGGAACGTTTAAAAAACGAAGTTGAGCTGGCTTATACTGTTTATACCCAGGTTTCCGGACAATTGCAGATGGCAAGAGCCAAAGTGCAGGAGATTACTCCGGTATATACGGTTGTGCAACCGGCTACGGTTCCTTTGCGTGCCGCCAAGCCTAATAAGATTATGATTCTTATAGGTTTTGTATTCTTGGCAGGAGTGGGATGTGTTGGCTGGATATTATTTGTGAAGGATTTATTTAAAGATTGGAGAAAAGCAAACAAAGCAATATGATGGCTAATAATGATATGAGTCGTTGGTGTGTTCTGTATACGGCACCAAAGTCGGAACGTAAATTAGTGCAGCGCCTGCATGCAGCAGGATATATGGCATTTTGTCCTATGCAAATCGTATTCAAGAAGTGGAAAGGACAGACCAAAGAAGTGTTTGCACCTCTGTTCCCCGGCTGTGTTTTTGTAGAAGAAGCGGCGGGTGTGGAGTCGTTTGTTGTTTCGCAGGGTGGTGTATCTTTCTTACTGGACGCTGAGGGTCAGAAGCTGTTTGTTTGCGCCGATAAAGCAGAGTTGCCGGCAAAGTTTGTGCATCTGTTGAAATAGAGGTCACTTTCTTCCCGGCATAAAAAAAGCTACATTTCAAATGTAGCTTTTTTTATGCCGGGAAGAATTGTTTTTTAATCAAACAAACTCTTGAACTTCTTGAAAATCTTCTCCTTGATAGAAGTATTCGGCTTGAAGTTATCCGACCTTTCCATTTCTTCCAGCGCTTTTTTCTCTTCCTTGTTCAGTGTTTCGGGCACATATACGCTGACATTCACCAACAGGTCTCCGGTTCCGTATCCGTTTACGTTAGGCAGTCCTTTGCCGCGCAGGCGGAGAACCTTACCCGGCTGTGTACCCGATTCGATTTTTACCTTAACCTTGCCGTCAATGGTGGGTATTTCTACTGCACCGCCCAATGCGGCTGTCGGGAAACTGAGCAACAGGTTGTAAATCAAATCATTCTCATCGCGAATCAGTTCCTTGTCCTGCTCTTCCTCTATGAGAATCAGCAGGTCGCCCGGTACGCCGTTGTGTTTGCCCGCATTGCCTTTACCGCTCATGGAGAGCTGCATGCCTTCGGCTACACCGGCAGGAATTTTCACGGTAACGACTTCTTCGCCGTAAACGATACCTTCGCCTGCACATTCCTTACATTTATTCTTGATGACCTTGCCTTCGCCACCACAGGTAGGACAAGTGGTACGCGTCTGCATTGTGCCGAGGATGGTCTGTTGGTTGCGGATTACCGTACCGCTGCCCTTACAGGTAGGGCAGGTTTCCGCACCGCCGTCTCCTTCTGCACCGGTTCCATGGCAATGGCTGCACGGTACATATTTTTTCAGTTTGAATTTCTTTTCGACTCCGGTAGAAATTTCCTTGAGGTTCAGCTTTACCTTTACGCGCAAGTCCGAACCGCGATAACGGCGTTGTTGTGCACCACCGCCGCCAAATCCGCCGAACCCGCTGAAACCGCCGCCGAACCCACCGCTGTGTCCGCCGAATATATCACCGAACATGGAGAAGATATCATCCATGGACATACCGCCGCTGAAACCGCCGAACGGTCCGCCGTTACCGGCGGCACCACCCATTCCGGCATGGCCGAATTGGTCGTAACGGGCACGCTTGTCCGGATTGCTTAATACATCGTATGCTTCCGCCGCTTCCTTAAACTTCTCCTCGGCTACCTTGTCGCCAGGGTTTTTGTCGGGGTGATATTGGATGGCTTTCTTGCGATAGGCTTTCTTTATCTCTTCTACCGATGCTGTTTTTTCGACTTCCAGTACTTCGTAATAATCTCTTTTTTCCATATAACTGTGTATGTTATTCTCCAACCACTACTTTGGCATGGCGGATTACTTTGTCGTTTAGCGTGTAACCGGTTTGTACGCAGTCCAGAATTTTACCTTTCAAAGCTTCGTCAGGAGCCGGGATTACGGCAATGGCTTCGTGGTAGTCTGTGTCAAGCGGCTGTTCTTTGGTTTCGATTACTTTGACACCGTTCTGACCCAATACTGTCATAAACTTGTTGTAGATAAGCTCCACACCTTCTTTTACGGCAGCTACATCGGTGGCGGTCTCCATGTTTTTCAGGGCGCGTTCAAAGTCATCTACGATAGGAAGGATGCTGCTGATGCTTTTTTCTCCGCCGTTCAGGATGAGTTCGGCCTTTTCTTTCATCGTACGTTTACGGTAGTTGTCGAACTCGGCAGAGAGACGCAGGTACTTGTCTTTCTGGTCTTCAATCTCAGCGTTGGCCTTTTCCAGTTCCTGAGCGAGTTTTTCTTCCTCTGTCAGGGCAACTTCTTCTTCTTTCTCTGTTGTTTCTTCACAAGTTTCGTCTTGAGCGTCTTGTGCTTTTAACTCTTCTTCGTTGATGTTTTCTTTTTCTTTAGAGTCCATATTGTTATGCTTGTTATTCTTGTAAAATGATTTTGCTTTCATTGTTGTTAAGGGTTTAAGTTAATATGATACGGTTTTAATAGCAAAAACTTTGCCAAATTGACGGCTTTTGCCAAAAACGCTGCAAAGGTAATATTTTTATGTCAGATTGACAGCGTAATGTGCTATAAATAGAGCGCTAACCTTGTGCGGACAGTAAGTTAACTCGATAGGTTGCAGTCAGTTACCTTTGTTGTATGTATCGGGTTAACTTCATATCATGCAATAAGTTAACTCGTTGTAAGCTGTTTTACCGTATTATTTCGTATCTTTGTACCCGCAATTTGCAGAGTTATAGGTATTAAATTGTAAGTAGTACATAATAAAACAGTAAATATAAAGATGATTACAGTCTCGAACGTATCGGTTCAATTTGGTAAAAGAGTGTTGTTTAATGATGTAAACCTGAAGTTTACAAGTGGTAATTGTTATGGTATAATCGGTGCCAACGGTGCCGGAAAGTCTACTTTCCTGCGTACTATTTCGGGCGATTTGGACCCGACAACGGGCTCTATCATGCTGGGACCGGGCGAGCGCCTGTCCGTATTGAGCCAGGACCACTTCAAGTGGGATGCTTATACGGTGATGGATACCGTGATGATGGGGCACACCGTGTTGTGGGACATTATGAAACAGCGCGAAGAACTCTATGCCAAAGAGGACTTCACGGACGAAGACGGTCTGAAGGTATCCGAACTGGAAGAGAAATTCGCCGAACTCGACGGTTGGAATGCGGAAAGCGATGCTGCCGCTTTATTGAGCGGACTGGGCATCAAGGAAGACAAGCATTATGTGCTGATGGGCGAGCTGAACAACAAGGAAAAAGTACGTGTCATGCTGGCGCAGGCTTTGTATGGCAATCCGGATAACCTGCTGCTGGACGAGCCTACCAATGACTTGGACATGGAAACCGTAACCTGGCTGGAGGACTATCTTGCCAATTTTGAACATACCGTTCTGGTAGTGAGCCACGACCGTCACTTCCTCGACTCCGTTTGTACGCATACTGTGGACATCGACTACGGAAAGATTAACCTCTTTGCCGGAAACTACAGCTTCTGGTACGAGTCCAGCCAGCTTGCTCTCCGTCAGCAGCAGAACCAGAAGGCTAAAGCCGAGGAGAAGAAGAAAGAACTGGAAGAGTTTATCCGCCGTTTCAGCGCCAATGTGGCGAAGAGCAAGCAGACTACCAGCCGTAAGAAGATGCTGGAGAAGCTGAATGTGGAAGAAATCAAACCGTCGTCACGTAAATATCCGGGCATCATCTTCACTCCCGAACGCGAACCGGGCAATCAGATTCTTGAAGTAGCCGGACTGACGAAAACGCTGGAAGACGGTACGGTGCTGTTCCGTGATGTGAACTTCAATGTGGAGAAAGGGGATAAAATCGTGTTCCTTTCACACGATCCGCGTGCCATGACCGCTTTGTTCGAGATTATCAACGGAAATATGAAGCCGGATGCGGGAACTTTCAACTGGGGTGTTACGATTACCACCGCTTATCTGCCGTTGGACAACACCGCTTTCTTTAATACGGATTTGAATCTGGTTGACTGGTTGAGCCAGTTTGGCGAGGGCAATGAGGTATATATGAAGAGTTTCCTCGGCCGTATGCTTTTCTCCGGCGAAGAGGTGCTGAAGAAAGCAAGTGTACTGTCGGGTGGCGAGAAGATGCGTTGCATGATTGCGCGCATGCAGTTGCGTAATGCCAACTGTCTCATTCTGGATACGCCGACCAACCACCTTGACTTGGAATCCATTCAGGCATTCAACAATAACCTGAAGACCTATAAGGGAAACATCCTGTTCTCGTCTCACGACCACGAGTTCATCCAGACAGTGGCAAACCGTATCATCGAGCTGACCCCGAACGGCATCATCGACAAGATGATGGAGTATGATGAATACATCACTTCCGACCACATCAAGGAACTGAGAACAAAAATGTACAATAAATAGGGGTTAGTGGTTAGCGATTAGTGATTAATGGTGTGTCAAAACAAAAAGGTGATTATGGTAATATTATCTTATTTGTTGGTTTTTTAGGCACGGATTGACGGATTTACTTTATTTTGGGGTAATATTATCAAAACAGTTGGTATATTACCCCTTATTCTTTTTCCGTGAAATCCGTAAAATCCATGAAATGCGTATAGTCCGTGTAATCCATGCCTAAAAGAAATTATCAAACCACATCCCACTCTCATCACCAACCCTTAACCCCTAATCGTTAATCGCTAATCGTTAACCCCTAATCGCTAATCACTAATCGTTAATCGCTAATTTTAAAATCACTCCTGTTCCCACTATCATCAGCACCGTACAAAGTACAGAGCCTTCAAAGCCGAAGGCGCCACCGTTTATCAGATTGGCTTCGGGCAGCCGAAGGGCCAGCAAGCCGTTACAGAATTTATTTCCACTGACCTCATAGCCTAATACCGGGCCTTGTATCCAATTCCAGAACCAGTGTAGAGCTATCGGGAAGCAGAGGTTGCGTGTGTATATATAGGATGAACCTAAAAGGATGCCTGCCAGAAGTATGTTGATAAAAGACAGAAAGTCGAAGTTCGGATTGCCTATATGAATCAAGGAGAACAGGGCGGCGGAGAGGAACAAGGCACAAAACTTATTCACCCCGCTTTGCAGCAGGCGTTCCAATACAAATCCCCGCAATGCCAGTTCCTCTGTCACGGCTACCAGCAGAAAGAATACAAGGCTGATCAGTAAGGAAGAAGGATTGAATGCCACTCCTGCAATCTCTACCGCACCTGCCCACAAGGATATGCCGAACCCTACCGCATAAAGAACGGTTGCCAGTAGCATTCCCGACAGCCAGTCCTTCCAACGCATCGTTAAAGAGCGTCCGAGCCCTTCCAGTGAAAAGCCGCGTAAATGCCATACTATCCATGCGGAAAGGAATACGCCTGCCAGCATCAGCGTCTCGCTCAATATGAAATAGGACATCGTATCGGCTTCTTCCTTTCCTAACTTCAGCAATACGGTTGCGAAAGGGACGCTTATTATTGTAATGATGATGACGGCAAGCGCGGCGAATGAGACAATGTCGATTGCCGCTTTTCCAAAACGTTTGGCTTTGGATTCATTTCCGATGGTTTCCATGAGAAAAATAAGTTCGGTTAATTAATATCCGACAAAAATAGCAATAAAAAGAGAAATCATTATTCACGGTTGGCGCTTTCTTCTTATATTTGAAAATTAAATCAATCTGACACAAAACATGAACCTGAAAAAGATACTTTTAGCAGCCGGACTGGGCATTATGATATCGAACGTCTCCGCCCAGACTTCCAGGAGATATACCGTTGCCAAACCCGGTACTTTGGTGGAAATGCTCACCGAAGAAGAAGCGAACGAGATTACCCACCTTGTCCTGCAAGGCAAGCTGAACGCAGTGGATTTCCGCCACCTGCGCGATGAATTCAAGAAACTGCAAATACTGGACATCTCCAATGCATCCATCAGTATGTATGCCGGAAAGAACGGTACGCATCCCGACCGCTTTTACATCTATCCCGCCAATTGCATCCCGTCCTATGCTTTCTGCAAGCAGCTTGGCGACAGCACTTTTGCCGGAAAAACATCCTTGACGGAGGTAATCCTTTCCGACAAGACCAAGAACATCGAAGACGGCGCATTCAAGGGGTGCACCAATCTGAAGATTTGCCGCATACGTAAGAAAACTCCCCCCAACCTGTTGCCCGAAGCTCTGGCGGACAGTGTAACGGCGATATTCGTCCCTCTGGGCAGCAGCGATTCCTATCGTCGCGGCAAGCGGTGGGAGACATTCGCTTTCATAGAGGGCGAACCGGTAGGAGCTTTGGTGCAGATAGCCACCATGGGTAGCCTTGCCAGCGAACTGCTTCGTGCGGGTATACAGCCCAAAGATGTGAACTTCCTTACGGTAGAGGGCAAGATGGACGAGGCGGACTTTACGTTGATACGTAACTACATGCCCAATCTGGTGAGCGTGGATTTGTCCAAGTGCAATGCCACAACTATCCCCGAATACACGTTTACCCAAAAGAAATACCTGCTCAATATCAAACTGCCCCATGGCTTGAAGAGCATCGGCCAGCGTGCGTTCAGCGGATGCGGACGGTTGTGCGGCACCTTGGAACTTCCTTCCGGCGTAACTGCCATAGAGTACGGTGCATTCATGGGATGCGACAATCTTCGTCATGTCCTTGCCACCGGCGATAAGATTACAACTTTGGGCGATAACCTTTTCGGCAATGACAAGGACAAGCTGATATATAGGGATTAGGGGTTAGTGATTAGGGATTAGTGATTAGGGATTAGTGCCTTGCGGTGTGAGTGCGCAGCCTGCTAATCACTAATCGCTAATCACTAATCACTAACCCCTAATCGCTAACCGCTAACCCCAATCATCGTCAGTTGTATACGTTTCCGTTCGGTATCTACACTGAGCACCTTTACGCGTACCTGCTGATGGATGGATACAATCTCATTAGGGTTTGATACATACTTCTGCGCAAGCTGGGAGAGGTGTATCAAGCCGTTTTCCTTGATACCTATATCGACGAAAGCGCCGAAGTTGGTGATATTCCCCACGATGCCCGGCAGTTCCATGCCTATGCGCAAATCATCGATTGTGCGCACGTTCTTATCGAACTCGAACACCTTGATAGGTCCGCGCGGGTCACGCCCCGGCTTCTCCAGCTCTTGCAGGATATCCTTCAAGGTCGGCATTCCGACGGTGGGAGAGAGGTAGCGTTCCGGCTGTATCTTCCGGCGCAGTTCCTTGTCGGCAATCAGTTCGGCCACGCTGCATCCCAGGTCCTTTGCCATCTGCTCCACGATGTGGTAACTTTCGGGATGCACCGCCGTGTTGTCCAGCGGATTCCCGGCATCCGGTATGCGCAGGAAGCCGGCACACTGCTCAAAAGCCTTTGTACCCATGCGCGGAACTTTCATCAGCTCCTTGCGCGATGCAAATGCTCCGTTCTCGGCGCGGTAGTTCACGATGTTCTGCGCCAGTTGAGGGCCAAGTCCCGATATATACGTCAGCAGATGGCTGCTTGCCGTATTCAGGTTTACGCCGACCAGGTTTACACAGTTCTCCACAGTCTGGTCGAGGGATTTCTTCAGCTTGCTTTGGTCTACGTCGTGCTGGTATTGCCCCACGCCGATGGACTTCGGGTCTATCTTGACAAGCTCCGCCAGCGGGTCCATAAGCCGGCGGGCGATGGATACGGCGCCGCGCACCGTTACATCATATTCCGGAAACTCATCCCTGGCTATCTTGGAAGCGGAGTAAATGGATGCACCCTGCTCGCTGACAATGAAAATCTGCACTTCCCGGTTGAACGTCTGCCGTTTCAGGAAATCTTCCGTCTCGCGGCTGGCAGTGCCGTTGCCCACGGCGATGGCTTCGACCTTATAGGCCTCTATCATCTTCTGCAGTTTGGCAAACGCCTCTTTGCTTTGGTTCACCGGCGGATGCGGGTAGATATTCTCGTTGTGCAGCAGGTTGCCCTGCGCATCCAGGCACACCACCTTGCAGCCGGTGCGGAATCCGGGGTCTATTCCCATCACCCTTTTCTGCCCCAGGGGCGATGCCAGCAGCAACTGCCGCAGGTTTTCCGCAAAGACGCGGATGGCTTCATCGTCGGCACGCTCCTTGCTTTGCGCGGCAAACTCGGTCTCGATAGACGGTTTCAACAGACGCTTGTAGGCATCCTGCACGGCTTCCGCCACCTGCTTCCCGCAGGCGTTGTTGCTCTGTACAAACTGTCGTTCCAGCCGTTCCACACACTCCTCGTCGTTGGGGCTGATACTCACTTTGAGCAGACCCTCCGCTTCGGCGCGGCGGATGGCAAGCAGGCGGTGCGAACTGCATCGCTTCAGGGGCTCCGAACAGTCGAAGTAATCCCGGTATTTGGCGCCTTCCTCCTCTTTGCCTTTTATCACTTTGGCGGTCAGCAGGGCTTGGCGTGCAAAGGTATTCCGCAGCATGTTGCGGGCGCGTTCGTTCTCGCTCACCTGTTCGGCTATGATGTCGCGCGCACCTTTCAGGGCATCGTCCGCATCCTTTACATCGCCTTTCACGAAGGCGGCGGCACGCTGTTCGGGATGAGGCTCTCGCTGGAGCATCAGCAGGGTGGCAAGCGGTTCGAGTCCTTTCTGGCGGGCGGCTTCCGCACGGGTTTTCCGTTTGGGCTTGTAGGGCAGGTAGATGTCTTCGAGGGCGGTGCTGTCCCACGTGTCGTCAATGCGCTTTTGCAGTTCCGGGGTCATTTTCCCCTGTTCGCGGATGGTGGCGACGATGGTCTCCTTCCGTTTCGCCGTTTCCTTCAGTTTTTCGTAATGGGTACGGATGGATTCTATCTGCACTTCGTCCAGTCCGCCCGTCATTTCCTTGCGGTAGCGGCTGATGAACGGGATGGTTGCTCCGTCGTCGAGCAGGGAGAGTGTCTGCCCGATTTGCTTTTCCGATATGCCGAGAATGGCAGCTATCATGCTGTGAAAGATTTGTGTCATGTCAGCTTCTTTTTTTGATAATGAGCGCCAAAAGTACGAAAAACAATCTTTCCCTACCGCCTTTTTGTGAGTTTTATTATATCTTTGCGCTGTTTACACATGGTATTTATACATTAACAGAACAACGAAATGAAAAGACTGACCTGCTGTCTTGCGTGGATGTTCCTGCTGATTGGAGCAGTTGCTGCGCAGGATAAAGAAGTAAAACTGAAAATAGTACAGACCAGTGATATCCACGGTAATTTCTATCCCCACGATTTCATCCTTCAGCGGGAGGCCGCCGGAAGCCTGGCACGCGTGCACGCATTTGTGCAGAAAGCGCGCGAAACCTATAAGGACAACCTGATTCTGCTGGACAACGGCGACATCCTGCAAGGCCAGCCCACCGCCTATTACTATAACTACATCGACACGGTATCGCTCCACGTAACCGCCGATATGCTGAACTTCATGGGCTATGATGCCGCCAATATGGGCAACCACGATGTAGAGACGGGACGTGCCGTTTTCGACCGTTGGGCGGGCGACTGCCGTGCTCCGGTGCTGGGCGCCAACATCATCGATACCGCTACGGGCGAACCCCACTTCCGGCCCTACAAGGTGCTGGAGCGCGACGGAGTGAAGATTGCCGTTCTCGGCATGATAACGCCCGCCATTCCGGTGTGGCTCTCCGAGAATCTGTGGCGGGGACTTCGTTTTGACGACATGGAAGAGACCGCCCGCAAGTGGATGAAGATAATCCGCGAAAAGGAGCGTCCCGATATTGTAATCGGTATGTTCCATGCCGGACAGGACGCCTTGCTGATGGGCGGCAAATACCGGGAGAATGCCTCGCTGGACGTAGCCCGCAATGTTCCGGGCTTCGACATCGTGCTTATGGGCCACGACCACGCCCGTGAATGCAAGAAGGTGCAGAACGTGGCAGGCGATTCCGTACTGGTGATGGACCCCGCCAGCAACGGCATCGTGGTGAGCGACATCGACATTACCGTGACCCTGCGCAACGGCAAGGTTACGGACAAGCAGATTGACGGCGTGCTCACCGAAACCGCCCCCTACGGCATCAGCGGTGAATTCATGAAACGTTTCTCGCCGCAGTACGCCACCATTCAGGATTTCGTATCGAAAAGAATCGGACGCTTCACGAAGACGGTCTCCACCCGTCCCGCCTATTTCGGTTCTTCCGCCTTCATCGACCTCATCCATACCTTGCAGCTGGACATCAGCGGCGCCGAGATTTCATTGGCGGCTCCCTTGTCCTACGACACGCAGATTAAGGAAGGGGATATTTACGTGTACGACATGTTCAACCTCTACAAGTACGAGAACATGCTCTACACCATGAAACTTTCGGGCAAGGAAGTGCGCGATGCCCTGGAGATGTCCTACGACCTATGGACCAACCGCATGACTTCGCCCGACGACCACATCCTGCTGCTTCGCGACCAACCCCGCGAGGGCGCTGCGGACAGGGCTGCCTTCAAGAACTTCAGTTTCAATTTCGATTCCGCCGCGGGCATCATCTACACGGTAGACGTCACGAAGCCGTGCGGCAGTAAGGTAACCATCCTCAGCATGGCAGACGGCACCCCGTTCCACATGGACAAGATGTACACGGTAGCCCTGAACTCCTATCGCGGCAACGGCGGCGGGGAACTGCTGACGAAAGGCGCGGGCATCTCCCAGGACGAGTTGAAGGAGCGCATCATCAGCTCTACCGACAAGGATTTGCGCTATTACCTGATGCAGTACATCGAGCAGAAGAAGGTAATCGAGCCGCGTGCGCTCGGCCAGTGGAAATTCATTCCGGAGGAGTGGGCTGTTCCCGCTTCCAAGCGCGATTATGAATTTCTGTTTGGTACAAACCGAAATTAGTATTACCTTTGCCGTCCCTAACTCAAGAAACAAACCGTAAGACGTGAGAGGAATAAAAAGAACCATATGCGCATTATGCTTGCTGGCGCTCTTCGTGGCGTACCAGGCAAGCATAACGGCGTTTACCCACGTCCACTACGTCAACGGGGTGCTGATAACCCACTCGCACCCTTTCCATAACCAGCATTCGCACTCCACCGACTCGCTGATTGTCATCGGCCTGCTGTCGCACTTCAGTTCGGACACGCCGGACTGCTGCGAGCTGCAACACCCGATGCGCTCTCTGTTGCAGGTGATGGAAAGCGAAACCGATACGCCCGTCATAAAGGGAAAAGCGTGTCGGATGCCCTCTCTCCGCGCTCCCCCTTATTCCGTTACCCTTTGATAGTGTTGTACCAACGCCTGGTATGCTCCATACCAACGTTGGGTATTCGTTGTACCGATGCTTGGTATTCGATGTACCAATCTTTGGTACTCGCCGTACCAATGTTTGGTATCCGTCGTACCCGCCTTTGGTACTTGCCGTACCAAGTACCGGTATAGAATTGGTATCATTAAGTAACTGAAATAAAAGCGATTATTCAAATGAAACAAATTATATTGGCGTTGATGCTTGCTGTGGCAGGTATCGGCGCAGCCGTTGCCGCAAACCCTATCAGGGAAGGCAACATGATTTCCGGCCATGTTCTTGTAAAAGGTTCGGAAGAGAATATACCGTATGCCACCGTTTTGATTGTAGGCAGCGGACAGGGAACAGTGTCCAATGAAGAAGGTCAGTTCGAGTTCAAGAACCTGCCGGCGGGCAAATATACGTTGCGCGTATCCGCCGTAGGCTATAAGACACAGGAAAAGGCGATTGAAGTAAACAAGGACTTTACGGCGGTGGTGCATTTCCAGATGGAAGAGGAAAGCTTCATGACCGATGAGGTCGTGGTGTCCGCCAACCGCAACGAGGTGAGCCGCAAGGCCGCCCCCGTGGTGGTGAACGTAATGAGCGCCAAGCTCTTTGAGATGGTGAACTCCACCGACCTTGCCAAGACGCTCAACTACCAGTCGGGCCTGCGGGTGGAGAACAACTGCCAGAACTGCGGTTTCCCCCAGGTGCGTATCAACGGTCTGGAAGGTCCGTACTCGCAAATCCTGATAAACAGCCGTCCCGTCATCAGTGCGCTGAGCGGGGTATATGGGCTGGAGCAGATACCAGTGAACATGATCGAGAGGGTAGAGGTGGTACGCGGTGGCGGTTCGGCGCTGTTCGGCGCCAATGCTGTGGGCGGAACTATCAATATCATCACCAAAGACCCCATTAACAACTCCTTTCAGGTGTCGAGCATGTTCTCCAACATGGACGGCAAGTCCTGGGAGCAGTACATGGGCGGGAACGTATCCCTGGTGTCAAAAGACAACTCCTACGGCATCGCCCTCTACGAAAGCTACCGCAACCGCAATCCGTACGACCGTGACGGCGACGGTTTCTCCGAACTGGGCAAGCTGAACATGAACACCTTCGGCTTCCGCGCCTACTACCGTCCCACGCATTTCAGCCGCATCAACCTGGAGTATCACACCACCAACGAGTTCCGCCGCGGCGGCAACAAGTTCGACCTTCAGCCCCACGAGGCGGACATCACCGAGCAGACCAAGCACATCATTAACAGCGGCGGACTGAGTTACGACCTCTTCTGGCGCGAGTATAAACATAAAATCTCCTTGTACGGCTCCATCCAGCACACCGACCGCAACAGCTACTACGGCGCACAGAAGGACATGAACGCCTACGGCAAGACGGACGACCTGACGTGGGTAGCAGGCGGCATGTACGTGGGCAACATGAACAACTGCCTTTTCGCCCCCGCCACCTTCACGGGCGGGCTGGAGTATCAGAACAACTCCCTGCACGATGTCATGACGGGCTATCACCGCGATATGCAGCAGGATGTGCGCATTGCCAGCGCCTTCGTGCAGAACGAGTGGAAGATGAACGTACTGACCATGCTCGTCGGCGCCCGCCTGGACAAGCACAACCTGATAGACAAACTGATATTCAGTCCCCGCGTCAACCTGCTTTATAAGCCTACCGAGGACTTCCAGGCGCGCCTGACGTACTCCACCGGTTTCCGCGCCCCGCAGGCCTACGATGAAGACCTGCACGTCACCGCAGTAGGCGGCGAAGGCGTGCAAATCAAGCTGGCGGACAACCTGCGTGAGGAGCGTTCCAACAGTTACAGCGGCTCGGTGGACTGGACCGCCCACCTGGGGCACTGGCAGGCAAACATCCTTGTAGAGGGTTTCTATACCGACCTGCGCCACGTATTCGTGCTCGAGGACATCGGCAAAAACGATGTGGGCGATGTAATTAAGGAACGCCGCAACGGCAACGGCGCCCGCGTGTACGGCGCCAACCTCGACGCCAAGATTGCCCACGGCAAGGAAGCGCAGCTCCAGTTGGGCTTTACCGCGCAGCGCAGCCGCTACACCCGCGAGGAAGTCTGGACACAGGTGGACGGCAAGGACCTGACCACCAAGCGCATGCCCCGTACGCCCGACTATTACGGCTACTTCACCTTCTCGTCCGCTCCGCTGAAGAATTTCGACTTCTCCCTCTCCGGCACGTATACGGGCAAGATGATTGTACCGCACTATGCCGGGTACATCGCGGAAGACCGCATGGAGACCACGCCCCAGTTCTTCGACCTCAACCTGAAGCTGAACTATACCTTCGTGCTGCACGACCATATCAAGTTCCAACTGAACACCGGTGTGCAGAATATATTCAACAGCTTCCAGAAAGACTTGGATAAGGGCGAGTTCCGCGATGCCGGTTATTTCTATGGCCCCACGCAGCCGCGTACGTTCTTCATCGGCTTTAAAATAATGAATTAGGATAACATTCACGATTTTTAAACCAATAATTCCGTGAATAATCCTATATTTGCCGGCAAAGCGCATGAATAATGAATACAAAACAGATACGCAACGTTGATATCTCCGGTATACAACACCTGCCCATGATTGACTTTATCGGCAATGATTTCGCTATTTTCGATGATATAAGGGACATCCCTTTCACGCCATATCCAACGCGTCTGAACGCTGCCTGCTTTGCCGTTTGCCGGAAAGGCTGGTGCAAGCTGAATATCAACTTGCGGGATTATGAAATGCGTGAAGGGATGCTTTGCATCATCCTACCCGAGCAGATTGTGCAGCAGGGCGAGCGTTCCGATGATTTTTCAGGCAGCTTCATAGCCGTGTCCCGCGACTTCATGGACCTGGTGATACCCACGATGCAGCAACTGTTTCCCATGTTCTTCATGATAAAGGAACGGCCTTGCATCGCCGTCACTGCCGACGAGTTGCAGGCGTTCGAGGAATATCACTCTTTCCTGTGGAGCAAGGTGAAGCTGAAGGACAATCCCTACCGCAAGGAGATTACGCAGGGATTGCTGATGGCGCTGTTCTACGAGATATACGACATCTATCAGGGACATGCCGTGAAGGAGCGCACTCCCAAAAGCCGCAAGGAAGATTTGTTCGAACGCTTCATCCGGTACGTGTACGAGTTTTACAAAGAGGAGAGGAGCGTGTCCTTTTACGCCGACAAGATGTTCCTTACGCCCAAGCACCTCTCTACCGTGGTGAAAGAGGTGAGCGGAAAGACGGCGGGCGAGTGGATTGACAGCCTCGTGATTCTGGAAGCGAAAGCCATGCTGAAATCCTCCGAGCAGAGCATTCAGGAGATAGCCGACGAGCTGCACTTTGCCAATCAGTCTTTCTTCGGCAAATACTTCAAGCATCACACCGGCTTTTCGCCCAAGGAATACCGGAAACAGTAATATCCGGCAACCTCCCGGTTCCGGCAAGCAAATAAAAAACCGGACAGCTACGGCAGGAATCTTTTCCTGTGCTCCGTGTGCTGCCCGGTATTTTTTTAGTGTACCCTAAAAAAACTAACCTTTCTCTTTCAAAAACTAATTTACTCTATCGTTTTCTAAATGACGTTGCAAATTTAAAGAGTTATTTTAAGGTACTGTTTGATATATATCAAAAAAGGATTATTTCCTGAACCGGCTCCAGAAACCGCCTCTCTTTTGTTGCGGAGTTTTATCGGTATCGCGATACAGCTCCTCATACGTCAGCTTCTCCTGAACCATGCGGTAGATGTCTCCCCAGTCGGGCAGGCCGCCCAGGTTGCGGTCGTCAATGAAAAGATCCGCTTTCACCTTGCGCGAGAAGCCGTGATGGGCGGCATCCTCTTCGGGATAGTCCCGGTTGACGGCATAAAACTCCACGCCCCGTTCCCTGCACCATTCCACGGCCTCGTCCAACAGCTTCCCTTCACGTACGGTCCACAGTATCAGGCGGTGGCGGTCTTTAATCAGCATCTTCAGCGTATCGGTGGCAAAAGGGATTTCGTTCCCTATTTTAGGGTAACGGTGCTCTACGATTGTGCCGTCAAAATCAATGGCGATAGTCATGATGCTTATGTATTGCTTTAAAAACGGTAACTTGTTCCTATGGAAGCTCCTAAGACAAACGTATATTCTCCGCTTGTGTAGGTACGTGCCGAAGGAGTAATCTTGCCGTTATAACCTCTCAGATACTCTTCCGCAAAGATGCTCCAGCGGTCGTTCAGCTTGAAGCTCTGTTGCAGACCGCCCTGGATGCCGAAATAATTCTTGTCTTCCATTTCGTGGTGCGTATAGACGATACCGGCAAAGGCGTTGAGGTCGAATATGCGGTTTTCGCTATAATTGCCTATCATGTTGGTAAGGTTCAGCATGTAGTCGGCGGTGACAGACAGCGGATATACACCCCCGTGCTGATACGCATACCGCCCAATCTCGATGCTTCCTCTTACGGCAGACAGCGGCGTGTACTGGCGTCCCACACCCAGGCTTACCTGTTGTCCCAGCATATCGGGAATATCCTTCATCTTCACGCCTGCGGTGCGCATGGGGAAGTTGGTTCCCACAGTGGCGTACGCAAAGTTATAAGGCTGGAAGAAGCCGCGTTTGGCATCGAAGTCGGCCTTTCTTCTACGGTACTGCACACCGAACATCACGCCTACATTCTGCATGTGTCTGTCCTGTGTGATGCCGCTCTTGAACGGTTGCGTATAGAAGCTCTTGCTGTATCGCGCCTCACCCGTGATACCGATTTGGTCTGACAGGAAATATACCAGTTGCATAGACCCCGTAGGACCGTGGAATGTACGAAGCTTCTTGGCATAGTCGCTGCTTCTGTGCGCCAGTGCTCCGAATTCGTAGCCGGCGGAAAGGTTCACTTCCAGTCTCGGGTCTTCCACACTCGGCGAAATCAGCGTATTCAGGTTCACCAGCACTTCCGCTCTGCCGCCTCCATACACTTCCTCGCTCTTGAAGTTGTCCGAATTGAACGTATAGTGGAAACCGCCGAAGCCGCTGATGCGCCATCCCAGCGGCATGAACCATTTACCTATCGCCAGTGAAGCGGCAGGACCCAACGGTTGCAGCGCCGGCAGGTTGTTGCGCACGGGCTTTCCGAAATCACCCTGCGTACCGATAGCCGCTTCTATGAACATATTATCGCCCATATCTTCCGATTTCATCCTGATGGGAAGACCGGTAAAGCGGTAGGTCAGTCCGGTGTACACGCCATATCCCACGTCATACCGCTTGGGGCAGTCCGCACCGTCTATTCCGTCGGTATAGAGATATAGTTTGGGTTCCACATACCAGTCCCAGTTTCTCGACAGATGATAGCGTGCCTGCAAGCCGCCGTGCACTCCGCCGGCTATCTTGGCATCCATACCGTCGCGCTTGCTCACATAGCCGCCTATACCCAATACGGTATACAGGCTGATGTGTGCGCCGCTTTTGTACCCGCCGATATAATCGGACAGGTTGAACAGGTGGTCCAGCTCGATGCCACCTTGTTTCAGCTCATCGTTGAAGCCGCCCAACAGAGACACCCGGTAGGAGTTGAATGAACTTACATCCTTAGTCAGGGCAATACCGCCGTTGAACCATGCCGGCAGTGAAGAACTGCCCCTCAGTTTGTTCACACCGCCCATTACCGACAGGGAGAAATTCTTGCCCGGCTGGCTGTTGTTCACTTCTCTTCCCTGCGGGATATACCGTTTCTGCAATACATAGTCCATTGCATTGAAAGGCCTTTCGGTGCTGTCCTTCTTCAGGCTGTCGTCCTGCGCATGGAGCATTTCCGGCATTGCCGTACATGTGCAGATGCACAGTGCCGGAATCATATATTTCAATTTCATTTTCAATCCTTATTATGGTTATAGGTTAGACATATCCATAGCTGCCTGTATGATATCCTCGTTAAATTCACCGTCGTTTTGTGCGGTAGCCACGAAGCTCTTGTCGCGTTTGAAACATTCGGACAGGGCAATCACCGTATTCATGAACTCTATCTCACCCTCTCTGGCAGACAAGGTGGCTTTGAAGTACCAGGTCAGTGCGCTGTCCTGCGGCAGTTTGGCAAGCGAAGCCTTGGCGGCGGCGTTGCCGGCGCGGTTATCCAGCGCCATGTACATCACCACTTCGTTCTGGGGCGATGAAGCCTTGATGGTTTCAAAAGTCTTGTGTGCACGTTCTTTCTCTTCCGGAGTCGTTCCGCCCTGGAAGTAGCCGCCCAAAGCCCATGTATAGGCTTTCAGCAGGTCGAATTTGCTGTCCTCCGGCAGAATCTTCACCAATACGCTGGCGTGCTCGAAGTCTCCCTTCTTGATGTACATGCACAGTTGGTTGGTCACCACTTCCAGCCGGTTCACGATTTCCGTACGGCTTCCGTCGGCATTCATGCGCGAATAGTCGGTGGAGTGGATGCTCAGGTCTATCAGCGGTTCCAGTATGGAAGTATCCACGGTATCCCTCTCCAGGTAAGAAGCCGCCAGGTTGTTGCCGGCAAGTGCCCACGGATGCTTTTGTTCCAGTGATTCCTCGTAGGCACGGCGGTACAGAGCTTCCAGTTCCTTTTCATCGGTTATCAGTTGGAACAGCTTCCAGTACTCATAACGTGTGTAGCTGCCTTTCAGCCCTTTTTCCCTGTATTGTGCCATGACTTCCTCGTCATTCGGTTCGCGGTATATCTCGTAGAGGCAGTTATAGTTCACCACGCGGAGTTCGTCCAGATAAGGCACGATGACGGTGGGATACCAGTCAAGCTGTTTCAGCGCTCTGCCTTGTGCCTCTATGCCTTTGTTCTTTGCCAGAATTTCTTTCACCTTGCCGGCTTCCGTGCTTTTGCCGTCGCGTTCCAGCAGTTTCACCACTTCTTCCCACGAAGCCACTTCGGCATGCGGGTTGCGGTAAACACGCTCCAGAATATATCGTGGCAGTGCAGATGTAATTTCCTGTTCTATCTTTCGTACACGTCTTTCGGCAAGGTTCAGGTTACTGTTGTAATGACCGTCCGGAGAAGCCGTACCTATTACGTGGAACTCCTTCAATACCGTACCCGGAGATTCGGCTATCTCTTTCAGTTTGTTTCTCAGCATGGCAAGGCTTTGCGCATTTTCAGGCGTGTCCGTCAGTTGGTCGGAGTTGATGAGGAAAGACAGTTGTATCTTGTCCGACGTATTTCTTTTCTCTATCTGTGCCCTTTCCTTGTGCTGCAACGGATCCATCTGCTCCGAGAAGAGGTTGTATTGCAGGAACTTCATCGGGCGTTTGGTCTGGCACGTATTGATTTGGTACGTTCTGGAGTTCGATGCGCTGTAATCTTCCAGATTCACGATGGCAAAGCAACTGTAGTTCCGGTTGGGGTCGGGCACGATGATGGTATCCGTCCAGTCTAGATCCATGGCTTTTGTGGTCAGCGCCTCCGCTTTGATGTACGGACGCAGCGGGTCACGGTCCATGTCATAGCCCATTTTGCGTTCCTGCGTCAGGGCATATTCCTTGCCGTCGTATACGGACGGGCGTGCAAAGGTTACCGTATCGTTCGTTTCGCAGTCCAGTACATACGGCTGTATAATCAGTCGTGAGAAGCGGTTGCCGAAGTAAGGAGGCAGTTTGAAGGTATTGTACGGAATCAGCATGTTTCCGATCATCTTCGGCGCTTTCGGTTCCGGTTGCAAAACCAGCCGCATGGCGGTTACGGTCACACTCTCCAGCATCACTCCTTCGTCGATGCTCACATCTATTTTCATCTGATGTCTCACTTCCTTCAATACCGAGGGCGAGAGTCCCACTTTGAAAATCAGCGCACCGTTGTCCGGAACCAGTATTTCATAATATCCGTTTTCGTCGGTGGTTGTTTTCCCTTCCTGGTCCAGCAGTAATGTTTTCTCCTGGTCGTTGCTGTCCAGTATCTTCTTCATATCCTCGCCCACGGCTACGGTCTTGGCGGCATACACATCCACCGTCACGTCCGAGAAAGGCACTTTCCGGTTTTCGGCAATGTTATATACGGTACCCGATACCTTCACCATTTTCTGCGCCAGGGCAGTGCCGGTACCGCATCCCGCCACAACCAGAAGCAGGATCCATATTTTCAATCTTTCAGTAATCATTCTCCGTATTATTTAAAAATGTAAGTACACGAAATTCCCAGTCCCATGGGCATCACCTTGTGTCCGGTGGTGTTGTAGTCTCCCGGTGCGGGCAATCCCTTCTCGTAGCGTTTCTCCCTGTACCACATCAGTGATATTCCGGCGCTGAATTCTATGTTGAAGCGTTTGCCCAGCGGCAGTACATATCCGTACACCATTCCCGGGCCTACGGCATCGCCGAAGTGGTGTGTATCCGAGAACGTGGCGTCATACCTCATGCCCTGTATGCCCAGACCTATGAAGCTCTGCACCATTGCCCGTCCGCTCACCCAGTATCTCACTTGCGCTTCCGCACCTTTGATGCTGCAATCCAGCGGGTTCTGGTCAAGGCTGTAGAAAGCTCCCGCCATAACGCTGGTCCGGTTCGATGTCACCAGTTCCAGCGAGAAGTTCGGAGTCAGGTTTCCCCAAAGCAGTGCGTTTGTTCTTCCGGCAATGAGCTGTGCCTGCGCATTACTTGCCGTGCATGCCAGTACAGCTATCACTATCAGCCTCGCCCACCCATATACTTTTCTTTTTACAATCTTTGTCATACGAATCTCTTATTTTTGTCTTTGACTGTACTTGTTTCTGATAGAGCTGAAGCGGTACACGAATCCTACGCGTATATCGCTCACTACGGGGTAGGGCAGGAAATGCCTGTCTCTGCTCTTTGTACGTATCAGGTGGTTATCTTCATATTTATATTTGTCATATTCGGCATAGGCTGCTCCCACGCTCAGACCCAGGTCCAGGTCTATTGCGCCCTGTTTGCATTTGTATACGGGCAACTGCCATCCACCGGTCAGTCCGGCATGGAACATATCGCCGGCGATGCCTTTTCCCCATGCTCCGGCAAACTTGCTGTATCCGGCATAGAAGCCCCAGTAGTAGGTACGCCAGAATTTGGGAATCTTGGACTGTCCCGTCTTTACGGTAAAGGAAGGTTTGGCATATCTTTTCACTTCCAGTCTGTAATCGTTGATTTTCATCTGTATGCGTTCGTTCATACTGATTTTGGCATTGCCGTTCCATTTGGCGCCTATGCCCACTACCCACCGGTTGTCGGTAGAACTTGAAAGGTCAAATTCCACTTTGGCATTCGGCAACAGCAACAGCCAGTCCATTGCATTGGTTTCAAACGCCCACCGTTCTTTGGGCGAAATCTTTTCGGAGGTTTTCTGTTGGGCGTATGCTCGGACGCTTATCGCGCCCAGCATCGCCAGAAACAGAAACAGTACCTTTGTCCTATTTGTCATCAGTTGTCAATGTTTAGTTCTATATTCTGTATATCAGAAGTTGTAGGTCAGTCCGGCAGTCAGTGCAGCTGCACCTTCCCCTTTCTTTCCGCTGGCGCATCCGTCCAGCTTGTCCCCTACGAGATTACCTTTTAGCTCGATATTGATGTCCAGATGTTCCGATACCTTAAAGCGGTTCAGTACACCTACGGTAAGCACACCTGTGGTGGTATTCAGTCCGGGAGCGTTGGCCACACCGCCGCCCACCAGCGGAATGAGGCTGTATGTACGTTCTTCGTTCACACCGCACCACCAGTTCAGCACGTCCACCATGATGTCGGCATGATACATCATGAAATTCCATGATTCGCTGCTTCCGTTCATGGCTTCGCCCGAAGCGTGCATTCCGCTTATCTGCAATCTGGCGCCTAATACGGGAGTAATCCATTTACCGCCGCTTACGTCACCCGTAATGGAAATGCGGTTTCCGAACTGTGCATGCATGTCATAGTCGCCTACGTATACTCCGGCTCCTACCGAACCGCTTACAAACCATTTCTCATTGGCCGGATAGGCCTCCATTTTGCCTTGTGCGGCAACGGTAGTCCCTGCCGAAGCAAGAACTACCGCTGTCAGTATCCAAGGTCTTAGACTAAAAAAATGTTTCATTATTTCGAAGTAATTGTTATTCTGCCATTTGGGCTTTCAGGTACAGCTTTTTCGCGAACTTCATATCATGTTCCACCATGATTCTTACAAGTTCCGGGAAGCTGGTCTTTGTCGGGTTCCAACCCAGCAGCGTCTTGGCTTTAGTGGGGTCACCCAGCAGTTGTTCCACTTCGCAGGGGCGGAAATATTTCGGATCCACTTCCACCACTGCCTTTCCTGTTTTCACATCGATACCTTTCTCGTTCACGCCTTCGCCTTCCCAGCGCAGTTCTATGCCGGCTTCCTTAAAGGCAAGTGTGGCAAACTCGCGTACGGTATGCATCTCTCCGGTGGCAATCACGAAGTCTTCCGGCGTATCGTGTTGCAGGATAAGCCACATACATTCCACATAGTCTTTGGCATATCCCCAGTCGCGGCGTGCATCCAGATTACCCAGATACAGCTTGTCCTGGAATCCCTGTGCAATGCGTGCGGCAGCCAATGTAATCTTGCGTGTAACGAAAGTCTCGCCGCGGCGTTCGCTCTCATGGTTAAAGAGGATACCGTTCACGGCATACATGTCATAGCTTTCGCGGTAGTTCTTCGTAATCCAGAAACCATACTGTTTGGCTACGCCATACGGGCTGCGCGGATAGAACGGAGTCGTTTCCTTCTGCGGCACTTCCTGCACCTTACCGAACAGCTCCGAAGTAGATGCCTGATAAATTCTTGTCTTCTTCTCCATGCCCAAAATGCGCACGGCTTCCAGCATACGCAGTGTACCTACCGCATCGGCTTCCGCCGTATATTCGGGTACGTCGAACGAAACTTTCACGTGGCTCTGTGCGGCAAGATTATAAATTTCATCCGGCTGCACCTGCTGTATGATGCGGATGAGCGAGCTGCTGTCCGTCATATCTCCATAGTGCAGGTTCACCAGGCGGTCTTTCTTCATGTCGCGTACCCATTCATCCAGGTACAGATGTTCGATACGTCCGGTATTGAACGAAGATGAACGGCGCAATATACCGTGAACTTCATAACCTTTGTCAATCAAAAATTCTGCGAGGAACGAACCGTCCTGTCCGGTGATACCGGAGATTAATGCTACTTTTTTCATTTTGTGTATTTTATTAATTTGATATTTTCTCTTTTAATAAGTGTCCCAGGAAGATGGTATTGCCTATGATATATCTTTTCCACATTCTCTTGGGTTCCTTTATGAGCCGGTAAAGCCATTCAAGACTGTGTTCCTGCCACCATAAGGGGGCGCGCTGTATATTTCCTGCAAAAAAGTCGAACACAGCACCGATGGTGCCGATCGGACCTTTTACATCCAGCTCTTTCAGATGTGCGTATGCCCACTTTTCCTGTTTTGGGGCAGTCATTCCCACCCATAGCAAATCGGGCGTTACACGGTTCACCGCTTCTATCATCCGGCGGTTATCCTCTTCGGAGAATTCCGCTTTATAGGGTGGGGAATAGGTCTCTATCCGGATATTGGGATACAACCCGGCGGCTTTGGCCTTTATTTTCTGTAAAGTACCTTCGCTGCTACCTAAGAAGAAGCAAGTACCGCCTTTCGCGTTCAGTTTTTTCATTTCGTACTGAAACAGGTCCCATCCGGCAATGCGCTCTATCTTCTCATGCCGCAGCAGTTTGAATGCCAGTACGATACTCGCTCCGTCCGGAATCAGCGCATCGCCTTTCAGCAGCGCTTCGGCAAAAGCGGCGTCTTTCCGTGCGGTATTGTAAGAATGTGCATTGATGGTGTTAATCAGCAGTTTGCCTTCCGGCAACGTGTCAAGTTCACCCGGGTGTCCCAGCAGTGAAATTGTTTTCAGTCTTAACATGTATGATAAGGAATATTTGCCGTAGAGTACGCTACGCTACTGCCTGTCACATAAGTGGTTATTACGGACAGGCAGATAATATAAGGAATATTTCTCCGGCAAAATTAAGTCAAATGTATTTGATAGCCAAGAAAAAAATGAAAAATGTATAAATTTATCATCTTTTTCCTGGCTTTTCTCAATCTGTCCGGTGATTGATGCAGATACCTTTCAGGTACCATTCGTACAACCGATGTATACCTTCGTCTATCTCCACCTTATGATGCCATCCCAGGTTGTGCAGTTTGGTTACATCCGTCAGCTTGCGCAGCGTGCCGTCCGGTTTGCTTGCATCCCATCTCAGTTCGCCCTTGAAGCCGATTTCCGCCATGATTTTTTCCGCCACTTCCCTGATGCTGAGTTCCTTTCCGGTTCCCACGTTGATGTGGCAGTTGCGTATCTCTTTCGAACCTGCGGCATACGTATCCTTGAAGTCCACGTTCAGCAACACATGTACGCTGGCATCCGCCATTTCTTCGCTCCAGAGGAATTCGCGCAGCGGCTTGCCCGTGCCCCACAGCGTAACGGCTTCCGGCGTAATTCCGAATTTTGCCAGCTTTGCCAGTATCTCCTCATCGGTGCAGCTTCCGTTCACACCCTCTACCGGGCGCAGGTCTATATCCTTGCGTACGGCATCCCAGTTGCCTTCGTTCAGGCATTTGGCAAGGTAAATCTTACGTATCATGGCGGGCAGCACATGGCTGTTCTCCAGGTGGAAGTTATCGTTGGGTCCATACAGGTTGGTAGGCATCACCGCTATGTAGTTTGTGCCGTATTGCAGGTTGAAGCTTTCGCACATTTTCAGTCCGGCAATCTTGGCAATGGCATACGGTTCGTTGGTGTATTCCAACGGCGATGTCAGCAGCACTTCCTCTTTCATCGGCTGCGGAGCTTCACGCGGATAGATGCAGGTACTGCCCAGGAAGAGCAGCTTCTTCACTCCGTGTCTGAAGCTTTCACCAATCACATTCTGCTGTATCTGTAAGTTCCGGTAGATGAAGTCCGCCCTGTATTGCAGATTGGCCATGATGCCGCCCACGTGGGCGGCAGCCAATACCACGGCATCCGGTTTCTCTTCATCGAAGAATTTCTTTACAGCAACTCCATCCAACAGGTCCAGCTCCTTGTGGGAGCGACCTGTCAGATTAGTATATCCTCTTTGCAGCAGGTTGTTCCAGATGGCGGAACCCACCAGTCCGTGATGGCCTGCTACAAAAATCTTAGCGTCTTTTTCCAACATAATTTATCACGTATGATTATTCTTTATCTTTTTCTTTCACTTCGCCGCGGCGTGCCTTTTCGGTGTAGCGCAGTTCCTTTTCAATGGTCATATCCTTGCCCAGACCATACGTATGCAGTCTTTCAGGTTCTATACCCACTTTCACGAGGAACTTCTTCAAGGCTTCGGCACGTTTCAGCGTCACTTTCTTGTTTATGGCTTCTCCGCCCGTATGGTCGGCATAGCCGCAGATGTCAATCTGTACTTCCGGATTCTCTTTCAGTGTTTTGGCAATGGTGAAGAGTTCGCGTGCATACTTGTCCGTATCCAGTTTCCACTTTCCGCGTTCAAAGTATACGGCGGGCAAGTCTTTCGGGAAACCTTTGCATACCACTACTTCCGGAGATTTTTCAAGCACTTTCTGTTCGATGTAGATAGTATCGTGCACCACTTTCGTAACGGTCTTTGTAGCGCGCTTCCACATAGGCAGATAGCCCGGAGCGTACATGATGTTGTCTTTCTTTCCGCTTTTTCCATTGCCTATTTTCCATACCAGACCCACTTGTGCGGTAAACATCGTATTTCTCTTGCAGTTGCAGATGGTTTTGATGCCGTCAAATTTGTTGTTGTTAATCCACATCATGCCGCCTTTCAACTGGGCGTCCAGATGTTTGTTGATGCGGTAACGCAATGCTACATCTCCACCCAGTCCCAGATTGACTTTGTTGCTCAGCTTATCTGCAAACCGGTTTCCACTGCCTTTTTCTTCCACTTCGGTTGAGAATTTCTGCATGTATATACCCGGAGCTACCAGTAATGCCCATCGGCGATTGCCATCGCTGCGTCGGAACAGGTTAAACATATTCACTTCAAAATTCAGTCCGAAGTTCCACATCCTGATGTCACTGCGCAGCTCTTTGTAATATTTGGCTCCTTCCGGAAAATCTACATTGTAATAGGTTTCCGCATTTGGCATGAGGATGAAGTCGTCTTCATAATCTCGCGAACCGGCTTTGTTGGCGGCATAGTCCACAGACAGCCGTATGCCGAACAACGGATTGAACTGGTATCCGCCTTGCAGTCCTACCATTCCGCCCCAATAACCATTACCTTTGGTTACGGAACGGAAGTCTCCTGCAAAAAACGGAACACCGCCGTTAATACCTATGCTCCACCGTGAGTAATCATTGTACAAAGCTTTTTTGCTGGGATAATCCTTCCAGGGATCATCCACTTTTATTGTTTCTTGAGCCGAAGCATTCATGCCGGATAAGAATATAAGGCATGAAGCGGCTGCTATATTCTGTAACAATTTCATAATACTGTACTTTTAAGTGACTGAATCGGTTATTTCTTTAATAGTTCAATGCAGACGTATGCCGGTTTTCCGTAGAAATATCCGTTTTCACTGGCTTGCAGTTGCACTACTACTTTGTAACCTTCGATGGAAGTAACATTCACACCCGGATTCAGATGTTGTTTCATAAATATTTTTCCGTCAGTGGTTACTCCTATATGACTCTCCATGTGGCTTACTGGATTTCCTATTTTATCATACGCCATTATATAAGAGTATATTACATTCAGCTTTTTTGTTCCGTCATCTTTCGGGCTGGCTTTTACATCTTCACCTTCCAAAACCGGTTGTGTGCCTATTATCTCCACAAGATTATTTCCTAAGTCCTCTATATCGGCAAGAATATTGCGTTTATAGATATCCGTATCGTCAAAGTCGCTTAAGTCTAATCCGGTAGCAACATTTACTGGAATATTCTCTTGGAAAAAGTCATAATCTTTATTTCCGTCCACAACATCGTTGGGAGAGAAGCGTACTCCGTAATATCCACTCTGGCAACTGTTTCCGTCTGTTGCGTTTTCATTGAATACAACGGCTACCTGACATGCTAAATCTTTGGCCACAGAACTTGGTAATCCTTCCACTTCTGTGGCAGAAGCTGTTACCGTCAATGTTGCTTCATCATATTTCTCTACTTTTTCTACGGTAAACTCCGGACCTGCTTCCGCACTTCGTGTCACGGGAGTCACTTTTCGGCTGTCTATTGAAATAACATCTTTTTGCTCTATCATTTCATCTATTACCGATGCAGGCATCACTTTTACATTAATTTTCAGGGTATACTTGTTGCCATCTTGTATCAGAAGAACGCTTTGGTTGTTGAAGTCTGGAATAATATCCATCTTTTTGATGCGATTGGCAAGTTCATCGATCTTGTCCTTCAATTCATCAATCTGACTTTGTAAATCATTGATATTGTTTTTCAATGTATTGATTTTGCCAGTCAAATCTTTTTCCAGCGTATCAAGCAGTCCCTGAAATTTATTTTCCAGTTCTGTTAACTTTTCAGCTAGTTCCTCATCGGTAATGCCTTGATTACCGGTTATGTTATCTATCTGGTCTTGCAGCCCTTTTATTTTATCGTTCAAATCATTAATCTTATCTTGCAGTTCGTCCTTGGCGGTTTCCAATGCCTCTTTCAGTTCTTTCAGCTGTGCTTCGCAATCGACATCGCAACCGCCTCCATTGTTTCCGTTCTGTAAATCCTCTATTTGCTTTTCGATAGTGGTAACCCTTTCTTCAAGACTGGTTATCTGCTCCTTAAGTTCGGTGTAACTGTTTTCTCCCGCTTTCAGTTGGTTACGGATGATTTCCAATTGACCGTCATAATCTTTTTGACAGCTGGTCATTAAAAAACAGCTGCTTCCTGTTAATAGTAGCATGACTATAAACAGAAACATTTTAGAATTTCTTTTCATAACTAATTTTGTTTTAGGGTAAAACATTTGATATTTTGTTCTTCTTTCAAGCTACATACCAGCAGTGCGCCGTTCCGTTCAGCAATGATATAGCTGTCCAGTCCTTCCACTACTACTTGTTTCTCTCCGGAAGTGTGTATAATACAGTTACGGCAGTTGTGCAGGCTGATGGAATTCCCCACACCTGCATTTCCGTGTTCGTCCTGCGGCAGCAGGGTTCTTAGCGATCCCCAGCTGCCCAAATCACTCCAGCCGAATTCGGCAGGCAGCGTATAGATGCTTTCCGCTTTCTCCATTACAGCGTAGTCTATGGATATTTTCTCACAGGTGGGGAAGAGTCTTTCTACAGTGTCGGCCTCTTGTGCTGTGTAGAAATCCCGGCTCATTTCGTCCATAATAGCAGCCAGGTCCGGAGTAAACTTGCGTATGGCATCGGTTATGGTATCCACGTTCCACACAAAAATGCCGGCATTCCAAAAGTAGCTGCCGTGGGCAACGTATTCTTTGGCAGTTTCTACATCCGGCTTTTCTTTGAAGGCGCCTACCTTGTATATTTCAGTACCGTTAATCTGTTCCGCAGCCTGTATGTAGCCGTATCCGGTTTCCGGACGGATGGGTTTGATGCCTATCGTTACAATGGAACAGTTTGTGGCGGTAAAATCAAGTGCGCAGCGCATTACCCGTTGAAACTCAACGGTGTTTATTACTAGTGCATCCGACGGAGTTACTACGATATTTGCCTGCGGATGCTGTTTCTTTATCTTCCAGCAGGCATAGGCAATGCAGGGTGCTGTATTGCGGGCAGTCGGCTCTGCCAGGATGTTGCATTCGGGCAAATCGGGCAACTGTTCTTTTACAATATCCGTATATTTCTCGCTGGTCACTACCCAAAAGTTTTCCATTGGGCATAGCGGTACAAATCGCTCTACAGTCAGTTGTATCAGTGACTTGCCGCATCCCATTACATCAATAAACTGTTTGGGATATTCAGGTGTACTCATCGGCCAGAATCGGCTTCCGATGCCGCCTGCCATGATTACAATATGATTTTCCATCTCTCTTTAATAGTAAATTTTGATAATGTATGTTTATATCAATGAATAGCACAACCTATGGTTATGATTTCAATGTCCGTAATTGCTTTTAAAGAATGCAGGGTATTGGCAGGTATGCTGATGAAGTCTCCACTATCACACGTTATCTGTTCCTTGCCAACTGTCATACTTGCATCTCCTTTTTGAAATAGTAAGAATTCTTCCATGGTAGGGTGTAGGTGCTCTGCTGCTGCTTCTCCGGCTTTTAGCCTGGTTACGGCAATTTGGGTGAGGGGAGTGGATGTCTCCTGACTATTGAGTAATATCCGTTTTTGACCGACACCATGTGTGGTAGTGATAATAGGTAACTCTTTAATATTTTTCTTATTTGTTGCCATTTAGTATTTTATTATAAAGCCTAATCATTTGTTGGGCTTTATTGTCCCATGAAAGCTCTGTTTGCCTTTGGCTACATTGTTTAGATAGTTGTTGTAATACCTCTCTGTGGTGATATAAATAATTAATCTTTTCAGCAAAGTCTTTAGTCGATTGTTGAGGAGTGCTTAGGGGGATTTTCATCCCTACTTGTTCATTTACAGAATCCCCTTGCCCGCATGTGTCAAAGCAGACAATCGGCAGATTATTCCCTATAGCTTCTAATACAACGTGCGGCGTACCTTCTGCTACACTCGTAAAAAAGAATATATCGGATTGTTGCATGATTTCCTGTACTTTGTCATGACTGACTGCGCCATGCCAAATACACTGTTCTGCAACATGTAGAGATTCTGCCACTTTTTTATAGATTTCATTATTTCCGCTACCGACAATATGTAGTCTGATATTTTTATTATTTATTTGAGCTATTGTCTGGATAGCTAATGATAATTGTTTTCTAAAGTCCAATTTCCCTACCCATAATAAATCTAATTTTTCTTTATCTTTTTTGTCAAGGAGTGTTTTGCTTTGTGGATAACATCCGGTTTCATTCAAAAGAGGTGATTCTATGTTGAAGAACTTCTTGAAACTCTTTTTTGATTCGGAAGAGGCTGAAACTATAACGGCAGCTTTTTGAGCAGCCTGATGTACTCGTTTATCATACTTTAGTTGAATCCCTGTTAAGAAATTCTTTAAGTTTATGAAAAACTTAGCTTTTAAATCAGCTCCTTGCAGGTAAGCTGTAGGAAATTTTTCTTTAGCATCCACCGGTCCCCATACAAATAGCTTTTCTTCTATTTTCCACAAGTATCCGGGTTCGCGAAAACCTATCATATTCAGCTGATGAACAATGTCTATGTGTTGTTTTGCTATAATTTCCTTAGCAATTTCATAGGTCTTCCATTGCCACTCTTTATAATATTTATAAAATCGCCAGTCTCCTTGGTTCCAGCACATTTTTCTTATTTCACCTGATACCGGATTATAATGGAAATGTATATTCTTTCCTTGAGGGAGAGTAGGGAGTACAGCTTCTATTTTTTCTCTGAACTCTCCTTCTGTGATAATGTGCAATTCACAATACTTGGCAAGGTTTACACACCAATTCCAAGCCATACCAGGCTCACTTCCCATATTGGGGGAGCAAGCATATGCATTAACAAGAATATTTAGCATTTTTCTTATTAGAATTATCTATTATTTTCTTGAGGTAATCTATAGACTCTATTACTAATGTTTTTAATTTTCCATTATCTATTTTATTATATGCAGAAGCAGGATTGAATTTTATTATATTATCTTCATATAATATATGATTTTCCATACCCATCTTGTTTAACAATGAAATCATGCGTCCGTTGTTTTTTCTTTTTCGATTAAGAACACAACAAAATGGGGTTGCAAAATTTATAGAAAATGCAGTGCCATGGAAAGAGTTAGTAACCATACAAGAAGCATTTGCTATTAACCAAAGAAATTCAGAAGGACCTGCGTCTAATATATTGATAGTACCAGAATAGTTTTTCATTCCATATGCTCGTTTGCAAATACAGTATATGGGAATTTTTCTCTCTTTTCCTATTTTTAAAGCCGTATTTATTAATATTTTTGATGGTAATAATTGGTAGACTAATACATAGTTTTTAGGTACTATTCCACTCATTGGTTTCATATATAGGCTCCAGGTGTTTTTGTCCAATAACAAAGTAGGGTCAACGACTAATTTAGCCTTTCTTCCTGTTAATTGTTCTACAAGTTTTACTCCGCTTTCCTCTCTGACAGAAATCTCATCAAGATTATTTAATAAATTAGTATATCGATTTGACAAATTAGAAGAAATTGATGATACTCCGAAAGAAGAAGCATATGTTAACTTTGGAGCATTTTGTGGGGCAAAAGTTAGAAAATATGGCTCAATGGAGGAAGAAGCAGAAGGATTCCATACTTGATCACTCCCTACTATGTATATATCATAATCCATATTGGCATGATATAATTCATCCATTGATTTATATTGTCGTGAATAGCATCCATAATCGATGAAAGATTGATAATTTTGTTTTCTTCGCTTTTCTTTTTTATTGAATATAGGTAATATTTTGTCTACAGCCCAGTTCACGAACCTATATTTCAACCAATACATAAATTTCCCTTTGATGTTTGTCGCTATAAATGGTTGTGATAAAGCTGTATCCTTAAATTTCCAGTTTTTATAGTAAAGATAATCTATTATTTCTACTTTATGCCCCATTTGTTCCAATTGCTTTTGTGTAGCAAAAGCTTGTAGCTCTGCTCCATAATTGTTAACTTTACAAATGGTGATTATTCCGATTTTCATATTCGTGTATTTTTTGTAATTTAGGTATTGGCCATTTTACCCCCCCCTGTTAATTATTTTTAACAAATTGGGGGCTTTTTCTTGTAATTTCTTTATAGTCTGTTGCTTTCTATATTTTGTTAAGTATATTGTTGCTAATTTATAAAAAGCCCAAAAGAGCTTATAAGGCATTTTATTAGTTAATATGTTAAAACGCAACTTTTTTGAAAGAACTTTTCGGAAAAAGTTTGGCCATATTACTATTGGGTGATATTGGATAAATTTATAACCAGTAAACAAATGTGGATTTCCGTCAATAGCAGTACGTAGGGAGTCTTCAAAAGTATAAATAGAATCCGCATTTTTTATTAAAGAGTTTGCTTTGGAGTTATTCGCAATAATAAGCGAAACCCCTTGTTTATAATAATCAGGTACTGGTAATCCCCAAAAATCTGCAAGGGTAATATCTGCTACTCTGTTTATTTCTGAAAATTGACAATTACTACAACTTTTACGGTCAAGCATCCAACCTGCATAAATAGAGTAGAAAATATCATCCTTTCTTTTTAGTTTAACCTCTTTCCCATTTTGTTCAATAGTAGTACATTGCGAGAATTTCCAATCTTGTGTCCCTTTTCGTTTATCACGAAAGCGATATATATGAGATGACTTATAATATTCTAAGTGTAAATCAAGTGCTTCATGGCTGGCAATTCCATGACATACCACTTCTATGGTTATAAGGCGTTCACAATCTCGTTTTTTGCCTAAATAACCATATAACCCTGCAATCTGACAAGGACATCCTGAAAATAATATCCAGTAACCATTTTTTAATTTCTTGGAAACTTCTTTATATATTCCTTGGGTATAACTTTGTATGTATTTACTGTTGGTCAGTAAGGTAATATCTTTTTCATGTTCTATCAGTTTATGATATACTCTATTATTTACAAGTGCAGCTCCTATTACAGCTACTTTATCTTCTTTGTGTAAATGGAAAAAACTCTGTGCTAGTCCAGCAAATCCACCTCCTGAAGCTGCGTCTATACGTGTTTGTTCATCATTAGCCCAACCACCATATACTTTCATTGCTTCAAATTCGTTTTTTCTTATAGGAGTTATTATTGGACACGATTTTTCACATAACCCGCATTCACGGCAAGCGTTGATATCAACACGAACATGTTGATGACTGTTTTTAGTTATAATTTTTATCGCGTTATGATTGCATACGTCATAACATGCCAAACATCCTGTACAATTTTTATCTTTTGCTAAATGGGGATACATAATTACAAGTTATCATAAATTTTAGAAAGTCTTTTACAAATTACGTCTGTGTCAAACTTTTCTTTCGCAAGGATATATCCATTTTCTGCAATCTTAGTGCGTAATGATTTGTTTTCGATAAGTGTTTCTAAAGCTGTTGCTAACTCATCAATATTACCGTAGTCAAAAAACAATGCAGATTCCTTGTCTACAAGAAACTCTTGTAAACATCCTACGGGGGTTGTTATAATAGGAACACCATAACTCATAGCTTCCAATACACTCATGGGTAGTCCTTCAAGATAGCTACACATACAATAAGCATAGGCATTTTGATAATATTTATGTTTTTGGTCATCTTGTATCCATCCAGGTAATTCTACTTGTTGAAATAAATTGTAATCTTTAATTAGTCTATCTATTTCTGGCTTATAGTCTCCATTACCACACAAAACAATTTTCCAATCTGGATATTTATGGGCTATTTTAGCAAATGCTTTTATAAGTATATCGCATCCTTTATTTGCTCTGAATAAAGCTGCAAATAAAAAATATTTGTGGGGAGTACATTGTTTATGTTGTACTGAGACAGGATTGTATAAATAATCTGCATTATTGATGTTAGGAATTAAATTCTTCATTTGTTTGACCCAAGTGTCTCCTAAAAAAAGAGTTTTATCTGCATATTTCAGCCAAAACTTGAATCTCCATAAAAATGCACATTTTTCTAATTGGTTACCTACATGATACTGTACAATAATTTTCTTTTTTAACAACTTTGCATATAAGAAGAAAAAAAATAAGGTCTGAGTTCCTTTTTGAGGTTCTGTTTGGAAATGAATAATGTTATATTGGGGAATCATATAGACTCCTTTTAAGTATCCTTTTATGAGATACCAAAACTTTATAATTTTAGTAGCATTTATTTGCGTTTCTAGCCAATTGCAATTATATTTTTCCCATATTGATGATTTTTCTATAGTTTTGATAACAGTGGAAACACCTCCTCGCATTTTACGAGAGTCACCTACGAATAATACTTTCATTTTTATTGTTATTGAAATATTTTATATATTGTATTATATGAAACTGAATATATTTACTAATATAAAATGATTCGTTATTTTGTCAATGTGTATAACTCGATTATTCTTTTTAACGTTAAAAGAAAGAATAAAATTCGATTAGCCCATGGTATTTAGAATAGATATGTATTTTATTCTTTTTTAAAGAAGGATATTATTTTATTGTTAATCATATTTATTCCTTTTGCTATGACTATAGTGACAATAAGCCCTATAAGTACAAATAGCCAATCTTCTGCTATTAAATTTCTACAAATCAGTAATGTCCCTCCTTGTACAAGGTAGATTTCATAGAAATACCCCCCCCTGTTTAACATTTTATTACAAATAGGAAGTCTCATCAGTATGTATGCAATAATAATAACAAATAGAGGAGGAACAATAAAGAATGTGGCATACATATATCGCCATCTATTTAGTTCAGGTATTATATGCTGTATGATTGCAAAATGCTTTAAAATGCAGTATGTTACTACTAATAGAGTCATCATAATCCGTGTATACTGTCGGCTTGATTTTTTTATCTGATGTTTTATATTGTGGCGAGCCAGAAAAAGTCCCATTATAAAGCAAGGTAAACCTTGTATATACCATATGGGCATTTGCAAGAAACCCATGACAAACATAGCTAGGATTATGCTTCCGGTGAGTATCGTTAACGCATATTCACGATTGACCCAACGATAGCAAACATAAAATACTATGTACAAACAGATGATTTCAGAGACATACCAACCATATGGTAAATTATCATTTAAAATAAACCAGTATTTTGTAATTTTTGTCCAGTCAATAGTTTGTCCGCTGTACACTTTTACAAAGAGATAAAATGTCATTGCGGTCAGTGCAGGTATAATGAGTTTTAATATTCTTTTACGAAGCCAGTGTGATGATAAGTTTTTGTTCTTTAGATATCCATATAGCAAGCCATATCCCGACATAAAAAGAAAAAACGCTACACATAGATGTCCAAGTCCGGTTTCAGCTTGTAGTAGTTGAGATACATTTGAACAGTAAAATATAATTTGGTGTCCAAGAACTACAATTATTGCTGCTATAAATTTTAGTAGTTGTGATTGGCTTCTTTGCTCATAGATTGGAACTCCATTAATGGGAAGTGTCCATACTAAAATCAAAAGTATCAATGTGAAAATCATAATCCCATCTCTTTCTTCATTTTTTGATAACAAGTCACCATATTCACCTCGTTTTCAATAGTTGTACTTTTCGTGTTTTCTATAATCTCTTTAATTGCTTTTATCCAGTCTTCTACTGTATCTACAGTTCTTGCCCCATTCAAATAAGAGTCATCATGGTAAGGATTACGAGTAATGAGGAGTGGCTTACCCAATCCGATGGCATCTGCGATAGTTGATAATCCCACACAATAGTTTAGCTTGCTTTTTAATAACGGGCATACTAATGCTTTCGATTCAGCCATTGCCTTTAACATTTCTGGGTATACGCTTCCTGAATTTTCTGTGATTATTACTTCTATGTTTTTAAAACCTTGGCATTTTTCTTTTAAATCACTGTATTCGTTACCGGCATGGCTTTTGGCTGTCATGATTTTCAACGGTGCACCGGTGCGTTTAAAAGCTTCAATAAGTATATTAAAGTCACGGTTTTCTTTCCCTGTTGAAACAAACCATTTGCCATTTTTTTTAGGAACTTTATTATAAAAATCCATGTCAGGCCCCCAACCAGGTACTGAACATTTTTTTTCTTGTATATATCCTCGTTCTATTGTTTCTTTCATAGTCTTTTTCGAAAGAAAAAAAATATGTTTAATACCACGTAAAAATATCCAATACAGTATCTTTGTTTTACCTCCCTTAGGGGTATGATGAAGAAACCCGAATATGGGGCAGTGTATTATTCCTAATGCTTTCATTATAGATAGCACTAAGTGTTCTCTCATGTTGAGGTTATGGATAAATACAGAATCTGGTCGATATTTTTTTACTAGCTTCCAATCATTGAATAATGCAATACTTTCGTCTGCCCATATTACTTCATTTCCATCTTTTTCCATTTCCATAGTACCATATAACCAATGTGATGGATTAATACCTCCTTTACATAGCCGATATGTGTCGGTTCTGCCAATATATAGTATTTTCATAATCAATGATTGTCTTCTTTTTATTTTTCAATAGATAACGCTTACTCTCATATAAAAAACGAAATATTAGTTGGTATTAGTTTTAATAAGTAATGCGATCAATTGATTAAGGGTGTTTAAATTCAAAACTTTTCAAAAAGTAATGGATAAAATCTCTATTATAATTTTTTAATCTGTGTAATAATACATATTTAAATATAGCTATTGGTATAGTAGAACTATATATAGTAACCTATCGATTCAGCTCTTTTTGTTATTTGATTCTCAATTTCTTTTTTTTAATGTGTAAATTAGCATCATTGCCATATAATAATTATGTTGCATTAAAAAAGCCATTAATCTATGTCCTTTTGACATCTGATGAATGGGATATTCATGCCAAACTTCCTTCCATATGCTATCTTCGCATATTTCTGAAACAAGATTTTTTTTTACTTGATGTGGTAGCGTACTGTTGCAAATTTGTCCTATATAGAAACGGCAATAACCAATAAACATACGATTAACGCGGTCTTTGTATTCTGTTGGTAATTTGTATATTTTCCCTTTTTTAAAGAGTTCTTCGCGTATCGTTTTAAAGTATGGAAATCTATTTGTTCTGATTTGTTTAGAAAGGGAATCTGTGTTATTATAATAGTAGTAAAAGGTTTGCGGGACTTTGACAATACATTTTGAATGGTGTAAAAAGTCTATATTCCAGATTAGATCTTCACTGATGAAAATTCGTTCACTAACAAAACGTAAATTGTAGTTGTTAATAACTTCTTTACGGTACAATACAACTTTTGCAGACATAGGATAGCGACGTTCTAATGGAGATGAAGGCTCAGAGGCAATAATATCCATTATATATTGGTGTATGTCAAATTGTTTTTTTGTAACTTCTAAGTTTGTATATTCATTCATAGGTTTTACTATGCCATTTTGATTTACGGTTTTGATTCCTGAATACACAGCATCTGCTTCATGTTTTACGGCAATATAATACATATTTTCATACATACAATTATCAACATAATCATCGCTATCACAAAAAGCAATATATTCGCCGGTAGCATTTTCCATACCACTATTACAAGCCATGCCTAAACCTTGATTTTTTTTATGTATAACTTTTATTCGAGGGTCTTTTTGGGCATAATTATCACATATAGCAGGACAATTATCCGGACTTTCATCATCAACCAATATAATTTCAATATCTTTAAGTGTTTGATTGATAAGAGAAGTTAGACATCTGTCAAGATACTTTTCAACATTGTATACAGGAACTATTATGGAAACCTTTGTTTGATTCATAATTAACTTTTGTTTAACTTTAATAATCGTTTTATTTTTGTTGCATAATATCCTTTTTTCATTTTTAGTTTATCTAACCACGACATCCATGTAGCTGAATAATGATGAATAGTATATGTGTTTTCTGTTATTTCTAATTTGTGTGACAAAAATTCTATTGGGCAAAAATAATCCCATGGGTAGATAGTTATTCCACTGCAATTGTAGGGAATATTTGTAGAAGGTCTCAAACCATATTTTTTTAGTACCTTACTAGTGATCGGGACTATTGGAATTTGTTCAATGTGTCCATCAGGAAAAATGTAGTGGGTATTTTCATAATATGACATAATTTCTTTGATAATGGGATTATATGGTTCTACGGCGAATCCAAGTCCAGGGTTAACCATATCCTCTACTTCAGGAGTATTTTTATGTTTTTCTATAGCCATCCATGCTCCTTTCTGTACAAGGTTATCCATATTGCGAATGACTTCTACATCTGTGTCAAAATAAATACCTCCATTTTCATATAGAATTTTTAGTCTGGCATAGTCGCTTACATATGCATACTTTTTTGCTTTGTAAGCTTCTTTACTAAAAGGTATACAATTAACATCATAATTATCTTCATTCCATTCTTTTATTTCATAGTCAGGAAGAAATTTCTTCCAGCTGTTTATATAGTATCGATATTCGGTAGAAATTCGATTCCTGCCGAACCAACAATAATGTATGATTTTAGGTATCATTATTCTTTCAATATATTATTTGAGTTATTATTTTACTATATTTATTTACCACGTAAGATATGGCGATACAGATAATTGAGCCGACTATGTAAAATGTCCAATTGCCAGGATTTAGATTATAGTCGTTTATTTGCCACGAATATCTAGAAAAAATTCTAAGTACATATTCATTTGTGATGTATGATTCTAAAGAAATAATTCCCATAAATGACAAAAAAACATTTAAGTATTTATATTTATTAATAACGATAACGCATACAGTCATAACAGATATTCCTTGTAACCAAAATAGAGAAAAATGAGTTGAAAAAACATGGTTACTGGTATATAGCAAAATATAGAAGAACAATGGAATAAAAATAAAGTTCCATGAAGAGCCTAATTTTTGTTCTTTTATATTGGGGGCTAGAGCAAAACCTAATAAGTAACTAGGCCATCGATTTATTATGAAATGCCAAATGTTATTATGTGGAGGCATATAGGCAATAGTAAAAAATGTGAGTGATAGTAATATAAGCCATAACATTTTTCTTTTTCCATATAAAATAATAGAAAATAATGGAGTTATTATATACAAAAGTAATATGCAAGAAATGAACCATAAAGGACTTTTCCCAAATAGAGCACCCAATCCGCTTAGTTCTATTAGAAGTTCTATTACACTTTTATGAGTTTGATTCACTCCTAAAAAATAAATAGGTATGATAATGAGTATTGATGGTATAATTATTCTTATATATCTTTTGAAAAGCCAAAATAATAGGCTATTTCCTTTCTTTTTATTTGATGTCCATGAGTTGTACATACCCATGCCTGAAAGGAATAAAAAAATATCAACGCCTAATCCGCCATTACTAAGGAATATACTCAACCATTGTGGCATTTGTACTCCATAGATGGGAGCATGGCAAATGATAATAAGTAAAGTTGCAATACCCATCAGTTCTGATCGGTATTGACTGAATAACCCTAAGTTAAAAGAACAACAATCTTTTATCCTCATAAGATTTACTTTAATCTTAGTTGTTTAAGTCTTTCTCGTATAGCAATAAAGCATATTGCCCAGAAAAAATAAATAAAATAAGCATTATAATAAGGCATATTATTATACCAAGCTATAATAAAAGTGAATAATGCAGATATAAAGCCTAAAGCACTCCAACTTTTTACTATCCTATCGGATGCTTTTACATAAAAATGAGCATATCGTCCAATTAAACTTATCAATATTAATATCCAAATACTATACCCTATCCATCCATATTCTATAAGTAACCAAGAGGAAGTAAACCAGTTATATGATGTTGTAGAGCTATACTGTTGACTAATCCAGGTTTTGAATTTATTGGATGTGTTAGCACTTCCTATGCCATATCCTCCTAATTTATGTATTTCATCTTTTAGAATTATTAATGTCGCTTTTTCTACACAAGTAGAACGGTTGAAACTTATGTTGGCTGCATTTTCTGAAAGATTATATGAACCTTTGGTTTCTTTTTCGATAGCTTCAATATTAAAAACTTTATTTACATACTGTTCGTTATACATCAATAATAATATAGTTTTCATGGCAGGAATGAGACAGAAGTAAGCTATTATTAATGTTATGACATGTGTGATACTAAATTTCTTAATAAAAACATAAACAGCATAAATGGCAAGGGGAATCGTGAAATACATAATTTTAATTTCAGCAGCCATAGCTGTGAAAATTTCTACAATTATGATAGACAAAAAGTATTTAAGTTTTAAACGCTTTTCAAAATATTCCTTTGATAAAATGAAAGTACAAAAGAGATTGAATACAAACAATTCACCATTATTGGTAAATGAGCCGCCAATAATATCTCCATTCATACCTAAAACGAAATATTGAAGAAATACTAAAAATGCATTTATCCAAAAAAACTTTAGTAGTATATTTCTATATTTAGAAATATCGCGTACATCAAAATATTTAAAAATCAATATAAAAAGTAGTAAGTATCTGATTACCATTCGTAGTCCCCAAAGTATAGTTATGGGTGGTGTTAAGTTTAAGAAAGAAATGATACTACTACCTATTAATAAGATTGCGAATAAATGGACTATGAGTGGGCTGACTATTTTTACTACATCATTCAATTTATTTGGCATTTTTGTAAATGCCAAATAAAAGACTAATAAATCAGAAATAAATGGAATAAATTCATTTCTGATTATAAAGGATTGAATAATCCCACTTATTAAAATCCAATACAGTATGAAAAATAAGATTTTTTTAGGATTCATTTAATTATGATTTCAATCTACCATTAATTATTGTACTTAATGCTTAGAGGAAGAACAGTATTTTAATAAGTAGTAAACTAAAATGTGCTATGTAGTTTGATTTCTTGTTTATAGTGTTGGTATATTTTAAAATATAGATGAAAAATAGACTTTTTCATTATATTACTTCCAGTTATAAATATGATTGTTAGAATTAGGTTGTTTTTACTTTATTCCCCAAATGCTAATTTCAATTTTTTGATAACTTTTTATAGGCTTATTTATTTGATAAAACCCTTTGCGCCAATATAAGTCAGTTTCCAACCATTGTGTTTTTTTAAAGAATAAAAAATGGATATATGGTAATTGTTGTCCTTGCGGATTTATGATCGTGTTTTGTTTGCGATTATATGTCCATATTTCGTTTGGTTTAGGTTGTGGACTTGTCCAATATTCTATAGCTGCTATTTGTGGATGGAATTTGGGATGTAATGTATCAAGTACTGTAAAATAATGTATTCCAAATGGTCTGCAAATATATTTATAAATGCGTCCTATAACTTTGAGCCAAGGCATTACTTGATAAGAGAAATCTATTTCATCTATAGAGAGAGGCTTTTCATTAGTTACTTTCTGTTTCCAATCTTTTATTTTAAAACAAAGGTTGCGGTAATACTCTGTATTGCGAAAAAAACAGCAATGGCCTGCTATATGGTAATTATGTGTAGTGAGGACATCATAATGATTCATATTTTTTTCGTTTACTATCATTCCCAAATCTCCATATATTAAATCTATATCACCCATGCCCCAAAAGTCATAATTTCGAAGTTCAGGTTCATGAATGGCTCCGATAAATGGCTTGAGATCAGTGAGCTTGTAAGGTTGTCTGCAATGATAGTCAATGTTGAGGCGATTACTTACTATTTGACAATACTCTTTATATGAGCATTGATGAAATATCGTGTTTTTATATCTTTGTTCCGGCAAAGGACAGTCTGTATAAAAAATAAAATCTATTATTGGATTTCGGCTACATGAGTAAAAATATAATTCTATCCACTCTGGCCATTTTCCAAAATAGGGTATTATTTGAGCTATTTTGTAATTTATTTTTTTTGTTAAAAGCTTCCCCATAATAAAAAATTACATACTTTCGTTTTTTTTGTGAATTCAATAATGATAAAACTTAAATAAGTTATGATCCCTGCTAATATGAAAGCTAAAATATAGCTTCTATAATTATTAGGAAGGCAAACTATTCTATTTAATATTGCTTCTACTAGAAGTGATTGAAGTAAATATATTTGCAATGTAATTTTGCCTATACTTTGTAAAGTAAAGTTGTGAGATAGTTTTGGGCTACAAACGATTTTTCCACAATAGATTAAAACTGTACTTACACAAACTCCTGCAATTAGACGGATGAAAAATAGATACCAATTACCTCTTGTAACTATTACATTAAATGGAAGTTCAAAATAGTTATTGGATGTGGTTGCAAAAGGAAGGCATGTCGCAAAAAATATAAGCAAAATAAACATGTGTATCGTTGTTAGCTTATATAAATAATTCTTTAATAAAGCTCCAGCTCCAAATAGAGTGTAAGCATATAATGACAACGAAGCTAATTCTGCTAAAATCTTATTTTCTTGTGTTATTAAATTAAAGATTACAAGTATAAAAGTTCCTATTATAAACCTTTTTTGTATAGTAAATTTTTTCAATATTTGCCAAAGAACAAATACTATCAAATAAACTTTGATAAACCACAGAAATGAGTGACACCAATTATTATAGTATGCTATGATGTTACTTGTAAGGCTATCATAAAATAGATGTTTGCGTCCTAAATAAAAAGTTGTTAATATGACTGACCACGTTGTGTAAGGTACTACGAAACGTAACAAAAGATTCAGCAAGAAATTAGTATTTATTGGTTTATCTTTAACAAGCATTCCACTTATGACAAGAAATAAAGGTACATGTGTAAAATAGAGAATACCACAGAGCCTTGATTCATAACCATTAATAATACAATTATTTATTATATGTCCTAATATTACAAGATAAATTGCAAATGCTTTTAAAGTATCAAGCCAAGGATTACGCTGTTTCATTAATTACAAAATGATTTCTTATGAATTTGCTATTATCTCTTTTAACTTTTTTTCCAATCTTTCATAATATTCCCATATCACATCTTCAGCCCCAACGATAAAACGTTTTTGACATGCAAAATCCATATATTTTTTCTTATCGGAGTTAAGTTCGGATATGAGTTTTATGGCATTGGAATTGTCCTTACCCATTACAATAAATATAATAGCATCTTGATTGAGAACATTGGGCTCTGGATAATTGTCGCTTCCATGATAAATAGGTATACAGCCTGCATAGATAGCTTCGAAAAGTTTCTCCGTTACATATCCCTTATAATTGCTATTTTCTGGTGTGAGATTGAAACGATAATGTTTAAGATATTCTAATTTATTATCATTATACTTATTTTTTAAATCATCATTATTATGAAAAAGCCGTCCAGGGCAATGAATGTTATCAATATTACATAATTTATCAAATATTTGCTTACGTCCTATGTCATCATGACCACATATGAAAGTGCAAAATTCGCGGTTGGTATAATTGTGGTTTTCAGGAGAGTCTATGCGTTGTATTTGTTGTTTGATTTCTTTATAAGTGGCAGTTGGAGAGAATACACTCCACATTATCCAAAAAGGGAATCGCATATATTCTGGATTATCTAAGTCATCAAATCCAAGAGACAGACATATTCTTTTATCATCAATAAAACGATGTAACCATTTTTTCATTGACGGTTTATGCAGGTTCTCACGTTCTACAAAAATGCGAATGTCACAATTATCAAAACGGCTTAACCAAAAAGGAGCAAATATGCTATATAGGCCTACTTTCATTTTGGGTTTACCTTTAAGTAAACCGCGTTTCTCTATAAAATCTATTAGCCAGTGAGCATATATGCAAGGGAAGCTCCAATTGTATAATTGTACTTGATGTCCTTTGCTAAATTCATATAACTTTTGTTGGTTTTCTAATATATTTTGCCAATAAATTATCTTATTTCGTATTTTGTTGATCATATTAGTAATGGATTAATTTGTGTGCAAAATTTGACATTCCATAGGAGAGCATGATAAAACCTAAACGCCATTTTAGACTTTTAAGATCTTTAATTTGGTTCTTGTATAAATTCAATCCATCTTTAATTTCTTCTTTTGTTAGAATATTATAAATAAAGCCTTCAGTAAAGATGCTAAATGATACTTGTGCCATTATCTCTGATGCATTGGATAAATGTAATAAATCGTTGAGTTTGTCTCGAAATTTTAATCTTATCTCATAAGTCTTACGAGTAAAATTATGAGTTATTGAATTGTTATTTATCCAATAATGATAAAATGCTTGGGGTAAATAAACAATTTTTATATTTTTGTGCTGTAAAAGTTGTACCCATATTAATAAATCTTCACAGTGGTTAATGCCGTAAAAAAAACGTAAATTATATTTTCGATATAGATCTGTACGAACCAGTTTATGCCATAGTGCTCCAAAAATTTTATTTTTAAACATATCTTGAAGTACAGTATGGGGATTTGTTAATGATGGTTGTTGTTTTACTATAATTTCACTTGCGAAAGAATTTATAAAATAGTCAGCTATCACTACATCTGCATCTGCTTCTTTTGCTTTTAGATAAAGCTTTTCTAGCATTGTTGACTCTACCCAATCATCGGCATCAATATGGATAGAGTATATACCGTGAGCATTGTCCACTCCTATCTGTCTAGCCATAGCGACACCCGCATTCTTTTGATAGAATACGTGAATGCGACTATCTTGAGATGCATACTGATTACAAAGTATAGATGAGTTGTCTGTACTACCATCATTGATGATTAATAATTCCCAGTTGGTTAGTGTTTGCGCTAGGAGACTTTCTATCATTCGAGGAAGAGTAGATGAGGCGTTATAAACCGGAAGTATAAGAGTAATCAGAGGTTCCATTGGAATAAAAGTACGAATTTTATTTGTTTTTTTTAAAAACCTTTCCCAGCACTTTTTGTTTTACTATTAAGCGAGTTTCAGAATTGAGGGCAAAGGTGTACATCAACATAATTGTACCTAATACAGCAATTGTACATACCACTAAAAAACGTATAATGCTTTCCGGCATCATATTACGGATGATATATGGTATTATGCAAGCTATAAAAATCAGAAGAAAATTTTTTAATATAATTTGAAATAAGTATTTATGTGAGGGAAAATTAATGTATTTATGACTTATCCACAAGTTAGCAAAAATTCCAAGAATCTGAGGTATAAGAGTTATCCAATAAGTAATGATAGGACTATAGTCTAATTTTAAGAATAGATACACAAGTGGTAGTTGAACTATAGGTATGGTGTTACCTATCAATGCCATTTGCTTGATGTGACCGGAAGCGATAATTGCTTTATCAAGCATTGAATAGGAATTAACAACTAGTGATGAGATGATGGTAATTTTTATAAATTCTGATGTATACTGGGGAACATTGACTAACCAAAGTTTCAAAACATAATCAATTTCCATAAATACAGGTACGGCAAATATTGCGAGAAGAAATAATGTGTATTGAGTAATATTGAATACTAAATGCTCGAAATGTTCTTTGTCTCCTGCTCCATAATATTTTACAAGTTGTGGCTCCGCAGCGATGATAAATCCGTTAACAAATTGACTAATCGTGAATGTTACAGTATTTGCCAATCCTCGTGCTGCATTAACTAATGTGCTAAAAAATATATTGAGTAGAATGGAAACTCCCTGGTTATTTGCTACAGAAAATACATTTGCTATTACTGACCAACTTGAAAATTGTAACATTTCTCGAAGTAGATGTTTATTTACGTGTAAGGAAAATTTGCATTCTGAAAAATGGCTTATACAGTAGAAACGGTAGATAGTGATATTAATAAAACTTATTGTAAATAAGAGTGCTGAATAAATAATTAACTTATCACCAGGAATGAAAACAAGTAAGAAAAGGATAGCGATTTTGGCAATTGTATCAAAGATACTCATCAATGCATAGATACTAAAATTTTCGTGTGAGGTGATGGCTGCCATATAAGGAGTTTGGGTGATATTCAAGAATATTGTGATTACTGAGAATTGAAATACCCAATTAGCAGCATACATACGTTCTGGAGCGATGTTTAGTCGGGAATTAAGAAATTGAAAGCCTATAGTTTCTAGCAATAAAACTATAAATAGTCCAATAATGAGATGAATGACAAACGCAGTTGAAAACGTGTCTTTTATCAACGTGTTTTCTCCCTTACCTAAATTTAAAGATAAAAAACGCCGTGTTCCTGTCTGTAAAATACTGTTGAGTACGGTAAACATCGAAACAAATCCTCCTACAACATTATTTATTCCATAGTCTGATGCTCCAAGTTTTTCTAAGACTATGCGCGTCGTGAAAAAACTTAATGCCATAATTATGAATTGGCGAATATAAAGATATATTGTATTTTTAAATATTCGTTTAGTGTTTTCTTCCATTAATTATATAATTCTTTTTATTTAGAAAACTTTAATTTTTTCATTATTCGATGATAAAATATAGAAAATCTCAGTATCGGATTATGGGCATACCACCATAATAGAATTTTATTCGGTTTTTTGTATTTGACAATAGCATTGGGGCGTATGATATATTTTGTTAGAGATTGTGTTTGGGCTGATAGTGGACGTTTGTAGAAGTGAGCATATAAAATTTGATGCTTTTCTATCCCCCCTCTTGCGTTGATACCCACGGAATATAACTTGATGCCTTCTTTGATATAGACAATATTTTTTAATTCTGAACATTTTTCTCTTTTCCAAAATTGTAATCTATCTATATGATTTTGATAAGCAGGATCTTTAATATATGAATCATAACAATTATAGCCATCTATGAAAGTAGGAATATTGGTTATAGGACTTTCGTAACAGCGTTTATGGATACTGAAGCCACTCCAAAATTTATCTGGGTATAACGTGTAATATTGACCGGCTACACCATATGGGAGTTCATCGAACCATTCATTTTGAGAACTAGCGAATACTTCACGCCATTGTATATTATGCCATAATCCTCTTGCAGATTTCCATACCCTTTCATATTTTTCATCTTTTGTTCTTTGAATATGAAAATGCCCCAATCCTAATATATAATCATAAGAATTAAGTAGCTCATCCGTTAAAAAAGCACGTATATCCCCAAATATGAGGTCGCAATCACAATAACCCCAAAAGTCGTATTTATCGACATGTTCATAGAAGATCTTGTTGTAAATAGCCCTAAAATCGCATAATTTATATGGCTTTTCAAGCCATACTTTCATGCCAAGTACCGTTTCTATTTTTTTCTTGATTGCGAATAACGAAGAGTTGAGAATTTTTATATTTTGAGCGGAGGATGATATTTGTTGGTCTGTAACAATCAAGAAATTAATTGTTTCGTTTTGTTTACAGCTTTCCAGCCAAAAGGGAAACATTTCTGGTAATTTCCCAAAATAGGGTAGGATTACTATTATAGAGTTCATATATTATATTTGATTTATTTTGAGAAATCCGCTATAATTTGCTTTTGATATTTCGGGTCTTTACATGCTTCAGGGTTATGTCCTGCTTTTGATTCATTAGTAAATTTGCCTTTAATAGGTACTCGATCTTTTGCGCCCATACGAAACCACTCATACTCTATATCAAGATGGCCAAGATCTATTGCTTGATATCCTAATTTAGCAAGTTCGTATGCTAATACAGTAGCTGTAATGCCGAATGAGAGTAAGATAAGTTTGTTTTTATTGATATTGTTTATTATAAAGTCATAAATATCATCATAGCGGTCAAAACCGCTTAGAGCTGGCCCTAATACTCGCTGTATGCTATTTGCATTATCATAGAGATCATTGCCGATACCTGAACGCGTTTTACAGCCTTCAACTATTACAATATCACGTTCATTCCAGATTTGTTTTATCAATTCGATGTGTTCATTGCATTTACTTTTATCTTTTTTTTCATAATAGAAACGAGTTAGTTGAGTATCAAGATAAACCTTGTTAAATGATAACCATGGGAGAAATCTTTTATGATGTCCCACTACATAATTTGTCCAAAATCCTTGCTTGGGTTTGCCGTCATAATGATTTAGCCAATTAGGTATAGCTACTTTATGATTGGGTAAATCAGATTGGAGACATTCTAATAACATTGATGATAATCGCTTAGAAGGATGCTGATAGTCACCACCTAATCCCTCAATACTATCTAATTCGCCGTCACCGAAGCGACTCAGAGAACAATGCTGTTCTATAATATATTTTACAGACTCTTTAGAGCCCATAATTTTTAATTTTGAAGTTTTTTTGAATGCTCTTGGTATTAACCAATATTCATCCAATAGACGGTGTACTTCTTTTTTGATTTGTTTTATCATATTTCGTTTTTAACTATCAAATGCAAAATCCCATTTTTTTACTCCCCAATGATGCAGAAATTGTTTCATATAGTTTATTATCAATCTAAATCTTCCTTGATAATCGTTAGAAAAACCATATCGCTCTTCTTTCCAGGGAGTTAAGGCATGATATTTCCAATAAAGTTTTTTCAAGGGAAACAAGCAATCATTGAACCACGGTTTGCAAGTGTCGATAAAGTGGAGTATGATTACATTACGTTTATATTCATCGATTTTAGTTTTATATCGTTCTGGGATATTTCTTTTATGATGCAGCCAATAGAAGCTAAACATATTATAAGTAATAGGGAGTTCATAGATGTACCCTTGGCAGATTTTATTGAGAACATCTTGTTCGCCAAACTTAATGATGTTGTGGTTTTGGGGGGCATTGAAGTAGGCTAAACATTTTTCACGTAAATTATCTTTGCGCCATTTGTCAAGATTAAACCAAATTAATCCGGCACAACCATAAAATGCCTCTAAGGGTAATCCTAAGCGCATTTTATGCTTTTCAGCTCCTTGTTCATCTGTTGCAGCTGCTATATAGTAATTGGTCATATTTATATTCTCAATAGATTTGAGACTTTTACAACATATCATATCTGCGTCTACATAGAGAATGTTGTGTAGGTGGGGATATAAGTCAGCTGCATATAGTTTTAGAGAAGGGAATATACCCCATTTGCCACAAACGGAAAGATCTATTTTTAATTCTGTAGGATTTATAACTTGAACATCTAATTCGTGGTTATATTGGTTGACAAATTCTTTTAATTTTTTGTAATTAGTATTGCTAATGTCTGTGGCAAGGATATGTACACCAAAGTGCATATCTTTATTATTTTCAAAGATTGAAGCCAATGTGGTGGCCACATGTGGCACATAGGCATTATTGGTAGCAAAGAGGAGATGCATAAAGTTAGAATGTTATTGATTTACGAAAGCTTTACATACGGTAATTAGATTAGTAGCCAATGATTTCCAATCATTTTTATTTTTAGGAAATGTAGATATGTTTATTTTACTTCTTGTTATAATATTTTCGAGATGTAAACCATTCCATGTCATAACGTTAAAAAGGTTAATTAATCCACCGAAGCGAGCCGTGCTATATTCTGAATCGCCTTTCAACTGTACAAAAATTACAGGTGTTTCTAGTCCAAGACATGGAAGAGCGCAGTGAATACGTGAAGTGATAACACAAGCTGCTTCTGCATATTTTTGAATTAAAGTTTCTGCATAATTAAGCTTGTCTTCTTGGCTTGGATATTCTTTTTGTATATTATCATTGTATTGATTGATATACTCAGCATTAACAAGCATTTTATAATCAAAAACTTTGCTGTATTCTTTTAAAAAATAAGCATTATAAAACATTGATTTTAATCCATGCTCTTGTTTTTTAAGAGTAATTTTTTTGATTGAAAAATAATGCAAAAGCAAATAGGTAAAGGTTTTTAGAGCAATAATTTTATGATTTGCCATTAAACCGGCATTCGCAGAATAGGGTTCTACAATATATACTTTACCATTTTTCTTTTTTGAATGATATTTATATCCGAGAGTTAGAGTCAGACATCCTGTAAAATAAGCATCTACTCCTTTAGATTGGAGTAAATTCGCTGAGTTTGTATCGCGGCAACCAATAGGTTGGTGCTTTTTAAAATAGTTGATACTTTTCTGATTAAGAAAATTAGGGAGACCGCATTTGTTGATGTGTAAAGCTACAAACAAGGGTTTGATTTGTTCAGAAGGAGGCCAATTTTCAGGATGGTTCATGTACCATCCATTCATAATCATGCGGACAGGATTATTATGATAATCTTTTAAATCAGTTTCACGTTCTAACATAACATCTACCGATGGTAGGAATTGTTTTGCTGCTAGCGCTTGTATATAATCTCCTATATTGATTTTGTTGTCAACACCTGTACTGACAACCATAAGTCCATTTTTCATTTTTTATCAAAATGTTGTGTTAATATGCTTTTTGATGTTTTTTTGTGCTTTATTATTTTTCAATAATCATAATTATTGAAAAATAAGAGTGTAAAATAAATTATATATGTTCCTTATTTAAAGCCTCTTTTTATTAGAATTGTATATAAAGTATACAATAATGTATTCTCATTGACATGAAAATAACAAGGATAAATAATAATGGAAATATTTCATGAAACGGATAAGTACGCTACGCTTTCGCCCCTCCCAAAATCCGGAAAAGGCGAAAGCAATAGTAATTGATAAATGTGCGGCAAATTTACAAATTAAGTTGTAATATGCCAAGTTTTATGAAGAAATTTTAATGACATACCTCTTCGTAAAACTGCAATAAAACTTTACTCTTTCAGCTTAGGAAATAAAGTCTTTACCCCTTCCCGATAGATACGTTGTGCGTTTTCAGGTGTTGTGAACTCTTTAAATGCGCTCAGAATGATCTCGTAGCTGTCTACCTCATAATTATGGAGCCCTTTTTTATGTCCTCAAGATAGTTTTGCTTCATGTGACAGGTGGAACGGAATGCCTCTCTTCGGATATCAAGCTGTTCCAGTTCTTTTTTGAAGAATGCACCGAATTCCGGATGATCGGAAATAAATCTGTTCGATTTCATAATAAATTTGTTTTAGTTAATAAAATAGAAATATTTGATTCCTGTACCTACATAGTGGGTACAGGTAATTTGGGTACAAAGGTATACCTTTGCAACAGTTTTTAAAACAATTTAAAATATAAATGCTATGAAAGCACATAAAACTACTCTTTCCGTACGGGAGCTGCAAAAGACCATAGGGCAGTGGAAAAGTCGGAAAATTACGGATTCCACCATTGCAAAGCTGTTGGAACTGATGTTGGGGATGACCGCCTACATGAACGAGGATGCGGTTTATCCCGTGGAGAATTTCTATGATATCAGCAAGGCGCTGAAGTTTAAGAACGCGCGGTATCTGGTGGAAGCGGTCAGGCTGAGCGGAGCATTCGGCATCGTACCCGGTGACAATGTGTACGGGATGAGTTCGTTCTATTTCTACCTCTGGAAAGAGAAGGAAAAAACGGATGATTCTGCGGAAACTTTACCGGTAACTTTACCGGTAAAATTACCGCAGGGGGATATATATAATATATATACTATACAGGATAATAAGAATAATACATCCTCCGGAAGGATTTCTTCTGCGGAAAAAAGCCTGGAAGCCGCACGTAATTTCTTTCACCTCATCAACAAAAATCCGATGGATAAGATGCGGATTTTCACTCCGCTCATCGACGGCTTCCAGCAGAAGGAGGGACTGGCGCGCGAAGATGCCTGCGCCAACCTGGTGTACCTGGTGAACGAATTGCTGGTGCCTTACTTCGCAAGCCAGGAACGCTTTATGAAATCCACCCATGTAGGGCGGCTGTGCTGGCTGAGCAACCTGCTGAAATCCGCCGGCGGGCTGCGGATGCTGAAAGATGCCACGGATGCCGGAAGGCGGCAACGGGTACAGAACCTTGCCGACATGCGGAGCGAACAACGCAACAACCATCCGCTCTGCGAGTTTGAGTGGACGGATAAGGAAAGCGGCCTGCGCTTTTACGACGACCCGCTGGAAGGGATGGTGAACATACCGGACAATGCACCGCCCCACCCGGGAGCGGGAGCGGAGTGGAATGTGCTGAGTGGAAAATGGGGGGAGTTGTGAGTTATGAGTTATAAATTATAAAATTTCGGAGGATGAAGCCGTTTTATTATTTGAGTGATTTTCCCGAGCGTAGAAGAGCGGGAAAGAATTATATAGCAGAGTGTCCCAAGTGCGGGAAAAAACATCTTGCCATTTCGCGCGATACGGGATTGTACTGCTGCTTTTATGCGGGGTGCGACTTTCACGGGAAGCTGAAGGACTTCTGGACAGAGCGCAGAAGTACGGGATGGCAGGATGCCGGGAGTCCGGCGGGAGCTTCGCCGATGGCGAAGGGAAGTGCCGGGAAAGGAGAGCCGGGCGGTATGGCATCGGTAGGCGGAGGGAACGCCGCATTTGAGGTGTCGATGATTCCCGAAGACTACAAACGACTGTCGCCTGAGGTTATCGCCAAAATCAAACCGCTGACCGATGACCCGGAGACTTCCGATACCGGACAGCTTGCCGCCCGCCGTTATCTTGCCGATATGGGAATCTCATTGAAAACAGCCATCGACGCACGTATCGGCTGCCTGGTGCACCGCTGCTTCGGAGGCAAGGACAGCAAGGACGGAAAGGATAAAAAGAATGCTGCGGGGATGATGTACCAGTGCATCGCCTATGTGAACTATATCAACGGGCAGCCCGTCAACGTGAAGTACCGCTCGTGCGATGCCACCGCTTCCGGCTATACCAAATGCTGGAGCCAGGATTCGCCTACCACACCTTGCCCGCCTTACAACATCGACTGTATCAACCCGCTGCTGATTGCCGAAGAGAATATTCCGCGCCTGATTGTCACCGAAGGGGAAAGGGATGTGCTGACTTTGCGCGAGGCGGGCTACCCGTATGTCATCAGCGTGCCCAACGGCGCGGCAAGCGACCTTTCCAAAGGCTTCGAGGCTTTCCGCCCCTGGCTGGACCGGGTGCAGGAGCTGGTGATTTGCGGTGACAGCGACCTGCCCGGAAGGACGCTTGTGAAGCATCTTGCCGACTATTTCGGTACGCGATGCCTGTTCACCGTCCTGCCCGGCGGCTGCAAGGACATATCCGACGTGCTTGTGGCGTACGGCGCCGATGTGGTGCGCGAGATTATCGGCTCGGCATGTCCGCACCGTACATCGGACATCATCACCGTGAGCGAACGTGCGGATGAGATTATGAACGTGTTGAACGGCAATTACGACCACGGCTACGATGTGGGTTACGGTCCGCTTACCGACCGGGTGTTCCATCCCACCGACCAGGGCGGACTGATAATTGCCACCGGAAAGCCCAACAGCGGCAAGACGGATTTTCTGAACGACCTGACCTGCCGCCTCATGGCCAAGACGGGGCGTAACGTGTGCTACCTCTCCTTTGAGGTGCCCGACAAGAACAAACACATGGCAAATCTTATCCGCCTGATGCTGGGCAAGGTGAACACGGCGGCATACACCCGCGAACAGTTGCAGCCCATCGTCTCTTTCCTGGACGGGCACATGGTGCATCTGGACCTGCACGAGGTTTCGCCCACGCCCGCCAACATCATAGAGCGCGCGGAGCGGGTGAAACGCGCCATGCCGCTGAAGTATCTCATCATCGACCCGTACCTCTTCATGGAAATGGAAACCGGACGCTACAACACGGAGACGCAGGCCATCAAGGGCATGCTGACGCAGATGCAGGCGTGGGGGCGTAACAACGGTGTCTGGGTGATTATCGTGGCGCATCCCCGCAGCCTGAAAAAACTGAACGGGAAGAACGAGCTGGAGGAGATAGATATGTACACCATTTCGGGCAGCGCCAACTGGGCGAACCTTGCCGATTTCATCTTTTCCATAAGCCGCATCGAGGAACCGGACAGGCGCTATACCCGGCTCGATATGCTGAAAGTGCGCGACCAGGATTTGTGCCGGACGGGAAGCGTGCTGTTTGTGAGGCAGCCTTGCGGGCGGTATGACGAACGGGAATCGGAGGAGCAGATAATGACCGAGATGCAGGGGAAGGTTCTGGATAAGGACAGGCTGCCGTGGATGGGGCTGGTAACCCCGTGAGTTTGCTCTTGAAAGACCGGGTGTTTGCTCCCGGAATGCCTCATGTTTCAGGCTGGAATGCCCGGAGTTTCAGATGCAAACTCCGGGCATTCGGCTTTTAAACGCCTGGCTTTTCGGGGGCTACGGTTCTCCCAATGCTTCTACGATGACGTGCACCTGAATCGGAGTGTAGCACTTGGCATTGGGAAGCATGCCGGTGGCGGCAAGCTGTTCCAGGAGTCCGGGTTTAAAGGCTATCCAACGGTTGAGCTTGCGGACGGCTGCCTTGGGCGTGATGCTGGGACTGTATAAGATTGCCAGCTCGCTTTTGCTGTAGCTGCGGGGGATGAAAGAGGATTTTTCCATGTTCTTTATTACTTGTTTTTATGATGTAAAGTTAGTGAAAATTAATGGTTTGCGAAAGAAAAAAGGAGAGTTTATCGCGTCGTAAGGTGTCATAAGTTGCAGAAAAACGCTTTATGGTGTGCAATGATGTGCGAAGGAGCGGAAAGGGGCGGAAGCGGGTGGGGAAGGTGCTATCTTTGTATCGCCGGTCAGAAGAAAGGGCCCCTTCGGATTGAGCGATGAATGATTTACAATTAACAATTAAAACTTAAAAATTATGGCAACAGCATTGGTGGTACGCGCACAGCGCTACAAGAAGATTGGCGACAAGACGTCTCCGTTGGTTTATATCCTGAAAAGAAAACCGCGCGACGCGAAGATGTATGATTTGAAACGCATCTCGGAAGAAATAGAGGCTTTGGGAGGTATGTCGGCAGAGGATGTGCTGCACGTGGGCAAGGCGATTGTGAGAAACATGCGCGAGAAGCTGACCGACGGCAACAGTGTCCGTCTGGATGATTTCGGAATTTTCCGCACTTCGTTTCACTGCATAGCAACGGAAAATCCCAAGGATTGTACGGTGAAGAATATTGACAAGGTGCGGATTAATTTCAAGGTCGCCACTACGCTCAGACTGGTGAACGACTCGGTTGCCACCACGAAGGGCGCACCCAACAACATTAATTTCGAGCTGGTGTCCGACGACAACAAGACATCGGGCGGTAGCGGCAACGGCGGCGGAAATGCCGGCGGTGAGGAAGAGAACCCGTTGGGATAAGGATAAGGTGTTTTGAATGATGAATTTTAAATTTTTAAATTGAAAAAAAGAAGTATGGGAAAAAGTAAAGGTTTTTGGGATACGATTTTGAAAGTGGTAATTGCAGTGGCTTCGGCTGTGCTGGGTGTGTTTGGTGCGAATGCGATGAACTATTAGGAGATGAGAGCGATTGACCTGATAGTAATCCATTGTAGCTCCACGCGCGAGAACTATGCGTTGACCGAACAGGCGCTGGAGGCTTCTCACAGGCTTATAGGGTTCGACGGAACGGGGTATCATTTCTATGTGCGGCGTGACGGAAGAGTCCTGGCTACCCGTCCGGTAAGCAAAGTGGGGGCGCATGTGCGGGGCTACAATGCTCACTCGATAGGCATCTGTTATGAAGGTGGGCTGGACCGTTACGGAAATCCGAAAGATACGAGGACAGAGTGGCAGCGACATTCGCTGAGTGTGCTGGTGGGAAAGTTATTACAGGAATATCCCGGTACATGTGTAGTGGGGCACAGGGACCTCAGTCCCGACCTGAACGGAAACGGGGAAGTGGAACCCATGGAGTGGACCAAGCAATGTCCCTGCTTTGATGTAGGGAAGGAATTCTGATAGCGGGATGCTGAAAAGGCTGTAGGGTGATAGTAAAATCATCGTACAGCCTTTTCTTCTTGTTGCCTCCTCTTCTGTATCTCTTTTGCCTTCTGTATTTCTTTTGTCTTTTTGTTCTTTTGTCCTTCCATTCCCTCCCCCTTTTTCTCGACAAATCCTATAGGTACATCCACATGCGCGCACCCTAACATATCCAGCCGCACAGCAACTTTACTTTTCCCGTTCACAGTGATAAGCTCTCCTTCGAGTCCGGCAAGCGGCCCTTTTATTACTTTCACAGCATCGCCGGGAGCCAGCGGGGCGCTGCACATTTCCACCGCTTCGGGACTGTAATCGAGCATGAAGCGGAACCGGTCCATCTGTTCGTCGGGGATGACGGCAGGGGTGCTTTCGCCGCGCAGTACCATATAGCGGCTGACCGCCTGCAGGCTCAGGGGGAGCGGCCGTTCCTGCGGAGTGACATGCACGAATATCATCATGGGAATCACAAGACGCTCTACCCGTTTGCGGCGGTCGCTCCACTGGCGAATCTCGCTTTGGACGGGCAGGTAGCACTCGATGCCCATAGCGGCAAGCCGTTGTGCAGTCTTTTTCTCAAGGCACGACTGTACATAGGCCACCAGCCATTGGCGGGGTGCTGTATTGTTTTTTGTTTCTATGTGATTCGTATTCTGCATTGTTTTTTACGTTCGGTTGGGTTAAAAAGTATGCCGGGCAGCAGCGCTCTGCTGCCACAGCATACAAGCAAACAAACAAAAAATAAGCCCGGAAACAAGGACAGCATTGCATGTAGAAGTTCCCCAGGCTTATGGGGTGAATATCTTATTTCGAATCAGAAGTATCGCCATAACCGTACCCGTAGCCATAGCCGTATTTCTTGCCGTAGCCGTAGTACCTGCCGTACTTGCCGTAGCCGTAATAGTAGCCGTACTTTTTCTTTTTCATGTCCAGGCCGTTGATAACAGTGCACAGACCGGGCAAACGCTTGTTGGCGTACAGCTCGTTGATGAGCTGGTAGTCGTTCTTATGCGTATAGTCGGCACGGCATACGTAAACGCTGATGTCGGCAACGCGTGCTATGAGCTGCGTGTCGGTGACCATGCCGATAGGGGCAGTGTCGAGCACGACATAGTCGTAGTCTTTTTTCAACAGTTCGATGGCATCGTCCAGGGATTTGCGTGCCAACAGTTCCGTGGGATTGGGCGGGATGGCTCCACCGGGCAGTACATGAAGATTGTCCGATACCTCGGAAGGCAGTATCATGGAACGCAAATCGGTACTTTGGGGAGCGGAGAGGAAACCGGTGATTCCCTTTTCCTTGTGGTGTATGCGGAAGACCTTGTTCAATCCCGGCTTGCGGATGTCGAGTCCCACGATGATGACCTTCTTGCCTAATAATGCCAGGCTGACAGCTAAATTGGATGCTATGAATGTTTTTCCTTCACCGCTCATGGTAGAGGTGACGAGAATGACTTTTCTGTCCGGGTCGCCCAACATGAAAAGCAGGTTGGTGCGCAGGCTACGGAAAGTTTCCGCCATGATGTCGTTGTCGTTTTCGCGGACGGCAATGGCGTGCTTGTCTTCCGAATCGTTCAAGGGAACATCGCCGATAATGGAGACATTGGTGAGTCTTTCAACGTCGGCGCGTCCTTCGATGCGGTAGCTCAGCAGGTTCAGTATGTAGATGATGGCAACCGGAATACCGAGACCGAGCACAAATGCCATCATGTAAATTTTTTTGCTTTGGGGAGATACGGGGAAATCATCTGCCAGCGCATCGTCGATGATTTTGGCGTTATTGGCGGTGGCGGCAAGTGCAATATTATTTTCCTCGCGTTTCTGCAGCAGCATGAGATAAAGTCCTGCCTTGATTTCCTGCTGGCGCTGGATGCTGACGAAGCGGCGTTCCTGGGCAGGAGCATTGCTGATGCGTCCGGCATACTTGCCTGCCTGGCGGTCGAGGTCGGCTTTGGTGATAAGCAGTCCTTTGCGTACACTGGCGATGGTTGTGAGGATGCCGGCACGCATGTCCTGTATGTTGCTGTCGAGACGGCGGACAACCGGGTTGGTTTCCGAAGAGGTACGCAACAGACGGTTACGTTCCAGAATCAACGCATTGTATTGAGTGATGAGCCCCGATAGTGTTTCATCGTTCAGTCCTACATTGGCAGGAAGAGTGGTGGCTGCGTTCTCCGGTTTTTGAATATACTCGGAGAGGTATTGGACCAGATTGAGCTGGGTGCCGTTCTCTACGCAAAGCTTTTCGTAGGCAGACTGTTCGCTGACGGCAAGCTGGGCATCGCTGCTAAGGTCGGTAAGTCCTGCTTCGCGCTTGAAACTTTCCAGTTCCTGTTCCGTAGTGCCTAATTCCTGATTGATGACGGAGATGCGTTCATCGATGAAGCGGGCGGTGTTTTGTGCCACTTCATTTTTGTCGTTGTTGGCGTTTTTATTATAGATTTCAACAAGTTTGTTTATAAAGTCCTCGCCGCGTTTTTTATTCGTATTCTTTATCGATACGGTAACAACGGAAGTGGTCTTGCTGGTCGGTTCGATGGATAAAGCGCTTCGATATCCTTTGGCTATGGACAGTGGATTGACAATACTTACGTCTACACTGCCGCTACCGGTAATGGGGGCGGCGGGATTGGAAGTAAACGTGAGTGTACCTGCCTCTCCGGACAGAACAGCGGGCAGTTCCGTGAAATGCTTGTTGACGGTATTTCCATTGATGGTTGCCGTTACATCTATCCGCTTGTCGGACTGATAGTTGACGGTCAGTAGGATGGGGGCTTTAAGCCGTTCGGCATCTTCGGGCAGAAAATGTACGAGTACCGGAGAAGAACCGTACAAATCGGGCTTCTGGAATCTGCCTTCGCCGGAATAGCTGATGTACAGTTCCAATTCACTGACCACATCCTTGATAAGCGATTTGCTACGGAGAATTTCGATTTCATTATCGATATTCTGAGAAGAAGATATGATACCAAGGTCCTCAAAAGCGCTGAGGTCATTGCCGGTATTGCCTCCTTTCTTATTGTCCTTGATAATCATGGACGCACTTATGTTGTACACGGGAGTAATGGTCTTCAAATAGAGCCAGGCGCATACCAGACAGAAAATAACAGAGGCGATGAACCAGGGCCACCGGATGATGTATTTGAAAAGCATAGCCTGCCAGTTGGTCTTTTCTTCTTTTTCTTCGAACAAGTCGTCGTATATTTCTTCTTTCACGTCTGTAATTTTTTATTTTTGTTTGTTGAGGTTCAATTTCTCTTATTTTGTAATTGCGATAATAAGACTCGCCAGCGATACTAATGAGCCGATAACCGAGAACCAGATGGTGGTACTACTGCTGATATTGGACGTTTTTGCCTTGGTCTTATTAGGAGTGACATATAAAATATCATTCTGTTGCAGGTAGTAATAAGGTGATTGCAGAATGTCCTGATCGTTCAGGTTGAGTGTGACAATCTCCCGCTTGCCGGTGCTGTCCTCGCGAATCAGCTTTACATTGTCGCGAATGCCGTAGATAGTCATATCGCCTGCCATGGCAAGGGCTTCGAAGATATTGACCTTTTCGTTGGAAATGGTGAAAGTTCCCGGACGACCGACTTCGCCAATGACGGATATTTTATAGTTGATCATGCGCACAGTGACAATGGGTGTTTCACGGAACTGAGATTTGAGCTTGTCCTTGATATATTGCTCGGCTTCTCCCTTGGTAAGTCCCCCTAAGTGAATAGTGCCCAATACGGGAAATTCTACATTTCCGTTATTGTCTACGAGGTACTGCTGTAATGCCGGTTGGGAAGTAAGCGATTGGCTGCCTGTATTGCTGACAGGGGTTGCTATGGTAAGGTTAAACGGTTCTGCCAGCGCTGGCTCTTCCGGGCAGCTTACCACGATTGTCAGCAGGTCTTTCGGCATGATACGAGCATCATACAAGGTCATGTCTCGGACGCTTGTATCTGCCATGGCAATCTGCTGCAAATCGTCTTGCAGATAAGGTACTTTCTTGTAGCTTTGGCATCCTACCAACAGCAGAGGTAATAATAAAAATATCAGACTTCTTTTTTTCATGTGTTTTTGATTTTAACTTTCAACTCTCAGCTTTCAACTTGTTTTAGTAGGCTTCTTTTTCTCCTTTTACCGCATTTTTCACGGTTTTGTAGATAATGTACAGGTCGAGCATGAATGTCCAGTGTTCCAGATACCAGATGTCGCGCTCCACGCGTCCTTCCATCTGCCAGAGTTTCTTGGTCTCTCCGCGGAAGCCGGTGACTTGCGCCCAACCGGTGATGCCGGGTTTGACAAAGTGGCGTACCATATACTTATCAATCAGCTTGGAGTATTCTTCGGTATGTTTCAGCATGTGCGGGCGGGGACCTACTACGGACATGTCGCCCAACAGAACGTTGATGAACTGCGGCAGTTCGTCGATGCTTGTTTTACGCATGAAATTGCCCAAACGGGTTTTGCGCGGGTCGTTTAAAGTAGCCTGCACCTTATCGCTGTCCTTGTTGACACGCATGGAACGGAACTTATAGCACCAGAATTCCTTGTTTTCCTCGCCGCTGCGCTTCTGCTTGAAGAAGATAGGTCCGGGCGAGGTTATCTTGATAGCCAGTCCTATTATAATGAAGATGATAGGAAAGATTGTGCATAGGAACAGTAATGAGAACACGATGTCGAACAGACGTTTTGCCAACCGGTTTTCGGGTTGCGCCAACGGTTCCTGACGAATGTCCAGTACGGGTACGTTTCCTATCAGTTCAAGGTGCATGCGCCGTTTCAGGTAGTTGCGTACGTTGGGCACGCTGTAAAAATGAATCAGGTTGTTTTCGCAGTAGCTGATGATGGGCAGAATCTCTTTGCTATGCGAGGAAGTAAGACCGCAGTACAACTGTTCGGCCTTACTTTTCTTAAGATAAGGGATTACTTCTTGGGGAGTGCCCAGATAGTGGCATTCCTTCGGATAATTGTCGGAAGGATGCTCGGCAAAATAGCCCACTACCTTGAAGCCGGAAGTAGGGTCGGCGGTCATCTCTTCGTAGAGTTCGACCATATTGGAGCCGTCGCCCACGAGTGCAACAGTACGACGGTTGCCTCCCTTGCGGCGGTATATTTTGACGAAATGTCTGAATATGAGTCTGTATGATACAAGCAGTGCAAGGAATGCCGTATAGAATATAACGAGGAAGCGTGTGGACAAGCTGCCGAAATGCACCAGCGTGATAAGGCTGATGAATACTACCGCATGGCAGAATGTATTGCGTACGGCACGCATTACGATGTGGTCTGCACGTACGATGCGACGGTGAAGCACGACTCCTTTGGAATAGTTACATAAGAGATAGACCAAATTCAACAATACCAACAATTGCGGCAGTGAATCGGAGAGAAGGATACGCTGGGTATCTGTGTCCAATACATAGTACAAGGTTATAAAGAGTGCATTGAGAATGCATAAATCACCGGCAATGATGATGCTCTTGATAATTTTGTTGAAACGCAAAATTTGTTTCATGGTCTTCGTAATGTCCTATCAATCATTGAATTTTTGTAAATAAAATAATTGATTTCCCTGTCTTATTTGTTATGATTAATTATGGGTTCTCTTACTTACAAGGTAAGAGAATGAATAAAATACTGTAAAAAAGCTTTTTATAATAACATAAAAGCACTTTTCCTATTGTATCCCTTATTCTTCTATAAAGACATGGAAGCGAAATGACATTTTTGAAACTTTGTTAAACAAAAGCGATGTATGCAATGAAATATGTAAATATTTAATACCTTGAAAATATGTTTTATACCTTTTTATGAGTAGTTATGATGGGAATTTGAGATTTAAAAATAAATATTTTTTGTTTGTAATGATAATATTTTTCATACCTTTGCAAACGGAATAATGGTTCTCTTACCTTGTAAGTAAGGGAATGGGGCATCTCTTACCTTGTAAGTAAGAGAATGAACTATCTATGAAACAATTTTATATAGCAAGTAATATTAATTTACATGCTATTTTTTATTCTATTCCCCTTTTTTTCTCTTTTTCTTTTTGGCATGGATGGTGGAAATAACCTTCCGGTTGGCTTTGCTCATTGCATTATTGTTAAAAGAAGAGAGGTATACGTGTGTTACCTTTTCGGAACTGTGTCCCAGTCCTTCGCTTATCATGGCGATGGCTACTCCTTCTTCTTTGGCGGTGGTGGCCCAACTGTGGCGTGCCACGTAGGAGGTGAGCGGCACACTCAGACGCAGCAGCTTGGATAGCCGGTGCAGGTGCTGGTTGTAAAGACGCAGAGCGCTTTTGTACTGCCGGTAGCCTTCCGGACCGACCGCTGAGAGTATGGGCAGAAGGTAAGGAGAGGGGGAGTGCTTGTCGGTGTAGCGTCGCAGAATCTCGGCGGCGTACGGTTCGAGGTAGACCGATAGCTGCTGGCGGGTCTTGCGGCGGTAGTAGTAAATGGTGTTGTGCTTCATGTCCGTTTTGCGGAGATGAACCAGGTCGACAAACGGAATGCCTCTCAGGTAGAAGCTGAGTAGGAATAAATCGCGGCTGAAGCGCAGGTGGGGAGAGTGTTCCAGATTCAGTTGCGAGAGACGCCGTATAAGGGCGGGGGAGATGGCACGTTTGGCGGTAGGTTCGTAGCCGGTGAATACGAAGCGGAACAGCTCGTCGGCAGGTATCGTATAGGGAATGCCTTGCTGGTATGCCTGGTTGAATATGGAACGCAGCATGCGCATATAGGCGGAGATGGTATTGTGGCGCCGGCCTTTCTGCAACAGGCTTTCTTCGTATCGTTTTATCATTCCCGCCGTCACTTCCTTGAAGGTAAGGGGGATGTCGCCGGTAAAATTCCGGAAACTGTTGATGGCGCCGGAGTACAGGTTGGCTGTGCCGTAGCGGCCGGCGCTTCTGGCTTCTTCGATTGCGCTTTGCGCAAAAGTGTATATGGTAGTCATAATCTGAATTTTAAGTTGAATAATGAGCTTGATAACAAGCTATCTCAAAAAAAGATTTGAGATAAGACAGGTTTAAGAGCCTGCTTAAATTTTGTTCAGCTTCTTTGGGAAGTTCTTCTTGAAGAAAATTTAAAAGGACTCCGTATATAGAAAGGGTAAATTTCTATATGGATTCAGATTATGACCGGTCCGGGCATTCCCGTAAAAATCAGAGTATGCCCGAACGTACCCGGCTTAAGGTTTCGGGAGTCATCAACAGATAGGAGGCGATGTGCGACAGAGGGGCGCGCTTGATGACTTCCGGCTGCTGCTCCATCAGCTGGCTGTAGCGTTCGCGTGCTGTCTCGAACCGCCAGGAATCGGCTTTGATTTGTGAAACAATAAGGGAATATTCGAGTATCTTGCGATAGAACATATTGATTTCCCACGATATTTCGGTAAGAAGTATCAGCTTGTCATAGGGAAGCAGGTAGACCACGCTGTCTTCGAGCGCTTCAATCATGAGGTGGGTGGGCTCTTTCTTCAGCGTGCTTTCAATGCAGATGACGATGCATCCTTCATAAGAGAAATGTTCGGTGACGTCTTTTCCGTTTTTGTAATAGAACTGGCGCAACATACCTTTGCCAACGAGTACGATATTATGGCTTACCTGTCCCTCTTTCAGTAGAAGTTCGCCTTTTTCCACTTCTCTGCGGACCAGGATTTCTTCCAATTGCCGTCTGCCTTCGGGCGCCATGCCGGGATAGCGGGAGTTGACGGTGGCGTTCACTGTTTCTTTGAGTAATGTGTCCATAACGGTTATGCAGGTTTGGGTGTCATTTAGCGTGGCAAAGGTAGCAAAAAATATTTGATATGTGTCAAGTTGTTCTCCCTTTCCTTTCCGTATCTTTGCGCGATTTTTATCATAGCGCTTCTACAACAATGATACAGCAGGAGAATCTGAAGAAACGGCTTGCCAGACTGGCGGCCCCCATTTTCATAGAGACATTATTAATCATGATGCTTGGCGCGGTGGATACCGTTATGCTGAGCCGCCATTCGGACAACAGTGTGGCTGCCGTAGGGGTGGTCAATCAGATTATCATGCTGACTTTCCTGGTGTTTGAGGTGATTAATCTCGGTACTTCCGTGCTGTGTTCGCAGTATCTCGGTGCACGGCTGCATAAACAGGTGGTGCAGGTGGTGGGGGTATCCCTTCTGGTGAACTTCGCGGTGGGTGTAGGCATCAGCATGCTGCTGTTCGGGTGTGCGGAGCCTATCCTGCGGCTGATGGGGTTGGGGCCCGAACTGATGCAGGATGGCATGGACTATATGCGTATTGTAGGGGCGTTCGCCTTTTTCCAGGCATTGTCGCTTACTCTTTCCGCTTCGTTGCGCAGCGCCAACAAGGCGGTGTATCCGATGCTGGTGACGGTGGTGGTGAATGTGCTGAATATAATAGGCAACTATTCCTTGATTTTCGGACGTTTCGGCTTTCCGGAATTGGGAGTGGAGGGGGCGGCCATCTCTACGGCTTTCAGCAGAGGGGTGTCCATGGTGATTCTGTTTGTAATCTTGTTTCGCAAGCATATCCACCGTTTCCCGCCGGCTTACTTCCGTCCGTTTCCCTGGGTGGAGTTGAAGAACCTGATGAAAGTGGGGCTGCCTTCTGCCGGCGAGCAGCTTTCTTACAGTTCGTCGCAGGTGGTGATTACTTATTTCATTAACATGCTGGGAGTGGAAGCGCTTGCCACGCGTACTTATTGTGTCAATATCATCATGTTTGCTTATCTGTTCAGCATTTCCATGGCACAGGGCGGGGCAATATGCATCGGGCATCTGATAGGGGAGAAGAAACCGCGGGCGGCTTTCCTGATGGGGAAATATGTAATGAAGAAGTCGGTGATGATAACCGTGATTCTGTCTTGTATTCTTGCTCTTTTCGGGCATGTTATTTTCGGCTGGCTGACGTCCAATGCCGAGATTATAAAGATGGGGGTTACCATTCTGGTTATCGATATTGTGCTGGAGATAGGGCGTCCTGTCAATATCTTCGCGACGAATGCGCTGCGTGCGGCAGGCGATGTGAATTATCCGTTCTATGTAGGGCTGGTGGTGATGTGGAGTGTAGCCGTAGGACTTGGCTATCTGTTCGGCATTCCGTTGGGTTGGGGCATTTGCGGCATGTGGGTAGCGTTTTTGCTGGACGAAAATATCCGCGGGGCTATTTTTGTGCGCCGTTGGTACAGCATGAAATGGGCAAGCAAGAGTTTTATAAGATAATGCTTGGGGAGGAAAGTCCGGTTTTCTTTATGGGAAGTAAACGGTGTGTACCGGTAAAGATAGGGAAACTGAACGGGGATACTCTAAAAGGTGTCTGAGAAAATACTTTTTGAAGAAAAATTAAACAGCGTATTGTGTTTTGAGTGTTAGCGTGTTATCTCTTTTCCTGCAAAAATACTGAAAAAAATATGCGGGAAAGATTTGCATAGTCCAAAAGTTTGCCATACATTTGCACCGCATTTGAGAACAAATGTTGGTTACTAAGGAAGTTTGGGTGAGTGGCTGAAACCACCAGTTTGCTAAACTGACGTACGGGTAACCGTACCGGGGGTTCGAATCCCCCAGCTTCCGCAAGCGGGTCATAAAAGTAGTTTATGACCCGCTTTTATTTTTCAATGATTTGAGATCAAGGCTTTCGGAAGCCCTAAAAAGACGACTCAAAATACTTCATTAAAACTTCAGGGAAGATAACCAGTGGTAACTTATGTAGATTGCGATCAGAATCGCATTGGGTTGTTTTTTTTAATCCAACCGCACTGATAGCTTACTTTCGCGTATTAACATAACATACCCACAGTTTTTTCGGACTGACCATTAAATTCCTATTTTATAGTAACAGCACTAAAAAAATCATTTTTTATTTTGCAGATTAAAAACAAACTTTTAACTTTGCAGCGTCTTAGAAAAAGAGTTAAGAGCAACTGATGGCGGTATCGTCTAGTGGCCTAGGACGCGGCCCTCTCACGGCTGAAACTCGGGTTCGATTCCCGGTTCCGCTACCTTTAGAAGCTAATTGGTTTATTGTCACCAATTAGCTTTATTTTTTTATAAAACTAAAATAAAAAGAGTACTTATCATTTTTTCATTTATTGACTACTTTATACTTAAAAATGCACAAGCATTCGCATTATACCTACTAATAGTGATGCATAGCTCACAAAAAAGGAGTACCTTTGCAGCCCTAAATCATCTTAATAATGACAGTATGGAAATGAACAAAGTTTTTAAGGATGGATTGTGGAGTAAGGAAATTAATGTTTCAGACTTCGTATATACCAACATTACCCCTTATGAGGGCGATGCCTCATTCTTGGCAGGCCCCACAGAGCGAACTAAAAAAGTGTGGAACGAATGCCTCAAGGCACTAGAAGAAGAACGTGCCAATAACGGAGTTCGTTCCCTTGATAATGTAACAGTATCTACTATCACCTCACATAAAGCAGGATACATTGACCGTGAAAACGAACTGATTGTAGGTCTTCAGACGGACGAACTTCTGCGCCGTGCCATCAAACCTTACGGTGGTATCAAGGTCGTAGAAAAAGCCTGCCATGAAAACGGTGTGGAAGTAGATGAAAAAGTAAAGGATATCTTTACTCATTATCGCAAAACCCATAATGATGGCGTATTTGATGCTTATACCGAAGAAATCCGCTCTTTCCGTTCACTCGGTTTCCTGACCGGTCTGCCCGATAACTATGCACGCGGACGCATTATTGGTGACTACCGCCGTTTGGCACTGTATGGTATCGACCGACTGATTGAAGCAAAACAAGAAGATTTGCGCAATATCACCAGTCCGATGACCGATGCCCGTATCCGCCTGCGCGAAGAAGTAGCCGAACAAATTAAAGCACTGAAAGAAATAAAAATATTGGGTGAATATTACGGACTCGATTTGAGCCGTCCCGCTACTAATGCACAAGAAGCGGTTCAGTGGGTTTATATGGCATATCTTGCTGCCGTGAAAGAACAAGATGGAGCAGCTATGTCATTGGGCAACGTTTCTTCATTCCTGGATATCTATATTCAATATGATTTGGATCATGGTAAAATTGACGAGTCATTCGCTCAGGAGCTAGTGGATCAGTTTATCATCAAGTTACGTATGGTCCGCCATCTGCGTATGCAATCATACAATGACATCTTTGCAGGTGACCCCACCTGGGTGACCGAATCTATCGGCGGACGATTCAACGACGGACGCACCAAAGTAACAAAAACTTCTTTCCGCTTCTTACAAACACTATACAATCTGGGTCCGTCACCTGAACCCAATATGACTGTACTGTGGAGTCCGGAGTTGCCGGAAGGTTTCAAAGAATTCTGCGCACAGGTTTCTATCGACACTTCTTCCATACAGTACGAAAACGATACGCTGATGCGCGAAGTGCGTAACTGTGACGATTATGGCATTGCCTGCTGTGTGTCTTATCAGGCTATCGGCAAACAAATCCAATTCTTCGGGGCACGCTGTAATCTGGCTAAGGCTCTGTTACTAGCTATCAATGGCGGACGTTGCGAAAATACAGGAACTGTAATGGTGAAAGATATTCCTGTATTGACAGGAGACTTGCTGAACTTTGAAGAAGTATGGTCTAATTATAAGAAAGTATTAATGCAGATTGCACGTGTGTATAATGATGCGATGAATATCATTCACTATATGCATGACAAATATTATTACGAAAAGGCTCAAATGGCATTCATTGATACCGATCCACGTATCAATCTGGCATATGGCGTAGCCGGTCTGTCCATTGCCATTGACTCATTATCTGCCATCAAATACGGCAAGGTACGTGCCAAACGTAATGATATAGGTTTGACTGAAGGCTTTGATATTGAAAATACATATCCTTGCTTCGGTAATGATGATGACCGCGTAGACCACTTAGGAGTAGATTTGGTTTATTTCTTCAGTGAAGAATTAAAGAAACATCCGGTATACAAAAACGCCCGTCCTACCCTGTCACTGCTGACTATCACCTCCAATGTAATGTACGGTAAGAAAACAGGTGCCACTCCTGACGGTCGTGCCAAAGGGGTTGCTTTCGCTCCGGGTGCCAACCCGATGCACGGACGTGATAAGAACGGTGCCATCGCCTCATTGAGTTCTGTAGCCAAACTACGCTATCGTGATGCTCAGGACGGCATCAGTAACACATTCTCTATCGTACCAAAATCACTAGGGGTGGATCGGGAAACCCGTATAGAGAATCTGATAACCATGATGGACGGTTATTTCACCAAAGGGGCACACCACCTGAATGTAAATGTGCTGAACCGTGAAATGCTGGAAGATGCAATGGAGCATCCTGAAAAATACCCGCAACTTACTATCCGCGTATCAGGTTATGCCGTAAATTTCATCAAATTGAGCCGTGAACATCAGCTGGAAGTAATCAGCCGTTCTTTCCACGAAAGAATGTAACATCACATATACATTAATCGTAGGGGCGGGTTTTAAACCTGCCCTTACCAGTTTAAAGACAAATCATTATGATCAGAGTACATTCTTACGAGTCAATGGGGACGTTTGACGGTCCCGGCTTACGCTTAGTCGTATTTTTACAAGGATGCAATTTCCGATGCCTCTATTGTGCCAACCCCGACACAATTGACACCAAAGGTGAAAGTACGGAAACGGCAATAGACGAAATTGTGCGTATGGCTGTCAGCCAAAAAGCTTTTTTCGGTAAAAAAGGAGGTGTGACTTTCAGCGGCGGCGAACCTACATTGCAAGCAAAAGCACTGATTCCGTTATTCCAGCGGTTAAAAGAACAAAACATCCACATCTGTATAGATACCAACGGCAGTATATGGAATGAGGAAGTAGAGGAACTGCTAAAATGGACAGACCTCGTATTATTAGATATCAAGGAATTTAATAATGTGCGTCATCGGCAACTGACAGAACGCAGCAACGAACAAACCATACGTACCGCTGAATGGCTTGAAAAAAACGGAAAACCTTTTTGGTTGCGCTACGTATTAGTTCCAGGCTATAGTTCCTTTGAGGAAGACATACGGGCATTAGGAGAGCACTTCAAGAACTATCACATGATTCAAAGAGTAGAGATACTACCTTATCATACATTAGGCATACACAAATATGAAGCCATGGGAAAAGAATACAAACTGAACGGAATAAAAGAAAATACTCTAGAACAATTGGAAACAGCCAAAACGTTATTTGGTGAATATTTCAATACCGTATATTTAAATTAGAAAAGACAAACTTACCGTCTACCCGGTACTTAAGTTCCGTTAAGGAGATGAGCCCCATAATTTTCGCCTCATCTCCTTTTTATGTATAAGAAACAATATATTTATATCAGCACTACCGTCACATCCCGTGCCCCATGAGCACCCATTACCAAGGCCTGCTCAATATCAGCTGTCTTTGACGGACCGGAAATAAAGGTTCCGAAACCATATTCGCCTGTATCTATCAGTTTATATGCTTCATGCATATTGTTCACAATCTTATTCTTATCTAGAAGAATAACCAACTTTTCGGCAATAAAATAAATGGCACGCTGCTTTACATCCTGCTCTATCCATACCGCACCATTCTCCGCAACCCCAATCTTTCCATCTATGACAGCCAAATCCGTCCCATTCAATTCTGCAGGATCTTCCAAATCATCGGGATTAAATGTTGCACAAGTAATACTCTTCAGATTAGAAGCGATGCGTTTGGCTCCAGGATAAGCTTTTTTAATGAAATCATTCACGTTCTCCTCTTTTTCCAAAAAAATGGCTTCTCCTCCTACTTGCTTCATGACGAAATAAAACTGTTCTACCTTACTGGGATAAGTCAATGCCATATCTTCCAATGGCTTTAAATCCGGTTTCTCATATTTTACATGTGTAGCACGCCGGATGCTCTGCAATATATCTTCTCTGCTGCTCATAATTTACTTCACTTTACCTTTCTTCCACATTTCATTGAAACTCTCCTTAGCAAATTTCGGCATTTCACGTCCTTTCCCCCAGTCATTCAATCCGTTATAGATAAGGAAACGCGGCACTCCGTTTACCAATGGCGCCCATTTTAATGCCATATTGAATATCGAAGGGCGGTTCATCATGAATTCCATGCCACCGGACATTACCTTTTTCATCCGGTCTGCCTTACCCAATTTATCCAAATCCTGGCGCCACAAATAGATCTGCTCCGCCAAATCCACTTTAGCCGGACATACAAACGAACAGGAATAACACAAAGAACAAGCCGACACATTGTCATAATAATGTAACGGCGCCTTCAACATCCCCAGGTTAATCCCGATAGGGCCGGGAATAAAATAAGTATAAGAGTACCCCCCACTACGTCTATATACAGGACATGTATTCATACAGGCTCCACAACGAATACAATTCAAAGTCTTGATATGCTTTGGGTCGGCTAATATCTTACTACGTCCGTTATCTACAATAATAATATGAAGTTCCCCACCCTCTCTAGGCTTTCGATAATGAGAAGTATATGTAGTAATGGGTTGTCCTGTAGCCGAACGGGCCAACAAACGGGTGAACACTCCCAATGATTCACGATCCGGCACAATTTTTTCCATACCAAAAGCCGCAATCTGTAATTTAGGCTGGGAAGTACCCATATCCGCATTTCCTTCATTGGTACATACCACAATCTCACCAGTAGAAGCTACAGCAAAGTTAGCACCTGTCATAGCCACCTCAGCATGAATAAATTTCTGACGGAGATTTTTCCGGGCTGCATGTGTAAGGTAAGTAGGGTCAAAATTTCCTTTCTCCGTACCCATCTCTCTCTCGAAAAGCTCACCTACCTGTTCACGTTTGATATGAATAGCAGGTAATACAATATGGCTCGGCTTCAGATGCATCAATTGCAAGATACGCTCTCCCAAGTCGCTTTCTACCACTTCAATCCCTTTGCTTTCCAAAAAGGGATTAAGTTCACACTCCTCGGCCAACATGGATTTGCTTTTTATAAAATGCTTCACTCCGTGCTGGTTCAGAATATTGTAGACAATATTACAATACTCATCCGCATCCTTTGCCCAATAGACATGAGCTCCGTTAGCACGCGCATTGTTTTCAAACTCCACCAATAATTCGTCCAAATGGCTGTTACTATATAGTTTAGTAGCACATGCCATATTACGCAATTCCTCCCATTCGGGAACTTCTTTACTCAGTCTGTCACGCTTTGCCCTAACCAGCCAAAGTGTTTCGTCATGCCATGCGGCCTGTTTCTTGTTTTTCAGAAACTCCGCAGCTGCTTTTGAATGTTTCGTACTCATAATCCTGCCGCTAAGATTTCAACAATGTGCAATGTCTTGATAGGAAGTTTGTCACGGGCAATGATACCATTCTGATGCATCAGGCACGAACTGTCGGCCCCCACAATGTATTCAGCACCGGTAGCAATATGACGCATCACCTTGTCATGCCCCATCTGCACGGAAACCGCATCTTCCTCTACGGCAAACATACCGCCGAAACCGCAACATTCGTCTTTGCGTTCCGGTTCCACAACTTCCACTCCTTCTACTAAAGAGAGCAAATCACGCAATTTGCTGAAATAAGGAATATTAAGTTCGCTGGCAGAAGAAAGTTTCATCAATCTCACTCCATGACAACTGTTTTGCAGACTCACTTTATGTGGAAACTTGGCTTTCAACGAAGAAGGCTTGACGATATCATGAATAAACTCACAGATATCATATATCTTACCTTCGCTGGCACACCGATGTTTGTCGTCTTTCAACAGACGACTGTAGTTATCACGCACAAAAACGACGCAACTGGCCGAAGGGCCCACTATATAATCGTAATTCTTAAACTGTTCGTCAAAATGACGGGCCAAATCTACCGCTTTATTCTCGAAACCTGCATTCGCCATCGGTTGGCCGCAACAAGTCTGATTGAGAGGATAATCCACGTCCACTCCCAAACTTTTCAGCAGCTTGTACGAGGCTATCCCCACCTGCGGATATACCGCATTGATATAACAAGGAATAAATAAACCTACTTTCATTGTCATTAGTTAATATGTGTCCTATATTGAATAACAAAGTTAGAGGATATTTGTTAAGAAAACAACGAGATTTCTAACGAATAATGAAGCGGAATAGGTAAAAAAGCATAATATTGTGAGCAAAAGCCTTACTAATAAAAAAGTACTCCCCGCGAATCACTTCGCAGGGAGCACTTTTAACTAATAACTAACTTTGTGGTTTACGTAATTTCTATATGACTAACTTATAGTGCAAAGATAGAGGTTAGGGACCACATCCACAATCACTTCATTTAGGTATTCTATCTTATTCCACTCACCATTTGTAGGTATTATAAGTTCATCTTCACCTCGCTTAGTTCAACCAGTTTATTTACGATAGCGTAAATAGTCAATCCGGCAGGTGAATGTATTTGTAGCTTGCGCGCAATATTCCGACGGTGAGTTATCACCGTATGAATGGAGAGGAACAGTTTTTCCGCCGTTTCCTTATTTGTCATCCCACGTACCACGCAACAAATAATTTCTTTCTCACGCTGGCTCAACGCTTCCTGTTCGCCATCTGTTTCATCCACACCAAGATTCATCAGGTCTACTAACTTTTTATTTAAAACTTCGATGTCATCATATAGCGCTATACTCTCATCGTATCCCTTCAACAGATTGGTATCTGTGACTGAACACAACAAAGAAACGCATTTGACAGATGCCTGTGGATAGTTCGATTTGAACTCGTCCACGTTAAACCATCCTCCGAAAGTAGGATTTATGATTAGAATATCCGGCTGATGTCCCTGCATACAATTTTGCAGTCCTTCAAGAGAAGTTATTTCCACCGGCTGTATTATAAGATCAGGCATGCGCTTCAGCACAGCCACAAGTCCGCTACGCACAATGACTGAAGTTTCGGCCACCGCAACGTGCACAAGTTCTGTCCGTTTCATTTCCCCTCCTTTTCCAGCCTAAGTACAGCAGGCACAAACAAGTAATCCTCTACGCGGCAATGAGATGCCAAATCTTGTTCACAACTGAATATGTCGAATAATACGGCGTTCAACAAATGGTTATTTCCTTTTGCCGGATAATATTTAATAATGATGTTTTTTAACTCAGTCAGTGTCGCATCTATCTGATCATGCCTGCGGGCAAACTGTGAGATACGGAATCCTCCCGTTTCTCGTCCCGTCATCAGATTCTCTACATAAGTAAACACATTCATATCTTCATAATCCATGTGTTTACGCACTTCTCCGGCATACTGATCAAAAAATTTCAGAATGAGAAATGCAACCTCGTTTTCCGTGGAACAATCTATAGCTTCTATCAATTTACGGCGTATGGTAGGCAGACAGAAATCAAGGAAATAATGATGTGCCTGTTTTAAATAATTCATCAATGAAGGCATAGAAATATCCTTCACATCATCCTCCATCCGGTCGCTATCTTCAATCATGAAGTTTACCACCGCAAGGAAAGTACGACAATCCACTCCATTTTCACGGCACACCTCCTGTACTGTCTTGTCTCCAAACCCTAACGAAAGATCAAAACGGCTCATTACCTGTAGCAATGTATAGTTATCACAGATAAGATAACTCATTTTGTCCGTCGGAGTATATTTACTTGTTTTATACATAGTTATGTTTTTTATTTCTCTTTATGGCCGCAAAGTTACGGAAAATCATCAGGGTTATCAATCACTATAAATAGGTATTTTCTCTTGTACCCCATAATTCCCGTTCAACCGGCCAATGCCAGTCTTTTAATTATACATTAATATATAGCCGTTAAGATAAGTGGCAAGAAGCAACCACAAAAGATAAGGAACAAAAAGATATGCCGAAGATTTCCTCACCGGATAACTTTCTATCATATAATAAATAACAAGCACATCCAGCACCAGAATATTTGCAAAACCTAGCAACGGACTCCGAAAATAAAAGAAGAAAATGCTCCATGTAAAATTAAACAGAAGCTGGAATCCGAATAATCTGATAATCATTTGTCGTCTTATTGTCCATATATGCCAAATCAACCCGATAGACATTCCCATGCACAGATAGATAAAACTCCAAGCAATGGGAAAAGCTATATCAGGGGGTGTACAAGAAGGTTTTTCCAATGCAGGATACCAGTTGAGTATGGACTCCGACTGAAAATAAGAAGCAGTACAGCCTACACCAAAACAGATAAGTATAGCAATCAGTATGGGGATTATTCTTTTCATAAGGAGAATTGTTTCTATTTATGCCATAATTAACAAACCAACCTCCGGATTTGTTGCAGAAACAGAACACTTCTCCCCTGCAGGTGTCTAAAAAACGTGCTCCCATTCGTTCGCTTACGATGGGAGCACTTACAACACAAAAACTAAACTAGACTTAACTAAACTATTCTATTAAGAAGTTTCACAACTTCCCTTGTCTATGCTGCAAATATAAAAAGATTATTTCTTTTTTGCAAAAGGATATAGACAAAATATCAACTTTTATCATTCAAATATCACATTTTTCAAACAGAATGACTATTCAAATATATCTGTAACTCCTGTTTATAACTATCGGAAATCGGAATATACTCTTTACCGAAAACAATCCGCCCCCGATCAAGCACCTTAATTTTACTCTTTTGCACTATAAACGAGCGATGTACGCGAATAAAACGACTGGAAGGAAGCTTCTCTTCCATAGCTTTCATACTGATAAGTGACAGGATAGCTTTCGGCTCATCCTCCACATGTATTTTAATATAATCCTTCAACCCTTCTATATACAATATCCGGTCTAAAGCAATTCGGAGCAATTTATAATCACTTTTTACATATATACAATCATCCGCCTCATCGGCATCAACACCATTATCCGCCTTTTGTTTCAATTCATACCATTGCACCGCTTTATTCACCGATTGCAAAAAATCGACATAGCTGATAGGTTTCAACAAATAGTCCAAGGCATTGACTTTATAACTATCCAAGGCATACTGTCCGAATGCAGTAGTAAAAATAATCCTTGTTTCAGGACTGACCATGCGTGAAAACTCCAAACCGTTCAACTCGGGCATTTGAATATCAAGGAACAAGACATGCACCTCCTCGTGAAGAGGAATTTCTGTCATAGCTTGCACCGCACTGGAATACCTCCCTACCAACCGGAGGAAAGATGTTTTTTCCACATAGCTTCTCAGCAATTCCAAAGCCAGCGGCTCATCATCTACAATAGCACAATTCAGTATCATAAACTTTTAGTCTGTATAGTTAATATAGAAGAATATACCTGTCCGTTTTCACTGATCCCTTTTATCCATTCGTAATGTCCCGGATAAATCAGTTCCAACCGCTTGCTTACCTGTTCCAGCCCCACTCCACTTCCACTTTTATCTTGCCCGGACTTCGGATGATTGCTGTTAAGGATCTCACATCTCACCGTACCATCCGTATGCCCAAAGATAGAGATACTGATAAAACTGTCTGCTGTGGGGCTGATACCATGCTTGAAGGCATTTTCTATCAGCGATATGAAAATAAGGGGAGCGATTTGCAACGCACCTCCAGAGTCTGCCTCCAAATTCACACTCACTTCTACCTGCTGTGGCAGGCGGATACGCATCAGAGCTACATAATTACGGATAAAGTCCAATTCTTTTTCAAGCGGAACAAAAGTTTGCTGATTGTCATAAAGCACATGCCGCAACAATTTACTCAGCTCTTGTACTGCCTCTTGTGCCTTGTCACTATTAAAAGCAATCAAAGCATAGATATTATTTAATGTATTGAGCAGAAAATGAGGATTCAACTGGTTCTTCAAGTTTTTCAGTTCCGCTTCCGTCTTTTGTCTCTCCGCTTCTATCAACCGCTCTTCCGCCTGACGCCAACGCAGGCTGGTACGAATGGCCGCACCCAATCCGGCAACAAAAATCATCATCCCCATATCCCGCGCATAAAATATCCAACGGGGCGGAATATGACGTGCAAACTCAGGAGGCGGAGGAGTGCTTATACTTTCCAGAAATACATGAAGAAGCACACTCAGACAAAGTATCAGCACGGCATTGCTCAGAATATACTTACGCATTTCGTCCGTGAACATATAGCGGGGAACCAGGCACAAGTAATTGACATAGAAGATAATAAAATAGCACAAAGGAACACAACTATGCCTCAAGAATTGGGCCAGATTGAAGCCGCTTCCACGGTCCATGAATACAAGCGGAAAGCCAAAAACGAGCAACCAACTGACAATATGGATACTCATTTCCAAAAAACGTCGTTGTGAAAATAACTGTTTCATACAGGCAAAGATAAGAAAGATTAGATTAGAAATAAGATTTCCATGATTCTTATTCCATAAAATAAGACTGGCAGGAATCAGTGAAGCAAAATTGATTTACAAAAAACATTACAAACAGATAATCGGGAAAAGACCGGAACCCAACTAGCATTCCCATAAATCAATTCTGCTTCACCCCCACACCTTTTCATCCCTACTCGTAACGCAAAGCGTCTATCGGATCCAAATCTGCAGCTTTCTTCGCCGGATACCATCCGAAAAACACACCGGTGACGGTACATACCAGAAATGAAAGCAACACACTCCAAGGCTGGATAAATACAGGCCAATGTGCTATCGTTTTAATCATAAAACTGGCTCCACAACCGATAATCACTCCTATCAGCCCCCCCGTGATACTGATTAGGATAGCCTCTATCAGAAACTGGCTCAGGATATCTACTCCTCGAGCCCCGACCGACATACGCAAACCAATTTCACGAGTACGCTCTGTTACAGATATATACATGATATTCATGATACCGATGCCACCGACCACCAAAGATATACCGGCAATACAAGCCAACAAGGTAGTCATCAGGTCTGTTGTAGTGTTGAGCATACTACTCAGCTCCTGCTGGGTGCGGATGGTAAAGTCATCATCATCCGTTTCTTTCAGCTTATGTTCACGACGCAGAATGGTCGTTATCTCATCTACAGCCTCATCGGTCATATCTTCTGTCAGAGCTGAAGCAAAAATTCCACTTAGGTAAGTCTGTGCCAGCAATCGTTTCATCACCGTACTGTAAGGAGCCAGTACTACATCGTCCTGGTCCATGCCCATCGAGTTATACCCTTTTGATTTCAGCACACCAATTACCCGGAAAGGAATTTGATTACAACGAATCACTTTCCCTATCGGATCCGATCCGTCGGGAAAAAGATTATCGACAATGGTTTTACCGATAACACAAACCTTGGCTGCCGTACGGATGTCATTCTCGGTAAACATCTCCCCCTGTTCCACGGTGAGCTGACGTATGGTAAGATAATCCATACTTACACCACTCACCGAAGACGGGTAGTTGTTGGCCCCCGCAACAAGTTGTCCCGAAGAAGAAACGTTGGGACTAATGCCGGAGAGATAAGTACACTCTTCGCTCAACTTTTCATAATTTTCCAGTTTCAGTGTCTGCATGGCCGAAGGGTCTTGGCGGACCCCTCCACGCATCTCTGCTCCCGGATGAATCATAATCATGTTTGACCCCATCTCCGAGATTTGTTGCTGGATGCTCTTTTTCGAGCCCTGACCGATGGCAAGCATAGCAATGACTGATGCCACACCGATGATGATCCCCAACATGGTGAGGAAAGCGCGGAGCTTGTTGTTGGCAAGAGCCCGGAGAGCTATTTTAAATAGATTCGTTCCGTTCATAATGATTCTTTTTTATGGTTAGTCCTCATCATTCTTGGGCAAGGCAGCCAGCGCGGCAGCGGCCGAAAGGATCTGAGGATTGATGGTATCTTCCACTACATGCCCGTCACGCAAGCGGATATTACGGCTGCTATACTGGGTTATTTCGGGATTGTGAGTGACAAAAATAAGTGTACGACCTTCGGCGTGTAACTTTTGGAAAAGTACCAGAATTTCGAAAGAGGTACGGGTATCCAGATTACCGGTCGCCTCATCAGCCAAAATAACGGCAGGATTATTCACCAGAGCACGGGCAATGGCCACACGCTGCATCTGTCCGCCGGACATTTGGTTGGATTTATGTTCCAAACGGTCACCTAGCCCCACGGCTATCAGTGATTCAATGGCACGTTTCCGTCTTTCGGAAGCCGATATGGACGAGTTATACATCAAGGGCAACTCCACATTCTCTACGGCAGTCGTCTTAGGCAACAGATTATAGTTCTGAAATACAAAACCTATTTTACGGTTGCGCAACACAGCCCGCTGAGGTTTGCTCATGGTACGCACGGACACACCATCCAACAGGTATTCACCACTGGTAGGGGTATCAAGACATCCCAAAGTATTCAGCAGAGTGGACTTGCCGGAACCAGAAGTACCCATGATAGTGACAAACTCTCCTTCATAAATGGTAAAAGAGATGCCACGCAGAGCGTGGACGGTTTCATCGCCTACCTGGAAGTTCCGTTTTATATTTTGTAATTCGATTATCTTTTTCATATGATTTATTCTTTCAATGTAAACGGAAGCATTACCTTTTATTACTTGTTCTTTTTCTTATTGCTTCCCGGAGGGCCTGGCATGAACGGACTTCTCTCACCTTCTCCGGCAGACGGCTCTTCCATTCCAGGCATAGCACCTTTCACTACCGTTTCTGTCACTACCGGCGTATTTTCAGTGATGCCACTCACAATCTCTGTCTTGCTGCCATCAGTAATACCTATTTTCACAGGATGGGCGGTAAAGGTATTGTTATCCAGTGTCCACACTTTATGACTGCTCTGGCAATCGTTTATCTTACGACCTCCCACTATGTCTTTGTTGGGAGTAAAGCGCAAAGCCTTGTTGGGAACGGTCAACACATTATCCTTGGTCAATGTATAAATGGTAGCGTTGGCGGTAAGACGCGGTTTCAGTTTCAAATAAGGATTATCAGCTGTTATCACTACCTCATAAGTAACTACAGTGGTACTGGTGGTTGTTGAAGAGCTGCTGCTCGTGCTGTTCGTACTTCCCAAACGAACCTGTCTGACTACTCCTTCGAACACATCGTCGGGATAAGCATCCACGGTAAAGGTTACACGGGCTCCTTCCTCCACCCCGGCAATATCGGCTTCATCCACATCGGCCACCACCTGCATCTTGGTCAAGTCGGCAGCGATGGTGAACAGTGTCGGAGTTTCGAAACCGGATGCTACGGTCTGTCCTTCTTCCACATCACGGCTGGTCACCACTCCATCGATAGGCGAGGTGATGGTTGCGTATGACAGGTTACGCTCAGCCTTTGCCAGAGCCGCCTTGCTTTGCTCCAATGCACTTTGGGCACGTTGGAAATTATAAACCGTTTCTTCATAGTCCATATCGCTGATTAATTGCTTCTCGTGCAGTTTACGGTTGCGGTCATATAATTTCTTTTGGTAATCGTACTCGGCCTCATTGCCGTCATAAGTGGCCTTTGCCGACTGAAGTTCACTTTGCAGTGTCACTTTATCCATCTCGGCTATCAATTCTCCTTTCTTTACCACAGAATTGTAATCCACATAAATCTTGTCAATAATACCAGATACCTGCGTACCCACTTCCACCTCTGTCACCGGCTCTATGGTCCCGGTAGCAGTAATGAAATTGCTGACATTACCTTTCGTTACGGTTTCCGTTGCGAAATCGACCGTACTTTTTCCCTCCGGTCCGCCAAGCATCCAGTAACCGCCTGCCACGACCACTACGGCTACCGCTGTAGTAAGGATCATTTTCTTCTTTTCCATAATATAATATGTATAGCGTTATGATTATAATTTTATATCCTGACCTGCATAGAAGTTCAGTAGAGTCCGATCCAAGATAGCCATATACTTGGCCTGAATACGTTGCTGCTGTGCACTGAGCAGGTTATTTTTCTCGGTAAGCAACTCTACGGTATTCTTCATTCCCAAGTTGAATTGCTCGCTGACCATCTCATAACTGGCCTGGCTACTTTTCAGCTTACTCTCAGCCGCCGCATATTGCTCTTGAGCATTAGTAGCGTCCAACCACAGACTTTCTATATTCTTATAGAGTTCCTTTTGCTTGTTTATCAAATCGAGTAGACTACTATCATATTGCAAACGTGCCTTCTGCACAGCACTTTTGTTCTGGCGATTATCAAAAATCGGAATGTTTATATTCAATCCTATCATATTATTCCAGCCATATTTCATTTGTTTGCTCCAGCTATTATCACTGGCACTGTTTGTCATACTCCCCGTAGATGCACTCAGACTGATGGTAGGGAGATAGCCGGCTTTAGCCACTGATATGTCCAATTTGGAATTCTCTATGCTCAACTTGCTGCTTTGAATTTCCGGACGTGATGCCAAAGCCTGCTGATAAACATCCTCCTGAGCAGGTAACGGTTGCAAAACATGTTCATCGGCGAGTTCGGGAAGAACCAAATCCATTTCTTCCGTACCATCCAGCTCCAACAACTGCTTCAACTGCAATTTATAGTCACGCAAGGAACTTTCGGAGATCACCAACTGATATTTGTCACTGCCTACCTGTGATTCCAATTGTGCCAAATCGGCTTTTGAAATACTTCCTTTATGAAAGAGTTCTTTGCCCCTGTCGTATGTAGCTTGGCTCACCTGTAAGGTGTTCTGGTTAATTTTCACCGACTCGTCGGCATAAAGTATCTGGATGAATATTTGTGCAATCTGCTCTTGCAAAGAGTTTTCTGTTTCGGCTACGGTAAGCCCTGCAATCTGCTGACTCGTCTTCTTTTGTTTGATGGCATTCAACCGTTTGTTACCATTCCACAATGTCCATTGTGCATTCAGACCATAGTTTCCATTATAAGTGGTTTTACTGTCACTACTGATGATTTCCGTTCCGCTTACCGTGTTACTGGTTTCCTGATACGGACGGTTCGTCACATTCTGTCCTGTGCTGAACGACAGACTGGGAAATAGTGCGGCTTTGGCGGTTTTCACGTCTACCGAACTCTCTTCCAGTGAGATTTTGTCCTGCTGCAATTGGATATTTTTCTCCAATGCATAGTCAATACAGTCGTCCAGCGTCCACTTTTTGGCCTCTTGCGCGGAAACCGAAGTGACCGCGACCCAAATCATTACGAAATATACTACTCGTTGTCTCATCCTTTTTACTATTTAATTTGTTTGTACAAAAGTAGAGGACTGTGATTTTTTTAGCAATAAATATAGATTTGTGGAATATTTCTATGGACAAAAACTTGCTTTTTACCGATAAAGTGTTTTTCTTTGTAATTATTACAACTTTAAGATAAATTTATGAATGATTCTTTGTTGACACGCATCTGGATATTCTATCGCGACGGCTTTCGCGAGATGACCTTGGGACGTACCCTTTGGACGATTATTCTTATCAAACTATTCATCATGTTCTTTATTCTAAAACTTTTCTTCTTTCCCTCCTTCCTTGGCGGGAAGACAACGGAAGAGAAGCAACAGTATGTAGGTGAGGAGTTAATAGAACGGGCAAATCCATAAACATTTAAATAAATCAGAAAGTTATGTTTGAAAACATTGACACTTCATTAATTGACTGGTCAAGAGCACAGTTCGCTCTAACGGCCATGTATCACTGGCTTTTCGTACCTCTCACTTTGGGATTGGCTGTGATAATGGGGCTCATGGAGACCTTTTATGTAACAACAGGTAAGGAATTCTGGAAGAACACAGCTAAATTCTGGATGAAACTGTTTGGAATCAATTTCGCCGTAGGTGTTGCCACCGGTCTGATTCTGGAATTCGAGTTCGGAACTAACTGGAGTAACTATTCCTGGTTTGTGGGCGATATCTTCGGAGCCCCACTGGCTATCGAAGGAATCCTGGCATTTTTTATGGAAGCCACTTTCATTGCCGTCATGTTCTTCGGCTGGAACAAAGTGAGCAAGCGTTTCCATCTGGCATCCACCTGGCTCACCGGACTGGGAGCAACGATCTCCGCTTGGTGGATTCTGGTCGCCAATGCCTGGATGCAATACCCCGTAGGGATGGCTTTCAATCCCGAAACAGTAAGAAATGAAATGGTGGACTTTGCAGCTGTCGCCCTCTCTCCCATGGCTATCGCCAAGTTCTTCCACACAGTGTTAAGCAGCTGGATACTGGGAGCCGTTTTTGTAGTAGGAATAAGTTGCTGGTATTTACTGCGCAACCGTCAGAAGGAGTTCGCTCTGAGCAGTATTAAAGTTGCCGCCGCCGTAGGTTTGTTCGCCTCTCTCGTCACTGCATGGACGGGGGATATTTCGGGAGTACAGGTAGCCAAAGTGCAACCTATGAAAATGGCTGCCGCTGAAGGATTGCACGATGGCGGAAACGGAGTACCCTTCACCATTGCAGGCGATTTGAAAATCCCCAAAATGCTTTCTATCCTTGCCACTCACGACATAGACGGTTATGTACCGGGTATCAACAATCTGCTGGAAGGTGGTTATCAGATGCCCGACGGTACAACGGCTTTATCGGCCGAAGAGAAAATTAAACGCGGACAGATTGCCATCGCCGCCCTGGATGCATTCCGCAAAGCGCATAAGGCAGGTGACGAAGCAAGTGCCGCAGCAGCTCGCAAGACATTGGACGAAAACGTAAAATATTTTGGTTACGGATATATCAAGGATCCCGCCCATCTGGTTCCTAATGTAGGACTTACTTTCTGGTCATTCCGGATCATGGTGGGGCTGGGAGGTTATTTCATCCTGTTCTTTATTATAGTACTGATTGTATCGAAAAAAGAGAAACTGGCTGATATGCGATGGTTGCAACGGGTGGCTTTGTGGACTATTCCACTAGCCTATATCGGCAGTCAGGCAGGCTGGGTGGTAGCCGAAGTGGGGCGCCAGCCATGGGCTATACAGGATATGTTGCCTGTAGGAGCAGCCATCTCCAAATTGCAGACAGGTTCCGTACAGCTTACTTTCTTTATCTTCCTTCTATTGTTTACCGTTCTGCTCTTTGCTGAAATAGGTATCATGCTGAAGGCCATCAAGAAAGGACCGGAGGGAATTAAGAATTAAGGAATAAATGAAACAGGTGGAAATAATTCAGGCTGCGCAATAAATGGGCTACATACAGGAGATTAATTCCGCCATCAAGTCATTCTTTTTTTAGTTCAAGTTTCTCTAATTCTATTTTTCAATATTCAATTCTCAATTTTTAATTTAGAATATTATGGACTATATATTTCTACAAAATTATTGGTGGTTCCTAGTATCGTTACTGGGTGCTTTGTTGGTGTTCCTGCTCTTTGTGCAGGGTGGCAACTCTTTGCTGTTCACGCTGGGACGCAATGACGAAGAACGTGCCTTGCTGGTAAACTCCACAGGACGCAAGTGGGAGTTTACTTTTACTACCCTTGTCACTTTCGGCGGCGCCTTCTTCGCTTCTTTCCCGCTGTTCTACAGTACCAGCTTTGGCGGTGCTTACTGGTTGTGGATGATTGTTCTTTTCAGTTTCGTATTGCAAGCTGTTTCATACGAGTTCCAGTCCAAGCTGGGCAATCTGCTGGGCAAACATACTTACCAATGGTTTCTGGTTATAAATGGTATTGTAGGACCTCTATTGCTAGGAGGAGCTGTGGCTACTTTCTTTACCGGCTCCAATTTCCTGGTTAATAAAGGAAACATGGGTAATGAGCTGATGCCTGTCATCAGCAGTTGGGCAAACGGATGGCACGGACTGGATGCGCTGACCAATCCTTGGAATCTGGTCTTGGGATTTGCCGTATTCTTCCTGGCCCGCCTTTTGGGCAATCTTTATTTTATCAATAACATCCGGGATAAAGACTTAATCCCCCGCTGCCGCCGTCAGCTTATAACAGATGCTATTCCTTTCCTTATTCTATTTCTGGCATTTGTTATCCGTACTTTATTGGCTGATGGTTTCGCTGTAAATCCCGAGACAAAAGAAGTTTATATGGAACCTTACAAGTATTTCATCAATCTGATGGATATGCCTCTATTGCTGGTATTGTTCCTATCAGGCGTTGTCGGAGTACTTTGGGGTATCGGAAGGGCTGTCTTCAGCAAGACTGCGACCAATGGTATCTGGTTTACCGGAATAGGAGTTGTATTGACTGTATTAGCTTTATTGCTTTGTGCGGGATATAATAATACGGCTTATTACCCGTCCACAGCCGATCTACAAAGTTCGCTGACCTTGGCAAACAGTTGCTCCAGCGAATTTACCCTGCGCACCATGGCATACGTTTCCATTCTGGTACCTTTCGTTCTGGCCTATATTATTTATGCTTGGCGTGCCATAGACCGCAAGCCCATTACAGCAAAGGAACTGGAACAAGACGGACACGCTTATTAAAGAGTCTTAATGGATTATAGTGAAGGCATCCTGTTTTGCAAATAGCTGTAAACAGGATGCCTTTCTATGTTAAATAACATTGTTTCAACCTATAAAATGAAGAGAATATCTTGCAAATTTCCGAAATATCCGTACCTTTGCATTGTGTTTTTCATAGTATTAGATTTAAGGTTAACAAAGGTTGGAGCAAGGCGTTGCTCCTTTTTTTATATCTATAGGAGACATAGCATCCATAGTTGATTCATTTCCCATCTAGAAAGTTATTTTCGTTTAAACTCTTCATCTAAAAGAAATATTATGATACAAGTGATGCATACAGTTGCGGATTACGTGCATGATGCCAAATATAAGATGCCGGATAGACCCCTTCCTTGTTTTTATCAAGGATTTCTTTCAAAATACTGCATTTGTTCTCGCCCGTCACCAGAAAACAGGTATGCCGGGCTTCTATCAAGGGACGTCCCGTCATGCATATACGCACTGTTTTATTATAAGGATTGACGGACACCTCATACGGTTCCCCGGCGGTAAGAAGTTCCTGATGGTCGGGGAAAATGGATGATGTATGCCCGTCCTCTCCTATCCCTAATAATACAAAATCAAAAACAGGCACACCGTCCACGGTCGGAACGGTGGTCTTGACTATGGAAGAATACTGTTTGGCTTCTTCTTCGGGAGCGCCCTCACCCACAATACGATAGTAATGACTGGCAGGAATACCTACCTTACTAAACAACAGACGATAGGCCAAGCCAAAGTTGCTCTGATCATCGCCAGGTGGCACACAACGCTCGTCTACCCAATAGAAATAAATACGGGACCAAGGGGTATATGTGGCATATTCACGCTCCCAAACCTCAAAAAGTGTGGCAGGAGTAGTCCCTCCGGAAAGAGCAATGGTAAAAGGCCGTTCAAGCTCTTTATCCATCGCTTCCAATATATGAGTTATCAAGGTTTGCGACGCTTGTACAGGCGACGCATAAAAGTTATGGTCAATCATCTTATTCACTATTTATTACTTAGAGTTTGCTGTTTTAAATTTACTATCCACAGATGACGACTTACAATTTACAGTATAAATTGGAATGTGTCAGATTCTTGCACGGGTTTGTCCACTCGGAATGACTGCGGTTGATCAATACATCCGCTTCTTTCGGTCCCCATGTTCCTGCAGGATACCCATAAAGAGGAGTTTCGGGATGCTTCTTCCAATAATCCAGAATCTTATCAAAGTAAGTCCAGCTCTCGTCCACGGCATCGGAACGGGTAAAAAGTGTAGGATCACCCACCAGACTGTCTTCCAACAGGCGTACATACGCATCCCCCGTTTCCTGATCGTGCTGGTCATAGCTGAAGTCCATCTCCATGGTTCCCATATAGAAACCGGCACCAGGTTCTTTCATGGCTATGCGCTGAAGAATTCCCTCGTCGGGTTGAATACGGATAATCAGTTCCTCACCTTTGTAAAAACCTTCCTTCATTTGGAACATCTGCATAGGAGCAGGTTTGAAATGAACCACAATTTCGGTCACCTTGGTAGGCATCTGCTTTCCGGTACGGATATAAAAAGGCACTCCCTGCCAACGCCAGTTATCCACATACAGACACATCGCCACGTAGGTATCTGTACGGGAATCAGGACGAACATTCTTTTCTTCACGATAACCGATACGGTCATCACCAGCAATATATTGTCCGCGGATAACATTATCACGGATATACTTATCAGTCAGCGGACGAAGGGATTGGTAGACCTTGATCACCTCGTTACGGAAACCATTCTTGTCAAACTTGGCCGGTGGTTCCATGGCAGTAATAGCAAGCAACTGCATCAAATGGTTCTGTACCATATCGCGCAGAGCTCCCGCCCCGTCATAATATCCTCCGCGAGTACCTATACCCATATTTTCCACCGCAGTGATTTCTACATAATCTATATAGTTACGATTCCATATCGGTTCGTAAATAGTACTTCCAAAACGGGTCACCATAATATTCTGCACCGTTTCCTTGCCCAAAAAATGATCGATGCGGTAGATATCCTCTTCTTTAAAATAAGCGGCATAGATTTTATTTAGTTTCTGAGCGGAAGCCAGGTCGTATCCGAAAGGCTTCTCGACAATGATACGCTTTAATCCAGGCTTTTTCAACAAGCCCGCATCATGCAGACATTTCGGAATCAATTCATAAAGCAAGGGCGGAGTTGCCAGATAGAACAAATAGTTCCCATTATTCTCATATTGAGGCGAAAGTTCCTTCAAACGGTCATTTAACAGAAAATAAGTGGTTTCGTCAGCCGGGTCCATGGACTGGTAATGAACAGTAGAGAGAAAATCGTCCAATGTTTCCATTTCCTCTTTAGTAAGAAAACCGAATTTTATCAGTTCTTCTTTCAGATAGGCACGATAAGTTTCGTCCGTGTATGCAGTACGGGCACAGCCGATAATGGCAAAATGCTCGGGGAAGCGTTTCCCGTTATGTATCTTTATCAAGGCAGGCATCAGTTTGCGACGGGTTAAATCACCGGATGCACCGAAGATGACCAAAAATAAACTATGTGGTAAACTCATGATTCTTTGTTTTAAAAATGAATGTATAATGCTTTGTGTTGCGACATATCAATAGTTGTCTTCCCAATGTTCGTGGAAAAATTCCCCCCGTGGACTGTCCACACGCTCGAAGGTATGAGCTCCGAAATAATCACGCATCGCTTGAATCATATTAGCTGGGGAACGGTTGGTGGTCAGACCCAGAAAATAATTCAACGCTGCGGAAAGTACAGGTACGGGCAACCCTTCTCTCAACATGACACCGATGTATTTCTTCCACGCGGGCAGGGCTTCCATTACTTCCCGTCCGAAATGCTCGTCCAGCAACAGATGCGACAATCCCGGTGCACGGTGATAGGCCTCGGCAATGTCGTTCAGAAAAGCAGAACGAATAATGCATCCGGCGCGCCACAACAGCGCGATAGTGGAAAGATTCAACTTCCAGCCATATTGCTCACTGGCAGTGCACATCAGAGCAAACCCTTGCGCATAGCTTGTCAGACGAGCCGCATATAAGGTACTTTCCAATCCGATCACCGTATCCTGATAATTATATACCGGATGATTCTCCACATGCATATAATGTTTGGACATCAGCACGCGCAAGTTCTTCTCTGCCGACAGATTACGGGCAAAAACCGCCTCGGCAATCACGTCCAGTGGTGTATTTAGTTGTAGGGAGTTAATGACACTCCAGCGACCCGTTCCTTTTTGTCCCGCAGCATCCAGAATGTTATCGAGCAAATAATCGCCTCCTTCTTCTTTATGACGCAGAATGGCCGAAGTAATCTCTATCAGGTAACTATGCAGACGTCCTTTGTCCCATTGTTCAAAAATATCCGCCATCTGTTCATTCTTCAACGCCAGCAGGTGCTTCATGGCGAAATAAATTTCAGCAATCAGCTGCATATCCCCATATTCTATGCCATTATGCACCATTTTTACATAGTGGCCTGCGCCACCGGGACCTACCCACTCACAACACGGAGTACCATCCTCAGCTTTTGCCGCAATACTTTTCAGCATCGGCTGAATGACTGGCCATGCCTCTTGCGCACCACCGGGCATGATGGACGCTCCATGCAAAGCACCCTCCTCACCTCCTGAAATGCCGCAACCTACAAAGTACATTCCTTTATCATAAAGTTCCTTTACACGACGTTCCGTATCTTCATAATAAGAGTTGCCTCCGTCAATGAGGATATCACCCTTTTCCATCAAAGGAAACAGCTTGCCCGTCAGTTCATCGACAGCGGGCCCCGCCTGTACCATCAAAAGGATGACACGCGGAGTTTTCAGTGCTTCGACAAAATCTGTCAGTTCATTACTGCCTATGATGCCTTTTCCTTTGGCGCGGTTGGCTATAAAGTGTTCCACTACATTTTCTTCTTTTCCAGGAACGGTACGGTTCCATACTACAACCTTCCATCCCTTGTTGGCAAGATTCAGAGCAAGGTTCTGCCCCATCACACCTAATCCGATTAATCCTATATCTGCCTTTTCCATAAATTATTCTTTTTATATTTAACAATTTGATAGGTTATTTGTTCAATAATTCTATCTTTGCAATTTGAATAATAACACATTATCATGAAGAGGTTAAAAATCGGCTTATTAGCCCGAATTATCATCGCCATCACATTGGGTATAGGATTCGGAAACGTTCTTCCCGGCGAATTGGTCAGAGTATTTGTGACTTTCAACGGAATCTTCAGCGAATTTTTGGGTTTCATCATTCCACTGATTATTCTCGGGCTGGTCACTCCTGCCATTGCCGATATCGGTAAGGAGGCAGGAAAGATGCTGGTGATAACGACATTGGTAGCATACAGCGCCACGTTGTTCTCCGGTTTCCTGTCTTATTTCACCGGAGTGACTTTTTTCCCTTCCATGATTACTCCGGGAGCACCGATAGAACAAATCAGCGAGGCACATGATATTTCTCCATTCTTCACTGTAGCCATCCCCCCGGTGATGAATGTGATGACTTCCTTGATTTTAGCCTTCACACTAGGTCTGGGCATCGCACATCTGGATAGTACAGCGCTGAAAAACGTATGTAACGATTTCAAAGAAATCATAGTCAAAACCATCCAGACGGTGATTCTGCCCCTACTGCCTATCTATATATTCGGTATATTCCTGAATATGACCCATTCCGGACAGGTATATAACATTCTGATGGTATTTATCAAGATCATCGGAGTCATTTTCCTGCTTCACATCTTCCTATTGGTTTTTCAATATACCATTGCAGCGCTGTTTGTACATCGGAATCCGTTCAAACTACTGGGAAAGATGATGCCTGCCTATTTCACAGCATTGGGCACACAGTCATCGGCAGCCACCATTCCGGTGACTTTGCGACAGACTGTCAAGAATGGGGTCACGGAGGATATAGCCGGATTTGTCATTCCGCTATGTGCCACAATTCATCTGTCGGGAAGCACGTTGAAGATTGTTGCTTGCGCACTGGCACTGATGATTATGCAAGGAATGCCCTTTAATTTCCCCATGTTTGCAGGATTCATCTTTATGCTGGGAATCACGATGGTAGCTGCACCGGGAGTACCGGGAGGAGCCATCATGGCTGCATTGGGGATCCTGTCTTCCATGCTGGGATTCGGAGAAAGTGAACAGGCTTTGATGATAGCACTTTACATTGCCATGGATAGTTTCGGTACTGCTTGTAATGTGACGGGCGATGGGGCTATCGCATTGATTATTGATAAGTTTTTCGGAAAGAAAAATCTCCGGTCCATACAATAAACAGGAAAAATATTCCCGAATCAGATAAAGTCAGGAAACTCTGTAACCCATTCATGAAAAGTTGCCAGGCTGATTTATGACGTGTATGATAAAAAAGGTAACGGCTTTAACTCTGATAAAAGAAAAACATTTTCATGATAAATAGCAGGCAGGCAACAAGTTGCCTGCCGATTCTTCATAACAAACAAAAAAGGAAAGCATGAGCTAGAATACAGGCATCTGCCAAATGAATCCCACTGACACACGATGGGTACTGAAATTGTCCTCACCCAACGCCTTTGCACGATCGGTATATTTATAGGAACGCCCCACGTATGCCAGGAAGAAGTGCAGATTGCTCTCCATCGGATAAAATTCTATACCTCCTGCATATCCCCATGCCGTGCGATATTTCCCTTTTTCCACTTCATCGCTTGCCTTATAAACGGAAGCAGTTTCATACATTCCTTTTGCAAACAAGTTCCACTTTGGGGCAAAACGATAATTCACATGCAACACATATGACATATATTCGGCATTAAAAGCATTGTGTGCCTGATTATCAGTCCCTACTATGCTAGTTATAATTCCTTTACGGTCTACTCCTTCACGAGAATACATCCAGTCAAAATAGGCATGCCATTTAGGGCTGAAATTAAATTCATTACCCAAAGCGTAATAATACATCTTTTCGCCCTTCGTTTCGTTCATCACAGAGGCAGACCAACGGGTTTTGAAAACATCCAGGAAATTTCCGTTCCAGTTCAAGGTATAGACTAACGGCAATTTGGTACGTTCCAAATCTCCATACATCTCCTCAGACGGCCCGTTCCGACTGTTCAATACCTGAAATTGTATCTGCTGATAAGGATTATAGTTGTATGCCACATTCAAACCGGTCATGAAGTTACTCATGTGCTCTATCATGTCACTATATTCGTAAATATCAATCGGATTCAAATCAAATTCTATACCACCATACGAGACACATTGCTTTCCGGCAAAAAATGAGAACTTATTTAATTTGATGCCTACTCCTGCCCAATCTATGCTGGTAGGTACATTATCTATATTGTCGGAACCATCGTTACCCCGATTCAGACGCTGACGGTAACGGTAACTCAACCAATCATTGATATCTCCCTTCATTTCGATACGGAGCTGCTTCATTTCGAATGCGCCCTGATCAAATCCGGAATCATTCCATTTCATGTTGAAATCACCGTGCATATTAAGATAGAGATTGAACTTATCCGTTTTCTTCTTGATACCGGTGACTTCTTCAAACAGGCTTTTGTCACCGACCATGAAATCACTTCCGGAAGATTGGGCATATAAAGAGCAAGTGCCTGAGACAGCAAGGGCTGTCAGGCATACTAACATTATTCTTTTCATAAGTCAAAGTTTTAGGTTGTAATGTATTCTCTTTTTCTTTTATGCGCACAAAAGAAAAAGAGATAAAAAGAAAAAGTGCCGGATGGACTAGTATACGTTGAAGTATTCCTGAATCTTCTTCCAGTCTTTTGTTTTAGTTAATGCCAACATCAACAACACACGCGCTTTCTGAGGATTCAACTCTTGTGAAGCCACGAATTGATATTTATTATCATCCACCTCGGCATCCAATGTGGTCGGTCCGGTAGGAACACGGCTGGAACGCACTACCAAAATACCTTGCTGACGGGCCTTTTCCAACATCGGAAACAAATTCTGATGAATGTTGCCATTCCCCACACCGGCATGAATAATACCTTGGTAACCATTATTCAGAAAAGGGATCATAACATCAGCCTCTACATTGGAATAACTGTAAACGATACCTACTTTCGGCAGCTTGTCAAGGTGGGCCACATCAAAATCGGAACCGGTGGTATGGCGTTTCAAAGATTCCATATTATAGAAAACCTTACCATTCAAGACATATCCCAACGCACCGGAGTTAGGGGACTGGAAAGTCTGTACATCCACCGTATTGGTCTTCATGGCTCCGTGAGCTCCCAAAATCAAACCGTTCATGGCAATTACGACACCTTTTCCCCGTGATTCCCTGGCGGCGGCAGTGACTACTGCATTATACAAGTTCAGCGGTCCGTCCGCACTCATGGCCGTAGAGGGGCGCATGGCTCCTACCAATACAACAGGCTTGTCACTCTTCACAGTCAAGTTCAGGAAAAAGGCGGTTTCTTCCATTGTATCAGTCCCGTGGGTAATCACGATACCGTCCACATCTCCACGGCTGAAAAGCTCGTTGATACGCTTGGCCAACGTCAGCCATACGGCATCATTCATGTCCTGAGAGCCGATTTTTACAATCTGTTCCCCGGTCACATTGGCTATTTTGTTCACTTCGGGAACCGCTTCCAGCAATGTGCTGATAGCCACCTGTCCGGCAGTATAATTTGTTTTAGTAGCCGAAGCGCCTGTTCCGGCAATAGTCCCTCCTGTAGCCAATATGTGGATATTAGGCTTTTGGGCGACAGCAGCCAATGTGGTACATACCAGCATTGCCGCCATAAGGCTGAGTTTTCTTAATCCGTTCATAATCTTTTCAAGTTTAGGTTTTATTACTATAATAAATATTTGGAAATTTTGTTCACACAAAGAAGAAGATGTGCCGATGATATATATGTATACATCGAATCATTATAAATGTTACAGGCAGAAGATCACTCATCTTCAAGTCCGACTACACCTACCCCCTTTCCTTTCTAGAACACCTGTACCAGCAGCAGACCTATCACAATAGAAACAATGGTGGCCACCATCCCAGGCATCATGAACGAATGATTCAGAATCCATTTTCCAATGCCTGTTGTTCCTGTACGGTCAAAATTTATAGCTGCCACTACTGTAGGATAATTAGGAATAAAGAAATATCCGTTGACAGCAGGGAACAAAGCAATCAACATCATCGGAGAAATACCCAGTGCTATTCCTAACGGCACAATGGCACGCACCGTAGCAGCCTGGCTATAAAGCAAAATGGACATGACAAACAATGCCAGACCGAACAACCAGGGCATTTGGCGCACAATCCCCTCAATAGAGCCTGTCAGTTCCGTAATGTTTCCATTAATGAAGGTATCTCCCATCCATGCAATACCAAATATAGCGATTACCGCCTGCATCCCGGCAGGAAACACACTGCCTTGTGTAGCTTTAATTCCATCCGTACGTGAAATGAGAAGAATAACAGCCGCCGCACACAACATCAAAATCTCAATAATAGCCGGCATATCCAAAGCCGTACCATTGAACACAGGACGCATGGCAGGAATAGAACCGAACAACACTATCAACAGCGTGGCGGCAATAAAAATTATCACCGAGATACGGGCATGAAACATATTCTTCACATCGTTCAGCTCCACATGTTTTGTATCAATCATCCCGGCTTCCAAGCGGCGCAAGTATTCGGGATCTTCCAACAACTCTTTACCCACCTTCTTTGAAAGGAAAGCTCCCACCAGCACACCGATTAATGTAGCGGGAATAGTAATCTTTAGAATATCAAACAGAGTGATGTCAAATCCTGTCAGCAATCCCAGCAACGCTACGGTAGCGGCAGAGATAGGGCTGGCGGTAATAGCCTGTTGCGAGGCGATAACGGCAATGCCTAAAGGACGCTCAGGACGAATTTTAGTTTCCGTAGCCACCTCGGCTATGACAGGAAGCACAGAGTAGGCCACATGCCCCGTACCTGCGACAAAAGTAAACAGATAAGTAACCAACGGACTCAGGATAGTCACTTGTGAAGGGTTACGACGCAACAACCGTTCTGCTAATTTCACCATATAGTCCAGTCCGCCGGCAGCCTGCATACAAGAGGCGGCAGAGATAACGGCGACAATCATCAACATCACATCAATAGGGGGAGCGGTAGGTTGAAGTCCGAAAACAAAGGTCAATATGGCAAGGCCTACACCTCCCATCACTCCCAGTCCGATACCTCCCAGACGGGCACCTACAATAATAGCGACAAGTACAAATAGCAGTTGTAATAACATGTTTTTTATCCGTTTATAAATATACAATTTTAATTCTGAGAACAAAGATAGACCATTTCTGTTCTACAAACCTTAAAATTTCTAAGAATTTTTCCTTTTTTCACTACTTTCTCCCTAAAACATTCAATAAAAGTTAGTTGTTTTGTATAATGAACAATTTGTCAATGTGCTAATCGGCTGTATTATGTCCCACATAGTTATTGGTACATTAGCAAATAGACAAATTATTAAATTATTACATATGAACAGAATTTGCAATCTTTTTGGAATAAAGTATCCCATCATACAGGGAGGAATGGTATGGTGTAGCGGTTGGCGACTGGCCTCCGCAGTAAGTAACGCCGGAGGACTGGGACTGATAGGAGCAGGCTCCATGCATCCCGAGACCTTACGCGAACACATACAGAAATGCAAAGCGGCGACAGACAAACCTTTTGGAGTAAACATTCCGCTGATGTATCCCGAAATAGACATCCTTATCAATATGGTAATAGAAGAGGGTGTGAAAATCGTCTTCACCTCTGCCGGAAATCCAAAGACCTGGACAGAACACCTGCATGAGCATGGAATCATTGTGGCCCATGTAGTGGCAAGCACCAAGTTTGCCGCCAAATGTGAAGAAGCAGGTGTAGACGCCATCGTAGCCGAAGGATTCGAAGCAGGAGGACATAACGGACGGGAGGAAACGACCACCCTATGTCTTATTCCAGCCGTCAGACAGATCACCACTGTGCCGTTGATAGCTGCCGGAGGTATCGGATCGGGAGAAAGCATACTGGCTGCTATGGCATTGGGGGCCGACGGGGTGCAAATAGGCACGCGCTTTGCATTAACCGACGAGAGTTCTGCTCATTTCACATTCAAAGACCGGTGTCTGCGACTGAATGAAGGAGATACCCAACTGACATTGAAACAGCTCTCTCCCGTCCGGTTGGTCAAGAATGATTTCTTCAAACAAGTGGAAGAAGCGGAAAGCCGTGGCGCAACAACGGATGAACTACGCACTTTGTTAGGAAAAGGACGTGCCAAAAAGGGAATCTTTGAAGGAGATTTATTCGAAGGTGAACTGGAAATAGGACAAGTCGCATCATGCATACATAAATTACAGACGGTAGACGAAGTGATGAAAGAACTGGTGGAAGATTTCAATGCCGCATTAAACAGGGTCAATGAGCTGAAAAGATTTATCTGATAAGGAGAACGATGAAACGATTAATAAACCGGAGAGTGAATCAAAACCAAAATGAACATTCTAAAGGTTACAGATTGTAACCGACAAATACAGAAAAGCCGTATCATTACTCAAAAGTGATACGGCCTTCTTATTGTCAATGAAGAATGTCAAGTTTCAGATGAAAAATTCTTTTCTATAAAGTTGAGTTTTATAAAATTAAGTTATTCTACTTACACCTTCTCTTATTAAGCAGATTAGCACTCAGGAATCCCACCAAAAATATCAGCAACGTCCCGAACACGATAGCCAGATTGGCATGTACAAAGGGGGATATCACAATCCAACAAACCAGAATTACTCCACAAACGACTCCCAGTACCGCATCAAAATTACGTGCCTTCCTCGAAATATACCCCAATAGAAACAGTCCCAACATGCCTCCGCTGAAAATAGACGCCAACGCCCACCAGGCATCCAGCGCACTTTGCACACTCATAAAGGCAAAAGCCACCAGAATCCCTGCCACTCCCACTCCTACACTGGAGAGTTTCAGCACCAACATCCGCTCCCTGTTTCCGGCATGTTTGCGGAACCGCTGATAATAATCCGTCAGAATGATGGTAGACGAACTAGTGACACTGGTCGCAATGGTACTCATACCTGCGGCAAAGATAGAAGCAATCAGCAGGCCTGTCAACCCCACCGGCAACTCATTGACTATAAAAAACGGAAAGACATAATCCGCCCCCACCCCGTCGGGCAAGATCCCCGGATGCACTTTATAGAACGCATACAGCCCGGTTCCTATCATAAAGAAAACGGCCGAAACGGGAATAAACAAATATCCTCCGAACAAGGCCGAAAATTTAGCCTCCTTCTCATTCTTCGCCGTATGATAACGTTGCACATAACTCTGGTCTATACCATAGTTCTGCAAATTAGTAAATATACCATAAATCAGACACACCCAAAAAGTGGACTCACTTAAACTGCTTCCAAAGCTTCCCAAGCTGAATTTACCATCTTCCATGGCGATGGAGAAAGTCTGCACCGGACCTCCGGGCATATCAAAAAGCAAAATAAACATACATACCAACGCACCTCCGATCAGAATAATTCCCTGTATGGCCTCTGTCCAAATGACAGCCTTCATGCCACCCAACATGGAATAAAGCACAATAGCCACACTGGTTACAACAATAATGGTCTGGATATGCCATCCCAACAATACATTCATGGGCAACGCCAACAAATACAGAATAGACCCTGTACGTGCTATCTGGGTGAGCAGATAGCAGGACGAAGCATATATACGTGCCCAAGGGCCGAAACGGTTTTCCAAAAAGCTATAAGCCGATATGCTGTCCTGACTCCGGTAAAAAGGCACAAAGTAACGAGCCGCAAAATAAGAGGCGATAGGAATAGAAAGACTGAATACAAATGCATTCCAATCTCCCGAAAAGGCCTTTCCCGGATATCCCAGATAACTGATACTGCTGACATACGTGGCGAAGATGGACATCCCCACCACCCAGCCGGGCAAACTTCTTCCGGCAGAAGTGAACTCCTCGGAGGTACCTTTCTTCTTAAAGAAAGAACAACCGAAGGCCACGACTCCGCCGGTAAACAACAAAAAGACGATTATATCAATGATATGCATACAGACCGAGCATTTAAGGTTTCAACTCCGGACAAAAAGGGAGTGCCTCCAACGCCTTGCGTATCTTCTCGCGTTCCGGAACATTGAAGCGATGGAAAGGAGCCGCAACAAAATCATCACAAACGCCCAATAAAGACAACGCGCATTTCAATCCTTTCAAATAACTGGAGCCATGCTGCCCCACGGTATAAATACTGCTACTGATTTGCATCACCAAGGGTTGCAGCCGACTTACGGTTTCCATGTCACGCGCTACCGCAGCATGATAAAGATCTACATATAATTCCGGGAACATATTGGCACCTCCGTTGATCCCCCCATGTCCACCCAGCAACACACACTCTGCCGTAATTTCCTCCGGTCCCACCAACATGGCGAAATCCTGTCTGTCCTTCATGGCATACATCACGGACTGGAAATAAACGGCATTAGCCGAACTATCCTTGAATCCCACCACCTGAGGATTACGGGCAATGCGTTGAATAGTAGCCGGAGCAAAATTCACTTTCGTGTGCGACGGCATATTGTACAAGAAGATAGGTAACGGCAACTGAGGAATCAGGTCCTCATAAAATTCGGCCAGTTCAGGCTGTCCCGGAGCAAAGTAGTAAGGGGGAGCGGAAACTACGGCTGAAGCACCACACTCGGCCCCTACATGTGCCAGATGAATACTTTCTACAATTGATGTATCGGAAATACAAACCAGAACCGGAAGTCTTCCGGCATTGATACGGCAAGTTTCCTTTATCATTTCATGGCGAAGCCGGTAACTGATACTCTGCGCTTCTCCGGTGGTACCCAGTATAAATAATCCGTGCACCCCTCCTTTTATCAATCGTTCTATCAACCTTTCCAAACCGTCAATATCCAGTTTGTCATTATCCAGTAACGGAGTCACTAAAGGAGGAATAATGCCTGTCATAGGCTTTTTTAATGTGTTTTCCATGATTCGTTTTCTTTTAAAAATTTCAATGCTATATTTATGAAACGAACAGTAGGATTATTTGTACTCAGCCCAACATCCCGGCTTGTCCGGAAAGCGACAGGGCACTATCGTTTAACCTGTCGTCTTCCGTCTGCCCGGAACGTACCTTTAGAAAAAGAACTTTTAATTCCGCTTCAAGAAAAGAAAGTTAGTTATACATGCGGGCAACTCTTCCTGATAATGTGTCACCATAATCATGGTCTTGTCCTTACGACGACAGAAAGTTTCTATCACATCTTTCACCAACCGGCGGTTGTACAAGTCCAACCCATGCAAAGGCTCATCCAAAATAAGCAACTCAGGATCCTTCACAAAAGCACGGGCCAACAACACCAGACGCTGCTCGCCACTGGACAACTGCAAGAAATTCCGGTCTTTCAAATCTGCAATACCAAAAATATCCATCCACCATTCACAAGCCGCCATCTGCTCGGGACGCGGACGTTTGTACAACCCCACAGAATCATGTAGTCCGCTTGCCACAATATCTATGGCAGGAAGGTTCTTCAGATAAGCGCGATGCATCTCAGGACTGACATATCCTATATGCTTCTTTATCTCCCAAATACTTTCTCCGGAACCGCGTTTTCTGCCGAACAAGGTAATATCACAAGCATAGCTCTGCGGATTATCCGCACAGACCAAACTCAACAACGTAGACTTTCCTGAACCGTTCTCTCCACTCAAAGCCCATTTCTCGCCACATTTCACTGTCCAGTCCAAATCTTTCAAAATGGTACGCTCGCCATAACGGATGCTTACCTTGTTCAAATCGACTACGTGCTCGGTGTGATACAAATCACCGCCGTAAGGCAAATTCAGAATCCGTGCCTCCTTTTCTTCGGAAAGTATCCGTTCCGGTATCGGCTTACGGACCGCCAAATATTCCTGCAAAGTTATCTTTTTACCACACACCCTGTCTTCCACAGGAATAACATGAGTAATAAAAGCAGGAATATCATCGGACTTAGACAAGATAAGGATTACCTGCAAATGGGTTACTTTAGTCAGTTCGCCCAACAATGTATGAAGCAGGTCTCTCGTCTTCGCATCCAGTCCGATAAAGGGATTATCCATAATCAGTACACGCGGATTACTCAGCAAAGTCTTTGTCAGTTGAAACTTACGTAACTCACCACTGGAAAGCAGAATAATATGTTTATCCAGCATCCTCTCTATGCCAAACAGTTCATACAAAGCCTTTTTCAGACCTGAATCGGTCGCTTCGGGCAACAAATCACGTACCAGTGGGGTTTCATCCAAATCATGGGCATTCCATCGTTGCTGATAATAGTAATTTCCATCGGAATCTCCATATGAATCACGGAAAGCAATATACTTTATATTCTCGTATGCCATCTTCGAAGGAGAAGGAGAGAAATCATACTTCACTTCGTTCATCAACAACGGCCACCGGCCTGTAATCGTATCTACCAATATACTTTTTCCTGCCCCGTTTCTTCCCACAACAGCTATATGTTCTCCGGCGGCAAGTGTCATATTCACCGGTTCCTTCATCCGGTACAGCGGATGGCGGGTCACACCATTTTCTATCGCAATAATATTCTGCATTACAAATCTCTTTTTTATCCAACAGGATGCAAAGGTAACAAAATAATATAAAAATGAGATAATATATTATCATCTTGTTACATCAATCATCCACTTTAATTATATATGATACCAATTATACAACACTGAATAACCAACAAAATATTACCTAAACTATATGTTCCATAACAGAATATAGGCTCAAATTTATAAAGCATCAACAAGATATATATTTGCACTAAATTAAGACAAAAGGGAATAATAACAGAAGAAATTATAGACAAAATGGCAACAACAATCAAGTTCACAAAGATGCAGGGAGCAGGTAATGACTATATATACGTAAACACCCTAAAGCACCTCATAGCAGACCCCGTGAGAACTTCCATCAGATGGAGCTCGTCACACGGGGATCGGTTCCGACGGGCTGGCATTGATTGGGAAATCAGCCAAAGCGGATTTCAGTATGCGCATATTCAATGCAGATGGTTCTGAAGTCATGATGTGTGGTAACGCCTCCAGATGTATAGGAAAGTATGTATATGACAACAAATTGACTCAAAAGAAAGTCATCACGCTGGAAACGCTCTCAGGAATCAAGGTCCTAAAACTGCATACGGAGAACGAGCTGGTAGAAGAAGTAACAGTGGACATGGATCTTCCCCTGCTTGCCAACTCCAGACAAATAAATACCCCGGACGGCAAAATGTTGGCAAAAACAATCACAGTAGATGGAAAAGAATACAAAAGAACATTTGTTTGTATGTGAAATCCACATTTAGTGGTTTTCATAGATGATATAAAAGATGTAAATTTGCCGGCAATAGGTCCGAAACTGGAGAATCATCCGCTTTTCCCTGAACGAACCAATGTAGAATTCGTTGAAGTATTATCACATAACAAGCACAAGCCATTACAAGAAAAACAAATACATACGAGATATAACAAACTCACTATTATGAATTAAAAAGGTAAAAAGCAATGAAAAAGAGTTCTAGAAAAACAACATTTCTGTCGGCCTTGGCAATAGCTGTTCCGGCAATGGGCATGGCGCAGGACAAAGTGGAAGCCAGCGTAGGAGCCGATCTCGTAAGCGGATACATCTGGCGTGGTCAGGATTTAGGGGGTGTCAGTATCCAACCCACGTTGTCAGTTTCTTACAAAGGGTTCTCATTGTCTGCATGGGGAACAGCAGGTATCGAAAAAGAAGATACAAAAGAGATTGACCTCACATTAGGCTACGCCACAGGAGGTTTCAGTATCTCCGTCACAGATTACTGGTTCAATGGAGGACCGGGGTATTTTCATTACGGCTCACACAATACCAACCATACCTTCGAGGCACAAATAGGTTATGACTTCGGACCGCTGGCCTTGAACTGGTATACCAATTTCGCCGGAACCGACGGAGTGAATAACGGAGGAAACAGAGCCCATTCGTCCTATATCTCGGCTACCGTACCTTTCACACTGGCAGGGCTGGAATGGACAGCGGAAATAGGAGCGACTCCGTGGAGCACAGACTTTTACAACTATTCCGAAGTCCCTGTATGCAACGGTTCCAACGGTTTCACCGTATGCGACATCAGCCTGGGAGCCGCCAAGGAGATAAAAATCACTGATTCATTCTCCGTTCCAGCTTTTGCAAAAGCCACCGTAAACCCACGCACTGAAGGGGCTTATTTCGTTTTCGGGCTAAGTTTTTAATCATAAAGAGCATAACCAGACAAGGATAACAACAAAGTATTAGTTTTTTAGAAGGTAAAAAGATTACATTATATACAAAATACAAATACAACAATAAAAAAATTGAAGCTATTATCTGTAAGACCCAATTCGAGGACGTAAAAGAAGCATTGCTCGAAGCCAAAATCGAATGGTTTTCCTATTACAATGTAAAAGGCATTGGCAAAACATGTCAAGGACGCATTTGAATGCCGTCCGCATCCGTACAGAAGAGCGCGGATATATCGCCTTGTACAATGCAGAACAGGAGAACTAACTCATTACACGGCCAAGACTACTCCACAAAGTAAAAATCATACTATAACTTAAGCGGAAAATTATGGATACAACTAACAAAAAGAGGTCGTCAGATGTAGAACAACCTCTTTTTATCAGGTAAACACATCATAAACAAGAAAGATGAATTACAAGCAAGGTACCTTCACAAATGCTGTATCCGGGAAATGCTTCTCTATATAACGACAAATATAAGTTTCTGTATCTGCTTGAATGATTTTATCCTCTCCTTCGGGAAACAGATTGTACATCACTGTATGAAGCTTTATCCCTCTCCGTTCTATAGCCTCAAAACTTAATAATGTATGGTTGATACTTCCCAATCGTCCCGAAGTAACAAAAACTAAGGGATAACCCGATTCCTGAATATAGTCTATAGTCAGATTATCTTCTGTCAACGGCACCATCAGCCCCCCGGCTCCTTCTACTAAAACAGCATCATAGCGCTCACTCAGCACCTCCGTGGCATGCTTTATTTTATCAAAATCAATGGCGCGGTTATCTATTCGTGAAGCCAAATGGGGAGAAGCCGGATAAGAAAATATTTCAGGTTTGGTAAGTCCCTGCTCATCCTCAGGCAAATACTCCATCCCCATCAGACGACGATGCAACTCAATATCCTCCGAATAACCTTCCGGATTTCCTGTCTGTATGAATTTTTGAGTAATAGTACGACATCCTTGTTTGTTCCAAAGATGTGCCAGATAGGCCGTGGCATAACTTTTACCAATATTTGTATCAATACCACTTACGAAAAATACATTCTGCTTCATGATTCTTTTTATTTCTATTGTCTTTTCTTTGCAATAATATAAATAGGATGATAAGTCAAAGTCACCGAACGACCATCACTGAACAAACGGGCATACTTGTCACAGAAATCCTGCAAATCCCTTTTAGTCCACGCTTGTTGCCTGACAGCAGCCACCCCGGTGTGTTTCAAGTGATAAAGCACTTCGAGCGGAGTACCGAAAGTCAGACAGATACGTTCCTCATGAGCCTTCACGATCTCATAGTGTATGCGCAGCGCTTCTTCTAATTCCTCTAAAGAACGATAGTGAAGACCGCTGCCGGTAACCGATGCAACTTCTTTCAGATTATCCCTGCCGAACGTAGTAAAAGCAAAATATCCTTTCTGCTTCAACAAAGTATTACAACGTTCAAAAAACAGCTCGGGAGAAACAAACCACTGTAATGCCGAGCATGATACAATCAAATCCTGTCCTTTTGGAAAAGGAAGGGACTCGGCATCCCCTGCCAGAAAGGTAGCCTGCCCGCTTCCCAACAAATCGGTGAAACAAGAACTCATCTCCTGACAAATATCATTCAACACCAGTTTTTCAGGATGGAGGGTTTCCATCAACCTGCGGGTAAGAAAGCCCGTCCCGCTACCAATTTCCAATATCCGGCCGCACGGACGGGGCAAATAATGATTTAGCATATCACTCATGCGGTATGCTATCTGCTTTTGTGCCACCGCCTCACGGTTATAACTCTCTACAGCGCGGGAAAAGCGACGGGTTATCAATTGCTTATTAATCATATGTTTTTGTTTTAAATAACAGACGGGCATAGCAAATCTCTCATTATTTCTTCTGAATAATGAGGAATATCATACTCTGCCACTTCCGTCCCGGTCCATGCATTTCTTTGGTTGACCGCCGTAAAAATCAAATCATTCTTGCCTATAACAGCCCGTTCCCATGCAAAACTGGGAACAGCGCAAGATTTTACCAGTTCTCCAATCCTCCGAAGCTCTTCTTGCAGTTCCTCTACCGCACGTTGCGGACGTTTCGACAAGAATGTTTCCAGATTCTCCTTTTTCAAACACATCCTGCGGATAAACTTTTCCAACGTACCCTCATTCAAGCCTTCCAGTGTTCCTTCAAAAACTTGCTGCGGAATACCTTTCAAATCATCGACAGGAGTTACCGTGCCATTCAAAGCAACACGCTCACAAATAGGCAAGTCCATATCCTGCAATACCATAGACGCGGCCCATACTCCCATAGACCAGGCTATCAGGCGAATCTCCTGATAACCCTGCAACAACGTGAAATCAAAATCCAGCGAATGATAATCATAACAAACCAACAGATCGCTATTTTCGGGGCAATAATCCATGAAAGGACATTCATCCATTCCCCAACCGGCAAAAAAAAGTGTCAATCGGGGAAGATGCTTTTGTTGTATAAAATAATGTTTCATATCAATTCTATCAGACTTTTTATTTCTTCTTCAGTAATATCCGCTGTCAACGAAAAACGGATACGCGATGTTCCTTCGGGCACAGTGGGAGGACGCACCGGCAACGCATAAAAACCTTTACGCTGCAAGAAATCGGCCTTTAACACCGTATCACCGCTATCGCCTATCGTCATTGGCAGAATATGGCTGGTAGAAGGACAAGCGTAGCCTTTCTTTACCAACGCGTCTTTCAAAAGAGAGGATATTCTCTTCAACCTTTCCCTCCGGAAGCTGAAACTGTCCAAATGCTCCAGGATAAAGAATGTCCATAGCAAGTTGACAGGAGGAAGAGCCGTTGTAAATATGAATGTACGCATTTTATTGATCAAATAATCACGGATGGTCTTCGAACAAACAATATAGCCTCCTACTGAGGCCAACGCTTTACCAAAAGTTCCACATAAAAAATCGATGTCAGCCACACAATCCTGTTCTTCCGCACATCCCAGGCCATGCATCCCCCGCACCCCTACAGCATGCGCTTCATCCACATACAGCAATACATTATCATATTGTTGCTTCAAAGTGACCAAACGGCGGAGATCGGCCTCATCACCGTCCATACTGAAAATACTTTCGGTTACAATAATTATTCTATCATACCCGGCATGATTGGAAACCAGCAACTGTTCCAATTGGTCATATCGGTTATGCCAGTACCGGATACACTTGGCCGCCGATAAACGAATGCCGTCAATAATGCTGGCATGTACCAGTTTATCGGCAAGAATCAATGTACGAGCATCGCTCACTGCAGGAAGAATACCGGCATTCATGTGATAACCACTATTAAAAACCAACGCGCTTTCCTTCCGGAACAGTCGGGCAAGCAAATCCTCTATCTGAACATAGATATTAAAATTTCCTGTCAGCAGCCGAGAGGATGAAGAGGAAGGAAGAAAAGTGTCGGGAGTAAGACTTTGCAAGAATTCCGTACGTAATGGCAGGTAAGCAGCCAATCCCAGATAATCGTTGGATGAAAGGTTAAGCATCACTTTTCCATTCACCTCCACCTCTCTTCCCAAATGGCGGATAACAGGCAACTTACGAAGATTACTTTTATTTTCAAGCAGGGCTAATTCCCTTTCCCAGTCTGTTAATGAATTCATTTTTTCTATTTTTCCCAATACTATCACTTATTCTTTTAATTCTCCTACTATCTTTACCAGTGAATGCGTCAATTTGCTCAATTCTTCCGGCTGAATTATAAAAGGCGGCATGATATACACCAGTTTTCCAAAAGGACGTACCCATACTCCTTCTTCAACAAAACGACGTTGCATGGAAGCCATATCTACCGGTTTCTTCACTTCAATAACCCCGATAGCTCCCAATACACGCACATCAGCCACCTGCGGCAATAAAGCAGCAGGGGCCAGCTCCCTCTTCAATTGTGATTCAATAGCCTTTACCTTTTCCTCCCAACTATATGAAAGCAACAATTCCACGGATGCTTTCGCTACGGCACAAGCCAACGGATTTCCCATAAAAGTAGGGCCGTGCATAAAGACTCCCGGATAACCGCCGGAAATGGTATCAGCCACCTCATCACTGGCAAGGACAGCAGAAAAAGTCATGTATCCACCGGTCAGTGCCTTACCTATGCACATGATATCGGGCTGGACACCTGCATGCTCCCAAGCAAACAGTTTCCCTGTTCTTCCGAAACCTGTCGCTATCTCATCAAAGATTAACAACAGACGATATTGCCTGCAAAGTTTCTCTACCTGGCGCAAAAACTCAGGATGATAAAAACGCATTCCGCCCGCCCCTTGTACAATAGGTTCCAAAATCAATGCGGCCATTTCTTCATGATGCTGTTCCAATATTTCCTTCAAGGGTTCTATATCCTCTTCATACCAGATTCCGCCAAAGCGCGACCGGGGAGCAGGAACAAAATAACGCACAGGCAATGTAGGGCCAAAAATATGATGCATACCGGTCACCGGATCACAAACGGACATGGCATTCCACGTATCTCCATGATATCCGGACTGAATAGTTACAAAATTATTTTTCTTTTCCTTCCCTTGCGCATACCAATATTGCACGGCCATTTTCAGTGCCACTTCTACCGCAACCGAACCGGAATCAGCATAAAATATTTTCTGCATACGGGGAGGAACAATCTTCAGCAACAACCTGCCTAATTCGATGGCCGGATCGTGTGTCAGTCCGCCGAACATGACATGGCTCATACGGTCTATCTGTTCCTTGAGCGCTTGGTTCAATACCGGATGATTGTATCCATGTACCATGCACCACCACGAAGACATCCCTTCTATCAAACATCTTCCGTCCTCCAATTCTATATATACTCCATCCGCCCGTCTTACCTTATAAGTGGGCAGCGGATGAGTAGTCGATGTATAAGGATGCCATAAATGCTCCCTGTCAAAATTTTCCATATATTATTTCCTCATTGTTATAATAACTTTATAATGTATCAAAGCGAATACCCGGCCTCTTCTATCAATATTTTATCTTCTGATACTTTGGAACCTAATGTAGTCAGCAAATCTCCCACAATGGCAGAATTAATACCGATATACAATGCTTTCTTTACAGCTTCCACACTCATCTGTGAACGCCCTCCGGCAAAACGAAGAAAGGCTGTGGGATTGATAAAACGGAATAAAGCGATGGTTGTCAGAATCTCCGCCTCTGCAAGACGATCCATTTTTTCCAATGGAGTGCCGGGTATAGGCTGTAACAGGTTTATAGGAATAGACTGTACTTCCAATTCCCTCAGTGTAAAAGCAAACTCAATACGCTGTTCCATTGTTTCGCCCATGCCGATGATTCCTCCGCTGCATACATCCATCCCCACCCTGCGTGCTGCCTGCAACGTTTCTATTTTCTGTTCTTGTGTATGAGTAGAACATAGAGATGAAAAATAAGAGGGAGCCGTTTCCAGATTACAATGATAACGGGTGATGCCTGCCTTAAACAGCCGTTCCAATTCCGCTTCATCCAGCAATCCTAAAGAAGCGCATAACTGAATATGCGAATGCGCACGCATGTACTCTGTTGTCTCACATAGCCGGTCCATGTTACGGCTACCCGGTTTCCTGCCGCTGGTCACCAAAGAAAAACGGGATACTCCCTGCGCTTCGTTATACAAAGCATGGCGCAGACATTCTTCCTTCCCAACCAAATCATAAACATCCGCTTTTGTTTTATAATGTGCAGACTGTGCGCACCATTTACAATTCTCAGGACATTTACCGGATTTAGCATTGATAATGGAACACATATCGAATTTCCGAGAAGCCAGGACCCGTGTTATCTCATGAGCCGCATCATACAAATCCTGTTTCTCTGCCTGGCAGGACAGCCAACGGGCTTCTTCTACGGTAATCTTCTCACCGCCCAACACTTTGTTTCTTATTGCATTCAGCATCATATACAGTTCATATTAAGACAAAAAAAGCCGAAAAGATGCATGGCACATCTTTCCGGCAAACAAATATTTATTTAAATAAAAAAGACAAATCACGTCAGCCACCTGTGGTTGAGGCAGTTGGATCCGAAACATTTGCAACATGGATTCAACAGGGGCCATTCCTTCTTCATATTCCTCTCCAGCATCCTCTTTCCGTGCGGAAGAGCAAACAGAGAATGCCGTGCAAACATTTGCCTGTTTACCCAACGATACATCGGCAATCTCCTTTTTCAGATTACCAATAGTTACATATTTGCCCAAGCTATAAAACATAGCGTACTTCTTCCGGCTCCAATAGCGGAAACGTATCGTATGTTTATTCTGGCACAATTGTTTCATGTTTTTTCGTATCTGAGATTGGCAAAGGTAAATAAAATATTCAATGCAGCAAACTTTTATATAGAAAAACACCGTTCCGCCTCTTACAACCTTAAAACCAGTTTTCCGAAAGCACAACGGTGAATTCTTAAGTCCTTTATATTATATTTCTGTTATTCTTCTTTCTTCGAAGCAGCTTTCTTGGCAACCGGCTTCTTTGCCGTTGCTTTCTTGGCCGCAGGTTCTTTCTTTACGGCAGGAGCCTTTTTGCCTTCAGCTTTCTCCAGTTTAGCCTGCAATCTCTCCACTTCCTTGTTCAAAGCCACCAATTCCTCGCCCTGATTCTTAATGGTAGTAAGCAACGAATTTAATTCTTCGTTATCCATATCTACCGGATACAACGAATTGACACGACTTATAAAATCACCCAAAATGTTCATATAGTTGGTGAAAGCATCATACGGAGAATCATAAATACCACGATTCAACCAAATACCGGTATTCTTAGTGGTCATGAAGCGGAAATTATTACTTGCCTGCAAATAATCCCAATCCTGCTTAATACGGCGATCATCGCACAAATGAACACGTTCTGCCACACTATAAAGTTTATTGAAAGCCTCACGCTGCATCACATTGCCTAACCACGGACTGATATCGCGTTCCTCGTCTATCCATGACATAGGATAAGGAACATCCACCTGATCCACAGATTTCAGTTTGGTAATGATATCGGTCGGAGTAGAGAAAGTAACCCCTCTTTCTTTTGCGCAGACAGGCAGTGCTTTCATAAATTCCAAAATATTGGAAGACAATGGCTGGGCGATACCCAAAGCAGAAAGTTCCATGAAAATATTGATAACCTGCTCCTCCTCCGGCAAAGCTGCAATCCAATCTATATATTTGTCGGCAAACAACGGATATTCATTCCATTCGGAATTAGAGAAACGCAGGCTGATGTCATCAGACAATTTGAAATCGCGAAGCAATAACTTCAAGTTCGGATTCATGGCACAATGATACAGGTAGTGCGGGCTCTTCCAACCCAAAATATGTTTCGCGCCTTCAGTCAACATACCTTTAAAGCCCATATCGGCTATCGTAGCGCCAATATCATTCGAATAAATCAAGCTGGAGTTACGGAATACCTTCGGCTCCTTGCCAAATATTTGTTTAATCTTGGTACGCATACGTTCCACTTCTTCGCGGAAACAATCTTCATTAGCCAATGAGGAAAGACCGTGAGAATAAGGTTCGCACAAGAATTCGCAACATCCGGTCTCATTCAACTGATGCAACAACTCGATTACACCGGGCGCATGCACTTCCAACTGTTCCAGCGCCACACCCGAGATAGACAAAGCCACCTTGAAAGTATCACCGTGATTCTTTGCCATTTCAATCAACGCACTCAGCGCAGGAATATACGAGCGTTCGGCTATATCACTGATGCCGCGCTCATTTTCATAATCATCATAATAATAATGGTCACGGCCTATATCAAAACAGCGATAGCGTTTCAGATGGATAATTTGATGTATTTCAAAATAAAGACATATTGTTTTCATATCCTAGTTATTGTTTTATTATTTACCATAGTTTTTTAACACCTGCTCATAGAGAGCACGGATTCTCAAGCCGACTTTCTCCCATGTAATGCCATCCACCTCTTTCTTTCCTTCTTCCTGCAGATATTGGAAAAGAGAAGGATTCGTACAAATAGAATAGATGGCATCGGCCATAGCGTTGATATCCCAATAATCTGTCTTGATTACTTTATCCAAAATTTCACCGCAACCCGATTGCTTTGAGATGATAGAAGGAGTTCCGCACTGCATAGCCTCTAAAGGAGCAATACCAAAAGGTTCTGACACGGAAGGCATTACGAATACATCACTGTTTTTATATGCTTCATAAACCTGACGCCCACGCTGGAACCCCGGGAAATGAAAACGGTCTGCAATACCTCGTTCCGCAGCCAGATTGATCATGGCGTCCAGCATGTCTCCCGATCCTGCCATTACAAAACGGATGTTACGGGTACGCTTCAAGACCAATGCGGCGGCTTCCACAAAATACTCGGGTCCTTTCTGCATCGTGATACGCCCCAGGAAAGTCACCACTTTTTCTTTCGAGTGATCAGGACGAGGAATGTCCAGCAAATCTTGCGAAAGCGGATAAACGGCATTGTGCATGGCAAAACATTTGCGCGGGTCTTGATGATATTGGTGAATAACAGTCTGACGGGTCAGCTCGGACACACACATAATACAGTCGGCATGATCCATGCCATTCTTTTCCATAGCATATACTGTAGGATTCACTTTACCGCGCGAACGGTCAAAATCAGTAGCATGCACATGGATGCACAAAGGTTTGCCACTTACCAGCTTGGCATGCACACCAGCCGGATAAGTCAGCCAGTCGTGCGCATGGATAATATCAAATTCTTGCTGGCGCGCAACCACACCGGCAATAATAGAAAAGTTATTGATCTCATCATGAAGGTTTCCCGGATAGCCGCCGGCAAACTCCATACACCCCAGATCATTGACGTGCATATATGAGAAATCAGAATAGATATGATCACGGAAAGCATAATACTGTTCCGGAGTCGAAGTCGAAAGACGTGACTTTAAGTAATCATAATCCACATCACGCCACACAATGGGCACTTGGTTCATGCCTATAATGTTCAGAAACTTTTCTTCGTCGCCACAAGGTTTGGGCAAACAGAAGGTTGTTTCCATATCACCTTGCAGACTCAGACCTTTTGTTATACCGTAAGATGCTACAGCAAGACCACCATATATTTTGGGAGGAAATTCCCATCCAAACATTAATACTTTCATACAGGTCCCTCCTTTCAATAATTGTATTTACTCAATAAATATAATACTCGTAATATCTCTGCCACATTCATAGCGAATGATACAGCTCCACGACCTTTGAAAGGCGGGTTACCATCAAACAGTTCAGGTATAGAGCCAATACAATGAGAAGTCATTTCGTCTTCGTAGCCTATCAGCTGACGCTCCACAAATCCTATGCCACTCATCTTATAAATACGAAGGTAAGCTTCAAAATAGAAGCCAGCCAGCCAAGGCCATGCGGTACCTTGATGATAAGCATAATCACGCTGCATCTGAGGACCTACATAGTTCGGGTTGTAACCGCCACTCTTCGGGCTGAGCGAACGGAGCCCTTTCGGGGTAAGCAGTTCTTTGGTCACAATGTCCAACACCCCTTTCTTCTGACGGGCATCAAGCGGAGAATAGTCGAATGCTACAGTAAATATCATGTTCGGACGCACGCTCCAGTCCATCATATTGCCATCCACATAATCCAGTAAATAACCATACTCATTCAAGAAAGTATCCACGAAAGCCTTTCCCGTCTTTTCTGCCAATACATTTAACGTTTCAGCCAAATTATTGTTTCCACCTTCGCCCAACAGTTCATTTGTAAAACGTAAGGCATTATACCACAAAGCATTAATTTCTACGATATAGCCTGTACGAGGAATCACAGGACGTCCGTTTGCGGTAGAATTCATCCATGTGATAGCCTTTTCCGTTCCGTTGGCATATAGCAGACCGTTTGAATGCAAGAAAAGGTTCGGATGATTCTCCCGGCGAAGGTATTCCATAATGTCCTGCAACAATGTACCATATTTCTCACGGCATTGGTCACGCGACACCATCTTGGCATATTGCTGGATACACCACACCGCCCAAAGCAAGACATCAGGATGCTCCATTTCGTACACTTTAACATCATCAGGCTCATCATTAATAAAGTCATGAATTGCCTTGCGGGCCGTTTCCATCACCATTTCAAACTTAGCCACTTCATCAATCGCCAATGTCAGTCCCGGCAGGGAAATAAACATATCGCGCGCACGGCATTTAAACCACGGATATCCTGCCAGAATATAAAACTCATCTCCCTGTTTATTTAAGAACTGATGGGCAGCATTTATCAGACAGTGCTGGAAATTATCACGCGGAGTACGTTCTTCCACCTCCTCTTCAAAGGTTCTCTTTAATGTACGGGTACCGGCCTCGGAAACACCTCCTGAAAAGACAATGCTTTCACCTTTCTTTATGTCCACTTCAAAATAACCCGGAACATACAAATCTTCATTAAAATCATATCCTCTCTCCTGCTCTTTGGGATACTCAATTCCCCGATACCAATCCGGCTGATAGTGGAATTCGTTCTTCTTGTTCAATTGCATATATAATTCGGGATAGCCCGGATACATGCATGTCTTGATCCCATTGTCCACCTCCTGATAGTCACGGCTGGCTTGTGCGTTCTCATGAGTATACTGACGGACGCTGCGGAAAGCCAGAAACGGACGCAAACGCAACGTAGTGGCCGAATGTGCCTCCAGCAAAGTATAACGGATTAAAATTCTATTTTCATGATGAACGAAAAGCTTTTCCTTCTTCAGAATCACACCACCTACCCGGTATATAGTGGTAGGAACTTTCTCACACTCGAATTCCCGAATATACTTGTGTCCCCTGGGGCTGTAATTGTCACCCTGATACTTATGAAGCCCCAGGTTAAATTCAGCGCCGTGTTGTATCACTGTTTCATCCAACGACGATAACAATACATGGTTTTCATCATCCAGCTCAGGCACCGGAATAACAAGCAATCCATGATATTTTCTCGTATTGCAATCAACAATGGTTGTACAATGGTAAGCCCCTGAACGGTTTGTGCGGAGAATTTCTTTCGGTAATGATTCCCCGAGGTTCGTCATAAGAGTCTTGTCAAATCGTAAGTAACTCATAGTTGTTATTTTAAGGTTATAAATCAAATTTCCATATCAATTTGTGTCACATATTATTTTTGTATGCAACGCTCAAAATTAGTAATTAAATGGATAAAGCAAAATTAAATAGCAAAATATTTTTCATTTTTCGCTCAAATATCCGTAGTATTGCACAGAAATCAGCATAATTATGACAAAATGAAACTTGAAATTCAAAAAATTCTATTGGCTTTTGCTCTTCCGTTATTACTTCTTTTCATTCTGTACACCCTGCGTACAATGGAAAGTGTCATGAATTGGGATTTTATCACCTGGGGCATATATCCCAAAGAAACCAAAGGAATAATGGGGATTCTCACTTCTCCGTTGATACACGCCGATTGGGAACATTTATTTGCGAACACTTTCCCTCTTCTTTTTTTATTATGGTGTCTGCTCTACTTTTATCGTGATTTGGGCATTGGTATACTTTTTTTCATCTGGATAGTCAGTGGAATACTTACATTTATAATAGGCAAACCTGGATGGCATATAGGTGCCAGCAGTATAATTTATTCACTCGCCTTCTTTCTGTTCTTCAGTGGCATTCTCCGCAAACACGTTCCTTTAGTAGCCCTGTCATTGCTTGTCACCTTTCTATATGGCAGCCTGGTATGGAACATGTTCCCGCAGTTCGCTTCCTCCACCACTTCTTGGGAGGGACACTTGGGGGGCGCAGCGGCCGGAATAGCCGCAGCTATATTGTTCAGACACAAAGGCCCTCAACAACCGGAACTTTTCATTGACGAGGAAGAAGAAGATAACAGGAGTTATCCGGAAGACGAAGAAGTCATTACAAATCCGGACCAAGAAAAGAAAGAATGACTAAACCAATCTTTCCGCCTCATGAAGTCCAAAGGACCGGAAGGGATGAAAAAAGCAATAACCCGCTAACGGAATTAAACGAATGCTCATATCCTCCCTATTGTATAAGCCTTTTCTATCTTCAGATTAAACCTTTTTATACGGATATATTCTATCTCCATAGCCTTTGGAGTTATCTCCCAAGGCTATGGAGTTAACTCCAAAGCTTATGGAGACAACTCCAAAGGCTTGCGGAGATAAAACAGGCAGGAAGAAAACCCTTAACCATACGTCAGGAAAGGTTTAGGAATCCGAATAAAATATTTTAAGGATGAATCTGATTACAAGGCCACATACTCCTTACAGAAAAAAGTCTCCCTACGCCCTTCTTTTAAAAAGAAAAACTATAAAACCTTGTTTCAGGGAAGCACACCTTTGGAACAACAAAAGGTCCGGACTTGGAAAAGCCCGGACCTTTATTTTATATCCATCAATACAAGATATTAATACACCTCTACCTTTGCAGCAGCAGCCTTGCACTTGTCACGCAAAGCGTCCAAGTCACTGCCATTAGGAGCATAACAAACCACAACTCCCATACGGCGGTTCAATTTTGTATAAGGTTTACCAAAAATACGGAGATAAGTATTTGTCTCCTTACAAACTTCCTCTTCACCACGATAACGGGGAGCTTCCTTGCTGGCAATTGGAGAAAGAATCACTGCACTGGCCCCTATGCGTTCTTGTGTAATTTCAGGGATAGGAAGTCCTAACACCGCACGCAGATGCAACTCAAACTCATTTAAATTCTGAGTACCTGCCAAAGTCACCATTCCGGTATCATGCGGACGGGGAGAAAGTTCGGAGAAATAAACTCCGTTTTCATGACTCAAGAAAAATTCAACTCCCCAGATTCCCGCACCGGTCAAAGCCGCCGTCACTTTATCGGCCATACGCTGTGCCTCCTTCAAATGTTCGGGATCAATGTGCGCCGGCTGGAAACTTTCCCTATAATCTCCCCCTTTCTGTACATGTCCGATAGGCGGACAGAACAAAGTTGGACCGTTTTTCTGAGTGACGGTGAGCAAAGTAATCTCACTATCGAACTGAATAAATTCCTCAATGATCAATTCTTTAATATCTCCACGACTGCCTTCACATCCATAATGCCATGCCTGTTCCAACTCATCCGCGCTCTTGACCAAAGACTGGCCTTTGCCGGATGAAGACATCAAAGGTTTCACCACACAGGGAAAGCCAATCTCTTTTGCGGCCTCCTGCAATTCTTCCAAAGACTTGGCATAGAAATACTTGGCTGTCTTTAATCCTAATTCCTTAGCTGCCAAATCACGAATGGCCTTGCGGTTCATCGTGAAATTCACTGCACGGGCACTCGGCACTACTTGAATACCTTCCTGTTCCAAATGATACAGACGTTCGGTACGGATAGCTTCAATTTCAGGCACAATTATATCCGGCTTGTGTTTGGCTACCACAGCATCCAACGCATCACCGTCAAGCATACTGAACACTTCAAATTCATCAGCCACCTGCATGGCCGGAGCACCTGCATAAGAGTCGCAAGCAATAACATACTGCCCTTTACGTTTTGCCGCAATGACGAATTCCTTACCTAATTCGCCAGAACCCAGCAATAAAATCTTCTTAGTCATAGTATTTATATATGTTTGATATTCCTTACAAAAAACGGAGAGTTGAGAACAAGACACCTCTTGATTCCCAACTTTCCATCTGCAAAGATAGTGTATTTTATAAACTATACGATATCATTGAAGCAATATTTGGATCATTCAGTACAAAGAAAACACCCACTCCCAACGCGATGAGCCACAATACGATAAATATAATTTTGGTTACAATGGACATGGGTTGCCAACCTCCAAAATGACGCATCAGCATGTGTATCAGTCCTATAATAGGAATACCGATAACCAGAATACCTGCTACGGACATAGCGACAGTCACCCCCGGAGAGCTACCCACCGTAGCCCAATTAACCGCAGGCAGCACCTCATAAAGCACAGCCGGCAATGCAGCAATCAGTCCCGTAGCCGCCATCAGCAATGCAAAAAAGACAATCAATAATACAAACAATACAGGCGCACAGCAAATAGCAATGAAAACAAGCAGGAACTTGATAAGGAACCCTGCCACAGACACAATCCCCTCCCCTATCTTTTGCAAGATACTCCTAGGACGGTCTGAGCGTACATAATCATTCACTTTTTCAAATCCGTCTGTTACAGTCTTGCCTATATTCTCCACATTAATAGCAGCCCCCTTCATGGCGAGTTTCTCGGGAGCGGTACGCGCCATAGGAATAATAATCCACGCTATGATATAAGCCAATATCACCCCATGAACAAAGAAACCAAGAACCAATAGAATGATACGTACCCAAGTAACATCCCATCCCATATAAGCAGCCAGTCCGGAAGCCACTCCACCTAGTACCTTATTGTCCGGATCACGAAACAAGCGGCGCATAGTGGTTCCTTTTTGTTTTTCCGAACCCGATGCTTCTCCACTTTCTTCATCGGAAAGATCTTCGGGTTTACCCATCCGGGCTATGATTTCTTCCACATCTTCAATGGTAATAACCTGTTTACCTTCATTCAAACGGTCGGTAAACAGCTCAGAGATACGTAATTCTATATCATGTACAATTTCTTCCGCTCCCTCCTCACGACAGAAGTGAATACGCAGGTTAGTTAAATAGTTATCCAACAAATGGTAAGCGTCTTCGTCTATATGATAAACGGTACCTCCTAAATTTATGGTTAAAGTCTTTTTCATTGTATCCTGTTTTTAATTGTTTTTTAAATGATTCACTGTATTCGCCAGCTCCTCCCAAGCAGCCTCCAGTCCGCTAAGGAATGTTTCACCCTGAGGAGTGAGACTATAATATTTACGAGGTGGTCCCTGAGTGGACTCTACCCATTCGTATGAGAGCAGGTCATCGTTTTTCAGCCGGGTAAGCAGCGGATAAAGCGTCCCTTCTACTACAATGAGCCGGGCTTCTTTCAATTTTTGAATGATATCCGAAGCATATGACGGCTCTTTGTGCAACAACAATAAAATGCAGTATTCCAGCATTCCTTTGCGCATCTGAGATCGTACATTGTCTACATTCATAATCTATAATACTTTGTTTGGCACAAATATATGTATTATACAAGTACCTTGTATTACATAGTTCTACTATTTTGCATAAATTAATATTTAAACAAGAAAAAGAAAGGAAGCCCCTTTTTTTTAGACAAAAAGTTTATCTTTGCCTCTCGTTATAACACTAAAAAGATATAAAGATCATGTTTACCATAAAAAAGGCAACGACCAATGATATTCAGTTGATTAACGAGATGGCTCAGATCGTGTTTCCGGCTACCTACCGGGAAATTCTTTCAAAAGAACAATTGGATTACATGATGGACTGGATGTACTCTCCGAAAAACCTGCGTAAACAAATGGAAGAGGAAGGGCACATCTATTACATAGCTTACAAAGATGGAGAAGCTGCCGGATATGTTTCCATACAGCCCGAAGGAGAACATTTATTTCATCTGCAGAAAATCTATGTACTTCCCCGTTTTCAAGGTTGCCGGTTGGGCAAAGCACTATTTGAGCAGGCCGTCAAAGCGATTAAAGAAATCCATCCCGGACCTTGCGAAATGCATTTGAATGTAAACCGTAACAATAAGGCTTTACAATTCTACCAACATTTGGGAATGGAAAAAGTTGCAGAAGGAGATTTCCATATAGGCTACGGATATTATATGAACGATTATATCATGGGACTGAAAATCTAACCCTATCTTACAAAAACAAAATGGACGAATATCGTATCAATGGATTGACCATAAAAGAAAATTTGCTGCAACTGGCAGAAAATGGAAATAAAAAGTTTACCGAATCGCTGCATCCGGGAATAGAAAATGTATTGGGTATCCGCATCCCTGCCCTAAGGCGGTTAGGAGCACAAATTGCCAAAGATGACTGGGAGAGTTATCTACAGACTGCGGATACTTATTATATGGAGGAACGTATGCTACAAGGTATGGTAATAAGTAATCTGAAAATGAAAGACACGGAAGCATATCTTTCACTGGTTGCCCGGTTTATTGCCATCATCAACAGTTGGTCTGTTTGTGACACTTTTGACTTTTACGGCAAACAACGGTTTGTGGACAAGAACAAGAAAAGGGTCTGGCTATTTTTGGAAGACCGGATGAAATCCGACAAAGAATATGAAATACGTTTCGGAGTAGTAATGGCAATGGCTCATTATATTGACGAAGAGTATATAGACAACGTATTGCAATGGATGGACCGGATCAGTCACGAAGGATATTATGTGAAGATGGCTGTAGCATGGGCTTTATCCGTATGTTATGTCAAGTTTCCTCAAAAAACGATGAACTATCTGAAGGAAAATCATTTAGATGACTTTACTTACAATAAGGCACTACAAAAAATCATAGAATCTTATCGGGTAAGCACGGAGGACAAAGAAATCATCCGCAGCATGAAAAGAAAAAACAAATAATGTCCATTTACCGCAAAGAGGCTTTGAATCCTTCCGAAAGAAATTCACCATTCATATTCGGAAAGATTCAAACCGCTCCAGCAGCTATTAATAATCGGGAAAAGTTATTCCTCCCAAACCAAATAAGCTGAAACCAGCCAATGATTCAATTTATTGCCATCTACCTGTTGTGCCTCAGGGATACTTACCTTAAAAGAATGTTTACCGGCCGACAAGTCACCAATAACAGCCTCCTCAGGCATCACATCGCTACCCGGACACCAATTGGAACGGGACAAATCCGAAGAAGCCAAAGGTTCTTCAATCTCTTTTGTCGTATACCCCTTATCACCTATATATGCGGCAACTCGTGGTATCAGCCATACTCCCGTGGCCGGATTAAAACGGCGGAAAGAAGCACAGTCATCACGCCAAGGAATGAAATTCAACACCTCCTTGCCATCAACAGACACGATGTTCCGTTTCTCCACAAACTCATCTCCGCCACTATGTCCTCCGTGACCTGTTACAATATACTTCAAACGAACATTCTTGGCAGCTTTCGGCATATCAAAATCCATCACCACATCTTTGCGTGAGAAAATATCCGGATAAGTCTGTCCGATATAATACACCGTATTCATCAAAGGCTTCACACGGCGCTCCGGCATCACGTCGCAAGTGATCTTACTCTCCTTCACATCCAATTCCATACTGGCCACATACCCCTCGGCAGTCCATGTATCAATATAAATTCCCACGTATGCCTCTCTCTCCAATGCCGGATAAAGATCGGTAATATCCTGCACCCAAGTCACACTCTTTTCCCATTTCGGGATATATACAGGACGCCTCTTGCTGCTCAAAGAATCATTATCCGAACTATAATACCCCACACCGAACGGGGTCATAAAACGCATCAGTTCAAGGGTAGGCACATAATCCTGACCCGGAACAATACCAATCATTTTTTCATATTTGGTACTGTCTACCGCAGGAAACGCCCTCTTGCCTTCGGCTATATTCATCAGATTAATCACCGATTCTTTGGGAAGCACAAAACAAGAGCCAGATTTATCCCAACGGTCACCATTGGAAGCTACAGTTACTTTCAGGGTAACATCCACATCCCTTTTATAATCGGGCAAGGTTATTTTCTTTAAAATGATACGCCCGTTTACCAGACGGATCACTCCGTCAGCATTGGCAGGAGTATAATTAGGGAAAGAATCGGGACGAAAACAAACAGGGGTTTTGTCGAATACTTGAATATGAGTATTTCCCAATGCCGGTAATTCTTTGTGATTTGCAGCATCGGCCGGCATCATAAAAGTTGCCGCCACAGCCAGTGGGGCAATAAAGGTCAGCAGGTTCATTCTTTTTAATTATAGGTTAGTAATCAAGGGTATATAAATTAATTTCACAAAAAACTACACGGGCCTACACAAATCGTCCGATCTGTATAAATCCATGTAGTCTATAATAAAAAAAGGAATTATTGATGCTGTTCACGCAACAAATCATTCACAGTCTTCACCGGGTTAAAGGTACTCAACGGCACTTCAACAAAAACAGTGTTCCAGTCACTCATTGCGCCGTTCCACAAGCCCGGAAGCTCCAATGCTTTCAGTTCTCTACCGTTCTTTGATTTATAAGAGATAAAACCTGTAGCCTTATCCACATACTTCACCAAGTCGAATTTGTTTCCTTTATAATCGCGTACCGCACACACCAAATCCACCGGATTAAAGTGAGTACCCTTCTCGAACATCTCTTTCTTGACCGGATCATTCATGTCAATCTGAGAACTTTCCAAAATTTGCAATGAAACAGTACCATCCGCATTATAAGCCAGGAACGGGCCGCCTCCCGGTTCACCCACATTCTTCACCATACCGCATACACGCATCGGACGGTTCAACTTCTTACGCAGATAAATAACCAGATCGGCATCTTCCAGATCCTTGATATCCAGTTTGCGGCAACATAAAGTCTGCTGTAAGAAACGAATGATCTCTTCCAGCTGCGCATGTGTATATTTACCGCCATCCAGTAATTCCAAATATTCAAATACCTGCTTCTGCAGAGTAACCAGTACCCCCGCAATCAGCTTTTTATACGTAACAGTATCCTCTTTCAAGCGATCGGGAACCACATTATCTATATTCTTGATAAAGATAACATCGGCATCCAAATCATTCAGGTTCTCAATCAGCGCACCGTGCCCCCCCGGACGGAACAACAGCTTGCCTTTATCGCGGAAAGGTTTGTTCTCCATATCGGCAGCAACCGTATCCGTACTCGGCTTCTGTTCAGAAAACGACACATCATATTCCACCCCGTATTTCTTTGCATAAACGGCAACCTTCTCTTCCACCAGCTTTGTGAACAACTCACGATGTTCCGTAGAAACGGTGAAATGCACATTCACTTTTCCGGTCTTGCCTGCCGCATACAACGCACCCTCCACCAAATGTTCTTCCAGCGGTGTACGCACACCATCCGCATACCGATGGAATTTCAACAACCCCTTCGGTAATGCCCCATAGTTCAAGCCGGCAGCTTCCAGCAGATTGGCTACTATAGGTTTATACTCCTTCCCGGCCATCAAAGCATCAATATCCTTTCCTGTATTATCCATACAAGCCGCATTCAAGTCATTGTAGAATGCGAAGCTATGAATATGGTCGAAAAATTTCTTTTCGAAATCAGTCTTCGGAATATTGTAATCAGCCCCCAGGAATTCGAACAAATTCTTGAACATGCGGCTGGCAGCACCAGAGGCGGGTACAAACTTCACGATGGTTTTCTCCCCTTCCTTATATGTATCCCATGCTTCCAAATAATTTTTCATTTCATTTTCGGCGGGAGCCATGATTCCCTTTTCAACAGAAGCGGCTGCATCCAACTTCAAAAATGGGAAACCCTTTTCAAAGCAAGCCAGTTGTTCTGCAATCTGCTGCTCGGAAATTCCTTTTTTCACTAATAAGTCTTTGTCTTCAGGTGTTAACATAAGTACATGATTTTATATGGTTTAAATAAATTGTTACCTTATTCTTTCACTATTAATTGCCCAAAAATACAAAAAAATGCGAGAACACTACCTAATAAATAAAGAAAAAAACTACCTTTACCCTCGAAAAGATTTCACGTGTTATGGAAGAAAAAGCATTTTTCACAGCCAAAGAGCGTGAGCAACTGTTCGCCCTCTATAAACGATTGCTGCAATTATCCGGCGACACCTTGCAGAAGGGTGATTGCCATAAGTTAAAAATACACCTCATAAAAGCAGTTGCCGAAGGTAACCTGCCACGAAATTGTTTCGGAATGAATCCTATCATCAAAGATATGCAGACCGCTGTCATCGTGGCCGAGGAAATTGGGATGAAACGGGCTTCCATCCTGGGGATCATGCTGCACGAATCGGTAAAGAACCATTTATGCACCTTAGCATCTGTACAACAGGAATATGGAGAGGATGTAGCGGGGATCATACGCGGTCTTGTGAAAATCAATGAGCTATACTCCAAAAGCCCTACCATAGAATCGGAAAATTTCCGCAACCTGCTGCTCTCCTTTGCCGAAGACATGCGTGTTATTCTGATCATCATTGCAGACCGCGTGAACCTGATGAGACAGATAAAGGAGACTCCCAATATAGAAGCACGCACCCAAGTAGCCAACGAAGCTGCCTATCTGTACGCACCGCTGGCACACAAGCTGGGGCTATACAAACTGAAATCGGAGCTGGAAGACCTTTCCTTGAAATATACTGAACACGACGTATATTATCATATAAAGGACAAACTGAACGAAACGAAAGCCTCCCGTGACAAATACATAGCCGCCTTTATCGAACCGATACAGCATAAGCTGGAAGAAGCAGGATTGAAGTTCCACATGAAAGGGCGTACCAAGTCCATCCATTCCATCTATCAGAAAATGAAGAAACAGAAATGTCCCTTCGAAGGAGTGTATGACTTGTTTGCCATCCGAATCATTCTGGACTCTCCCGTCGACAAGGAAAAACAAGAATGCTGGCAGGTATATTCCATTGTGACCGATATGTATATGCCCAATCCCAAACGTCTGCGCGACTGGCTCTCCGTACCCAAAAGTAACGGATACGAATCCTTGCATACCACTGTAATGGGGCCTGAAGGCAAATGGGTGGAAGTACAGATACGCACCGAACGCATGGACGAGATAGCGGAACGTGGTCTGGCAGCCCACTGGCGTTACAAAGGCGTAAAAGGAGAAAGCGGTCTGGATGAATGGCTGACCTCCATCCGGGAAACACTGGAGAACGCCGACAGTGACCTGGAAGTGATGGACCAGTTCAAACTGGAATTATACGAAGACGAAGTATTCGTATTCACCCCCAAAGGTGACTTGTACAAGATGCCGAAAGGAGCGACCGTACTGGACTTTGCTTTCGCCATCCACAGCAAACTGGGGTCCAAGTGTATCGGAGCAAAGGTGAACGGAAAGAACGCACAATTAAAGCAAACGCTGAACAGCGGTGACCAGGTAGAAGTCATGACTTCAAACACCCAGACACCCAAACGCGACTGGCTGAACATCGTCACCACTTCGAAGGCAAGAACCAAAATACGCCAGGCCATCAAAGAGATAGAAGCCCGCCAGACAGAGTTCGCCAAAGAAACCATAGAACGTAAATTCAAGAACCGCAAACTGGAATACGATGAAGCAGTGATGATGCGCCTGATAAAAAAGCTGGGATACAAAACCGTAACCGAGTTCTACCAGGACATAGCCAACGAGACAAGAGATGCGAACGACATCATCGAAAAATACCTGGAACTGAAGAAAAAGGAAACGGAAAACCGGGAAGATATTGTCTATCGCAGCGCCGAGAATTTCAGCATGCAGACAGCACAGGACGACAAGACCTTCAAAGAGGACGTACTGGTCATTGATCAGAATTTGAAAGGACTGGACTTCAAATTAGCCAAATGCTGTAACCCTATCTATGGCGATGATGTATTCGGATTTGTAACCATCAGCGGAGGAATCAAAATACACCGTACCGACTGTCCTAATGCACGGGAGTTGCAATCACGTTTCGCCTACCGTATCGTAAAGGCGCGTTGGGCTGGGAAAAGCCACGGCAAACAATACCCCATCACGCTGCGCATCGTTGGCCATGATGATATAGGAATTGTGACAAATATCACCTCCATTATCAATAAGGAAAACGATATCCTGCTCCGTTCCATCAGCATCGACTCGCACGACGGGCTGTTCAGCGGCATGATGACCGTAATGGTAGATGATACTTCAAAGCTGGAATCATTAGTAAAAAAGATAAAGACAGTAAAAGGAGTAAAACAGGTAAACAGAGGATAAACTCACCCCAAACTTAAAAAAATGAATGAACTGCATAAACGACTAAAAAGCTTTACATACGCTTGGAAAGGCGTATGTAGTTTTTTAAGCAAGGAACACAATGCCTGGATACATTGCGCAGCCATCATCGCCGTAACCATTGCAGGCATCCGGTTTGAAATAACACGCACCGAATGGCTTGTCATCCTCCTGTGCTTTGCAATGGTACTGGCTGCCGAAGCATTCAACACAGCCATAGAACGCCTGGTAAACCTGGTATCACCAGACTACCATCCCATAGCCGGAGACGTAAAGGACATAGCGGCAGGAGCCGTACTGATTTGCGCCATCTTTGCCGCCCTCATAGGGTTGATTATCTTTGTCCCTTATTTTTAAAGGTGTTAATTTACCATTTATTTCACTAACAATTAAAGACCTTTTATAAAAAAAACAGTAATTTAGCCCCGATAATTTTTAAAAAGTGGAACTAATGAAGAAAATTTTGCTTTCAACATTATTGTTGATTATAGGGTTAACCACATACGCAGCCGTATGGCAATCTCAAGGAGAAGCAGAAATAACCTTTGAGAAAACAACACATAACTTCGGTTCATTCCCCGAGTCTAGCCCGAAAGTTACTTGCGTTTTCAAATTCAAAAATTCGGGAGACGGTCCCTTGGTCATCCATCAAGCGATCGCATCTTGCGGATGTACTGTTCCCCAATATCCTAAAGAGCCCATCAAACCGGGTGAAAGTGGACAGATAACAGTGACTTATAATGGAGCCGGCAAATTTCCGGGACATTTCAAGAAATCAATCACTATCCGCACAAACGGGAAAAATGAAATGACACGTCTTTATATAGAAGGTGATATGACCCCGAAAGGCACAGTTGCAGAATAGAATTCTCACATCATAAGAGAGAGGATGTATCAAAACAAAAGAAGATTCGAGTTTGATACATCCTCTTTTTATATCCGGAAAACACTGCCCCGCCTGCCTGTATCCAAGTAAAGACAAAAAAATAAGAAAAAAAGAACATTTTTCCCCAATAATAAGCCACTCTTATTCTGATTAAAATAACGTACTTTGCAGCAAATTTAAGAGAACAATGACAAACAAGCTATTATTCTTTGTCCTGCTGGCCCTCTGTTTCAGTGGCTGTGACATGCTGGAAACCCATCCATACGATGTACATATTACAGGAGAAAGAGAACTGACCAACAAAAACATCCAGTTGATAGAAAACAAAATGCAAGGCAAAAAAACAATCCGCTTTGCCATGATCAGTGATACCCAACGATGGTACAACTCTACCGAAGATGTTGTAAAAGCCCTCAATGCCCGTGGTGACATAGACTTTGTCATTCACGGAGGAGACCAGTCCGATTTCGGCGTCACAAAAGAATTCATATGGATGCGGGACATATTTAACAAATTCCAGATGCCCTACGTATGCCTTTTAGGCAACCACGACTGCCTGGGTACAGGTGAAGACGCATACAGAGCCATTTATGGAGATCCCAACTTCGCCTTCACAGCCGGAAATGTACGCTTTATCTGCCTCAATACCAATGCGATGGAATATGATTATTCGGAACCGGTTCCCGATTTCAATTTTATAGAAAATGAACTGAACAACCTGTCGCCTGAAATAGAAAAAACGGTATTCGCAATGCACGTAAAACCTTTTGAATTTGTATTCAACAACAATGTAGCAAAAATCTTCCAACTATACGTCAACCAGTTCCCCAAAGTCCAGTTCTGTCTTTACGGCCATGAACACAAATTCGCAGTAGATGATCTATTCAACGACGGAGTTCTGTATTTCCAATGCCCCTGCATAGACAAACGCATCTACTTATTATTCACCATTAAAGAAGATGGAACCTACGATTATGAAACAGTTGAATTTTAAAAAGATATTTCTGAACCTATTGTGGCCACTATTGCCTTTTACGGCACAAGCCCAAGAAAATAATACACTTTACTCCATCTTATCCAAAGACAGCATACTTGTCTCCTCTCCTTCCGTTCAAAACCAAGAGGAAGATATTGTAACCCAAATGCCAAACCGGCACCATAAATACGACAAGCGCGTACACCGTTACAGGCGTGCGTGGGAAGCTTTGATCCCCACCCACACCAAATTACAGTACGCCGGTGGAATGGGCCTGTTATCCTGGGGCATAGGCTGGGATTATGGAAAAAGAGGCCAATGGGAAACCGATCTTCTTTTGGGCTTCATCCCCCGCTACTCATCCAAACATTTCAAGATGACCATGACCTTGAAACAGAATTATATCCCGTGGAGTATCTGGCTGGGCAAAGACTTCTCGCTGGAACCGCTGACTACCGGAATCTATTTCAACACCGTATTCAGCGATGATTTCTGGACAAGCGAACCTGAGCGCTATCCCCGTGGATACTACGGATTTTCCACCCGTATCCGCACCCATATCTTTCTGGGACAACGCGTCCGTTTCGATGTGCCCGAAAAGTACCGGAAGTTCTCTAAAAGCATCACCGCATTCTACGAAATCAGCACATGCGATTTATACGTTGTCAGTGCGTTCAACAACAGTTATTTGAAACCCGATGACTATCTGAGACTATCATTTGGATTGAAATTTCAGATATTCTAATCAAATCATGAGGATGTTTCTCTATTTTTTCACTATTTTTGGGCATTTATTATGATAAATTTCAAAAATAACAACATAGAGAAACATGAAACAAGAAGAAGAAAAATCGGTTGGATTGCCCGATAACGCGTTCCGACCTCTGAAACCGGGGGAACAATATCACCCCATCATGTCACCAAACAAAAAATATCCCGAAGTAAACCTATGGTCTGTGCTATGGGGTATCGCCATGGCGGTATTATTCTCGGCGGCCGCAGCTTACCTGGGATTAAAAGTGGGACAGGTTTTTGAAGCCGCCATCCCTATCGCCATCATCGCCGTAGGTGTATCGGGAGCCGCCAAGCGTAAAAACGCGTTAGGTGAGAATGTCATCATCCAATCCATCGGTGCCTGTTCGGGAGTCATAGTGGCAGGAGCCATCTTCACATTGCCCGCCCTTTATATATTGCAGGACAAATACCCCGAAATGACAGTCAACTTCTTTCAGATGTTTGTCAGCTCACTGCTGGGAGGTATTTTGGGGATCCTGTTCCTCATCCCCTTCCGTAAATATTTCGTCAGCGACAAACATGGCGAATATCCCTTCCCCGAAGCCACTGCCAGTACGCAAGTGCTTGTTTCCGGCGAGAAAGGCGGAAGCCAGGCAAAGCCATTGCTTTTTGCAGGACTAATAGGAGGTCTGTACGATTTCATTGTAGCCACATTCGGCTGGTGGAATGAAAACTTCACCACCCGCGTATGCGGCTGGGGTGAGATGGTTGCCGAAAAAGCCAAACTGGTGATGAAAATAAACACCGGTGCAGCAGTATTAGGCCTAGGCTATATTGTCGGCTTGAAATACGCGGCTATCATTTGTGCCGGTTCATTGGTGGTATGGCTGGTTATTGTTCCAGGTATGGCCCTGTTGTTCGGCGACCAAGTGCTGAATGCATGGAATCCGGCCTTGACACAAACCATCAGCGAAATGTCACCCGAAGTTATATTCAAGGAATATGCCAAAAGTATCGGTATTGGTGGTATCGCCATGGCCGGTGTGATCGGTATCGTGCGCTCATGGGGCATTATAAAGAGTGCTGTGGGACTGGCCGCCAAAGAGATGGGCGGCAAGAAGGTGGAAGCAAACGTCATCCGCACGCAGAAAGACCTTTCCATGAAAATAATCGCCTTCGGGTCCATCTTCACCATCCTGCTGATCTTACTGTTCTTCTTTTTTGATGTGATGCATGGAAATGTATTACACAGCATTGTAGCCATCCTGCTCGTAGCCGGCATTGCATTCCTGTTCACCACCGTAGCAGCCAACGCTATCGCCATAGTCGGCACTAACCCTGTATCGGGAATGACACTGATGACACTGATACTTGCCTCAGTAGTAATGGTTGCCGTTGGACTGAAAGGTGCTACCGGCATGGTTGCTGCACTGGTTATGGGTGGTGTGGTTTGTACGGCACTCTCTATGGCAGGCGGATTCATCACAGACTTGAAAATAGGTTACTGGCTGGGCAGTACTCCTGCCAAACAGGAAACATGGAAATTCCTCGGCACACTAGTATCGGCAGCAACTGTGGGCGGCGTCATCATGATCCTGAACAAGACCTACGGCTTCTCCACCGGCGCATTGGCAGCTCCGCAGGCCAACGCGATGGCAGCCGTAATAGACCCGCTGATGAACGGTGTAGGCGCTCCCTGGCTGCTTTACGGAATAGGCGCTGTGCTGGCATTGGTGCTGACCTACTTCAAAGTACCCGCACTGGCTTTTGCGCTGGGTATGTTCATTCCACTGGAATTGAACCTGCCGTTGCTGGTAGGTGGAGCGGTGAACTGGTATGTCACTACCCGCAGCAAAGACGAGGCAGTGAATGCCGAACGTGGCGAGAAGGGAACTTTGCTGGCATCCGGATTCATAGCCGGAGGCGCATTGATGGGGGTTGTCAGTGCCGCCATGCGCTTTGGCGGTATCAATCTGATCAACGAAGAATGGCTGAGCAACCCGTTGAGCGAAGTGCTGTCAATGGCCGCCTATATCCTCCTGATCATATGGCTGGTTAAAGCCAGTATGCATATAAAGAAAAAATAACCCTTTTTCAAATACCGTGAAAATAAAAGCTATATGAAACGAATCTTACTAATGAGTTTACTTGCAATCTCTACCGCATTATCTGCCCAGAAACCTGTAGAGTTGGAATTATGGCCCGATGGCGCCCCCAACTCCAACGGCATCACCACTCCCGAGCAGAAATTAGAGAACAACCGGATTTCCAATGTCAGTGAGCCTACCCTTACCATTTATCCGGCAGCCAAACCGAACGGACTGGCTGTCGTGGCTTGTCCCGGAGGGGGATACATACGCCTGGCAATGAATCACGAAGGGCACGATATGGCAGACTGGTTCAACGCACAAGGCATCACATACGCCGTATTGAAATACCGTATGCCAAACGGACACCATGATGTACCGTTGAGCGACGCCCATCAGGCTATCCGGCTGATGAGAGAACACGCCAACGAATGGCATATTCAAAAAGTGGGTATCATGGGGGCCTCTGCGGGCGGACATCTGGCCAGTACGGCAGCCACCCACTATACAGCCGGAACGCGTCCGGATTTTCAGATCCTGTTTTATCCCGTCATAAGCATGGATCTGTCCAACTGCCATAAGGGCTCACGTGACAATCTTTTAGGGAAAAGCCCGTCAGAAGAGCTAGTGAGACTTTACTCCAATGAACTGCAAGTAACAGGCGACACTCCTCCCGCCTTCATCATGCATAGCAGCGATGACGGAGCTGTACCCGTCAGCAACAGCGTGAGCTATTACCTGGCGCTGGTAAAGAATAAAGTCCCTGCTTCCCTCCACACCTATCCTATCGGCGGCCACGGCTGGGGTTTCCGCGACAGCTTTACCTATAAGCGCCAATGGACGGGAGAATTAGAAAAATGGCTGAGAGAAATACTGTAAAAAAGCAAGGAGATCTGGCAAAACAAAAATGACTGCTCCGAAAAGTTACAGATAGTAATTATAACACTTATTCATTGGCCATTACCTGTCACAGGTGTGGTATAAACGTATTTGAATACCTATGCGACATTATAGACCGTTGTGCCGCATGGTTTCCCAATACCTCTATAGAAAAATATCGTGATTTACTTCCGGGCAAATGGAAGCAGACACAAAAATAGCCGCCCCAAAATCTGGACGGCTATCTTTTTTATAGCTTATACGCTATCGCGGAAGGTTGTACCAATACAGAGTTTGATGCGACCCTTTCTTTAGTCTTTTAGGATGCTCAAATTATAAATTCATATTTCCAAAAACTGGATTTTGACACACCCACTTTCTATTTCCGATAAACACCTGCATCTTTATCTGCAGAAGACAAAAAACAGGCATTCGTTTCTCTTTCGCTTATTTTCTTGCGCCAAGTTGAATATCCAAATGATACAAAGCCACATCACCACCCAGCTTGATCTTGTCCAAAATACCCTGAACGGTAGCTTCCTCTTCTACCTGCTCGCGTACAAATCCCCACAAGAAATCCTGAGAAGCCTTGTCCTTTTCAGCAGAAGCAACATCTACCAGTTTGTCAATCAATTCGGAAACATGGCATTCATGCTTGTATACATGCTCGAACACATCCAGCGGAGAAGCCCATTCCTGAGGAACAGCATCCACAGCCCCCACCTTGGCTTGTCCGCCACGTTTCATCACATATTGCGCCAACACATCAGCATGATCACTCTCCTCATGAGCCTGCGCTTTCATCCATGAAGCAAAACCTTCATAGCCTTTCGCAGCGAAGAAATAAGACATGGAAAGATAAAGATTGGCCGACCACATTTCGGCTACAATCTGAGCATTAATTGCTTCTTGTAATTTTTGTGAAATCATAATTTTTATTTTTTAGTTAAATTGTAACTGTTGCAAATATATAATTTTTCTAGCGATTAACACTATGTCCGTTCACCTTTTTATAAAAATTATATTTTATCTCATCCAAGTCTTTGCGATTCAAAAGAAAAGTCTTACCTTTGCACCCGCTAATACGGGTTATTAGCATTAATTCAAATCATTAATTATAAAAACATTATTTAGAAATGGCAACTAAAATCAGATTGCAAAGAAACGGACGCAAAAGCTATGCGTTTTATTCAATCGTTATCGCAGACGTAAGAGCTCCACGTGATGGTAAATTTACTGAAAAAATTGGTACTTACAACCCTAATACCAATCCTGCCACAGTAGATTTGAATTTTGAACGCGCACTTCATTGGGTAATGTGCGGTGCACAGCCTACTGACACAGTACGTAACATCTTGTCAAAAGAAGGTGTTTACATGAAAAAGCACTTGCTGGGCGGTGTTGCCAAAGGCGCATTCACAGAAGCAGAAGCTGAAGCTAAATTCGAAGCTTGGAAGAACAACAAACAATCTGGTCTGGCTACTTTGAAGGCTAAACTGGATGAAGCAAAGAAAGCTGAAGCAAAAGCTCGTTTGGAAGCTGAAAAGAAAGTAAATGAAGAAATTGCCAAGAAAGTAGCTGAGAAGAAAGCTGCTGAAGCCGCTGCCAAAGCTGAAGCAGAAGCCGCTAACGCTCCTGCTGAAGAAGCACCTGCTGCTGAAGCTACTGAAGCTCCTGCTGAAGCATAATTCAATTTTACTTCAAAAAGAACAGCTCCTCTGATCTATATCGGAGGAGTTTTTTTATGCTCTTATCCGAGGAATCAAAGGGAGTTTATCTCATCTTCCGAAAGTCCGGTAACTTTTGCGATTTCAGCTATGGAAAGCCCGGCATTCTTCAAATTTCCTGCAATAGCTTTGGCTTTCATCCATTCACCTTCTGCAATGCCTTTCTGAATAGCTGTATTAATCACATTGTTCCAATCTCTATATACTTTCAAACTCTCCTCATAGGCATAAAGGTTCTCTTTTGAGAACTGAGCAATTTCGGCAGCCTCAAACAGCCGGTTGAACACACGTTCTTGAAGGGAAGTAGGACGTTCCATCAAACGGGCCAGATTCTTGAGCACAAACATCCATTTATCAAACAACGTATCCAACTCCTGCTCGGTTTTATGGAATTTAGGCATTTCCAGATACACAAAAGTCAGTTTGTCAAAAAACACTTCATGAGTAGTTGTATCCATCAGCTTCACTTCATGGCGGAAGCCGGAAGACGAAACATCATCCAAGGCAAAATTCAAGATACCGATCACATACACTGCTTTCAGTTCATAGTTCCAGATTTCCCCTTTAATAGCCTGTTCCCTGATAGGATAGGTAGCATAATAAATACTCCGGTCCTTGAAAAACTGTTGCTCCCCTCTCTGCATTTCTATCAGAATCTTTTCTCCTTTTTCATTTTCACAATAGACATCAAAGACAGCCCGGCGGTCAGTCTCTTTGCTGCCCAGATGCTCTGTATTCAAGTAGATGACATCCTCAATGACCTGCTTGCCATCGAACAAGGCATTCAAGAAGCCAATAAGAATCTCTTTGTTCAAGTCGGTTCCAAACAATAATTTGAATGCAAAGTCCGTATAGGGATTTACATATCTTTCACGCAATCCTTCACTACACATAAGCGTTTGATATTTAAAGTTATTTTAATTCTGTTGAAAGCAGTTCAATACAAAGGAACGAAAAAAAGCGGATTTCAAGAAAGTTATCTGCTAATAAATTGTTAATGTTCCAATATGTCACTCACCTCTATAGGGAGAAAGCATTTATACAAAGACGGGAATAACTGTATAAAGAGTTTCGTAATAAAAAAGAAAAAGGACTGTCCTGCCGGTTAACTCCTTATGTTTTTAACTTACAGCCTGTAAATATTCAAAGAAATATCATGCAACAGGCTTGAGGTCGCTACTTTTCTACCCTCTAACGATGAGTTCACATCCTTTACTTATAAACTGTAAGCAACAATAAAGGGGCTGTCATTCACGACCAGCCCCTTTATTTATCTTCAAATTTAAAACCTTATTTTGTTACTTCAGGCTCACCTTGCAGTTCAAATTTAGCATTTCCTAAACCTTTAAAAGTATAAGTATAAGTAAATGTTTCAAGCCCATTATACACTTTTGCAGAAATGACATAGAAACAATCAACCCCACTTACTTGCGCGCCGGCTGTAGGATACTCTGTTGCCAAGATCAATTCAATACCCTCCTGAACCATAGACAACAAATAAGCCTCAGCCTCTTTATCATCTGCCGGCACCACCCCATCGGGGTCATTCGAACGGCGTTTAGCCAACTGGATATTGAAGTTTACATAATAAGAGCTGCCACCGAACCAGTATTCCGAGTTTCCATATTTGGCATCCATATACCCAGCATCCTTATTCGCTTTCACCCAATTTTCCAAAATCAAATAATCTTCGGAAGCCAATGATTTCGTTACCGTCGGATCAAACAACCACTCGGTTCCATTATGTACAAAATTCACTTTTTCTTTCAGTTCAATATTGTTATTCAGAACCCATGTACCCTCCTTGAACAAATACTCGTCCACCTCAATCGTCGTTACCTTATTATAATATTTGTACATGACGGCTTTTGAATCCCCTTCCTGGGCATATGGAAATTTCTGAGCCAGGAACTGGGGCAGATAATTCTCCGGAGCATCCGAAGTGCTGAAGTTATCATGACTGCCCGGGCTTCCCATAGCGTCATAATCGGCAGGAGCCACTACAACCAATCTGCTATCTTCTTTAACCTTCCAATCCGTTCCGTCAAACTGATACAATGCATTATAAGGCTTTTCATTCGTCGGAGCCAATACAGCCGATGAAATACTTACATTATCGAGCTGAACAGTAGTGGTTTTCGCCTTGGGCCCCTCGCCTACATAGCGGAACGCAACATAAACGCTTTTACCATTGTATGCCTCCAGACCGGCTTTCCCTACATTCACAAAATTATCGTTGTAGCCGTTGGCAGGCCCTTCAGGGAAAGTGAACTGGTCTTTCACGCTAGTCCACTGTGCCATATCAATCGAACCATTTCCCGCATATGTATCGGAAACCAATACATCCAGACAATCTGCATTATAGTATCCGAACTTTATGTCGAAAGACAGTCCGGCATCTTTGCTCGTCACTGCTACTGCCGGAGAAATGAACCAAGTATCCACTTCACCCTCAAAATTGTTGGCCGAGAATTGTGCATAACCATTATTGCTATAGATCTTTCCCTGCCATTTTTTATCACCTTTCAATGTCACCTGCTCCCAGCCTTCCAATACGATATCTTTGTCTTTTTCAACCGTTTCAAAGTCCTGAGAGTACAAATCCTCACCTGTAAATTCAGGGTCAACATCGTCATATTTGTAATCCACCAGCACAAGATCACCTTTTGCCGCATCCTTATACTGACCGGCCAGCCACCCGGGCAATACGGTAGCTGGAGCATGTGCCGGAGCCAGGAACTTCACGGGAGAGCCTTCACCCCACAAAGCCTCATAATCCTTATCACCCAAAGAAGTATTAGTCACTGTCCTATACTCCAGTACGTAATCGGAAGGAGTATTCTGATAGTTATAGGTCACTCCTACCGAAGAACCTTTCCCCCATGAAGGCAGCATCTTCGCGATGATGGAAGGAACATACTTCTCAGCCGATGCAAACTCGTTCAGAGCCTTATCCGTCTTGACGGCATTCGCCAAGGCTTTTTCAGCATCCGAAGTGGCAGCCTTCGCCGCTGCAGAGCTGATCGTTTCGTAATCGGCATCAGTCAGTACATATTCCGCCATCGTCTGGGTGTTCGTTGTACCTTCCGCATCGATTTCATTATAAATATCGTCCATGGGATCACATGCCGCAGCAAAGAATCCCAACAAAGACCATGCAATTAAATTATATTTTAACTTCATATTTATTGACTATTTTAGAGATTAAAAGATTACTTTAAAACCGGCAGACCATGTAGTACCGAAGCCATAATATACCAATGCAGTTTTCCAGTCATGGTTCGTACCGTCCTTAGCATCGGCTATATATTCCGTATTAGTCAAATTATATACATTACTGTATACGATGGCACGGATATCTTTGGTAATATTGAAACGATAGTTCATGCCCAAATCAATCGTACCATAATCTGGCAACTTCCAGGAGTCAATACCGGCATCCGCTTCATTCACCCGGTTCTGAGGATCGAAGTCTGCATAGTTCTTGCCGAAGAAGTTGTAGTCGGCCGAGATTTTAAATCCTTTGAACGGTTCCCAAGAAGCGCTCAATGCGGAAGTGAGCTGTGCGGAGTTACCCACATGGACATCTTTCAGATAAGCGTCGTATGTTCCGATAGGATTATTCGCTTCATCATACATAGTGAAGTGAATATCATCTTTCCATTTCCAATCGCCTAAAGAGAACATACCTTTCAATTCAAAGGACTTGACAGGACGGTAAGTCGCTTCCAGCTCCACACCCATGTGAACAGCGTCCAAGCCTGTAAGGTTGGCATATTCCTGACCGATCTTACGGCGCAAGGACTTATCCATCCATTGAGTGTAATAACCATTCAATGCAATATTGACCTGTTCCGTGCTAAATCCATAACCCAATTCAAACGTAGTAATTTTTTCGTAGGGTACATCCTTTTCGGGAGCTGCCGTATTGCTTGCAAAGACAGAGTTGAAGAAAGGCGCGCGGGTAAAATATCCTGCATTGACAAATACATTGTGGTTGTCATTGAACTTATAGTTAAAACCACCCTTCACGCTCCAAGGCAGGAAATTCTGAAGGCTGGACACTCTGTCCAGTTTATCCGCACCCGTGGCAGAGTATCTTGAATCCGTACCACCACGGTCATCATATCTATAAGCCTCTTCAGTCAATGATGCCGACAGGAATCCCGACCACTTGTCGGTATTATATTCAGCCTGTGCAAAAACACCACCCCAGAATATCTCTCCAATGCTATAGTAATTGAACTTGTCACCCACTTTCAGCAACTGGTTCTTGGTTTGGAATGCCAGCGGCGAGGTCTGCAGATAGAACTCACCACCCAGCAAATCATCAATTTCCTCTGTATGATACCCTTTATAGTAACGTAAGTCAACACCTCCCGTAAGAGTCAGGTTCTCAGTCAGATGATTCTTATAGGAACTCAGCATGCCATACCAGTCATGGTCATTGACAGCATTGGTAAAAATCACCTGCGACCCGTTTTGAGAAGCCGCATTGGCAGCCATAGCACGTTCGTAGTCGAACAAACCGTCCGGAGTCATCATGGCACCATCCTTGGGACGGCCGGTATTGTTATCAATAGTCAGCCAATTACTCATCGCGCCACGTGCACGGCGTCCGCCGCCTGTAGCCATTGAGCCGTATAGAGAAGTGGTCAGTGTCGATTTATCGTCGATAGTCCAGTAATGATTCAAAGAAACCTGAGGCTTATGATAATAATTATAGCCATAACCGCTACCTACCGCTTCACCGTTGATATAACCATATCCGTTATTGAAACGTCCGCCATCGGGACTATTCTTGTAATCCTCGATATAGTGCATGGTCGAGCGCTGGTTGTGCCACTGAGGAGCTCCAAAAGCTGTCAATGACAATTTATGATGATCGTTGATTACCTTCGAGATATTTCCAAAGTAAGTCCATCCTTCATAATTGGTACCTTTCACGTAACCATCTCCCGTATTCAGCGCCCCCATGAATGTAATAGCCCATCCGTTGTCCATCAGTCCGGTAGAGAAAGAAACCGAATACTTGCGGAAACCATCGTTACCAATACCGAAATAAGCTGATCCACCTTTTTGGGCTTCGGTACTTTTAGTAACCATATTCATGGTTCCTCCCACAGAAGAAATACCTAATGCTGACGCACCCAAACCACGCTGTACCTGAATAAACTGGCTCACATCAGACAAACCGGACCAGTTAGACCAATAAACCTTACCGTTTTCCATGCCGTTGATGGGCACACCATTGATCAGCACGCCTAGGTTGGACGAATCAAAACCACGCATATTGATACGGGAATCACCATAGCCACCACTTTCACGGGTTACATACACCGAAGGAACTGATTTCAGCAATTCGGGGAATTCCAAATTACCTATTTTCTCCTCTATCTTGGCCAGTTTCACGTTAGAAATAGGAATAGGAGTCTGACGGTCGCTCTTTATAATAGAGGCAATAACACTGACCTCACCCAAACCAATAGCATCTGGAGACATCTTGACCTCACCCAAGTCTATCGTATTGCTTCCTTTTACTTGATGCGTAATTTCGTTGTATCCCAAGTACTTGAATACAAGAGTAGCCTTAGAAGAGGTAAGTTTCAACACAAAGTTACCGTCAATATCCGTTACAGTACCCAGTGTCGTACCGCTAACCGATACAGTGGCCCCAATCAATGGCTCATTGTTCTCGGCATCTACTACTTTACCTTTTACTGTTCCTTGCGCAACAGCCGTAGCAGTGAAACAGATTGTCAGAACTGCCAACAGGAGGAAATGCTTTAGATGATTTCTCATAATTTTGTCTTTGATTTAAATTAATTAGTTAGTATTTCATTCCCAATAGGAAAGACAAAGATAAAAATTTAATTCATATAAATTGAATTTATATTAGATTATTTAAACGAAAAGGGTACTTTTTAGGCGGAATATGACAATTATGTTAAGAAAAGAACAAAAAGCCGCCTCAAAAGAGGGGAAAACTGTCCGGAAATTCCAGAGCAACTGCCACATATTACTGTAGAAAGAAGGGCAAATGGAAACCGCCGGAACTATTTTCAGCATACCTTATTCCCAAAGCCGTATCCACTGATCCGGACAAATCCGGCCCGCCCCTACGACAAAACGACAGGTCACTTTCATTCAGGCTCTCTCACTTTCAAAATGACAGAGCAAAAAGAAAACGAAAGAATGTGCATACAAAAAGAGGCGCACCTTCATGGGTACGCCTCTCTATCCTGTTCCTGTATTGTCTGATACAGGCTATTTCATTTAGTTAAAGATATAACGGACACTGAACTGTATGGAATACGTAGAATTGAAACTGTTCAGATTGGAATACGTATCAGTCAGTTTCTTTCCTCCGTTCTTCTGGAACTGGTAAGCACCACTCTTATAACTCAACAAGGAAGTATTGTTCACCGTCTTATAAATTCCCCAGTCGCTGTTCAGCAAGTTCAGGAAGTTCTTGATATCCACTCCGAACTGCAAGGTATTGCGCTTGCCCCCTACATTGAGGAAGAAATCCTGATTGAACTTCAAATCCAGCTGATGATGCCAGGGCATGATGGCTCCTCCGCGTTCGGCATACTTGCCTTTACGGCCTTTCAGGTAACTGTCCTCATTAATGTAAGCCCAGAAATCATCGCGCTGCTCCTTGGCGGAATAAGTCACCTCACCCGTCTTGCTGTCAGTATAATCGGCGAAGTTCCACTTATCCAGCGCCTCACGGGATGCCGGAATGTACAGCAAGTTGTTTGAGCCGTAATCGCCTACAATGTTTCCGGTGAATGTATAGGAATAACGGGCGGCGGAATATCCCCCGGCATAGCCCATGTTCATACCCTCATAAATCAAAGACAAGGAGGAAGCGAAATTCTTGGCGTATTTAATACGGTAAGCCGCGGAAGCCAGCACACGGTTGGGCGATACATACGTACCATAGCCGGTCTCCGTGTCATTGTTTCCGTTGACAGAGTAACGGTTGTTGTAATAAGCCGAGTTCACCTGGTCGCCGATGCCGTCGCCATACGACTTGGCATAAGAACGGGTGTAGGAAGCGGAAAGATGCAGGCCGAAATCAAATGTCTTGGCCAGTGAGGCGGTGAGTGAGTAATAATAAGCGCTGTTTCCCGCATTGGTGATATAATAAGCGTCCGTCTTGTTCGAATTGGAGTACTCAAACATTCTGCGGACATCACCCGGAGCTATCTCCTGCTCTCCTTTAAACTTACGTCCCAGGTTGGTCACAGTAGCCGGATTGAACTCTTTGCTGAAAATACCTTCCAACGTAAAGTCAATATCTCCGGGAAGTTTTGCATCCAAAGCCAGTGAAGACTTCCAGGTGGCGTTCATCTTCAGGTCGCGGTCAATGATGGTGGCTCCGGAAGGTGCGGCGGGATCAGTAGCTGCCGGAAGGTTCAGGTTAGGATCTTTCAACATATCGGCCACGCTGGTGTGGAAGCCCGGCTGTCCGTACTTGGCATCCTTCTGCTCGTTATAATAATAGGTGCTTTGTCCGCAATTGGCATTACCTACTGCCGAAACCAGCCATACGAACGGCAGACGGCCGATGAAGTAACCGCTACCGCCGCGCAATACATACTTACGCTCGCCTGTAAGGTCCCAGTTGAAACCGATACGGGGGGAGGCGGTCAGCTGGTAGGATGAAGGCAGCTGGTCTGTGGCGTAATGATATCCGTCAAAGTCAATCTGTGCGAAATTTTTGTTATAGTTGTTCTTCAGCTCCGGATAAATGGGCAGTTCGAAACGCACCCCGGCAGTCAGTCTGAAGTTGTCCGTGATATTCATCTGGTCCTGCAGATAGAAAGAAAGCTGCTGGTACTTCATGTTCGCCAGGAATTGGGAACCGTCCCCGGTGTTGGAATACGTGATACCGAAGGCAGCCGGAGCTCTGTTGTTCACAAAATCATCCCAGGAGGAATAGACATAATAACCACTTCCCGCCTGCATGAATCCGTTCACTGCCTTATTGGACTCAAACTGGATACCGCCCATAAAGTTATGGATACCGCTGGAGAAATTGAACTCATCGGTAATGACAAAAGTCTTCACCTGGCGCAAGTTCCCTTCTGTAAAGGGGTCCGGACCGAATGAGGTGTACAGCGAGCCTTGGTCAAGGATGTCCACCGTAGGGAATGTTCCCCCTTCGTATGTACGCGGTTCGTTCTGATAAGAATAAGTGAAACGCAGGGCGTTATTGATAGCCCCCCACTTTGAGTTCCATTCGGAAGCGATGGAGGTGAAGTTCTGTTCCTGCATATAGCGTGAGCTTTCAAAGTACAGACCGGTGTTTGATGTACGTCCCGAACTGCTCTTGCCCGCGCTGCCGTCTACTCCGCCCGGATAAATGATTGAATCTTTAAACGGGGTGGTGGAAGAGGAAGGGTTGGCAGAATACTTGGAATGGGTATGGGTGAAACGGAAATTAATCTTATTATTGTTGTTGATGTTCCAGTCCAGACGGCCCATGATCTTGTAAGAAGGGGTTTCCAGAGAGTATCCCTGATAACGTCCCGGATTGTAGTTGTATTTTTCCGACAGGTATTGGCTGATGTTGTTCATCCCTACGAAGGTACGGTCGCCTACCGTTGTGGTGTTCTCGAACGGACGGTGCACAATGCCGTTGGTGCTCCATTCGTCATTGGCGCCGCTACGCGCTATGCCCGACGGGCCTGCCTGCACATTATCCTGATATTCGCCGTTCACGAAGAAGAACAATTTGTTTTTAATGATCGCACCTCCCAGAGAAGCTCCGTAGGTGGTGCTGTGGTCACGGTTGCGGGTCAGTTCATAGTCCTCTACCTTGTTTCCGGTGAGGTGGGTATTGGAAGTGTACATATAAGCTGTACCTTTGAACTCATTCGTACCACTCTTTGTCACGGCGTTGATGGCACCTCCTGTAAATCCGCTCTGACGGACATCAAAGGGGGTGGTGGAAACGGAAATCTGTTCCAAAGCATCCAGAGAGATAGGCGAACCGCCTGCCGGCAAGTTCGAGCCGATACCGAAGGCATTGTTGAAAGCGGCTCCGTCCACAGTGACATAAGACTGGCGGTAGTTACCTCCACCCACTGAGAAACCGCTACCGATATTGGCTCCCTGAGGGGTCAGACGCATGATATCGTTCATGCTGCGGCTCACTGTAGGCACTTCCGACATTCTGGCCGCATCGACATTGGTTACCGCTCCGGCGCGGTCTGATTTCATGTTGCTGCTTTTGGAAGCGGTAATCACCACTTCATCCAATAATTCGGTAGATTCCTTCAAGTTCGCATCCAATACGTAATTCTCTCCCAACTGGAGGTTGATGCTCTTGTAAACCACTGATTGATAACCTACATAAGAAACTTCTACTTTGTAAGGGCCGCCGGCACGCATGCCCTGGATGGAATAACGGCCGTCCACATTGGTAATGGCCCCATAATGGGTGCCGGACGGTTCGTGAATAGCCTGAATCGTTGCGCCGATAATGGCTTCATTGCTTTGATCAACCACCTTACCACTCATTGACGAGGTAGTGACCTGAGCGTTAACAGTAGCAGCGATTACCAACATAACCACCGCAAAAAAAGATCGCATTCTTTTTACCATAAACTTTTTATTAATTAATATTATAATTAATGTCTTAAAAGACGTTGCAAAGATAGCTAATAGAAACGATATACAAACTACAAATCGGTTACAATTTACAGTGGCAGGTCTATAGAAAGAGAATTTATAGTTTTATGGTGAACCACATTCATCCTGCCGGATGACCCCGGGACACGGGCCGACGGGAATTCCATGCGGTGCGCGCATAATAAGATAGGTGTATAATAAAAAGGCTCTTAACCTCAAAAACGTCTTTATACTGAGGAAGTTGCCATACATTTCTGACGAGCCGTTGTGTGTATATGCAAACTTACCCAAGAATACGTTACTGTTCGTACACTTGGGTAAGATTTTATAGACAGGGCGTCATCAGTCTTCCATCAGCTTGCGGTAGCGCACCCGTTTCGGCTCCTCATTACCCAAACGCTTCATCTTGTTCTCTTCGTATTCCGAATAGGATCCTTCAAAGAAAAAGACCTCACTGTTTCCTTCGAAAGCCAGGATATGGGTACAGATACGGTCCAAGAACCAACGGTCGTGGCTGATCACCACCGCACAGCCCGCAAAATCGTCCAGACCTTCTTCCAACGCGCGCAGCGTGTTCACGTCAATATCATTGGTAGGCTCGTCCAGCAGCAGCACGTTGCCTTCTTCCTTCAGTGCCATAGCCAGATGCAGGCGGTTGCGCTCACCACCCGAAAGCATTCCACAAAGTTTCTCCTGATCGGCTCCCGAAAAATTGAAACGGCTGAGGTAGGCACGCGCGTTGATATCCCTGTTTCCCAGACGGATCAGTTCGTTTCCACCGCTGATCACCTGATAAACGGACTTGGCAGGGTCGATATCTTTATGTTGCTGGTCCACGTATGCCAGTTTCACGGTCTCCCCTACCTCGAAAGTACCTTTGTCTACGGTTTCCAGTCCCATAATCAAGCGGAACAAGGTAGTCTTTCCGGCACCGTTAGGACCGATTACACCGACAATGCCGTTAGGGGGCAGCATGAAATTCAGGTTATCGAACAACAGCTTGTCACCATAAGCTTTCGCCACTCCTTTGGCCTCGATCACCTTGTTTCCCAAACGGGGACCGTTCGGGATGAAGATTTCCAGTTTCTCTTCCTTTTCTTTCACATCCTCATTCAACAATTTGTCGTAAGAGTTCAGACGGGCCTTTCCTTTTGCCTGACGGGCTTTGGGAGCCATGCGCACCCAATCCAGCTCGCGTTCCAAGGTCTTGCGGCGTTTGCTTGCCACTTTCTCTTCCATCTCCATGCGTTTGGTCTTCTGTTCCAGCCAGCTGGAGTAATTTCCTTTCCAGGGAATTCCTTCGCCACGGTCCAGTTCCAGAATCCATCCGGCTACATGGTCCAGGAAGTAACGGTCGTGGGTTACGGCAATCACCGTACCTTCATATTGCTGCAAATGCTGTTCCAGCCAGTCGATACTTTCCGCATCCAAATGGTTGGTAGGCTCGTCCAGTAACAGAATATCCGGCTTCTGCAACAGCAGACGGCACAATGCCACACGGCGACGCTCGCCTCCCGAGAGGTTCTTCACCGGCTGGTCTTCGGGCGGACAGCGCAACGCATCCATGGCGCGTTCCAGCTTGCTGTCCAGATTCCATGCGTCCGTAGCGTCAATGATGTCCTGCAACTCTGCCTGACGGGCAAAGAGCGCATCCATCTTTTCAGAATCCTCATAGTATTCGGGAAGCCCGAACTTATTGTTTATTTCTTCGTATTCCGCCAGTGTGTCCACGATGCTCTGCACTCCTTCCATCACCACCTCTTTCACTGTCTTTTCATCATCCAGATGCGGTTCCTGTGCCAGATAGCCTACAGAGTAGCCCGGCGAGAACACCACTTCTCCCTGATAACTTTTCTCCAGTCCGGCAATGATTTTCATCAGTGTTGATTTACCCGAACCGTTCAGACCGATGATACCGATCTTAGCACCGTAAAAAAAGGATAGGTAGATGTCCTTCAATACCTGTTTGTTCGCCTGGAAGGCTTTGCTTACGCCCACCATCGAAAAGATAATCTTTTTGTCGTCTGCCATATTCTTTATATTATTAATTTATGTAAGTTGCCATATTTCACTGTTTTTCCTCCATCTTTCTGTAATACCACGGATGTGTGAAGAACTCATACATCAGCAGCAGAACGACACAGATACCGATACATATCCAATAAATGGTATCGGGATGACCCTCAGTCCACATATTCTCAAACAGGAAACCAATCAGTACTCCTGCCTCCCACATCAGCTGATAGGTATTGTTTCCCGTTCCCCGCTCGCAATGCCTCGGCAGGCTGATCATTTTTATAAAGAAACGTGACACAGTGGTTCCGGTTCCCATCCCCAACAAAATACCAGCTATATAACTGTTCATCAAGCTATTGGAAAAAGCGAGCAATAACAATCCTCCTATCATTGCCGCCTGCCCCAGCTCTACCTCCGAACGACCGGAAGCATGAGAAAGCACGTAACGCAAAAGCAGCAAAGACAGGACAAAGCCTATCAGGATACAAACAAAAAACAATTCATTGTAAATATGTGCCACCAATATCCCAAAGATAATGGCCACCATCATCATATTCATCCCCGGCCACAAAGTGCGCGGCAGCAAAAAACGGTCCAGCGAGAACCATGAAGTGCTGAGCGGAGCACGGAAAGGAACTTTCACCGCCGGAATCAGCACCAGCGCCAACGCTCCCAGAGCCATACTGGTATAAATGATATGGTGAAAATTCCAATAAGGATAAATATAGATCCCCAAGGCAAGACCCACCACCATTCCAAAACGACCCGCCCAGGCAAAAGCGATATTGGCGTCCGTGCGGCGGCGGGAAGCAGTGACATCAATCACCAATGTACTGCCCGTAGTCATGGTAATGACGCTGAACAGCCCTCCCTGGACAGCCCTGACCAAAGCTACAAATCCTACGGTCGCAACGTACGGATATAGCAGACTGGATGCCACAAACAGGAATATCGCTATAAAGCACACACTTTTACGTTTGAACGTATCAATAAGGTAGCTGTTGAATGTTCCCGGAAGGAACATGGCCAGCCCGAAAACAGCAATGGCTGCTCCTGCTTCCGCATAACTGCAATACCAGTGCCGCACCATCCATAAAGGCAGCACAGGAAGCATCATGTATAGTGATGCATAAAGCAAAAAATTGGAAAGGGATAACAAAAACATATTCCCAGTCCACAGTTTTGCCTTTTCATACGGAAAGAAGAAGTCATCATACATATCAGCAAAAACTTTTAATATTGTTCGTCTTCGTTAGGGAAATCCCCTTTTTTCACATCATCCACATACTGCTGTATGGCTCCCGTCATAACTGTATGCAGATCGGCATAACGACGGAGGAAACGAGGACTGAAACCGTTGGTCATCCCCAGCATGTCCGATACTACCAGCACCTGCCCGTCTACCGCGCCACCGGCTCCGATACCGATAACGGGAATAGTCAGTTCCCTGGCCACACGCTCTGCCAGTGACGCAGGGATTTTCTCAAGTACCAGCGCAAAACACCCTGTCTCTTCCAGCAGATGTGCATCGCTCAACAACTTCTCGGCCTCTTCCTCGTCCTTGGCGCGTACAGTATAGGTTCCATATTTATTGATAGATTGCGGCATTAACCCCAAATGTCCCATGATGGGAATGCCGGCAGCAATGATTTTCTTTACCGCATCAATGATCTCCACGCCCCCTTCCAGTTTCAAAGCATCGGCGTGCGTAATCTTCATTACTTTGATCGCATTGGTCACCGCTTCGTATTCGGAAGTCTGGTAAGTGCCAAAAGGCAGATCCACCACAACAAGCGCGCGTTTCACCCCACGGACCACAGACTTTCCATGATAAATCATCTGATCAAGGGTGATAGGAAGTGTGGTCACATTTCCTGCCATGACATTCGAAGCGGAGTCGCCTACCAATATAACATCGATGCCTGCGCCATCTACAATCTGCGCTGTCGTGTAATCATAGGAGGTAAGCATAGAAATTTTCTCGCCTCTCTGCTTCATTTCCACCAAACGGTGGGTAGTTACTTTGCGTGTATCACCTGAAATATATCCTGCCATATTTACTTTAATTTATAAAAAACGGCTGCAAAGGTAGATGTTTTAGTTGACATTACCTCATCATATTCTTCATTTTTTCGAAACTGAATCCATTAAAGTCCTGAATAACAGCATTTGCCTTGTCGCGTATTTGCTCTTCAGAATTGGTGGTAGCCAGTCCTATCACAGTCATTCCGGCACGGTTCCCCGCCTCAAGTCCATGAAACGAGTCCTCGAAAACCACACAGTTCTCCGGCACGGTGTCAAAAACTGTCGCACCTAACAGAAAGCATTCGGGGTCAGGCTTGGAATGAGTAAACATTTCAGCAGTGAGGATACGGTCCACACTTTGCTTCAATTCCGGATGTGCTTTATATACGTTGCTCATCTTCATCTCATTTGAACTTGTGACTATAGCTATCTTTACCCCGTTTTCCCTCAATTCTTTCAGGAAAGCCTCTACGCCCGGGATATAATTATATAACATATTTTTTTCAAATTTGTTCAAATCTTCTGTAATTTCATGCTGCACCTCTTCCATTCCGGCAAAATAGTTGGCATAAATCTGTGTCAAGGTCTGTCCTTTTATCAACCGGCCGAATTCGGGAAGCTCCGGATGGTATTTCCGTCCTTGTTCATTCCAGAATATACTATACTGAGTCTCAGTATCCATTACCACTCCGTCAAAATCGAATAAAGCTGCTATGCTTTTTGTTGAATTCATATTACTTTTAGTTTGATTTAACGCCACAAAGGTCCGAATAATCCTCCATATTCCTAACTTTGCAAAGCTTAAAAATAACAAAAACGCGAATGAAAGAAAACAACCCGCACATACTGGGTACAGAAAAGGTCGGAAAGCTGCTTTTAGAGTACTCTATCCCTGCCATCATAGGGATGACACTGACATCACTGTACAATATTATTGATAGTGTATTTATCGGCCATGGTGTCGGCGCCATGGCCATATCGGGTTTGGCTATTTCTTTTCCGCTGATGAATCTGCTGGTGGCATTCTGTACACTGGTCGGGGTGGGTGGCGCTACCATTTCTTCTATCCGCCTGGGGCAGAAGGATACGGACGGTGCCGAGAAGGTGCTGGGAAACGTAACGGTGCTCTGTGTGATAAATTCTATTTTCTACGGAGGCATCACCCTGCTGTTTCTGGACCGGATTCTGTTCTTCTTCGGGACAAGCCATGACACGTTGCCATACGCCCGCGACTTTATGCAGATTATATTAATAGGAAGTCCTGTCACCTATGTAATGATCGGACTGAATAATATCATGCGTGCCACCGGTTATCCCCGAAAGGCGATGCTGTCCTCCATGCTGACAGTGGGATGCAACATTATTCTGGCTCCTGTCTTTATTTTCTGGCTCGGTTGGGGAATCCGCGGAGCAGCCACGGCAACCATCCTTTCACAGTTTGCCGGCATGATATGGGTGCTGAGCCATTTCATGCAGGAAAAAAGTTATATCCGCTTCAAGAAAGGGATATTCAAATTAAGGAAACGGATCGTAGAGAATATCTTCAGTATAGGTATGTCGCCGTTCCTGATGAATGTCTGCGCTTCGGCCATTGTCATTATATTCAACAAGAGCCTGCTGCTCTACGGGGGCGATCTGGCTATCGGCGCATACGGCATATTAAACCGTCTGCTGATGCTGTTTGTAATGGTTATCATGGGGCTGACTATGGGAATGCAACCGATTGTGGGCTATAATCATGGCGCACACAAATTCGGCCGGGTGAAGCAGACTTTGAAATATTGCATGATTGCAGGGGGGTGCATCACTTCGTTGGGATTTGCTTTCAGCGAACTTTTCCCTAATTTGGTTGTTAATATGTTTACAGACGATAAAGAACTTACAGCATTGGCACGCACCGGGTTACAAATCGGAGTACTGATGTTTCCTTTCGTGGGAATACAAATTGTAATTTCCAGTTTCTTCCAATCTATCGGGAAAGCGAAAATTTCTATCTTCCTCTCCTTGTCCCGCCAACTGTTGTATTTATTACCCTGCCTGCTGTTACTACCTCATTGGTGGGGACTGAACGGTATCTGGCTCAGTATGCCTGTATCCGATCTGTTAGCGTTTATCACAGCCTGCCTGATGCTGGCACATCATATTAAAAAATTAAACAAGATCACAGAAGTATGATATTTAATGCAGAAAACATTCTCTTGATAGGTTCCATCCTATTATTCGTAAGTATTGTAGTGAGTAAGACCGGATACCGGTTCGGAATCCCTACGTTACTTGTTTTTTTATTGGTCGGCATGCTATTCGGAAGCGATGGTCTGGGACTCCAGTTCCATGATGCGGGCGAAGCCCAGTTCATCGGCATGATGGCCCTTAGCATCATTCTGTTCTCAGGGGGTATGGATACCAAATACTCGGATATCAAACCTGTATTGCCACAAGGCATACTGCTTTCCACCTTCGGTGTGTTGCTTACTACTATTTTCACCGGATTCTTTATTTATTGGATTTCCGGATTCTCGAATGTCAGCATTACCATGTCCCTGATGACGGCCATGCTGCTGGCGGCTACCATGTCCTCTACGGACTCTGCTTCCGTGTTCAACATCCTGCGCTCGCAAAGCATGAATCTGAAACATAACCTCCGACCGATGCTGGAACTGGAAAGCGGAAGTAATGACCCTATGGCGTATATGCTTACTATCGTCCTGATACAGTTCATCACGTCGGCAGGCATGGGGGCAGACGATATTCTGATTTCATTCCTGATTCAGTTTGCTGTGGGTGGCACATCAGGATTCCTGCTGGGAAAACTGGCGGTAGCAATCATCAACAAGATTGACTTGAAGAACCAGTCACTCTATCCTATCTTGCTGCTGAGCTTTATTTTCTTCACATTCACCATGACCGACCTGTGTAAAGGAAACGGCTATCTGGCTGTCTATATAGCAGGGATGATGGTGGGTAACGCACGCATTGTAAACCGTAAGGAGATCGCTACTTTTATGAGCGGCATGACCTGGCTCTTCCAAATTATCATGTTCCTGAGCCTGGGATTGCTGGTGAATCCCCATGAAATGTTGTCCATCGCCATACCGGCAACCTTGATCGGCATTTTCATGATTGTCCTCGCCCGCCCGCTCAGTGTCCTGCTCTGCCTCCTTCCCTTTAAAAAGATGAACATCAACTCACGGCTGTTTATTTCCTGGGTGGGATTGCGCGGAGCAGTACCTATCATATTCGCCACTTATCCGGTAGTAGCTGATGTGCCGGGATCTACTCAGATTTTCAATATCGTATTCTTCATTACCATATTGTCTTTAGTGGTTCAGGGAACGACCATTTCATGGATGGCCAAATTACTCCATCTGGATACCCCACTGGAAAAAACAGGAAATGATTTCGGAGTAGAGATACCGGAGGAAATCAATACAGACCTCCGCGATATCGTACTGACGGAAGAAATGCTGGCAAAAGGAAACAGACTAATGGATATGAACCTGCCTAAAGGTATGCTGGTGATGCTGATAAAAAGAGGAAACGAGTTCATGATTCCCAATGGCTCTCTGCAACTGCACGCCGGTGACAAGCTGCTGATTATCTCGGAAAGCAAAACGAAATAAAAAATTTGCCCATGTGCCCACGTGCTGCGCTATGGTCCCGCATGGCAATTGGCACATGGGCAAATTCGCACATTATTCAACTGAGCAACAGCATGATATTCAATGCGGAGACAATCACCGCAATGGTATAAAGCACGAATGAACTCCACCGGGAGTTGGCATATTTGCCCATCACCCGTTTGGAAGAGGTCAGTCCTACTTGCAGGAACACCGTGAAAGGCAGCTGGATACTCAGAATCATCTGAGAAATGATAAGTCCGTAAAAGGGATTCTCAATAAAGAAGATAAGAACCAATGCTATCCCCAAAGAAATCAAAATACCGACCTTAGAGTGGATATCCTTGATATGATAAGACTCACCGAAAATACCTGCAAAGATAGAACCTGCCGCCATACCACTGGTTATGGTGGAGGAAATCCCCGCCATCAGCAATGCCAAAGCAAAGATGATTCCGGCATGGCTGCCCAGCAACGGGTCAAGCAACGACTTCGCCTGCTGCAACTCTTCCACCGGAGTCCGGGTACGGAAGAAAGTAGCGGCTGCCAGTAAGATCATGGCACTATTGATGGCCCATCCTACAATCATGGAGAACAAAGTATCATAGAATTCATATTTCAATACTTTACGAATGGAGCTCTCGTCCTGCTTGTTGTACTCGTGGCTCTGTATCACCTCTGAATGCAAGAAAAGGTTATGCGGCATAACCACTGCCCCAAGTACGCTCATGATAATCAGCATACTGCCCTGGGGTATCTCGGGAACCACCCAGGAACGGACTGCCACAGGCCAGTCAATATCTACCAAAAACAACTCATACAGAAACGAAAGGCCGATTACGGATACAAAAGCAATGATGGCTCTTTCTATCTTTTTATATGAATTGGAAAAAAGCATAATGACGACAAACATCGTAGTAAGGACAGATCCCCAGGTAATGGGAATTTCCAAAAGCATCTGCAAGGCAATGGCTCCTCCCAGTATCTCCGCCAGCGAAGTGGATATGGAGGCCAGCACCGCGCTGCCCAAAATGGGACGGGATATCCACTTGGGACAATACTGCGTGGCTGCTTCACTCAGGCACAATCCCGTCACAATGCCCAGGTGGGCCACATTGTGCTGCAACACAATCAACATAATGGTAGACAAGGTCACCACCCACAACAACGCGTAACCAAATTCGGAACCGGCCGCAAAATTCGAGGCCCAGTTTCCCGGATCAATAAAACCTACAGTAACCAGTAATCCGGGACCAATATATTTAAAGAAATCAAGACCACCCAGATAACGCTTGTGATCCGTACGTTTTAATTCATCTATAATGCGAGACATGTTTTACTTTTTTTGTTTGCACAAACTTACTAATAAAAAACAAAAATCCATTTGCTTTGTTCAAACTTATAGTTTACTTTCGCTTCAAAATACCGATTTATAATGAAAAGAGAAACAGTTATAATAGCGGCCCTAGGCATCCTTACTTTGGCAGGATGTAATAATAACCACCGTTCACAAGTCCGTAAATTCAAACAGACAGCCGAAAAGACCAACCGGTCCTGCCCCACACGCATGAACGAAACGATTACACTGGACAGCACCTGTTATAATGAGAAAGATAATAGTGTGAGCTATTTCTACAGTGTTACAGGAGAACTGGACAACGCCACTTATATGAACACCCATTATGCCGCCTTTAAACAAGCCCTGCAGGATGCAGTAGACAACTCGGTGGAAATGGAGGAATACCGGAAATTCGGTACTTCCATCCGCTATATCTATTATTCGGGATCAAGTAAAAGGCAACTGGCTGCATTCTCCTTCAATTCCCCCAAATAGATTCCGTTTCAGCCCATCCGGATGCATGATACCACGCTATGGAAGACTTGAAATAATTGTTCCAAAGCAAATATTTGGGAGTGGTGAATGAATTGGGGATATACATACCCATTCCACTGTAGTTATCCCCATCTATTCTGTACAAGGATGAGGTGGGATCATGAGTATAACCTGTATAAACGACCGTCTTCTTTAATTGTTGCGTAAAATCGTCCGGAGCCATTCCTCCACACAATTTTTCAATAAACTGTAACATATCATAGGCATATCCTTTGAAGTTGCTGCTGCCTTTGCCATATTGCTGCAAATCAGCTGTATCCACGTTCTTCAGGCTATCCTGATTGGACAAAATCACACTTCTGACCGCTTCCGCCAGGCCTTCCATCTGATTGCAATCCACTGCCGAAATGGTTCCCCAACCATTATAGTTATAATAATCTATATAATCTTTACAGATTGGCCCCAAATAATCCTTGATCGCATTTTCATACAAATAAGGCATCACACTTGCATAAGGAAATCCGGCTGCCGGTATATCAAGTACAGAAGCGATACAGTATCTGGCAGCATCCTTCAGCTCATAATACACCTCGGCACACCCCATCATACACGCATCAAACAAGACAAAATCAAACTTTTGAGGATTTACCGTACGCAACACTTCCGCCAATTCCGGCATCAACGCTGTGTCACTGGAATACCGCCCGCCATCTTGTCCTATAGAACGGGTGCCGGTAATAGTGGGCAACCATCCCGAACCGTGAGATCCAAAGATTATTCCATAACTTTCGACGGGTAAGCACTCATCATATCACCTATCACTGTCTGCATGACGGTTTTCTCCGTCGATGTCTGAGGGGGATATTTTTTTCTGATGTTACCAATACCAATCAAATCATAGATAGATGTATTCTTATCAGCCATCATTGCATCTATCGTTCCTTTAGACAGGCTGTTGATACCCCCCTGACCATTGGTTACATATTCTACGATACAAGGCTCCGGCCAACTGATATCCGAAGCCTCACCATCCCAATATACCAATAAAGCAGCCGAATCCTTCATAGCCTGAAGTCCTTGCATCATCGTCTGAATATTATTACGCAAACTGGAATTCAAACTGTTATCCGCCCAAAAGAATGCCAGAACCGTTCTTCCGGCATGTTGCTGAGGAATCACGATTGTTTCCTTCTCACAAGAGAAGAAAAAGCAGGCTGCCAAGAATAGAAATAGAATCTTTTTCATAAGAAAAGGATTACTCTTCCGGTTTCTTGAACTTGAACGCATTGGGGTTCACTTCGCGAATCAGCAAGGTCTTTCCTTTTTGATACTTGGTCTTCATCTTGTTGATGGTCTTCTGCAGTTTCTTTCTGCTGTTCGAGAAATAAACAAAGCAAGTACGGTTCGTCAGCCCTTCCTCGTTTTCCAGATAATTTTTCAGCTGATAACTGTATTGTGAGCGTTCCGGCAACATCTTATTCTTATCCAGACTCACACTGTCCAGCAACTGGATTTCCGTGAAATAAACCAATGAATCTGTAAACGATGCGGATACGCCTACTATATAAACAGATTTACTTCCTTTCAATGAGAATGCCGAGCATACCGTCAGTACCAATAATAAAGAGCACAGAATCTTTATGGATTTCATAATTCTAATTTTATAATTTTATTAGAGGACAAAAGTAGTTATTTACGGACAAATACGAAAAAGTAATAGATTAATTAACTATAATAATTTGCTGATGTGCCCATTACCATGCGGCACATAGCGCAACCGATAGGCATTATTGGTATATTATGAACAAAAGCACAAGACGGAAGCAACCTTCCATCTTGTGCTTTGTTTTCTTTTCGGAAACCGAATCTTTCTTACCCTAAATAAGACTTAAGCAGCTTGCTACGCGAATTTTGTCTCAATCTTCTAATGGCTTTCTCTTTAATCTGGCGTACGCGCTCACGAGTGAGGCCGAATTTATCGCCGATTTCTTCCAACGTCATTTCCTGCGTATTAATACCGAAAAACATCTGGATAATATCCTTCTCCCTTTCGGTCAGCGTAGAGAGTGCTCTATCAATTTCCCTCGCAAGTGACTCATTAACCAAGGAACGGTCTGCCATAGGCGAGTCGTCGTTCACAAGCACATCCAGCAAGCTGTTGTCTTCTCCTTCCACAAAAGGAGCGTCTACAGAAATGTGGCGTCCTGAAACCTTCAACGTGTCCGAGATTTTGTCTACAGGTATTTCCAGTTCATCGGCCAGTTCTTCCGGAGAAGGACGACGTTCGTTTTCCTGTTCGAATTTAGAGAAGGCTTTGCTGATCTTGTTCAACGAGCCTACCTGATTCAACGGCAAACGGACAATACGTGACTGTTCTGCCAATGCCTGGAGAATAGACTGACGAATCCACCATACGGCGTAACTGATAAACTTGAAGCCTCGGGTTTCATCGAACTTTTCGGCTGCTTTAATCAATCCCAGGTTGCCTTCATTAATCAAGTCAGGAAGACTTAACCCCTGATTTTGATACTGCTTGGCTACAGACACGACGAAACGCAAGTTGGCACGTGTCAGTTTTTCCAATGCTACCCGGTCGCCTTTACGGATACGCTGAGCGAGCTCTACCTCTTCCTCTACAGTAATCAGGTCTTCACGGCCTATTTCCTGTAAATACTTATCCAGAGATGCGCTCTCTCGGTTAGTGATACTTTTGGTAATCTTTAATTGTCTCATTCTCTATAAAACAAATTTGGGATGCAAATTTACAACATTAAATGGAATACATCCATTTTTGTTTGAAAAATATTAGCTAATAAATCAAAAAAGACTATCTTTGTCCTTCTTTTCCTAAATATTTTGCGAAAATAAGGTTATCAGTCCTGTTTGACTATAAAATCAGGATGCACGGAAGTAACCCTTACCGTGCATCCTCTAAACTTTACCTATTGAAACTTTCTACCTTAAAAATCTTCTTATTCCTGTGTCAAATCCACTGCATAGTTCGCACGTTTACCTGATGGGAACATACCACTCAGGAACAATACCTGATCCGGTGACTGGGTAGCAGCTTTCAGCACATCTTCCAAATCATTTACTGATTTGACAGGTTGTCCGTTTGCCTTCAGGATGATGAAGCCTTTACGGATACCGGCAGCCTTCATCTTACCGTCTGTCACACCTGTGACTTCCACACCATATCCCAAATTCAATTGTCTCTTCAATTCCTGAGGAACTTCACGGAATGCTGCGCCCAAGATATCCATGCCCGCACTCTTCACCACTTTCGTTGTTCCCTGTGCATTCTTCAAGGTCATCTCGATATCCTTTTCTTTCTTGTCACGCAACACCTTGACGGTTACTTTGTCACCCGGACGGTGTTTAGCCAACCCCTCCTGCAACTCTGCAAAGTTCTTCACACGTTTTCCGTCAATACCGATAATGACATCATCTACTTCCAAGTTGCCGGCCGCAGAACCTCCCTCAATTATCTCAGCAATCAACACACCGTCGGTGGCGCCCAGTTCCTTCACCTTCTTCTTGATTTCTTCCGGCATCATCTGCTGGTCATCATTAATCGGAGTACCCTTGATGCCCAATACCGCACGCTGAACGGTTCCATATTCTTTCAAGTCGGCTATAACTTTCGTCATAATACTGGTTGGAATAGCAAACCCATAACCCGAATAAGCTCCTGTAGGTGAATAAAGTACGGAATTGATACCTACCAGTTCACCCCTTGCATTCACCAATGCACCACCACTGTTGCCTTGGTTGATCGCAGCATCTGTCTGGATGAAAGATTCCACACCATTATTATATACCCCTAAAGAACGGGCTTTGGCACTCACAATACCGGCTGTTACCGTAGAAGTCATATTAAAGGGATTACCCACAGCCAATACCCACTCACCTACTTTCAAAGCCTCCGAATTGCCCACGGGAATCGTAGGAAGCTCATCCGCTTCAATTTTAACCAACGCTAAATCCGTGCTGGGGTCTGTGCCGATTACACGTCCCTTGTATTCACGTCCGTCATTCAGTTTGACACTGATCACATCAGCATTATCGATTACATGGTTATTCGTTACAATATATCCATCTTTCGAGATGATCACTCCGGAACCGAATCCCACTCTTTCAGGAGTCTGCACCTGACGCTGCTGACCGCCGCCTCTGCCATTTCCAAAAATATCACCAAAGAAATCATAGAACGGATCACGAACGGTAACCGTCTGAGTCTTTGATTCTTGAGTTGACTTTATATGAACTACTGCATGCACTGAATTTTCCGCTGCCTGAGTCAAATCCACCGGTTGCATTTGAGTGGCGTCCAACGCGGCGAGTCTTGTATTCGGATTTTGTTGGAACACATCATTAAAAGCCACGCTTTTGTTTGGCTCGGGTTTCAACATAGAATAAGCCGTTACTCCTGCTACACCTGCGCTGACTGCTACAATTGCTGCTGCGCCTAGTACCATTTTAGTTGCTTGTTTCATAACTTAATATCTATTAATTTGTTAATTTCAAGTTTGGTTTAACATTTATGACGCTAATGTAATGACAAATATTGTACGGTTGTACCGTTTGTCAGAGTTTTTTTTCCTCTTTTAACACAGACAGATAAGCACTTAACAGGGGTTAACCGCAGAATCTGCCAAATTTGCATTCATTATCAATAGCTGACAGACAGCAAGATGACACAGGATGCAACTTGCCTCATAGATAGTTATGTCTTGCAGGAAATACTTGCCTCTCGCCGGAATGCATCCATATACCCCCCCTATAAAAGAGCATGTCCGTGACCGGTCTTTCCAACTTTACTTTTTCAACTGGTTCAATACCCTTCCCGCACTATCCGAAAGAACGACAACAGCTCCTGCCAGAATAGCAATATCCTTAATGACCAGACGACCGGCGCCCGTCAGCAGAGGGAATCCCTGTTCGCCACTTCCCAAATCGGGGACCCACACCTCGGGCGTTGTTACAAGGAAAGACAAAGTGCCCAATGTCATGACAATAGCCAGTCCGGCCCCCACCAAACCGGTTTTCGGAGAGAAGATGCCTAAAAACGTCAAGATACCGATCCCCATAATCAAAATACCCAATCCATGAGAGAACCCATAAGTATTGTTCTCTTCATGCCACAGGTGCTTCGTTTCATCGAGTTCGCCTTCTTTCAGCTTATATTCTTTATATTCAGGAGCATCCTTAGTATAAAAGAAACTCATAAAGGGACTGTTCGCCACAAAAGGCACAATTCCTTCGGCTTCATAGTTCCAGAATTTCAGACCACCAATCCATACAAAAATTACAAGGATTGCCACACGGATAAGATTGATACCCAGTTTTTGGGCAGATGCTGCTATTGTTAAAAACGCAACAAACAGAGATTTTAATTTTGCCATCATTGCTTTCATTATTAAAAGATTTAACTTCCTGGTGCAAAGGTCGGTGGTTTTCCCCCTCCGGTAAATGGCAATTTCCCCATATAGGTTGGCAATTATTCCCGCTTCTCTCTTTTCCGGTATTCCGAAAGGCTCTCCTTGTTCATTTTCTTAAAGAAACGGCTGAACGTAGCCAAATCCTCAAATCCCAGAATCTCACTGATTTCTTTCGCACTCTTACCCGTATAAAGCAACAAGCGCTTGGCTTCCGCATCCACGCGTTCATGAATGACACGCAAAGGAGAAGAAAGTCCGTAAAGGGAAAAGAGATTAGAAATAGTCTTGGGAGAACGGCACAACATATCAGCATAATCCTGTACTTGCTTCTTCTCCTTAAAATGACTGTCAACCAGTACATAAAACTGACGAATCACATCAAACATGTTCTCACGTCCCGGGTCCACATCAAACTTTTCACGGGCTATGCGGGTACAAGTGATAATGAAACGTTTCAGAATAATACGCAACATTTCTTCCTGCAAGTTGTCTTGTATTCCACACTCCCCCCTGAAAATATCGACAATACTGTCAAGACGGGCCGACTGGGAAGGCGAAAGCTTCAAACGCATGACACGGGAAGAACCGTTAAACAGGAATCCGTTACAAGACACCTCGCTGTCATGCCTGTAAATACAATAAAAGTTACTATTGAATAAAAAAGTGAGGTATTCACCGCCCACTCCCCTTATCTGCACATGATGCAAAGGAGTAAGCGAAATCATTTCCTCTTTTTCCAGATGCATCACCACATGATCCACTTCCACATCCAACGTTCCATGCCGCACCCATATAAATTTATAAAGACTCCTGTCACGCTGCAAAAAGGAGTTTTCATGGAAACAGGAAGTCATTGCTATATTTCCATTCAATTTAGTACGTAAGTGATATTCCATAACTACTTCTGATTAAGTGATGTTCCCCTACTTTTTCAAAAATAAGATGACGGGATAAATATAAGACTATTCCTTTATATAAAAAAGAAATAGAACAAAAGAATGACTTCCCCTCCCACTCCCTTTATCAGCATTCGCGCCCCACTGCCATATCGGCCGGCAGGAATTCCCATCCAATCATCTCCCATTTGCCTATACGAAAACTTTCCATCCCGTCCTGTCTCTTTTAATATTTGTTAAACATTTCCATTTCTTCGTCCACTCATTAATTTAATAGTACATTTGTTGCATCACAAGCATCGTAGCTATATAATAAAAGAAGAGTAGGACATCAATAATGAACAGAAATCTTAAAAGAACGTGTGTAGCCCATATACAACGGTTACTGATATGTACCTGTATATTCACCCTCTTTGCAACCATCGGCAAAGCCTCCCATGTACAGGAAAACACCGAGACGGGGAACTATATTCTGATTCTGAACAGCTACAACGAATCCTCTCCCTGGAGCAACAGTATCACCACCCCCATTGTTCATAAAATAGCTGGAATAGAGAACATGGACGCTTACATAGAGCATCTGAATCTTTTTATGGTAGGCGACTCCACTAAAATCGAGAGATTCCCAGAAATTCTTTCCTCGAAATATGGTTCCACCCCTCCCCGCCTGCTGGTATTCATCGGGAGCATGAGCCTGATTTTCAGAGAAGAGATTCAATCTTTATGGGGTAAAGTACCTGCCATTGTATGCGGAGCCGACCCCTATGTGTACCATGAGAAATTCTACAGGCAGAGAGATACAGTCACCCCCGAAGAAAAGACACACATGAGCGAATTGGCAGAAGAGTTCAATTTCACCTACATGCACACCCCCATCTATCTGGAAGAAAACGTGCAACTGATGTGCAGGATGATTCCCGGTATGAAGAAACTGATTTTCCTGGGAGACGGCATCTACCCCAATCCGGAATATGACAAGCAACTGCGAGAGCTGATTAAAGACAAATACCCGCAAATGGATTACGAATACATCTCCTCGCGTACCAACAGTCTGCATCAGCTATATAATGCCGTACGTAAAACAGACAAGACCACAGGCATTCTGGTATCCACCTGGTTCACCGAATCGTTCACTTCAAGCAATTTTCTGATTAATGCCTACAGAAGTATCGCCAGCATCTCCGCCCCTTTGTTCACCATCCGCTATGCAGGTATGGATGACGGCGGCATGGTAGGAGGATACATGTATAATGACCAAATCTTTACCAGGCAATTACTGAAAACGATAGACGAGATACTACATGGGAAGAAAGCCAGCGACATACCTTTTTATGAACCCAACGAAGCACACCCCGCATTCAACTACACAAGACTGGTAAATAAAGGACTCGATCCCGACCTATGCCCTGGTGACACCGTCTTCTATGACAAACCGGCCAACTTTCTGAACAAATATAAATGGATCATCCTAAGTGTACTCATTGCTTTTATACTGATGGCCGTGACACAGCAAAAACGCATTCAAATGCTGAAAGCGCTGAGACGCGCCCAGCAAAATGAAATAGACACGAACACACAATATACCAATCTGATAGACAATATGCCTATCCTTTACATGAAGGAACAGGTAATATGGGATAAAGAAGGAAATATTATAGACAGCATCTATCGGGATGTCAACCGTTATTTCGAACGATGTTTCTTGCCCAAATCCGATATAATAGGGAAAAGAGCCTCTGAAATTTTCCCGGAGTCCTTGCCGGAATTCACCCATTTCATGAGTATCACCTTAAAAGAAAAGAAATCGATCACCTTCCCATATTATTTTAAGACCGTCAACACCTTCTATGATGTTGTCCTGAATTGCTCTACCGAACCGGACACAGTGGATGTGTTCTGCATGGACAGCACCGAACTGCACAATGCGCAGCAAATGCTGAGCGCCACGAACCATAAACTTTCCATGGCACTGGAAGTAGCCAACATCGTACCTTGGAAATGGAATTTGAAAGACCATACCATTTTATGCGATCTCAACCGCCCCATTGCCATGGCGGCCATGCCGGGAAGCATCAGCGAAGATCAGTTGAGCGTTTCGGATGAGCAATACTTCGCTAAAATCATTAAAGAAGACCGCCCGCGCGTGATACAGGCTTACCGTGACCTGGCAGACGGGAAAATAGAGAAAGTAAAAGAGGAATACCGCGTGCTGGCCAATGACGGAACACAATGGAAAATAGACTGGATAGAGGCGCAGGCAGCTGTGGAAAGCAAAGACGAAAACGGAATGCCGCTCACTTTGGTAGGATCTTCCCTAGTCATAACTGAACGGAAGAAAATGGAAGACGAACTGCTTTCAGCCAAGGACCGCGCGGAAGAATCCAACCGGCTGAAGTCCGCTTTTCTTGCCAATATGAGCCACGAAATACGCACTCCGCTAAATGCTATCATCGGTTTCTCAAACATCCTTGCTGCTGCAGAAGAGGAACAGGAAAAGCAGGAATATATCAATATCATTGAAAGTAACAATACGTTGCTGCTGCAATTAATCAGCGACATACTGGACTTATCGAAAATAGAGGCCGGCACACTGGAATTCTGTTATTCCAACGTGGAACTGAATGATATTATCTCCGAGATAGAAAGTGTTACCCGTTATCGGACAGAGAGCAACGGCATTCAACTGATTGTACAGAAAGGACTTCCCTCCTGCCTCATAAGAACGGAAAAGAACCGTCTGATGCAGGTACTGAACAATTTACTGAACAACGCCAGCAAATTTACCTCACAAGGAAGCATCACCTTCGGCTACAAACTATGCGACAAAGAACTTTATTTCTATGTTAAAGATACCGGTTGCGGCATTCCAGCCGACAAAGTGAACTCCATATTCGGACGTTTCGTCAAACTGAACTCTTTTGTACAGGGTACAGGACTGGGGCTATCCATTTGCCAGACAATTGTAGAGCACATGGGAGGACGCATCGGTGTTGAGTCCGAGGAAGGAAAAGGATCCACTTTCTGGTTCACCATTCCATACCAGCCTGCCGCTGCAGAGAACAAGAAAGAGGAAGAGCATCAACTCATTTCCGTGCAAAAAGACAAGCTGACCATTCTGATCGCCGAAGACAATGAGAGCAATTACCGGCTGTTCCAATCTATCTTGAAACGAGAATATAACCTGGTACATGCCTGGGATGGAAAAGAGGCGGTCAATTTGTATAAGCTCCATACCCCTCAGATAATTCTGATGGATATCAATATGCCGGTGATGGATGGCTATGAGGCCACCCGGGAAATACGAAAACTATCCTTGGATGTACCTATCATTGCTGTTACCGCTTTCGCCTATGCCAGTGATGAACAACGGGCCATGGAAAACGGCTTCGACGGCTATATGGCCAAGCCCATCAGCGCCCCGCAACTGAGACAACAGATTGCTGCCATATTACAGAAACGCATTATCTTATTATAACCTCCGCTTTTTCCATTATACCCGGCTGAAATCCGATGTAGAAACCGGTTTGAATCCGCAACTATAAACAAGAAAACGACCGAAAGCGCCACAAGGATGGAGAATTAAAGATGATTATAACATAAATGCAGAGTTAATTCATCGCTTCAGCTCCATTAAGTCTTTTTTTCAGTACCATTAAAGCATTTCTTACGGTTACCTTTTACAGACTACGACAGTAGTCCGTATGTTTCACTACGGCAGACCGTACAGTCCACTGTAGCAGACTGTACGGTCCACTGCCGAAGACTATAGTAACAGTCCGTACAAAAAGACTTAACAGTCCGCATGACAAGGCCTGATATACCCGACAAAAAGTATTAATCCCCCATATCTAAAAAAAGTTCCCCCTTGCTCACCTTCACAGGCTATGCAAGAGGGAGATTCTACACTAACTCTTAACCTAATAAATAAACGACAAAATCATTCTTTATATCTCAAGGCTCCGGCAGGCAGTTTCTCACCTTTCTCACCAAAGCTCTTCAATGCGTTTTCCGGCTCAATGGTTACTTTACTTTCATCCAGCATGTTCCGGTCAAGGCCGAACACGTCTATAAAGAAATCATAAACCGCATTGCGCTTGTTCGGACCGAAATCATGGCGTTCTTGCGGCAAATGTACATTGCTCACCTTGTCCGTCGCACCGTAAAAACCGTAGATGCGTTGCAAGTAAGGATATTCCAAACGGGGAACCGTGGCTGTCCAGTCTCCTCCGTCGGAAACCACCAGCATGGGACGCGGGGCAAACAGGGCGGCCAGCTCCGCATTGCAAGTTCCTCCACCTGCCAACTGGATGGGCTTGCCACTTTCACACGGGCAACCGCCATCAAAATGAGAGGCCAGACTGACCACAGGGGCGGCAGCTGTAAAACGGTCGTCCAGGACGGTAAGCAACACCGTCTGCGTTCCTCCGCCGGAACCACCGTTCACGCCGATGCATGCAGGATCTATATCTTTACGGTTTGCCAGCATATAGTCCAGTATCCATATTCCGTTCATAGCCTGAATGGTGTGCGCATCGGCAGTATGGTGCGCCTTTCCTCCTACCTGCAAGGCGGATTCACCCCAACCATACAGGTCATAATCCACACAGACAGCCCCCATACGTGCCAGAGTCGCCATGCGCTGCTGCTGGTCTTTGCGGTAGCGTCCCTGTCCAAAATGACCATTGGGGCAGATAATCAGTGCATGTTTGCCTTTGGTGCGGGGGGCATAGACTGAACCGCAGACATAAAGTCCCGGCAAGGTTTCCAATGCAAAGTTCTGCACGGTATAGCCATCAAATTTGCGTATTTTGGAAAGAACAGGCTTTGCATCCTTCACTGTTTTCCCCAGCATATCATCCAGTCCCAGACGTTGGCGCACCTCTTTGCGGAGAATCTCCCTGCGCTGTTCCCATTGACTTTTATCACTATATAAACCACTAAGGTATGCCAGCATTTTTTCTCCGTCGGCATCCGTGCGGCGGGCGTATTCGTAAGGTTTCAACTTATATACCTTGTCACTTTGCTTTACGAATTTATAATCGAAGGGGGAAAGCACATTGGTCAGCGTTTCCTCCAATGAATAAGGCCGGATACGGAAATCGGCATACGGAAGCACACGCCCCACCGTATCCACGTCATATTTCAAGCGGACCTGGAAACGGGCGGCAACGTCATTCAACACATCGGATAACGGACGTGCGAACCGGGTTTCATAAGTTTGTGCAGATGCAGCGGAAAAAGAGAGTGCCGCCATGCACCATAATAGTTGTTTCTTCATCGGGAAGTCTATTTTATTTCTTTACCATCCACATACACATCATCCAGCACCAAGTCCTTGCAGTCTTCAAAAACACAGCGTTGCTTGGCATTCTGAATATACACATCACGCATCACAATACCGGTAATAGGCGCTTCGGGAAGGCCTACCACCATAATGGGGGTATTCACATCACGGACCGTCACACCCGACACATAGATATTACGAAATTCCGGAGTACGGTCACTCTTCGGTTCGGCAGGCATCTTGCTATATTTCAGATTGAGGACGATAGCCTCTTTCTTGATGTTACTCATCACAATATTGCTTACACGGATATCTTCTACAATGCCTCCGCGACCACGGGTGGATTTCAGACGAATCCCCCGGTCGGTTCCGTCAAAGACACAATTGCTGATGGTCACTTTCTTCACTCCCCCACTCATCTCGCTGCCGATAACTACACCACCGTGTCCGCTCAACATGGTGCAATTGGTAATCGTGATATTCTCGCAAGGAACGCCCAGTTTACGTGCTTGCAGGTCACGTCCGGATTTGATGGTGATGCAGTCGTCGCCTACCGAAATGTGGCAGTCGCTGATGTGTACGTTCTTACAAGACTCAGGGTTGATGCCGTCCGTATTGGGGGAAGGCACATTGTGGATGGTAATGCCCTTAATGGTCACATTATCGCAAAACTCAGGATTTACGGTCCAAAAGGGAGAGTTGATAATCTTCACGCCCTCTACCCGTACATTCTTGCAACGGATGGGATGTATGAAAGGGGGACGGAAGAAACGACGGTCCAATGTGCCGTGCCAGTCTTCGTTGGTTTCGGCGTAAAGGGCTTTCAGGTCGTTTTCCTTCTCGAACATGGGCTGGTACTTGTTGATGTTTCTCTTGCCGTTGTCCCGGAGATCTACAAGGACGCGGAAAAATTCCGTCCACCATGCTTTGCCCTGTCCGTCCAGTGTCCCTTCACCCTTGATGGTGATGTTCTCTGCATCCACGGCATAAATCAGCGGTTGGAAACTTTTCATCATGATTCCCTCATGACGCACTTCCACATAAGGGAGGAAATCGTCAAAGTTCTCCGAGAATTTCAAGGTGGCTCCTGCTTCCAGTTCCAGAGTGATGTTACTTTTCATGTGGATGGAACCGGTGAGATAAGTTCCTGCGGGGAAAAAGAGGGTTCCTCCACCATGGGCGTTCAGGCGGTCGATGGTGGAATTAATCAATGCTGTGTTCAGCTTCCTGCCTTGCACATCGGCACCTGCCTGCTGCATATCCACACGCTCCGCATGCAGAAAAGACAGACAGCAAACACATAGTAACAGACTTAAAAAGGTACGTTTATTCATATTGTTCATTAGTTGATTTTAGTTTTACCAAATACCCTTAGGGGGCTTTTTCTATGAAAACCGCGTTTATTTCTTAAAAGAATAAGTTCCGCTTTCCACTATCTTCGGCTCTTTTTCATCGGGAAGGAATACGCGTGCCGTACACCCTACAGGTATCGTTACTTTCAATGTAAAGACTCCATTCTCGCGGGTCCAGTCTACCGCAACTTTTCCGTACAAGGTTTGGGTAGAGGCACGGACGTATGTCAAATCGCCTACCGGACGGGGACGTATTTCTATTTCCTTCATTCCCGGTTTTCCCTCAACGGTGCGGATACCCGCCAGCGAGTTGAAGAACCATTCATCAATCTGCCCCATCATAAAGTGATTCCACGAAGAACCTTGCCGCGGGTCCCATTGCTCGGTCAGCGTGGTAGCTCCGAATTTCAGCTGGAAACCATAGCCGGGTGCTTCTTCATGGTTGTGCATGGTGTACATCAGCTCATTCAACCCGTTACGCGCCAAAGTCTGGAACAGATAACGGTTACCCACATCACCGGTGGTCAGCCGGTTGCCGTGGCGTTTTATATCCGCTACCAGATTATCAAGCACCGCCTGTCTGTCATCGGCGGGAACCATTCCCAGGAACAAAGGCAAGGCATTGCTGCACTGGCTTCCCGTACCATACTGACGAGTGTCCTTGTGATAAAACTCCCGATGGAATGCTTTATTAATTTCTTCACCCAAATGAGTGTAATATGCTACATCATACCTATTATCCAGCATACGTGCCGCCTCCACCAGATAGCGAACAACCATATAATAATGGGCGGTAGCTACCAAAGGAACAGGCGTATTACGAGAAAATCCGGCCCGGAAATCTCCATAATCATACCAATCACCCAGTCCGAAAGAAACGATTCCATCATTGGCACGGGTAGTCATATAATCAATGTAACGGCGCATTCCGTTATAGTATTTTCTAATCAATGAATCATCCCCATACGTCTCATAATACATGAAAGGTAATACCACAAAGGTACATCCCCATTCGGGAGATTCGGCAAAAGCATCCATACCGGGGCCCTCGAACACCACATATTCCGGAGCAGTGGTAGGAACCGCGCCGTTGGCATGCTGTGCATCGGCTATGTTCTGAAGAGTCTGAGGAACAAAGCCCGTCAAATCATAATTGTACAGCAAACCGGGACCGCATAAATGATCCTGTTCCAGCCAGCCCAGTTTCTCCCGGTGCGGACAATCCGTAAACACAGACTGCATGTTGCTTCGCACCGCTTTCTCTATCAGCCGGTGGGCATCATTGAAGATGCGGTTGGAGCATTCGAAGGTGGATATTTTAGGAGCCGAGTTATAAACAAAGCACGACTGTATCTTCTGGATCACCGGAAGACGGAAGGGATTCTTCTGCCCTTTCAGCACAGCACCTTCCACCTGAATATACCGGAAGCCATAGTAGGAGAAACGAGGATGCCAAGTTTCCACTCCCTCCCCTTTCAAAGTATATTCATAATAATGTTGTCTGCCGGTCTGACGCTGATTGCAAGCTCCCTCGTCCGTCAGGGATTCGGATACAAGCAAGGTTATTTTCTGCCCTTTCTTTCCACGGACGGTAATTTCGGGGAACCCGGCCAGGTTCTGTCCCATATCCAGCACAAAGGCAGACGGGTCCACCGTCCGTTTGGTTGACTTGCAGGCGGCTGTTATCTGTTCAGCGGTGAGCTTGGTCACTTTCCGGATATCATAACGCTCCATGATCTTTACCGGTTGCGCTATCTGCGGACGAAGCACCCCTTTGGGGGCTTCCTGAATCACGACAGGATGCCAATCCTGCTCTTTAAAACCGAACATGTTCCAGCCTTTCTGCTCACGGCGGGCGTCATAATCTTCTCCGCCATAGATGCAATTGAACAGTACGGGACTGAAATCGTACTTCCAGTCCTTTCCGGAAACAATCGTTTCACTGGTTCCGTCTTCATAATTCACCACCATCCGAAAACGAAGCGTGGGAGCGCCGAAACTGATTTGCAGTTTACGATAGCGGCCGCCTTGCACATTGTAAAATCCATTTCCCAGCAGGACTCCGATGGCGTTACCGCCTTTCTTCACTTGCGAGGTGACATCATAAGTATTATAATAGACACTTTTGTCATAGTCGCTCCAAAGAGGGGCAAATTCGCTGTCTCCCACTTTTTCTCCATTCAGCGAAAATTCATAAAAGCCCAAGCCACATACATACGCCGTGGCGTCTTTCACTTTCTTTGCCACATGGAACTCACGGCGCAGATAAATACTTTTCTTTGCCAAAGTATCCACAGCATCCCAGGCGGCCTTTGCCTCAGGCTTTTTCAGTTCACTGCCATGATATTTCCGACCTTCGGGTATGCGGGCATCCTTACGGGTAATGGCCCCAATCCATTCACTGCCGGCGAAAGCCGCTTCGGAAGTCAGGATACTGAAATCAGAGGGGGCACTCCATGCCGAAGGCGTATCAGCCTCATCCCAGACACGGACACGCCAAGTATAATGCCTGTCCTTCTCCAAGACCGCATCCGCACAGGAAACCAACTGGCTTTGAGCGGATTTTACTTTGCCGCTGTTCCAGACTACTTTTCCTGCCCATACATCCCGAATCTCTATCTCATAAGCGGTCTGCCGCGTGCCATTTTCCGGCGAACTCATCTGCCATCCCAAACGAGGGGTATCAGAGGTGGTCACTCTTCCGTCGCACATCTCACACGTCAGGCGGGTAACAGTTATGTCTTTCGCCTGCACGGCGAAAGACATAACTAACAAAGCGGCTATTAAGAATTTTCTGTAATTCATTTTTCTTTCAACAGTCTGTTTATTATCTTAAGACATCCCCTTTATTCAAATTTATAGCACATTCTCACAAAGGACACGGGTCAATGTATCGGCGTGTCCCACTTCCTTTCCATCCACATAGATATGCAGACCTTTTCCACGCTGGTAACGGCTGCCGTCCTTATCCCACAAAATAGTGAGGTTACGGCCATGATACAACACATTATCCAAACAGAAATAATCCCATTTTCCTTCGGGAATCAACGGATTCACCTCCACTGTGTTATCCATGCGCGGACGGAGTCCTATCAAACCGGTAATCATCAAATCATTAAAAGTAGAATGATTGTAATAACGGCTGCGTTCCTGATCTCCTTTCAACCAATAACCGGTCACCTCATCCAGATACTCGCCTATGTAGGGGCGGCCACGGTGATGCTGCGACTCCACATAGCGTTCCATGTGATGGAAATACACGCTGTCTGTCAATACAGTCTGAGGATAATTATTCATGAAATTGGCCATTGCAGTCAAAGTCTGTGCAGATGCAAACGGCCAGACAGCCCCATCCCATTCACACTTACCTACGCCATGCGTGCGGAATTCAGGATGACGGCGCTCGGCAGTGGTAAGTCCGTAAGGTGCGGAAAAGCCTTTCTCGTCCATCACTTCCTTCCATGCCACAGTGTATTTGGAAGAAGCATCCGGCAAATTGAAATACCAAGGGATATAGCCGATAGCCTCGCGTACCTCGGCGGACGCATCTCCACGCATCGTTTCAAAGAAATGGTGATCTGTGTTCCACAACTTATCCTGTACCAACGTTTTAATGGAATCGGCTTTCAATCCATATTTCATGGCCATGCCCTCATCTCCTGTCATGATGCCGATAAGAGAAAGCGCTTTGGCATTGCCATACATATAACTGTTAATAGTGGGACGGGCATATTGCTTACGACGGCCTCCGCTGATGGATTCTTCCATGCCATCCTGCACATCTCCCTGCCAGTAAAGTCCATTGGGCAGGCGGTTTGTCTTTTCCCAACGGGCATATTCCGCTTCCAAGTCTTTTACCATATCCAACAAGAACTCCTTGTTTCCATCGACCATGTAACGTCCCAGTACCGCATCCGCATTCCACGAGCTGAACTTAGTCATTTTAGCCATCGGGCCTCCTTCGTTACCCCGATACCAAGTATGGATAATCTGATTCAAGTATTCCGGATTACGCAACCAGCGGCTCTCATAAATATGATGGCCGATGGCACAAGCTATCAGATTGTATTTATCGGCATACGAACGGTTTACCAAAAATTCGGTCATACCATAGCCCACCGGAGTTTCCTTGATGTGCTTGCGCAGCGTCCACCAACGATAATAATACATTTCCTCGAAGTTCTTTTGAGAGCACTCGAAAAGAGGAATGTTTTCTTCCATCCATTGAGATGCGCGGGCATTGGGAATAGCCTGGGCTATATTCTCATCCTCCATGCTGTTGAAATAATCCACATAGGGCTTGAAATCCTTATATTTCAAGAAAGCCGCACCGGCATCCTTATCAGCAGAAGCCGTCTTGAAATGAGCTATACGATAGGTGCACAAAGGTTCTTGCTCACCTGCATTCGGCAGAATACCATACCAGTCTGCCGGGGTATCCACCGTAGGATAAGTCCGTTGCGCTCCGGTGCGGAACATCACTCTCTCGATGGCCGGAACGGGTGCAAAGAACATACGTTGCCCCACTTTCTTTCCATCCACATAGACAATTACCATGCGGTTGGCAACAGAGAGTTCCACTTCCACCTTATACGTCTTGCCCGGTTCATACTTCAACAAATTACCAAACCGCGCACCTCCTTTGGCACGGAAAAGTCCATCGGGAGTCAGTTCCAGACGGGAACAGGCAATGCCGTTTTCATCCAGAAATTCTATCTGCAAAAGTCCTTTATCGTTCTGTTCCGCCATCAGTTCGAAAGATACTTTCAGTTCTTTTGTAGCAGGTATCTTACGCTCCACACGGGCATAATCGAATAAGTCCTTGTCTTGCAGCACCAGCCATTTTCCATCCAGTGATACGGGAGCCCACTGCAAGGAATACAAATTCCAGTCGGTCAGTTCGCTCAAATCTTTGTAGCCGGCAAAATCGTCGTCAGCATGCTCGCTGGCGTGTGCGCGGACAGGCACAGGAATATGAGACACCCACATATCCTCTTTATTCATACTGTAAGTCACCCATAAATCACCATCGGGAGGAGTCCCGTTACCTTCCTGAATACCCCGTACATACTGAGGACCGAATGATTTATAATTACCTCCGTAACGCATCGGTGTAATCTCGCCGTGCACCAGATTCAAGGTCGTATATTCCAGCCCGTCCTTACTGAGCGAGATAGCCAGCGGCCAACGGAACTCGGAAGGATTATACACCGTGGCGTATGTACCGTCACTCAAACGCTGCCCCCAAATCTTCGCATTACTGTTTACAAAACCTTTCGCACGTTCCACCGGTTGCGCCCATGTGTTCCCGCCATCCTCGCTGATGGAAGTCAGGGCATGTTTCCACAGGCTTACCAAACGGCCGTCGGGCAAGGTATAGTCACAATACGCTTTGTATTCTTTGTGTAAAGGAATCAACGGGTCATTGCGGTCGGCTTCCTCCACCCACTGCATACGGTAGCGGGGATTATCCAGAATCTCCTGACAGGCTTTTACAAACTCCTTGTCTTTACTCCGTTTAAAATAAGGATAAGAGGTATTCTTTTCATTGAACGCATGGTTATAATAAATGAAATAAATGGGGCCGAAGGAACCGTCCTTTTTAATTTCGCGAACCACACGGCCTATTCCGTTCCCGTCATTCGGGTCATCTTTCTTGTCCAGTGCCACACCATAGTTTCCCATGGCTATCAGTCTGCCGCTCTTTGACACATAAAAGCCTACACGCTGATGCATGATGGCATCCAGATCTTTCGCCTTGTCTGTGCGTCCGGGCTTGGTATAGCCATCGGGAACCCGGTAGATAGGGAAAAGGGTCACCGGGTTTGTCCAGTGATAACCGTCTTTCGAGGTCATCAGGAAAGTTTGTGAGGGAGGAATATGCTCGTCCGAAGGATCGGAAAGATAATGCATATAGAATTGTCCGTTCCAATAAGCCAACATGGACTGATGATTGTATGTCCATCCATTGCCGTTATCGGGTGCAGGATGTTCCCGGTTGGCACGCATCACCTGAATATTGTGTACCCCTACCACGGGTGACAATTGCCCGTCATGACAGGTAGGGTTAGACAGCTCCGTGCCTGTATAGTGTACTCTATCTTGCGCCGATACCGAAAGTGCCAGCGAACAGGCTGCTGCAAAGGTAAAAAGTTGTTTCAGTTCCATTTATTTACTCCTATGTTGTTTTTCCATTTATTAAAATGAGGTTTCTCTTCAGCTTGATTGACCTGCAAACAAGCAAAGCTCTACAAAACTACGAATTTCTTCGTTTCCCGATAAAAGCTCCGGGCTTTAAAAAAAGACGAAAGCACAAAGCAAATGTACTCTATAAAATAATGCTATTTATAAAAAGCGTCTTTTTGTTAATGAATTTGCATAAAAGAAGCTTTTTTACTATCTTAGCAGCATGAAGTTAACAGTTTGATAACTTTTCTACGAGAAATATGTTATTTATAGTATTCACTTTCTTAACAACCGTTTGCTTATGAAACAAAAGAATAAGATGTTATCCACCCATGGCATTAAAACACTATTCGAAACCCGATTAACCCAACTCACTTCATTAGCTTCAGAAAGCCAGGATGAAACAGCTTTCAAAAACAAGCTGAACGATTATCTATTATCCGGTCCTATTTACAATCCTGCTGCCGCAAGGCAAATTAAAAGACTGATAGATAACGATGGAAAAACCATTTACGAAGCCTCTACAGAACAGGAGATTAAAATAGAAACCATCTCACTGCTTTGGAAGTTTTTAACGAATCGTATCATCAATGAAGAGATTTCCGTTGATTTATGGATTGACCTGTATCACCAGTTCGACCGGCTTTATCACGAAGAAGAGGAGCTACCTGATGAAAAACAAGTGCAACAGTGGATGAAACGCTGGCCCAGCGGACTGAATGAGGATGTCCGGGCTATCCGCCGACAAAACAAAGAACGTATCATCTCCCTTCTTATCCAGAAAATAGAAAACAGACACGCACCCTCCAGCCGCTACCTTTTTCCTGAAGGAAGCACGGAAGAGGATAAACGCCGGCTGGTCTGCCAATGGTGGAACGAAGCCCGTTTTCATCTGGCAATGGCCGTAAAAAGCCCTACCGAACTGAACCGGATGCTAGGCAACTCCTTGTCCGAAGAAACCTTGCAGCTTTATCACAAAGCACGCAAGAAAGGAATGCCTGTCTTCATCACCCCTTATTATTTGTCATTATTGAATCCTACCGGAAAAGGATATGATGACGAAGCCATACGCAGCTATATCTTGTACTCTTCCCAATTGGTAGAAACTTACGGTAACATCCACGCATGGGAAAAAGAAGATGCAGTAGAGGACGGAAAGCCCAACGCTGCCGGATGGCTGCTGCCGGACGGACACAACATTCACCGCCGTTATCCCGATGTGGCCATTCTTATCCCCGACTCGATGGGACGTGCCTGCGGCGGCCTATGTGCATCCTGCCAGCGCATGTACGACTTTCAAAGTGAACGTCTGAACTTCAACTTCGAGGAATTGAAGCCGAAAGAGAGCTGGGACAAGAGGTTGAGAAAACTGATGGAATATTTCGAGAACGACACTCAGCTCAGGGATATCCTGATTACAGGAGGCGATGCATTGATGAGCCAGAACAAGACCCTGCGCAATATACTGAAAGCCGTCTACAAAATGGCTGTCCGCAAACGGAACGCAAACCTGCACCGCGCCGAAGGAGAGAAATATGCGGAACTGCAACGAGTACGCTTGGGCAGCCGGCTCCCGGTATATCTGCCCATGCGAATCAATGACGAGCTATTGGAAATCTTACGCGAGTTCAAAGAAAAGGCATCTGCCGTAGGAGTCAGCCAATTTCTGATTCAAACGCATTTCCAGACTCCGCTGGAAGTAACACCCGAAGCGCGTGAAGCTATCCGCAAGATACTGGCAGCCGGGTGGACTATCACCAACCAGTTAGTATATAATGTGGCGGCTTCCCGTCGCGGACACACCGCCAAGCTGCGCAAAGTATTGAATGGGCTGGGTGTACTATGCTATTACACCTTCTCGGTAAAAGGATTTGAGGAGAATTATGCCGTATTTGCACCTAACAGCCGCTCCTTGCAGGAGAAAGAAGAGGAAAAGGTATGGGGAAAACTTTCCGCAGAGCAAGAAAAGGAGTTTTTGAACCTGTTGAGAAACAGTAAAGACCGTGCGGCAGCCGTACAACGTTTCTGCACCTTCCATCAGATTCCTTTCGTAGCAACAGACCGCAGCGTACTGAACCTGCCGGGTATAGGCAAGAGCATGACTTTCGTAACTATCGGTATGACAAAAGAGGGAAAACGGATACTGGAATTTGACCATGACCCAACCCGCCAGCATAGTCCGATTATTCATCAGATGGAAAAAATATACATCAAGGAAAACAAGTCTATCTGGCAGTATATGTTGCAATTGCAGGAAATGGGCGAGAAGAAAGAAGAATATGCCAGTCTGTGGAAATATATGGAAGGAGAAACAGAACACCGCTTCCCCTTATATAATTATCCCGATCCGGGATTCCGGATTACAGAAAAGTATAGTCACTTGTCAGTAGCCGGTAATAAATCAATCTGCTAATTTGTCAATGTGACAATGTGCTAATGTGCCATGTGGAACAAAGCGTAACCCATTGACATATTAGCACATTGACCAATCAGCAGATTATTCAATTCGTAATCTTGATCCCCACAAAATACGTTCTAGGCTGTGTAGGCCCATAGAAATAACCCGAGTCACGATAACCACCTTTGTCCAAATCCTTTTGGAAAGCATTAAAGATATTCTGCACTCCACCGTTCAATTGCAACTTGATATGGTCATTCAATACAAACGTATAATTCAGTTTCACATTCAAATCAAAGAAATCAGGAGTATGCACCATTTCATCTTTAGCGATATATTGTCCTATATATTCCTCGGGCAATTCTGTCGGTGCGAAATGCGGCACATGCATCCGGCCTGTGTACACACCGGACAAGGAGCAGTCGAAATTCTTGAACGGAGCAGATGTCAATGTGAAATAACCGTAATAGTCAGGAGTACGGGGCATCCGCTTCACCGGCGCTACCTCAGGATTCTCACTCCATGCCTCCAGCTCAGTATATTCGCTGCGCTGCACCGTGAAGCCCACCTGTAAAGCCGCATCACGTCCATGTGCAATCTTTCCGTCCAGATTCACGCCATACACACGTGCCCCGTTACCGTTACGACGCTCCTTCACCTTGTTACCGTTCTGGTCATGGCCCATATCCTCCAGTACAAACACGTCATCCAATCCGGTATAGAACCCTTCCAATAACAAATTGGTCTGGAAATGACCAATATTCGCCGTCCAATCAATGGAACCGCTGATACTGTTCGAATGCTCAGGCTTCAGCCCTTCCGCCAACTTGATAAGCACGCCCTCACCTCCTACTGCCGTAACGTGCAAATCCTCATCGTATGCCTGCGGCGCACGGAAACCGGTAGACCAGGTAATACGTGCCTGTAGTTTGTCACTGGGCTTATAGAGCAGGTTCAGACGGGGGCTGAAGATGGGATTGTCAATCAGGTTATGGTCATCCAGACGGAACCCTACCAGGAATACAAACTGATTCATTTTCCATTCGTTCTGCACAAAAGCGCTGGCAATGCGCACATCCTGTTTCATATCACGGTGATAACCGGTCATAACATCGTGCAGGGAGTTGTTCTGATACTCCAGCCCGGCGGTAAAAGTAGCAGGAGAGAATAAAACTTTCTCAAAATTACCCACATACATGCCGCCTGCCACCCAAGTCAGATCTTTCGTCTTTCCGTATGCATTCGCATCCTGTTGCGCACCATAATAACTGTTACGGTCGGTATGCTGGATGGAAGAATAGAAAGAAAGCTTATGCTTGTATTCTTTCCAAAACAGATCATAACTCAATCCGCCACTATTGATGACGTGCTTGGTCTGTTCGGTGATATCCGTTTCGTGCGGCTGCAAATCAAATTTATTCCCTCCGCGGCGGAACTCATTCGTGGTATGATATTCCAGACTGATACGGCTGAACTGCGTAGGACGGTAATAGGTGCGCAGCCCGAATGTATTCATATTCAGCTTTCCCAACTCCGAGAAACCGTCCCCGTCCGCATCATACGGATTACGGTTCCGATAAGACTGATACAAAGCGATGCCATACGTATTATCTTTTGACACCAAAGAGGCGTTGGCTCCCATATACTGTTCCCACACCTTGCCGTTCATATTGGACATTGTTGAAGAAACCTGAAATGAATTGTTGATGGGATCTTTCGTGATGATATTGATGGTTCCGCCCACTGCATTAGCACCAAACAAGGCCGACCCTCCTCCGCGGACAACCTCTACACGCTCTATCATATTCACCGGAATCTGCTCCAAGCCATACACACCGGACAGAGCACTGACTACCGGACGGCTATTGATAAGAATCTGAGAATAAGGTCCTTCCAGCCCATTGATACGCACTTGAGGGAAGCCGCAGTTCTGGCAGTTGTTCTCCACACGCAACCCCGACTGGTAATTCAAGGATTTAGCCAAATCGGTAGAATTCACCGATTCGAACAGCTTGGCATTCATCACATTAACTACCACCGGAGCCACCTTGCGACTTGTTTCATTGCGATTGGCCGATACGACTACCTCGTCCGTCATAATACTTTCGTCACTCATCAAAAAATGAACATCTACCGTGAAGTCGTTACTGACGGTCACTTTCTTTTCCTGTGTCTCATAGCCCAGTAGCTGAACTCTCAATGTGTACTTTCCTGCCGGAACCTTCTTGAAACGGAACTCCCCGTCCTCGTTACTCACCGTACCTTGCCCGGTTTCCACAATCAATATGGTAGCATACGGAAGGCTGTTCTCCGTGCCTTTTTCCACTACATGACCTGAAATCACATTTCCTTCCTTCACAGGATTTACATCTTCTGCATACGCATGGATACCCGCACCCATCACCATGAGCACGAGTAACAGAATATATTGTTTCATCTATTTTTTCTATTACTAAAATGTTTCGGTTTATTCAATTAAAGAATGTGTGCAGCTCTACGGCAAAAGTACATCCGCATCTGTTGAACGGATTATCCGAATGTATCCCGTCAACAGATATACCTTATGTTTCAGCAATAAAAAGGAGGAGCGCGCAAATGGATACATTGCGCACAAAGCGCTTTCGCGCGGAAAGTATTTGTCTTGTATTCCAAAACATACAACACAGGACGGAATACAGTCATCTCTGTCTGCCCCCCGGGCTCCAGAGTCTGGATAGTGCTCAGATGAGCAATTAAGATTACCTGTCCTGTGGTATGCGTATGGTGTTTTTCGGACGAAGGATGAGAGTGCACAATCATCACCCCGTTCACAATATGAACGTGGGTAAACAAAGTGATGCTTACCTGATACGTTAAAAACAGCGCCAGCAGTAATAACGGGGCTACTATGTACCTTCTCTTGCTCAACTATTTATTTCTTTTCCTCGCCAAACAACAATTGATAGTCTTTTTTCGCGGCAGGCACAGTCCATTCCTCCGGAATAAACTTCCACTGGTGCATAGCATGAGGATGCAGCACTTTTTCCTGCTCAATATATTGCATCAGATAATAACGCAAATCCTTATCGGTTGCAAAAATAATACGTTTTGCCAAATCTTCCTTGGAAATTCCAGCTCCAAGAGTCAGTAAATCTCCGCCACCGTTCCCACGGTAAGAATTCAAAGCCACTTTATAAACCTTATCCATACTGAAAGGAGTCCCGTCCGACATGCTCTGAATCGTGATTTTCTCTCCTGCCGGCTTGGTCACGTCCACCGTATAATTAATGCCTGCGGCAGAGTCAAAGTTAAAGCTGAAATTCTTGAAATTAGCACGCTTCCCCTTCTCTACCGGCTCCTTGAAAAGCATCAGGTGGTCCTCGGAACTCTTCATCTGATTAGTCCAGATGGCGTATGCCATTTCCAGGAAACCTTTAATTTCCTTGCCCGAAAGTTCCATCACATACAGCATGTTCTCGTACTTGTACAAATTGAACATATCACTCACATAGATGTCTCCTTCTTTAATCTCTGCCCGGAAGGACAACGGAGCACAGAAAGACACTTCAGCACCCGAAATTTCCAATTGCAACTGATGAATCAGGTCTATGAAAGGAGAAGAACCGAAATAAGCATCCTTCGCTGTGATGGTACGTGAAATTGTACCGATTTTACGGGATACAAAGTCATTTACAGCCTTGTATTGAGGGGCAAACTTATCCATAAACTCCCGGCTGACAGGATACTTGTTCATATCCGCCAATCTACCTTCCACCGACTTCTCCACTACTTTCCCGTCTTTCTTTGTTACGGTCAGGGTCACATCCGAAACTACATTGGCATTGTTTGCCGGGTCAATGACCAGCACACTGTCTCCTGCCACATTCTGCACCTTTACACATTCCCTAGTATGGTCGTGCCCCATCAGCACCACATCAAAGCCCGGAACCCGTTTGGCTACATCCATAGAGGCATCTTCCACCACCTGTCCCAACACGTTGCCCGACTTTCCGGCATGAAACAATCCCACAATGACATCAGGATTCTCTTTTTCCTTTATAATCTTCACCCATTTGCGTGCGCAGGGCTCCATTTCCTCAAAATGCAGACCACTCCATAATTTCTCCGGCAACCATGAAGGAATGGCCGGAGTAATCATACCCAGAACCGCTATCCTCACTCCGTCGCGCTCCAACACCTCGTAGGGTTTCAGATAAGGTTTTCCAGTGGCATTGTCTATTATATTAGCCCCCAGTACCGGAAAATCGCACTGTCTTATCCAACGGTCGTACACCGCATGCCCCGTCTCTACATCATGGTTACCCATATTACCTACCACATATCCCATATAATTCATCATATCCGCCGCAACATGAGTAGACACGGTATCCATAAAATTATAATAGTAAGCTGTAGGCTGACCTTGCAGGATATCCCCATTATCCATCAACAGGCAATTATCCCCATATTTCTCACGCTGTTCTTTCACAAAGGAATGAACACGGGCAAGACTTCCACTCCATTCTTTCCGTTCGATAAAGTTATACGGAAAGAAATTCCCGTGCACATCACTGGTTTCTATAATCTTGATAACCACTTCTTCCTGATTATTGGATGCAGACAACTGCATACCTGCCCACAACAGCAGGGCACTGATACATATTCTATATTTCATTTCTCTATTCTTTATTCTTTTTTAGTCAAAGGATGCGTGAATACAAACCGGGCGCCTTCGGTATAATCCTTGTCCACCCATATCTTACCTCCCAGATTCTCGATTATCAGCCTGCTAATGGCCAATCCCAGCCCCGTACCTTGGGAATATTCATTCAATTTCTCGAAACGTTCAAATACCTTTTCACTCTTATCGGGCGGAATACCGCAACCGGTATCCGACACTGACAATTCCAACTGCTGATGCTGTTTGTCTATGGCAACCGTCAGTTTGATAGAACCGGACGGAGTAAATTTTGCGGCATTGGACAGCAAATTAATCAACACCTGCTTCAGACGCTGGGCATCCGTCTTGACAACCAGCGAAGGCACAGGAGTTTCAAACAGAAACAAAGCACTGGTCTTGCGTCCATACTCCACTGTAGACAAAGCCGTCTGACACAACTCTACCACATCACATTCTTCCCATACGAATTTTATCCTTCCGGATTCCATGCGCGAGATGTCCAGAATATCATTTATGAGGTGCAACAACAAATCGGAATTCTTCTGAATGATATCACAATACTGCTCTTTCTCGGCAGGAGAGGAATCATCACTGACCAACACGCTGGAAAATCCCACAATGGCATTCAAGGGAGTGCGTATTTCGTGACTCATATTGGCCAGAAAAGCCGTCTTCAACCTGTTGGATTCCTCCGCTTTCTCCTTGGCTACCAGCAGTTCCTCGCCGGATACTTCCAGATTATGTTTCAAGTGGTTGATACGGATAATATAATATATGGCTATCAAGAAACAGGCTATCAGGAACATGAACGCCGAAACAACCCCTATGACCCAATATTTATACTGCTCATAAAACGAAGGAGTCTTGTTCACCAACACCGCTCCCTGAGGAAGATTCAATGAATCCAATTTGAATTCATGCAAACGCTTTATATCAAAAGTATAGTTTCCGGGAATAGTCAACAAGTCCACCCCTTCTCTATCCCCTTTATCCAAAAAATCATAAGTAACCGCGCCTATATTCTTTCCTACCGCATGGTACTCGGGAGTATATCCTCCCAATGCCCAATGTCCCAGCCCCACAGATGCAATAGTAAACACAGGCAGGGTGGGATTCGCATCGCGCAGCATATAAGTCGTATTACCAATAACATAACTCTCCGTACAGTCTACACGCCATGTTCCCAATAACACACACGTATTTTGAGGCAACCTGCGCATCCTTTCACTCACTTCCATAAAGGTTTCTGTACGGCCGTCCAGCCAAATTGTTTCTAAATCGGGGTACTTCTTCATCTCCTTTTTAACCAAGGCTTGCATAGACAACCCGCCATAGGTATTATCCGATATAAATGCCACACGGCGCATATCAGGATAAAAACGACGCATCAGCTTTATGTTTTTATCGACATCATATTCATATACATAACCGGCAACAATATTATAATCACTGAAATCCGTATAAATATTCTTACTTTCAGGTTCCCATACCCGCGTGTCGATACTATCATCGGGCAATACCAGTCCGTTGACACTGACCATGCCACAGATAGACGGAGTCTTTTTAGCTATCTCTGTGTCTTGTGAGATATAAGCCGACCATGCCTCCTGCCCCAACAATATAACCAGTGACGGACGGTTTTTCCCCTTATACTTACCAAGGATGGAGGCCATACGCGATTTCCACAGATAGGCCTCGGACAAATTCTTGCAGTTCATACTCTCTATGATCGGAGTATACTTGCCGCCACGCTGTCTGTATTCATCCATAAAAGCAGACAGGTTGTCAGAAATACTACGCGTTTCGGGATTATAAGAAGTGACAATAAGGATAGGCCCTTCCGAGGTCGTTTCCGCCTTCACAGGACACAGAGCAACCACAGGAAGCAGCAGGACTAATAGCATAAAAAACCTGAATATGATTGCCAATCCCCTCATTTCCTTTAGAATAATTTCTAAAAATTCGCTGCAAAGATAATAAAATAAAAACAGAACACAACCAATTGGCATGTATTTTGTTTCTCTTAAAGCAGATGAAATTTAACAAATATATAATATGGCTTACATAGACTATTACAAAGTATTGGGAGTGGACAAAAGCGCCACCCAAGATGATATCAAGAAGGCTTTCCGTAAGCTGGCCCGCAAATACCATCCTGACTTGAATCCGAATGATCCTGGAGCCAAAGATAAGTTTCAGGAGATAAATGAAGCCAACGAAGTACTGAGTGACCCGGAAAAACGTAAGAAATACGACGAATACGGGGAACACTGGAAACATGCCGACGAATTTGAAAAACAAAAGCAACAATATGGAGGTGCTGGTGGATTCGGAGGGTTTGGCGGAGCCGGAAGCGGATTCGGTACGGACGGTAACGGCAGTTACTGGTATTCCGGCAATGGAGGAGAAGAATTCACCGGTGCACATTTCGGTGGCAGCGCAGGTGGTTTCTCTGATTTCTTTGAAGAACTGTTCGGGCATCGTGGCGGTGCAAACGGCGGACGAAGCGCCGGATTCCGTGGACAGGACTATAATGCTGAATTACAACTTTCATTGCGTGAAGCCGCCGAAACACACAAACAAGTGCTTAATGTAAACGGAAAGAACATACGTATCACTGTTCCGGCAGGTATAGCCAACGGACAGACTATCAAATTGCGTGGTCATGGTGCACCGGGGGTAAACGGTGGTCCTGCAGGCGATCTGTACATCACCTTTGTCATTCCAGACGATCCTGTATTCAAACGTTTGGGAAATGATTTATATATCCATGCTCCGCTTAGCCTCTACACCGCCGTACTGGGTGGTGAAGAAACCGTGGACACACTGAACGGCAAGGTAAAACTGAAAGTAAAACCTGAAACCCAGAACGGAACCAAAGTCCGTTTGAAAGGCAAAGGCTTTCCTGTTTACAAGGAAGAAGGCAAATTTGGCGATCTGATAGTAACTTATAATGTCACCATTCCTAGCAACCTGACCGAACATCAGAAAGAGCTGTTCCGCCAATTAAAAGATAGTAGCAATTAAAAAAAGAGAAGGATTATGCAGACCGATTTAATTATTATCAACGATTTTTGCGACCGTTGCCATGTGGACCCGTCGTTCATTATGGAACTGGAAGAAGACGGACTGATCGAAGTCCGGGTGATTGACGAGGAACGCTACCTCCCCACATCCCAACTAGCGGAACTGGAGCGTTACACGCATTTATATTATGACTTGTCCATCAATATTGCAGGAATCGACGCCATTCACCACATGCTGGAACGTATAGAACTTCTGCAACAGGAAGTGCGTTCATTGAGAAACGAACTGGAATTCTACCGCTAAAATCCGTGTCCGGAGAGGGAAAGCGAAAACTGCACCCACTTCTCTTTCCGGCACTGTTCATTTACTTTTATATTTCTGTTTTTACCGTTGTTTCTATACGATAAGCAGGAGTGCCGAACCGATCATCACCGATTCTCTTCTCATTATTATATATACCAAGAAAAAGTAATGGGCTGTTCCGCTCTTTCTTCGTTTTTCCATTTATTTTCTTACTTTTTTCCGCTTTATTATCCTACGTTTAACCTAAAATCACTATCTTTGTAAACTTAAAAGCAGCCGGCCGGTCTGCCGCTGACGCCGTAAGGCGAAAGAGGAAAGTCCGGGCAACGCAGAGCATCCTACTTCCTAACAGAAAGCTATCTGCAAAGGTGGAGTAACGTAGAAGAAAACAACCGCCACAATTCCTACGGGAAACGGGGTAAGGGTGAGAAGGTGGGGTAAGAGCCCACCAGCCGCATGGTGACATGACGGGCTGTACGTCTTAGGAGTTGTAAGGTCATGTAAACCGACATTATGAGGGTTGCTCGCCCCACGTCGGAGGGTAGACCGCTAGAGCCTGTTGGTGACAACAGGCGTAGATAAATGGCAGGCACTTCGCCGCAAGGCGAGGAACAGAACCCGGCTTACAGGCCGGCTGCTTTTTTTTCATATATCCTAATGAAGAGCTTATGAGTACCATGAACAAGGAAAAACTGAAAGGTCTGCAATCGTTTCTCAAAGATGATATATGGCGGGTGACAGAAGACGAGGTTAGCAAATCCCGAGGAATACTCTATAATGCAATAAAAATCGCTACTCTTTCTGTTCGTGAATTCACTCAGGGACGTATTTTGAATAAAGCATCCGCACTGACATACAGCACCCTGCTTTCTATCATTCCCATTCTGGCCATTTTATTCGCCATCGCACGCGGTTTCGGCTTCTCCAACCTGCTGGAAACCCAGTTCCGTAGCGGTCTTGAAGGACAGAGTGCGGCTGCCGAAACCATTCTTGGCCTGATTGACTCCTATCTGGTGCACGCCAAAAGCGGAATTTTTATCGGAGTGGGTCTGGTGATGTTGTTCTGGACCATTCTGAGCCTGACCTATAACATAGAACGTACCTTCAATTATATATGGCAAGTGAAGAAGCCCCGTACACTGTATCGCAAAATGACGGATTATTTCTCCATCCTGCTCTTACTGCCCCTACTTATCGTACTTTCCAGCGGTCTTACCATCTTTATGTCCACCATGGTGAAAAACATGGAGGACTTCGTATTACTGGCACCCCTGATGAAATTTCTGGTACGCCTGATCCCTTTCATCCTGACTTGGGCCATGTTTACGGGACTGTTCGTCTTTATGCCCAATACTAAAGTGAAACTGAAGTATGCCATCATTCCGGGTATCATCGCAGGCACAGCCTTTCAGGCTTTTCAATACTTGTATATCGGCAGTCAGATATGGGTATCAAGGTACAATGCAATCTATGGTAGCTTCGCCGCCATTCCTATGTTCTTGTTATGGGCGCAGATTTCATGGGGAATCTGCCTGTATGGCGCAGAACTTTGCTATGTGGCACAGAATCTTCGCAACTACAGTTTCAGCAAAGAAACGGCAAATATCAGCCGCCGTTATCACGACTTTCTGTGTATCCTCATCATGTCTCTGATATGCAAGCGCTTTGAGACGGAAGAGGCTCCTTATACCGCCGAGACACTCAGCGACGAACATAAAATCCCGATAAGGCTCACCAAGAAAATCCTGTATGAACTACAGGACATGCACATGATTTATGAAACTGCTATGGACGGTGACGATGAAAGCATAGGCTATTTGCCGTCAGTAGATATCAACCGGATGAACGTGGCTATGCTGCTGAACAGACTGGACATAGCCGGAACGGAAGCCTTCAAAATAGACAAAAAGCGATACAGCAGTTCTTGGGAGGCGCTGGCAAATGCCCGTGAAGAATATTATAAAAGCACCAGCAAGATATTGCTGAAAGATTTATAATTCTGATATTCGATTTTACCACAGATTGCACAGATTCTTTTTTGCTCAAAAGCCGATGCGGATAATTCCGGATTTCCACAAAGAAGTTTCTTTCATCTTCAACAATCATCTGTGCAACCTGCGGTAAAAGAATCAGGAGAACTGCATCATGCGGCTTAAATATTTGCCGATGATATCAAACTCTATATTCACAATGCTTCCCACTTTAAAAGTATGGAAATTGGTATGTTCGTAAGTATAAGGAATGATGGCAACCTGAAAAGTATCCTCCGTAGGGTTACAAACGGTCAGACTCACACCATTCACCGTAACCGAGCCTTTGTCCACCGTGATGTAGCCGCGCTTTGCCATTTCCTTGTCAAACGCATATCTGAAAGTAAAATACCAGCTCCCTTCAGCATCCTTTATATCCATACATTCGGCAGTCTGATCCACATGTCCTTGCACAATATGACCGTCCAGCCGCCCGTTCATCATCATGCTGCGTTCCACATTCACTTTATCTCCCACTTTCAGCAAGCCGATGTTGGAACGCTCTATCGTTTCTTTCATGGCGGTAACCGTGTACGTTCCATCCTGTAAACTGACTACAGTCAGGCACACACCGTTATGAGAGATACTCTGGTCTATTTTCAGTTCGTCCACAAACGAACATTTCAAGGTGAGGTGCAGATTTTCCTGCTCCTTTACAATACGCACCACCTCCGCATATTCTTCTACAATCCCTGAGAACATAAGTTTTAGTCTTTAATTAAGTTTCGAGAACAAAGATAGAACAAAAAACACAAATATTCGAAACTTACCGACGGTTAATGACAAATGACCGGCAATTCGTCGCTAACCTGCCTTTTTTACATATTCAGAACAAAAACAGAGTGCCCAATTCTTTTTTATTATATATTTGCACTTTATACTTTGCAAACTTATTAAAAACAAACCATGGACAGCACAAAGATTGTTGGTGAAAAAATAAAATCACTACGTGAAACAAAAGAAATCAGTGTGGCCGAACTGGCCGTACGCTCTGGCCTTGCCGAAGAACAAATAGAACGAATAGAGAATAATGTAGATCTTCCTTCATTGGCTCCCCTCATCAAGATAGCCCGCGCGTTAGGGGTACGTCTGGGCACTTTTCTGGACGACCAGGAAGAACAAGGAGCAGTAATCTGCCGGAAACAAGAGAGTGAGGATACTATCAGTTTCTCGAACAATGCAATGGACCTGCGTACACATATGCGCTACCACTCACTGTCAAAATCAAAAGCGGACAGGCATATGGAACCATTCATCGTAGACGTGGAACCGACGGAGGAAAGCCACTTCTCACTCTCCTCGCATGAAGGTGAAGAGTTTATCTATGTCATGGAAGGCGCCGTCGAAGTATGCCACGGTAAAAAATGCCATCTGATTAAAGCCGGAGACAGTATTTATTATGATTCTATCGTTCCGCACCACGTACACGGATATCAAGGACAAGCCGCCAAAATATTGGCTGTTATCTATACTCCTATTTGATTTATGATGGAATTAAGCACGAGAACCTTGGGTGACTGGCTTGAACATTGGGCCCTCACCACTCCCGATAAAGAATATATCGTATATTCCGACCGCAATCTGCGCTTCACCTGGAAACAATTTAACGAGCGTGTAGACCACATGGCCAAAGGACTGCTCGCCATCGGCGTGAAACGGGGAACCCATGTAGGAATCTGGGCGGGTAATGTGCCCGACTGGCTGACCTTTCTGTACGCTTGCGCCAAAATCGGCGCCGTGGCCGTAACAGTAAATACCAACTACAAACAGGCAGAACTGGAATACCTCTGCCAGAACTCGGACATGCACACGCTGTGTATCGTAAACGGAGACCGTGGCAATGACGACTATGTAAATATGGTCTACGCCATGCTGCCCGAACTAAAGACCAGCCAGCGCGGATATCTGAAGAGCAAACGTTTCCCCTGCATGAAGAACGTGATTTACATCGGCCCCGAAAAATACCGGGGTATGTACAACACCGCCGAAATTCTGCTTCTGGGATGCAACATAGACGATGACGAGCTGCTGGAAGCAAAAGCGAAGGTGAACTGCCACGACACGGTGAACATGCAGTACACTTCGGGCACAACCGGTTTCCCCAAAGGAGTCATGCTCACCCATTACAACATCAGCAACAACGGTTTCCTGACGGGTGAGCACATGAAATTCACTTCCGATGACAAACTATGTGTCTGTGTACCCCTGTTCCATTGCTTCGGAGTGGTATTAGCCACCATGAACTGCCTTACACACGGATGCACGCAGGTGATGGTGGAACGTTTTGACCCGCTGCTGGTACTTGCCTCCGTCCACAAGGAACGCTGCACGGCCTTGTACGGGGTTCCTACCATGTTCATTGCCGAGCTGAACCATCCCATGTTTGATATGTTCGATATGTCCAGTCTGCGCACCGGCATTATGGCAGGCTCACTCTGTCCGGTGGAACTGATGAAACGTGTGGAAGAGAAAATGTTTATGAAGGTCACCAGTGTATACGGGCTTACAGAAGCTTCTCCCGGCATGACAGCCTCCCGCATCGACGATTCGTTTGATGTACGCTGCAACACGGTGGGCCGTGATTTCGAGTTTACGGAAGTAAAAGTGATCGATCCGGAAACTGGCGAGGAATGTCCCATAGGCGTACAAGGCGAGATGTGCAACAAAGGGTATAACACCATGAAGGGGTATTACAAAAACCCCGAAGCAACCGCCGAAGTGATAGACCGGAACGGCTTTCTCCACTCAGGAGATCTGGGAGTGAAAGACGAAGAAGGTAATTATCGTATCACAGGACGGATAAAAGACATGATTATCCGTGGCGGAGAGAATATCTATCCACGGGAAATAGAAGAGTTCCTGTATCAGATGGAAGGAATAAAAGATGTACAGGTAGCCGGTATCCCCTCCAAGAAATACGGAGAAGCGGTAGGCGCATTCATTATCTTGCACAAAGGGGTGGAAATGAACGAATTCGATATACGTGACTTTTGCGACGGCAAGATAGCCCGTTACAAAATTCCTAAATATATCTTCTTTGTTGATGAGTTCCCCATGACGGGCAGCGGAAAGATACAGAAATTCAAGTTAAAGGATGTGGGATTGGAGTTATGCCGGAAGCAAGGCATCGAGATTATTTAATTCAGCCTGCCTCTTGCATTAAAAATGCAGAATTAAGTTACACAGTCACGGAGAGGAATACATTGCACGGATTCTTCTCTGTGGTTCTGTATCGGATATCGGAACCGGACAGCAGATGTACTCCTCACGTTACTCCATAAAAAAAGGAGCAACGCCTTGCTCCAACCTTTTGTTAACCTTAAATCTAATACTATGAAAAACACACATGCAAATATACACACTTTCCTGCTATCTGCAAATTTAAAGAAGCGTTAAGAAGAAATTATAGTATTGTTTAATAAAAGCAACAACTCCTTTAACATTTCAAGTTAAAGTGAATGGTTTCTTTTAACAAAACAAAAAGGCTGTCCCGTAAGGAACAACCTTTCTATATTTTTTATAGTAGACGCTTCTACTTCAGATGCAACTACTTCTCTCAAGCCGATTGCAATCTTCAACCTTTAATCTAATACTATGAAAAACACATTTATATAACACGGCGGCAACAAGAATTGTTCAACCGCAAGTCATTAATAAATGTTTAAATCCCTAACTATACCTTTTCTTCCTTTGGCAAGACCGAATGCCAAGGAATTCCGTCTACAGTAGAAAGGTCCTTGCCAGACTCTATCAAACCACTGATTACATAATCTCTGGCAGTAGGATTCTGGAACGGATACAATCCAAACTCGGGAAGAACAGAAACAAAATGTTCCATGATTTCCGCTTGGATAGATTCATAACTAGGCCAGTTCTTATTGGACGAGAAACAATAAATTTGTACGGGCAGGCCATTCTCCGTAGGAGCCAATGTGCGCACCATCAGCAACAGGTCCTTACTGATAAAAGGATGGCGCTTCAGATAGAGAGTCATATAAGCACGAAGCAGCCCTACATTCGTATCGATGGTTCCATTTACCAATCCGGCCGGATTGTCAGTATTCGCTACTTTTCCTTCAGCCGCCTGTTTCTGCTTTTCTGTGATAAAGTCGGCCAAATCAGCATCAAACTTCTTCATTTTCTCCAAAAATTCAGGAGTACAGGGTTGTATGTAATCCAGTTTCAATGCATACTCGCGCATAATACGCCGCCCGCCCGATTCAGTCATTCCACGCCAATTGATAAATGAACCGGAGACTAATGAATAAGGAGGTATAGTGACAATCGTATTATCGAAATTCTGAACCTTCACAATGTTCAGAGTGATATCCATCACCACCCCATTCACATTATTCTGCGGCATCTCAATCCAATCGCCGATATGCACCATATCATTCTCGGAAAGCAGTACCCCCGCCACAAAGCCAAGGATGGTATCTTTGAAAATCAACATCAGTACGGCAGCAAAAGCACCCAGTCCGGTAATCAGGTTGAGAGGCGACTTATTAATCAATATGGAAATGATGACAATGATGGCAACACACGAAAAAATCACTTGAAAGATCTGTATGAAACCTTTCATCGGACGATTCTGTAACTGCTCCTTGTTCATCAGCACATTACCTACCGAGTTTAACACGGCATTGACCGAAAACAACAAAGCGATAAAGAAATAAATCCAAGTGATTTTTTCACTGACAGTAAACCAAGTAGAACGATAGTCGAACGCAAACGGCAACAAAGCGGATATAATAAGCGGCGGAATGACCGCAGACATTTTCCGCAAGGCATTGTATTCTATCAACGAACTTAAAAAACTGATATTTTTATATTTCAACACCTTCCGTGTGAAACGCACAGATAAATAATGAAAAACAGCTCCTACAGCAAAAGCAATAACCACAATCAGGATCAAGAAAATAATCTCATCCAGTTCATTCAACCTATCGCGCGGGATGCCTATCCATGATAGAAAACTCTTAATCCAAGTCAATAAAATTCGGGCAAATTCGTTTGTACTCATAATTATCGTCTTTTTACTTATAGAACCATCTATAAAAACATTTGTTTAGCTGAGGGATGAAAAATCCTCCCCCAGCCTGTCCGGAAACGGTTTCCTGCTTTCCTTTTACTCTGTCATTCCAGCGTAACAAGACTCTTTCAAGGAATCGGCGAAGTAAACCAAGAAGTCAAACAAATCTATTTATCGAATATACCATCTTTCGCACTGGCTGTAGACGGCACCCCAACATAACCTCCCAAATTACAATTAGAAACCCCAATTGTCTTCGTATTCGAGAAACCAAGACCTATCCCTGCTTTATCCACATCCACGTTATCAAAAGTCACGTTATAAATAGGCTTCTCCTCTGTACCTTGAAGCACCAATGCAGCTACATTCACCTTTTTGCATTTCAAATCCTTTACATAAATATCATGCACCTCAGTAAAATGATGGTTATCCATCCCCTCGCCTGCATACATGGAAGTTACGCGTACAAAAAGGGTTAACATGACTTTTTAACCGGTTCAATCTTTCCGCTGCCATGAAGCCCAAAGGGCGGAGAAACTGAGAAAAAGTAATAGCCCGCCAGCGGAATTAAACAACAATGTATTGCATCTGTTCCTGTTGCATAAGCCTTTTCTCTTTCCAGGTTAAACCTTTTTATACGGATGTATTCTATCTCCATAGCCTTTGGAGTTATCTCCATAAGCT
>OHAD01000013.1_pt1 | contig 199318 bp, 154 predicted proteins | sample 1577011 | NCBI WGS metagenome assembly OHAD01 (sample SAMEA3541510, study PRJEB24748) | human gut metagenome | biome: human gut; feature: human-associated habitat; material: faeces | place: China | collected 2012 | reverse complement strand
TACCACCATCGAAAATCATTGTGAACAATAACATATATGCGAAGAAGTTTCTTCCTGGCATTTCCCACTGAATGAGTACATAACCACCGAGTGTAGCAAGTAATAATCCCATAAATGTACCAGCTAATGTTGTAACAACTGATACAAGGAATGGACGATAAAGAGAAGCTCTTGTAACAATCGCACCATATCCACCTAATGAGAATGTGCTTGGCCACCATCTAAAACTTGTTGCTGAATGAGCATCAAATGAATCTACAATAACCTTCCACATAGGGAAAAGAATTAACAATGAAATCAATATAAAGAAGATTACATTGACTATTGGGAAGATCTTAAATTTTTTCTTTTTCTTTTTATAAACTAACTGTTCTTCACTCATCGTCTAACCTCCTATACAATTCCACGTCCACGGACTTTTTTACTTGCGTAGTTACAACCAAGTACGAGAATCATACCTACAAACGACTTGAATAAACCTACGGCTGTTGTATAACCATAATCAGAGAATGAAGCCGAGAATGTCTTATTGTAAATGTATGTCTGTAATACCTGAGAAACATCATATGTACCAGCACTCTGTGTAACGAATACTGACTCAAAAAGGTTCATAACCTTAGCAAGGTTAAGAATAAATACTGTGATGATTGTGTTAGCTAAAGCAGGAAGAGTTATATATATAAGTCTCTTAAATCTGTTAGCACCATCAATCTGAGCAGCCTCATAAAGATCTGGGCTGATACCTGATAATGTAGCAAGGAAAAGAATAGTTCCCCATCCTGTATCCTTCCAGATATTCATTACGAAGAATGTACCTGTCCAATACTTAGAGCTACCAAGGAAATCAATTGGAGAATTGATAAGTCCCATATTAATTAAAGCACCATTAACAACACCTGTGCTGTTAACAGAAAGAATTACTTTGAATACAGCAGCGACAACTACCCATGACATAAAGTGAGGTAAGTATACAATAGTCTGTACTGTCTTCTTGAATGCCATATTAGTAATCTCATTAAGAAGAAGTGAGATAATAACTGCGGCACCTGTATTAAGTATTAACTTAACAATTGATAATACAAGTGTATTTCTGAATGCCTGCCAGAAGAATGTATCGAATTTTAACATTGTCTGGAAGTGGAATACACCAATATAATAAGGGTTAGCTAATACATATGAAGTAAAGGCATAACGACATCCTAACATTGGCCAGTAGAAGAATAATAATACCATTACTAATACTGGCAGGAACATAAGATAAAATCCTCTGTAGTAGAACATCTTCTGCCCAATATTCTGATTTAATGTGTTAGATAAATACTTTGTATCAACACCGAGGTCTTTCTTGAATATCTTAACGACATCCCAGAACACACCAACAATAGCAACTATAAGGCCGATGATTATAACATATACACCTGAACCTACTGAATAAGAATTACCATTATAACCATTAGATAATAAATCTGAAATGTTATGGTATACATAATTTAACGCACCAGTCTTAGTCTTTCCATCAGCACTAGTAAACTGGAATGCAAACATTGAAATAAATGCAACAGCTGTAGCTGCCACAGATGTAATAATAGATAACTTTTCTTTCTTAGCAACGACTAATAAAATACCAGCAACAAGTATTAACATAAATATGTACCACATTGCAATGACGCTGATATTCATAAAGCCAAATGAATATGCCTTAGGTGTATAACCATCCATAAGAGTTTCGTTAGACTTTGCAAATGGAAGTAATCCGCCTATTAACATAATAACCATACCGATAATAGCTAAATATCTAGTATTACCAGCTGGCTTACCATTAAGTGCTCCACACTTAGGGCAAATCTTTGCCTTCTTAGGAAGCTCTGTTCCACAAGACTTACACTGCATCTTTATACCCTTCTTTCCTAATATTATAGTAACAATTGCTTATATTAAGCAAAATTCGTGCCAGAAGACCAGGTCTACTGGCACGAAATATAAAGTGATGTTTAAAACATCTTTTAACACATATTAAGCAGCATTAATTCTTTCCAGCGAACTGTGTATTTAATGACTTAAGAGCTGCTTCTACCTTAGAACCAACAGTCTTTGTGTATTCCTGCATACCCTGATCAACTGTCCATTCACCTCTTGCAACGTTATCAATTACTGTATATCTTTCTGTATTGATATCACCAACAAGCTTACCAACTTCTTCTGTCATAACAGGTGAATCTACAAGTGTAGAATGTTCAAAGAACATATCTGAGCAAGATGTAACATTTTCTGGCTGTTCATCCTTTCCTGGATCCTTACCGCTTACGAAGTTAGCAAGAACTAAGTTGCAGTCAAGGTGAGCCTTAGAGTAAAGTGTCTTAGCGTTAGTCTTCTTAGGAAGGAACTTGAATGAACCATCAGCCTGCTCTTCATAGTAGTAACCCTTAGGACCATATTCCCAAAGTGTCTGGATATCTCCACCATCTAACATTGTATCGATGAAGTACTTGAAAATTCCCTCAGCCTTACCTGTCTCAGCAGCGTGAGATGTGATACACCATGATGGTGCAAGTCTTTCTGCGTATGAACCAAGTTCCTTAATTGGAAGCATTGGAATAATTGAATCATCAAGACCTGCTGTCTTTAAGTATCCTCTTAATGTCTCAGCCCACTGTCCAGCCCAGTATGTAAATACACCTGATTCTGTCTTAGGATCTGATGACTTGAAATCGTTACGTGCTGTCTGAGTTGTCTTTGTACTTGTTTCCTTATTAATAAGACCATCCTTAACAGCGTTCTGAATTCTCTGAAGAGCATCCTTCATCTCCTTCTGAGAGAAACCATCTACATACTCGCCCTTTGACTGGTCATAGTAGAAAGTAAACTGAGCATTCTGATAGAATTCTGGAAGGTAGTTAGTATAAGGTGCTTCCTTTGAATAGAAACCTGGAGCAGAAATTACATAATCAATTCCTCTAGCTTCCTTCATCTTCTTAAGCATTGTGTAGAACTCATCATATGAGAGCTGCTTGCTTGTTAAATCTGCCTTAGAATAACCAGCCTGTGTAGCCCAAGCTTCCTTTACATATGTAACGCATCCGTTACCACGAGCAGGAACGAATCCGTAGAGAGACTTCTCACCATCAACGCCTCTTACGTAGTTAGCCTTCATAATCTTCTCTGCATCTGAGATAAGTCTTCCAGAAGACTTTGTTGCTGAATTATTCCAAGCATCTGTCATATCCCAAAGAAGACCCTGGCTTGCATAAAGTGCTAAATAATCAGATGAAAGAATGATAACATCTGGCATTGCACTTGCATCAAGCATTGAGTTAGCAACTGCATCATAGTATGAGTTGTGGTCAGGACGTGTAACTTCAAAATCAAGACCTGTTAATGACTTAAGCTGTTCATCGAACTTCTCGCCCCATTCCTCTAATGTAGGAACTGTACCATCAACCATAACTGTGAAATGTTCTGGCTTTTCTACGCTTGCCCAATCTACAGTTTCTTTTGTGCCGTTTGAAGCATTGTTATTGCCACATGCTACAAGACCCATTACTGATGTAAGAGTTAAACCTACAGCAGTAAGCTTTTTAATTGTCTTTCTCATAAACTTGTAAACCTCCCTTAATTGGTTCTTGTGGGGCAACCCCACTTAATATGTTTTTTGACATTGATATATTACCATTTTTGTACTATTTTAACAAGACTATTTTTAACAATTCTTGTATTTTTTTTAATTTTTTTATGAACCCCAGTATTTATGCGGCTTCCCAGCACTATATTTTTGAACAATTTATTAACAAAACGCCCTCTGTACATTCGTTTTGTATATTTTTACTTTTATTAAAAAATGATATTTTATGTAAATTTTGCACTATTATTAAGATAATTTTAGCATTTTTTTACATCACTTTAACAATCAAATGTAATTTTTATCTAAAAACCATACTTAAATTGTGCTTATTTACCAGTGTTAATTATTTGTTCACAATTCGTCCATTTGTTACAATCATATAATTGTACGATATGTTATAAAAATATTATATTTCCAGCCATATTTCTGCAAAATTTAACATTTTCTTTATCATTAAGAACTACATTACCCGCAAACGTGTCCATCAGCTTCTTTTCAAATGTGTCACAAACTGACATTTCTGCCGCAAGTTTAATTGTGACATTTGCACCAAAGTCAGTATCAATGATATCCACATTATTATCATTACATATATACTGCAATTTGCCATATGCGTTATAATCAGTCGTTATGACAGCAGTTATTCCGTCACACACCTGTGCTATGTCCGAATTCTTAATCCCTTCTTTAGCAGCAGCCTGATATGCTCTTATAAGTCCGCCTGTTCCAAGAAGCACGCCGCCAAAATATCTTGTTACAACTAAGAGGCAGTCTGTAAGCCCATATGAATTAAGTATATCAAGCATCGGCTTTCCTGCTGTCCCCTGCGGTTCTCCATCATCACTAAATCTCTGTATCTGCCCCTTATCGCCTGTTACATAAGCATAGCAGTTATGTCTTGCATCCCAGTATTTCTTCTTTACTGCAGTGATATACTCCTCTGCTTCTTCTTCGCTTTTTATTTTAAAAATGTGGCAGATGAAACGCGATTTCTTCTCCTCTATTTCTCCACTGCCGTTCTTTAAAATTATATTCATAACTCCTCCGATTGCCTGTCATTCATTTCTATGGTACAATAAGGTATCCGTGTTACGGATTATCACTTTAAATCCTTATTGGATTTTGTACCTTGCATTTGGTAAATAATATCATAGTTTTACCATTTATAACAATATGGAGGATTTACAATTATGAATTATGGTGGAAACGGCATAAGACGAAAGAAAAAGCTCCTTAATTCATCAGCAACGAAGTTTAGGACTAAGTTTAACATTTTCTTTATCAAACTACTTCTTGTTGGTGCAATTGCAGTTGTAATAAGCGGCTCCTGCCTTATATTCGGTGCTGCACAGGGCATAATTGAGAGTGCACCTGATATATCGTCAATCAATGTTTCACCCGAAGGTTACGCAACTAAGATATACGATAACAATGGTGAAGAAATACAGACGCTTGCAACAACCGGAGCTAACAGAATATACGCTTCCCTTGACCAGATTCCAGTATATCTTCAGCACGCATTTGTTGCTATTGAAGATGAAAGATTCTACAAGCATAACGGAATTGACCTTCAGGGTATTATGAGAGCTGCCATGATTACTGTATCCGATGGCGAGATGTCACAGGGTGCCAGTACAATCACACAGCAGTTACTTAAGAATAATGTATTTAATGCTTACAATGAATCTACTATGGAGAAGATTAAAAGAAAGGTTCAGGAACAATATCTTGCTATCAAGCTAGAAACTGTTATGGACAAAGACAGCATTTTAGAGAACTATCTTAATACAATTAACCTAGGCAATGGTTATTATGGTGTACAGGCGGCTGCTAACGGATACTTTAATAAAGATGTATCCGAACTTACTTTAAGCGAATGTGCCGTACTTGCTTCTATTACCAAGAACCCTTCAAGACTTAACCCTTTGAAGAATCCTGATGATAATAAGGAAAGGCAGCTTGCCGTGCTTAATAATATGTTAAAGCAGGAATACATCTCTACTAATGAATACAGCGAGGCTGTTGCAGATGATGTATATGCAAGACTTGAAGGTATTGATGTATCAGCTGCTTCTTCTTCATCTAATTATTCTTATTTTGTAGATGAAGTTATCAACCAGCTTATAGATGACCTTATGCAGCAGAAGGGTTATTCTAAACAGCAGGCTACAAGTATGATATATTCTGGCGGTTTATCTGTATACACTACTCAGGATATGTCTATGCAGAACATTGCAGATTCAATACTTAATGACCCAGACTACTATCCATCCAATACAGATTTTACTATTAATTATAATCTCACAGTAAAAGAGGCAGATGGAACATTTTCATATTATTCACAGAATAATATGGAGAAATGGTTTAAAGAAAATGTTGATTCTTCTTTCAGCCTTACATTAAGAAATGAAACTACTGCTCAGGGCTATATTGACCAGTACAGGGAAGCTATGACAGCTAATGGCGGAACTGTTACTTATGAGAAGTCCTATTTTGTTATACAGCCTCAGATTTCTTTCTCTATAATAGAACAGTCAACAGGCTATGTTAAAGTTCTTGTCGGCGGACGTGGAGATAAGGCTACTGACCGAGGCTTAAACAGAGCTACTGATGATGTAACAAGACAGCCGGGTTCTTCTATCAAGCCGCTTGTTGCTTATGGACCAGGACTTGATACTGGTGCTATCACTCTTGCTTCTGCTATCGATGATGCACCTTACTATTATTCAGGAACAGATGCACGACTTGTAAAGAACTACACAGAAGGACAGTATCTTGGATATATGACAGTGCGTGAAGCACTCACACGTTCACAGAACGTACCTGCTGTAAAGGTTCTTACACAGATAACACCAAGCGTTGGTTTCAGCTACCTTGAAAAGTTCGGACTTTCAACTTTGGTATCTACCAAGAATGCAATTAACGGAAACCACGATGTTGTGCAGTCACTTGCACTTGGTGGTATGACAAAGGGTGTATGTAATATAGATATGACAGCCGCCTATGCGGCAATCGCCAACAAAGGAACATATACTAAGCCAATATATTACACTAAGGTATTAGACAGAGAAGGTAATGTAATTATTGACAACTCAATACCAGAAACACACAGAGTCTTAAAAGAGTCATCTGCATGGCTTCTTACAAGCGGTATGGAATCTGTTGTTAATTCAGGTACCGCTACAAGAGCCAAGTTATCTAACCAGCCGGTTGCTGGTAAGACTGGTACTACACAGTTTGATACTGATATATGGTTCTGTGGATTTACACCTTACTACACTGCTTCTATATGGGTAGGTTATGATGATAACTCTAAGCGTGTTGACTCAGTCAACCATACCGGTATATGGAAAGCTATTATGCAGGAAATCCACGAAAATCTTCCTACTGGAAGCTTCACACAGCCAGATGATATTGTACAGGTTGCTGTATGCTCTAAGTCAGGCAAGCTCCCTGTTGAAGGTTTATGTGATGCTGACCCTAGAGGAAGCTGTATAATCACTGAATATTTTGCAGCTGACAACCAGCCTACAGAAACCTGTGATACTCACGTTAAGGTTAATATATGTAATGACTCAGGTCTTGTTGCTAACGCAGGCTGTACTAATGTTTCAACTAACATTTATGTTAAGAAGTCATCAACTAACACTTTAGGTGGTGAGGGTACTTCTGGTTATACAACTGCTGATGCACAATATGCGATAACTGATGAGAAGCTAAGCAAGCTTTGTACGATTCACTCAACAGCCGCACCTGTAACACCATCAACAACTCCTAACAATAACAGTAACAACAGCCAGTCAACAACTGCAAAGCAGAACACGACCCCGCAGAACACAACAGCTACAACCACCACACAGAACGCTTCTAATTCGCAGTCAACAACTGCAAAGCAGAACACGACCGCTTCTACTACAGGAAGCAGTAATTAACCTGTCGGTAACAATAGCTTGTAACTGTCAGCCAGCTGATTATTTAGTTATTTAATTAGTTATTGCGTTAATAAGTTCGTTAATATTCATAACGATATGCAATATAAAAAAGCCCCTGCTTACTATATTTATAAGATCCTTCCTAAATGCTCTATAGCCTTTATGCAAGTGCTATAAGCAAACCCTATAAATTAATAAGCAGGGGCTTTTTATATATCGCTGTAAATTTTATTTCTTTTTCATCTTAGGCTCGAATATCCACGAGGCAATATAGCCGAATACAAGTGCCGCTGACACTCCCACTGCACAGGCTGTAAAGCCACCTTTGAACAATCCCAAGAAGCCCGAGTTATCAACAGCCATTTTCATTCCCTTCCATAGTACATTTCCAAAGCCTGTCAACGGAACGCTCGCTCCTGCTCCTGCGAACTGCACAAGTGGTTCATATAATCCTACCGCACCAAGAACCGCACCCGTGGTTACAAGTATAACCATTATTCTTCCTGGCATAAGCCTGGTCTTTTCCATTAAAATCTGTGTCAGGACGCATATAATTCCGCCTACAACAAATGCTTTCAAATAATCCATTTTAACGCCCAGCTCCTTTCTTTTACTGACATATAACAATCCTGTTATGCACTTTTAACTTATATCTGCCGCAATGCTGTGTTATGCACCTTATACAGCCTCAAGCACAACGCCGTGTGCTATTCCGGGTATTGACTTACCTTCATTAAAGCTTACCTGCGATAACAATGCCCCTGTTGGAACAAATAATACCCTTTTTAATTCACGTTTTCTTAACTTGTCCAATACAAGAGTATCAAGAACTATCGCACTGCACCCACAACCACTTCCACCTGACTGGGTATCCTGCTCATTTTTATCAAATACTTCTATTCCGCAGTCCGTGTATATATCACTTATGTCTATTCCTTTCTCTTTAAGAAGTGTAAGAAGTATCTCTTTACCTGTATACCCCAAGTCACCGGTTATAATCATATCGTAATACCCTTTAGTCACTTCAAAATCCTTATAGTTGGATTCTATAAGGTCTGCCGCTGCAGGTGCCATACAAGCTCCCATATTCATAGAGTCCTTAACACCATAATCAACTATTTTTCCTGTAGTTATACCCGATATAATTACATTTGCATAGCCGTTATCAACAATCCGGCATACATCTCCATCACATTTTGTTATTACTGGCGAATTAGATACAAGATATGCTCCTGCACCTGTAACTGTCCACGTTGAACTCATTGGCCTCTGGTTACCATATAATAATGGAAATCTGAACTGCTTCTCAGCACTTGCAAAATGGCTTGAAGCTATCGCCGCCACATTATCCGCGAAACCAGCATTAACACACATAGCCGCAAGCGATAATGACTCACCCATAGTTGAACACGCACCATAAAGTCCAAAAAGCGGCACATCATACGTCTTTAATCCAAAAGATGTCGCTATAAGCTGACCTAACAAGTCACCTGCATATATATATCTTATGTCCTCTGGCATCATTCCTGTCTTTTCTAACAGCTTCTCAAATGCAAGGCTCTGTATCCTGCTCTCTGCATCCTCCCAGCTTTCACCACCGAATAAATCATCTTGCGAAACGACATCAAAGCAGCAGCCCAGCGGTCCTTTCTTTTCCTTAGTTCCCGCCACTGTAGCTCCTGCTTTGATGTATACATTATTATCAAATTTAATGCTCTGTTTACCTGCAATCATACGCTACCTCTTAATATTTATTAATAATCAATCATCAATAGGTAGTATCTGCTTTATCAGGTAATTTATTCATTACTGTATTATTTCCCCAGCATTATCCGTTAATTATTCTATATTAATATTATCATGTGAGTGTCAAAAGTAAATTCTGCCACTCACTAATGTATCCAGTTAAAATTACTTAACTCTTAATATATCAAGTGTATGTGCTGCCGCTCCGATTAAATCCTGTCTTTCGCACGTTGCAAGATGATACTTCACGAATTCTGCGAATTCTTCTTCTGTAAGCTTATTAAGATATGGTCTTATATAGTTAGCCGGTCCGTCTGGTGATAATATTTTAATTCTCTCAAGTCCTGCCGCCTCATTAAGACTGTTAATATCTTCTATTCTCATATAATCATAGAGGTTCTCCTCACTTGATACAGTGTGATAATCCTCTGTCAGTCTGTTCCCATTAAGACATTCATTAATATGTCCTTCTTTAAACGCATATGTAATAACACTATATTCATTCATAAGATATGCCACAAGTATAATTCCACCCGGCTTGACAACTCTCTTTGCTTCATTAAGTGCCTTAAGCTTATCCTCAAATGTAAACAAATGGTACATAGGTCCAAAAAGCAGTGCCATATCAAATGTATTATCTTCAAAACGCTTAAGCTTAAGTGCATTGCCCTGATATGCCTTGACATTTGAATTCTTAGCCTTTAGAAGTCCAAGATTATGCTTTACTAGTTCCACCGCAGTGACATCGTACCCTTCCTCAGATAATGGAACGCTGTATCTTCCTGTTCCTGCACCTATATCAAGTATCTTTATATCACTGGCAATATCCATAGCCGCCTTAATATCATCAAGGCAGTTATGGATATATTTCATAGATGTTATAAATTCAACCCTTCCGTGACGTGAATCCAGACGTTTCTCCTCATTGAATTTATTATAATGCTGTTCTAATTCGGTCATTGCCATTTCCTTAGTACCTCCAAATAGTTAATCACATAAGACTTATTATCCAGTATATCAGACCTATAATCCAGCTGAAAAATATTCCATACAATATAACTGGTCCTGCTATCGTAAATATTTTACAGCCAATACCAAATACCTGTCCCTCTTTCTTATATTCAATCGCAGGAGAAGCTATACTGTTCGCAAATCCTGTAATCGGAACAAGTGCACCAGCTCCTCCAAAAGACGTGATAAGCGGATATATTCCAAAGCCTGTAAATATAACACTTAAAGCAACAAGTATAAGCGTTGTATAACTTGCTGCATCATCTGCTGTCATTCCTGTCATCTTCATAAAATTCATAATAAGCTGGCCTATTGTACATATAATTCCACCTGTTATAAATGCCTTAAAGCAGTTGTATACACACCCCGCCTTTTTCGTGACATTTTCAACATACTGGTTATAGCTTTTATTTCTTTTTTCAACATCCTGAACCATAATAATCCTCATTCCTACATATGCTTTATTAGTGACATATGTTGATATTAATAATCATATATTCCGCCTGTCTTATTGCATTATATTACTATTAACATATGTTTCTATTAGCATTACCATAAACTTAAGAATTATTCATAAATAATAATACATATCATATATGTTAAGGCATGTTATGCCCTCGCCCACATTAGGGTGCTTCTTTGTATACAACTGGTCTGCAACAAATATCATCATAAGTGCCACACATAATGGTATAATAATCTGAAGCTTTATCTTTCTGAAATAATTATCAAGCAATGGTGCTACAAAATACACTATAGCCATTCCACCAATACCAAAGGCTAACAGGCCTTCCGCACATATACGCCCGTGAATATTAAGGAAAAATCCTGTGTAATCCCACCACTTCTGTCCGTTATGTGTAAGTTCCAGCACAAGTCCTGTAAAATACTCAACAACTCCACACAGAATAATCGCCAGAACGAACTCAAGAGCCGGCTTTTCCCTGAACTTTTTAAGAAGCAGAAGTATCAAAAGACCGCCTACTCCATATATTGGAAGCCAGGGTCCGTGAAGAACCCCTCTGTTAGCAAATGAATGATAAAGCATTAAGTGTGATGAAACTTCCCAGAACCACCCTATAAATGACATTACAAAGAATATAAGTATAAGAGATGGAATTGAGTAATTACGCATATATACCGTACTTTCAAAATTAGCTCTATGCTCCTTTAATGTAAACAGCCTTGAAGGATACATATTACCAAGTATCTCCTGTTTACATCTGTCAACCTTTATCTGTTCTGCCTTGGCATCCTCGAAATTCTTTTCCTCACTCGTATTAAAAAGAATTACGCCGAACCAGTCAGCAAGAAACTTTCTTAATCTCCTGAAATACTTGATGTCAGATTTCATAATATCATCATCAAATCTTTCCTCTGGAGAGTCCTCATTCATATATGGATATATGTCTGCGTAAGCTGCCTGCAATTCTTCTTTTCCTGCCCGCTCATACAGATATACATCGCTTAGCATTTCCATGCCTTCTATATTATTCTTAATGGCATTTTCTCTTATAAGAACATATAATTCTGTAAAAAATGCTGTCTTATATGGATTGGAATATAATACTCCCACAAGACCCATAGATATAAAGCTTAATATATTCCAGCCTATAAATGATAACTGGTAGCAGAAACATTTCCACTTATAGCCGTTCATCATTCTTCTTGATAAGGTTATTGCATCATTAGCCTTTATGTCTGGATTTTCGGCTATTATATATGGCACAAGCATATATGACAGCGGCTTAATAAAAGCCCCTGCTATTGTAAGCGACCATAATATTGTATACAAGTCTTTAACGAACATTGTAAAGGCTACACGCATCCACCTTTTTACTCTCATAAGAAACATAAATTTGCCGACCCCTACACTTTTATATGTCCGGCTTTCAAGAAATATTCTTCTTGATATAACAACATAAGACATTTTCACTACATATCTTATTACAAAGTAAAATATAAGTGCCAGACATAAAAGCAGGATAACAACAAGATGTCTTGAACCCGTAATTCCGTATACAACATCAACTATAGTAAATACAACCGCACCTGATGATACGTTATTAACAACTGATGATAATATTCCCGAAGTTCTCCCCAGTATGTCCCCTGCATTATCCTTTGCTTTGTCGATAAGTGTCTGCGACTGCTCTTTGCCCTGTTCCTCATTGTTCATAATAACTGATACAATTGCATCAAGCATTGCACTTTTCGTCCTGTTATCAATATCTGATGTAACAAGCGTAACGCCCTGTGATTCGTTCGTATCTGTATTATTAATGTCTGTCATCTGCATTTTAAAGAAACTGAAAGTTTCCGTAAATTCACTTCCAACAAACGCTGCTATAAGACACACAACAACCAATATCCAGAAATGCTTTTTAAATGTTCTCTTAGCCGCTTTTGCAAGCTCTTTTCTCGTAATCATATTTTTTCTTCCTGTCTGTTTAGTATTTAAGGTACTAAATAGTATACCAAATGTCCCACCATCTTTCCAATAGCAATAAACAAAACTACAAAGCCAAGACATTTTTTAAGCTTTACCCTGTGTGCTAATATAGGAAGTGCTTTGACTGTTTCTGCAAGGCATATTAAAAATGTACCTATAAATATTCCAGATACCGCACCATACAATATAACACCTGCCACGCCAAGCTTAATCGGCAGTTCAAATATATACCATATATTCCCAATCCCTGCACCAAATATAATCATTTCCTCATAAAGCATTATTGATTCTGTTGTGTTGGTCACATCTGCGTATCTGTTAATAAGACCTATGCTTGATATTAAGGCGAACAGTCCTGTAGCCGTAACACCTCCGGCACTTAACCCGATAAGTATGATAAATAATATTTTAATCAGCATTTTGTTGCCCCCGGATAATTGTTTCTTACGCATCTTGGCATACACTCTACAGAGTCGATCATAGCCTGATTTTCATCTTTGACATACTGGTTCATAGACACCTCTATAGGGGTTGGTGCTTTACTCATCTTCTTTCCAGCAAAATGGTCATAAAATACTGCTATCCCGGCAAACAACCCTATTGCATAAGCTATCTCACACACATTGTATTTCATAAGCCAGTCCACACCTGACATCCGGTATACTTTTTCAAATATCTCTATTGTGCTGACATCATTATTATACGCCATTATCGCATAAGCACTTCCTATAAATATTATTATGCACACGATAATCTTAAGAATAACAGATAACCACACCGGCTGCTGGTTCTTTCTGTAATCGATTATAAAATCACTCTCGCCTATATTATTAACGTCAAGTGTATCATCAAGCTGCTGTATCGCTGATATAACCTGCATTGAGCTTATACATATCCTGTCCTTTTTAGTCCTGTAAAATGTTGCCAGCTTTATGCTTTTTATCTTAGGAAGCAGCTTTTTTTCAGCATATACTTCTGCCACATCAGACAGATACACATCCTGCTTGTCTGTCTTAGTAAGCTGTCTTATCTTTAAATATACTGTTTTTGACATAGTAACCTCCATTTCACAGCATTTTATGCTGATTAAATAATGCTGTTAGAAGTATTGCCAATATTGCCCATATTATTCTATATCTATCTGGCTTCGCATACGGTTTAATATTTTCTTTTCGAGACGTGATACCTGAACCTGTGATATTCCTAATACCCTGGCGGCCTGTGTCTGTGTCATATCCTCATAATATCTCATTCTTATAAGCTTCCTGTCCCTCTCGCACAGGCTGTCCACAAGCTCATTAATCATTATATTATCAATAATGCTGTCGCTTCCGCCATCCTTGCCCTCTAACTTATCTATAAGACATACCTCATTGCCATCCTTCTGGTATATTGTCTTATAGATTGACTCCACGCAGTCGCCAGCCTCCATTGTAACAATTATATCCTCTGTCGCTATTCCTGTTTCCCTGGACAGCTCCTCAATAGTCGGCTCGCGGTTAAGAATACCCTTTAACTTCTGGGAAGCCGTAAAACATTTGTATCCATTTTCCTTAATACTCCGGCTTATCTTTATTATGCCGTCATCTCTAAGAAATCTTTTAATCTCACCCGTAATCATCGGAACTGCATAAGTTGAGAACTTCACATCATAGTCCATATTAAAATTGTCTATTGCCTTTATAAGCCCAATACAGCCTATCTGGTACAAATCCTCCATCTCTGCACCCCGCCCTGTAAATCTTTTAACTATGCTCCACACAAGTCCGCTGTTATCAATAACAAGCTTCTCCCTTGCTGATTTATCATTGTTGTGTGCTTTAATGATCAATTCTTTAGTATGATCGCAAGCATACACATCCATTCTACCTGTTACTTTCTCCTATTCTTTTCTTCATAATTACAGTTGTACCCACATTTTTTCTTGAATACACATTAAGCTCGTCCATAAATGCTTCCATAAATGAAAAACCCATTCCTGACCTTTCAAGCTCTGGCTTTGTTGTATACAAAGGCTCCATTGCTTTATGGACATTTTCTATTCCTACACCCTCATCTTTTATCTTTATAATAATCTCCCTATCCTCTAAAGAAAGTGTCATATATACCTTGCCGCCTTTTCCCTCATAGCCGTGCACAATACTGTTGGTAACTGCCTCTGATACTGCTGTTTTTATATCTGATATTTCCTCTAAGGTCGGGTCTAATCTTGTCACAAAAGCTGCAGCAACCACTCTTGCAAAACTCTCATTCTCTGATATTGCATCAAATATTACATCCACATTATTCTCCTGCATTTTACATCCCCCTCTTATTCTGCTTTCTGACGGCATCGCACAGATTATCATATATATCTACTATTTTATGAAGTCCAGATATAAGCAGTATTCTTTTAATGCTCTCATTAATTCCGACAACACATATATCACCTATATCACGTATCTTCTTATATCTTCCCATTATAAGCCCTATTCCAGCACTATCCATAAAATCAACCTTGGAAAAGTCTATAATAACCCTGTCCACTCCCCTTTTATCGATTATATCGTCTATTACCTCTCTCATCTCATCTGCCAGATGATGGTCAAGTTCTGCATTAAGGCTTATAACAAGATTATTCCCGCTGACCATATATATGTAATCGGTTCTTTTAATATCCTCTGCTGTATCATAGCTGTCTAATTCACTGTCTAATCCATTATTAAGAAGCTGTGTATCATCTCTCATAACTATCCTCCTATCCTCTATTCAGGGTATCGGCACCCTTGTGCTAAGCGTAACATATAATTATATCAGAATTTCCTGTTACACAAAAATATCCCTGACGGACTAATTTCCGTCAGGGATTTATCGTGTGGTAATTAATGTGATGTCACATAATCATTAGCTTCTTTATAATATCCACTTGTCTTAAAGTCATTTACAATGTACTGATAGTACTTCTTGGCATTGTCTGTCTGTGAAAGTGCGACATAACATTTAGCCGCATAATAAGCTGCATCTACCTTAGTGGCGTCGCACTTAAATGCCTTAACATAATCATCAACTGCTGTAGCATAATCTGACTTATAGTATGAAGTCTGAGCCTTGCTGTAGAACTCATTAGCTGCCTGTGCCATAACAGCAGTCGAAATTGTATTGTATAAAGTCTTTGCTGAGTCTGATGGAAGTGCACTTACATCAACGTCAATAAGCTTCTCAGCAGCTTCTGTCCTTTTATTGGCTATATAAGCATTAGCAGACTCAATAACTGATATTAAAAGCTTATTGCCACCGCCAGTTCCATTAAGTTCACTTAACTGCTGTTCAAGTGATTCTTTCTCTGCCTTTACAGTCTTTAATTCACTTTCCATACTGTTAAGCTCTACATTGCCTGATGAAAGCTGTTCACTGTATTCTGCCAGACTTCTGTTATAATCTTCTGTTATGCCCTTGTATCTTGATGGCATTACTAAGAACCATATAAGTGCCGCACCAATCACAACACCTACAAGCACATTGACTATTGTAATAGCACCATTGCTTGGTTCTTTGTATGATGACCTTGGAAGTATTACATCATTACCATTAAGAGGCTTGCTTTCTTCTTCCTTTACCTTCTTCTTAGGTAAGAAGCTTCCAGATATATCATTATCTTTAATATTCTGGCTCTGGTTTATCTGTTCAAGGTACTTACTTGCAAGAGTATTATTCCTGTCTATCTTAAGCACTGAATTCAGGAGCTTTCTTGCTCTTTGATATTCATTATCTTTAATATATATAAGCGCAAGCAACAGGTGTGCCTTTATAAAATGTGGATTAGATATAACAATCTTCTTAAGCTGTATTACTGCCATATCTGTATTCTTATCCTTGGCATACTGAAGCGATACGTTATATTTCTTAATAGCATTAGTAACTGATTCAAACTTATTCTGATTAGACTGGATTTTCTTTATATAACTCTCTGCAACATTATCGTCCGGGGCAAGGTTCTTGCTCATTACCCACTGTGATAATGCCTCAACCACTTCTCCCATCTCACAATATATAAGTCCGAGAAGATTTCTTGCATTAATATTATATTTGTTAATCATAAGACTTACTTTTAAAGTTTCTATTGCTCCTGATAAATCCCTCACACGGGCTTTCTCAAGACCTTTGTTGTAATATATATCTGAAACCCTGGCAGTCTTTTTGTATATAGAGACATCTGTACCACACTTGGCACATGTGTCATTTGCTGAAAGGACACAGCCACATTTGTAACATCTCATAATTACTTCTCACTCTTTCCTTCGATAATCTTGTTAATTAAATCTGTTATATCTGGTACATCATTCTTGTATATTGCATCTTCTGCATCCTCAACTTCCAGACTTGGCTGGAACTTCTGGATTTCCTCATCAAAATCTAACATATCTATTCTCCAATCTTTATATTATTCCAAAACTTTCCTTATATCTGCTACAAGATAAAGTGAACCTGTACCAAACACCATCGGCTCATTCTTTAATGCAAGAACCGCCTCTTTCGCACTATCATACACTTCCACTTCAATATCTGTATGTCTTTTAAATGCCGCACTTATGTATTCCTTATCCAAGTGCCTTATGCCGCCTGTCACAGTAATCGCTATTCGTGCAAATACCTTACAGCCGCACAGTATGCTTATCATCTGTTCAAAATTCTTATCACTTACAACTGAGAATAATAATGCCGCTTTATCAGTGCTGTCAGCATACATTCCGTTAACCGAATTAACAAAACTCTGTATTCCCTGAGGATTGTGTGCACCGTCAACATATATGTTATCCGTAAGCTTCTCCATTCTGCCCTGCCATATGTGGCTCCCTGCCGAATCTACTATGGCACTGTCTTTAATATCAATATGATACAAATGCTTTAAAAGCCTGCATACTGTAATTGCTATTGACACATTTTCCACCTGATATATTGCAGGAGTAGCCAATCTTAAGCAATTATTAATATAATACTCATTATGCAGTGAAAAATCAATACAGCCATTAAAGTTTTTAATTATTTGATATTGCTGTGGTGATACTCCGTAACAATAGCTGTTCTTGCTGTGTGCAATATCCTCTATCACACCAGAAGCCTCATTGTCATCTGCATATACAACAGGCACGCCCTGCTTTATTATTCCTGCTTTCTGCTCTGCTATTTTCTTAATCGTATCTCCCAGTATTGCTGTATGTTCAAGGCTTATTGTCGTAATTACACAGCACAGTGGATTATGTACTGCATTAGTCGCATCAAGGCTTCCACCAAGCCCTGTTTCTAACACTACATAATCGACCTTGCATTTATCAAAATATAACATAGCTGCACCGAAAAAAAAGTCAAAATATGCAAGCTTAAGATTATTCGCCCTGGCTGTTTCATACACCTTATTAAAGTACTGTGTAAAATCTTCTCTTGATATAAGTTCACCGTCAACCTGTATGCGTTCCCTTATTGTCACAAGATGGGGTGATGTAAACAGACCTGTCTTATATCCTGACTTTTTTAAAATATCATCTATATAAGAACACACAGAACCCTTGCCGTTAGTTCCTGCTATATGTATTATCTTTAAATTCTTATCAGGATTTCCAAGAAGCTCTAAAAGCTTCCCAGCCCTTTCTACTCCTGTAGTTTCACCATACTGCGGCGTATCATTAAGAAACGCTTTTATCTCTGAATATTCCATTAAACACTCCATTCTCATATATGAACACTATCGGTTTCCTGCCGCCTGTATACACATTAAGCTTATCACCATCAAGATATATGCTGTAATCACTGCTGTCGTGCATTTCCTTAAGCATTTCCTCGATAACTACGATATGCTTTCTGTCGTAGTTCTTTACAAGCTCTGTAAATATATCATCACTAAATCTGAATTTATAATAATAAGCACTCCAGAGACGCTGTAAATTCTGCTTTCTTTCATTCGTCTGCTCATCAAGCTTATTATGATAAGTCTCGGTCTGGCTCTTTGTCATCTCAATTTTCTCTTTAGTAAGATATATCTGGTTAAGAAGTTCCTGATTTTTTCTCTCCCTTACACCAGCTTCTTCTGATGCCCTGTCTAACTGTCTTTTAACCTCATTAACCCTTGCATAGTAGCTTTTAGTTTCCTGCTCGGTATGCGAACCACTCATATATTCGTTCTTCTTAGCTTCAAGCTCTGAGAATTCTTTGTCCACCTCATCTAAATGTTCTTTGGCTTTTTCAAGCTTTTCCTCTGCATCTGCCTGCCTTTTTTCTATTCCTTCAAGTTCTTTTATAAGCTTGTCTGTTTCACCATCTATCTCTTTTACCTGATTGATAAGTGCTGCATATTCCATATCCTGCTCAAGCTTTGCCTTATCATCTTCTGCCACATAGGAAGGCATAAGTTCATCTTTAGCATATAACGGCTTATTGTACCTTCTTACAGCTATATTAATCATTCTTGCAAGTTGTAGCGAAGATACCTTATTGAAGGTTCTAATTGCCTGATACATAGTCTTTATCTCTACTGTCTTATAATCAAATGCTTCAACTCCAAAACACTCTATAACAAGTCTTAGCTTCTCCTGTGTCTTCTGCTTTCTTAAACTCTTTAACACACCCATTCCATTAAATGCGTCCGGCATAAGTTCTTTATGTACTACCCTCTTCATCTCAATATCTGCACTGGCAATTGCTTTATCCATAATGGCTGACCACTCCCTGAACTGGTCAGGTGTTACATTCTTAATGCTCTGGTACAGATTATCCATAAATGCCTCGTTATATTTGTCACTTATAATCTGCATTTTATGGGCTGGTGCTATGTACTGGTTAATGGAATATCCTGCTCCTGCCGCATTAACAGCAAGCATTAAAAGCTTATCCCTTCCTGCCACTGTGCTGACATCTATGCTGCCCTGTGCTCCTGCTATCTCAAGCAGTTTAAGTTCTAACATTGACATTAAATGTGTCCTGTCCGCTGTCTTAAGCTGCATATATTTGGCTTCCACCATATCTGACACTTTCTTATAATCATATTCGACTTTTAATTTACTGCTGAATATCTCTGCAAATGAATTCGCCATATCTGCAAGTCCGGATATGATACGTGAGCCTGTCTCCTTCGCTGCATTTCCTATTGTCACACTATCAAAAAATGCAAGCTGCAGCCTTATATCATCATCTGTTAAATTATTAAGAATACTGTATAAATCTGACATTAATACTCCTCTCCAAGTGTTTTGTCATATTATTTTAGAAAAATACCATTTTCTCCCTGATAGATCATTAATGGGCAGAATACTATCTGGCACCTACATCTTAATGTTTAATTATATAAGTTATGCAGACAAAATACAATGTGCTATTTATTAAAAAACTGCCCTTATATATGAATTATCTATTACACAAAAAGAGCCGCCGCATAAGCCCAATGTCAACTTAATAACATTGCACTTAAGCGGCAGCCCTCATATATTAATTCGTTATAATTATGGGATAATTAGCATACACCCTGAGCGAGCATAGCGTTAACAACCTTCTCAAAACCAGCAATATTAGCGCCAGCTACATAGTTGCCTTCCATACCATATCTCTTAGCAGCATCATCGATGTTGTGGTAGATATTAACCATAATGTTCTTAAGCTTAGCGTCAACTTCTTCAAATGTCCAGCTAAGTCTTTCACTATTCTGGCTCATTTCAAGAGCTGAAGTAGCAACACCACCAGCGTTGGCAGCCTTACCACAGATGAACATTACGCCATTATTCTGGAAGTACTCTGTTGCTTCAAGAGTTGTAGGCATATTAGCACCTTCGCAAACTGCCTTAACGCCGTTAGCTACTAACTGCTTAGCATCTTCAAGGTCAAGTTCGTTCTGAGTAGCACAAGGAAGAGCGATATCACACTTAACTGCCCATACACCGTGCTCACCATTCTTCTTCTCATGGTATTCAGCTGACTTTCTTGCAGCAGCATATTCTGTAAGTCTTGCTCTCTTAACTTCCTTAACTTCTCTAAGAAGTTCTACATCGATTCCCTCTGAATCATATATCCAGCCTGTTGAATCAGAGCATGTAACAACCTTAGCACCAAGCTGCTGTGCCTTCTGGATAGCATATATAGCAACATTACCAGCACCTGAAACTGCAATTGTCTTGCCTTCAAGTGATTCACCATGGCACTTCATAAGCTCTTCTGTGATGTAAAGAAGACCATATCCTGTAGCTTCTGTTCTTGCAAGTGAACCACCATATGTAAGACCCTTACCTGTAAGTACACCTTCAAACATACCTCTGATTCTCTTGTACTGACCGAACATATAACCGATTTCTCTTGCACCTGTTCCGATATCACCAGCTGGAACATCGACATCAGCACCTATATACTTGCAAAGCTCTGTCATAAAGCTCTGGCAGAATGCCATAATTTCTCTATCTGACTTGCCCTTAGGATCGAAGTCAGAACCACCTTTACCACCACCGATTGGAAGGCTTGTAAGTGAGTTCTTGAAAATCTGCTCAAAACCTAAGAACTTGATAATTCCTAAGTTAACAGATGGATGTAATCTTAAACCACCCTTGTAAGGTCCGATAGCGTTGTTGAACTGTACTCTGAAACCTCTGTTTACCTGTACCTGTCCCTTGTCATCTACCCAAGGTACACGGAACATTAATACTCTGTCAGGTTCTGTAATTCTTTCAAGAATTGCATTGCTTCTGTAAAGCTCCTCGTTAGCATCAACAACTGGTCTTAATGTGTTAAGAACCTCTGTTACAGCCTGTAAGAATTCTGGCTGATCTGCATTCTTCTTAGAAACTAATTCTAATACTTCATCAACATATCCCATAATCGTTTAACTCCTTTGATTTAATATTCGTACGCTTTAGTACGTTACCCAAGTGATATTATATTAATTTCACTTAATTTATGCAAGTTTTTTATGTGTTTGACATAATTAAATTGAACAAAAATGAATATTATTAAGTTTAATTAGGTTTATCTTTAATTTTCCGCTTTATTTTCTTTATATTATTAAGTAAAACATACAATACCAATATGTTTGTATACTACATACAGGCATATTTTTACATTTTTCTATATTTAATACTCTATTTATTTATTTTTTTTTAGTAATATGTTATAGTATTTTTGTTATGTTAAGCTTTTAATTGAATATATTTCACATTTTTTAGCTTGACTTATACATTTATTCTATGAATATTAACAGGAGATAACATTATGTCAGGATTCTTTGACAAGACCAGAGAAGATATGCAATATATCTTCAAAAAGGGGAGCACTCTTTCCCAGAGTGAGAAGAAGCACAAGCTAAGAGCATGGGCGACAGTTATTGGTATCGCACTCGTTGTTGTTCAGCTTATATTCACTGTATTGACACTATTGAAGCTTTACAAACTTGATATTCTTCCACTCAAGTATATAGCAGCTATTGATGCCGTTCTTGTGCTTGTGGCAATATACGACTTCCTATCACAGTTTACTAAGACACATATTATAGGAAAAGTAATATCTGTACTTTTATCCGCTGTACTTTTATATACATTCCTTTTCACATCAAAGGTTGATACAACTCTTGATAAGATAAGCAGTAATGGTAATAACATACAGGAGATTACAGATGTAGTTGATGTAGTTGTATTAAAGAAGGATAAAGCACAGTCACTTTCTGATACTCTATCTTATACATTTGGTTATAATTCTACTGTAGATGCTGATGATAATCAGGATGCCATACAGAAGATTAACTTTAATAACAACGCTGACATCAAAACCAGGGAATATACAACCTGGGAAGATATCATTCCTGCATTAGAGGCTGGAACTGATATTCAGGCTATGCTTATTAATGACAACACATTGTCATCATTTGATGAGGAATATGAAGAATTCCTTAACTCAATAAGAATTGTAGGAACGATTGAACTTAAGAGAACTGTTGAATTAAGTGAGTCTGATAAGAAGGTCAATGAAGAACCTTTCGTTATATATATATCTGGTAACGATGAAGAAGGTAAGATAATGTCAACCGGACGAAGCGATGTCAACATTTTATGTGTCATCCACCCAATAACAAGACAAGTGCTTCTTATCACTACTCCAAGAGATGCCTATATCAACCTTACTAATCCAGGTACAGGTGCTCAGGGCTATGATAAGCTTACACACGCCGGACAATGGGGTATAGAGGGTTCTATACTAAACCTTCAGAATCTGTATGACCTTAATATTGATTACTATGTTAAGATTAACTTTACCGGCTGCGAGACAATTGTAGATGCTCTTGGCGGTGTAACTATTAATTCATCTGTTGATTTTGTTAATGGACTTGAAGCAGCTCCAACAAGATATCACTATGTAATAGGTGACAATGAATGTAATGGTGAACAGACTTTAGCATTCTGCCGTGAAAGAAATGCTTTCTTAGATGGTGATTACCAAAGAGGCCGTAACCAGCTTTCAGCCCTTACAGCTATTATCAATAAGCTTACATCACCTGCAATACTTGCAAAGTACAGTGCATTACTTGATTCTGTAGGTGATATGCTCTACACTAATATGCCTGTATCAGATATTACATCACTTGTAAAAGGGCAGCTTGCCAACAGCCGTTCATGGAATATACAGACATACAGCACAGGTGCTGAACCTGACAGCAGACTATGCCAGCATTTCGGTTCTTATCGTTCTGTATCACTTCTTTATCAGGCTGATGTTGATATTGCCAGACAGCTTGCCAAAAAGATAATTAATGGTGATCTATTCGATGCACAGGAATATTATGACGAAGAGATAAGCAAGGTTTCTAACCCAACTGGTTTGATGTCTTTACCTAATACTTCAAAGTCATCAAGCACTAACAAAGAAGAAACTTCTGCTGCCACATCAACTAAGAGTTCATCAACAACTAAACAGCAGCAGACTACAACTAAAGCAACTGCCGCTCCTACAAAAGCCGCGCCAACTACAGCCGCTCCTACACAGGCCCCTGCTCCTGATAACAATAACAACAATAACAACAATAATAACAATAATAACAATAACAACAGTAATAACAATAATAACAGTAACAGCAATAACAGCAATAATACCGGCAGTAACGACAATAAGACAGAAGCTACAACAGCTCCTACACAGGCCCCTGAAAAGGCAGATATCAATTCCAATGCTAATCAGGCTGTGGCTAATTAACTATCAAATATTGCTCAAAATACTATTAATAAAACAATATTAACAATAATACTATCAAATATTAAAAAAGGCTTCACATTATGTATATCGTAATGCGAAGCCTTTTTTGACATTTTAAATAGTTATTAAATTAATACGTCAATTAACTGTTTATATTATTATATGTTATTTACGACATAACCAGCCACCTACTTATTGGCGTGTTCTCCATACTTGCCATAGTATTTGCCATAATACTTACCATAGTATTTGTTATCGTCCATATCGACCTTATTAAGTACCACTCCAAGAAGCTTGCAGTCTGTCTTTTTAATCTGCTCCAGACCCTTCTGGGCGTATTTGTAGCTTACATCATTAGCCGCCATTACATAGGCAACTCCGTCACACTCCTGTGCCACTATGGCACTGTCTATTACACTTCCTATAGGTGGTGTATCAATTATTATATAATCATACAAATCCCTTAATACTTTTATAAGTGTCTTAAACACCTTATTGCCAAGAAGCTCTGTAGGATTAGGTGGCACCGGACCAGAAAATACTACATTAAAATTCTCAACATTAGTTGCATACATAACTTCTTCAAATTTATTAATTCCTGATAAGAAATGTGTAAGTCCCTTAACAGACGTATTAATCTTATAACGTCCTACAAGCACCGACTTCCTTAAATCCGCATCAATAAATATAACCTTCTTGCCTGCTTCTGCAAGTGATACCGCAAGATTAAATGATACAGTAGATTTACCTTCTCCCGGTGTCGTACTTGTGAGCATAATAACCTTGATATCCGAACCGCAAAGCTGGATATTCGTTCTTAAATTCTTATATGCCTCATTAGCCCTGTAATCAAGCTTTCTTAATCGTTCTATATTGATAGTCTGCATATTATCTTTTCACCTGACTTTTACTTTTTATTCTTGTTCTTTTTGTTCTTCCTGCTCTTTTTCTTGTTCTTTGGCAAGCCATCATCCATTTCTTCTGAAATTGGAATAACTGCAAGTGTACTGAGGTCAAAATATTTCTCCACATCTTCTGTAGTCTTTACAGTATCATCTAACATTGACTTTATTACTATAACCGCCGCTGACAGCACAATACCTGCAAGAGCACCTATAATTGTCCATTTCTGGACAACAGCAAATGCTGGTGTCTCTGATAATGAGCCTTCCTCAATAACATTTACCTGTTCAATCTTCATAATATCACATATCTTCTGTGATGATACTTTAGCCACACAGTCAGCTATCTTCTTAGCCTGATAAGGATCATCACTAACAACTGTTATCTGCAATACACGTGTATCCGAAGGTGTATCAACAGATATGCTTGAAGCAAGCTGTGAGGCTTTCATATCAAGCTTTAATTCCTTGATAACCTCATTCATAACCGGAGCACTTGTTACAAGTATCTTATAATCTTTCGTAAGCTGTGTAGATAACTGGACATCTGATAAAGTAGTCGCACTGTCGTTAGCCCTGTTTAATACATACAGCTTGGTTTCTGACTCATACTGTGGTGTTATAAAAAACTTTGCCACAAGAAATGCACCAAGTCCCACTATTATGCCTGTTGCAATAATAACCATTATCTTATCCCATAATATAGATAAAATATGTCCAATATCAATTTCTATTTCTTCATTCTGAACATTATCTCTTCCCATTGTCAATCTCCATAATTATTTATCACTTAATCACTCTAAGCATTTAATATAAATCTTTTAATTATATCGGCAACTCCCGATTCATCATTAGATGGTGCGATATAGTCTGCATACTTTTTCACTTCTTCATACGCATTATCCATAACAGCCGCAACACCTGCTATCTTTAACATTGGTATATCATTCATTCCATCTCCACAGGCTATAAGCTCATCTTCTTTGATAGACAGCTTACCTAATAACTGCTGTAATGATTTATCTTTGGCAACCCCCTTTGGTACTACCTCAAGGAAATAATCTTCTGAATAAAATGCATCAAGCACGTCAGAATAATGCTCTAATAAAGCTTCCTGCACTGGCACAAGCTTATCGTGTCTTCCTACAACAAGGAACTTATTAACTGGATAATCTACATATTTCTTTAAATCATCTGTCTTAATTATTGTTGTATTATTGCAAAATGCTTCTTTTAACACATACTCATCATCATCACTCTCTGCTGCTATCTTTCCGTCCGAATATGTAAGTGCATACACATCATTAGCTCTTGCATAATCACATATATCGTCTATACACTGCCTTGGAAGCTCGTGGCTTACAATTACATCTCCATTAAGGCAGTTAATTATCTCACCACCATTATAAGCTAATATATATCCGCCTCTCTTATCTAACTCCAGCTCATCTGCTATCGGTGTTATCCCAAATAATGGACGTCCTGAAGCCAGTATAACTGTAACATCTTTATCAATTGCAGCCCATACAGCCTCCTTATTAGCCTCCGGAAGCTTCTTATTATGGTCTGTGAGTGTTCCGTCAAGATCGAGTGCAATCGCTTTATATTTCATTGTTAAATACCTGTCCTTTATAATTCTTATATAGGTGTCGGGGATACTTCCCTTACATATGCCAATTAATTGCTTCACTGTTACATCACCCTGTAATTCCTGACAATATATCCGCATACATAATCACTTTATCATATACACTTAATAATTACAATAAGCTAAGCCTTAAGCTTTTATTAACTTATCCTCATCTGGTCAAACGCACCTGCTATATTCAATCTGCCATAGCCATATTCAACATTTGGATAAGCAATATCCCCCGGTCGGTCTGCTCCCCTTATTATATATGACTTAATCTCGCTATTACTTATAACTGATCTGTTATTGTTAGTAACTCCCCAGCTAAAAAATAATGCCGCTGCCCCTGCAACGTGTGCCGCAGCAATGCTTGTTCCTGATCTAACTGTATAGCCTCTTACGCCTCCAACACCATACACATTAACTCCTGGTGCTGCTATATCAGGCTTAACCCTGTTATCCGCCGTATAACCCCTGCTGCTGTTCACGTCGCTTCCGTTGGTATTATGATTATATGCACCAACAGTAATAAGCCTTAAACCGCTGGCAGGCTCTACAAGCGTTACATCAGCATCTGAATTAAGAAAATAGGCATCACAGTCCATAAGCTCTTTTAAAGTTATCCACGCATTAAAATATCCAGGAAGATTAGTAAGACTATATACATCTATCTTCCACAGTCCCTCTGCCGGACGTTCAAATCTCATAAATATAACTTCCTGCCCTGCAACAGTTTCTGTAATCTGATAATCAACATATATCCTTGAATTCTCCAAAAGAAATGAATATTGTGTACTTGAGCCTATCCTTGCTGGTATTCTTGGAATAATCTCGCCTGTCGGTGATATTATTGATACCGACAGTACATCAAGACTTTTTGCCCATATTTCAAGCACAAAGCCTTTTCCACGCCTCTCAACATTTATCTCCATTTCCTTATATTCAGGAACAACAGAAGCGTAACCGCTAAAATGTGTCCTTTTGACTGCCTCATTGCCAGCAGGAACAACAACACATGTATTAACGTGCATTGTAAGTGAATCAAGAACATTTGATAAAGGACTTCCGCCAGTTCTTGAGCCCAGACCACTACCCAGTCCCATATATATGACAAGAGGCATTTTCTTTAACCCGGCATAATCCTTTAGAAATCTTGCAGCAAGCATAATATCCGTTTCCTCAAAACACACTGCATCATCCCTTATGTAGAAGTAATCCCTTAAATATTTCTTTGCATTTTTTAATCTTACACATACTATGCTTGCCTCTGGTGCAACACCTATGTAATCATCAATTTTTCTTGAAGCAATTACTCCAGCCATAAATGTTCCGTGCCCTGTAATATCGGTTGTTCCCACATAATCGTAAGGATTTAGTCCATTGCGGTATGCTTCAAGTGCTGTATTAATCTCTTCCTGTTCATATATACGACCATAATTAACATATAAATTCTGCCTGTACTCAAGGGTCTGATCCCATATAGCCATAATACGCGTATTACCAGCCGTATCACAGAAGTTCTCACTAAGATAATCAATTCCTGTGTCTATTATCCCCACGATAACACCCTGCCCTTTTGAATTTAAAAAAGGCTGGCTTGTTATGTTGGTGGCATTTACAGCATCAATGCTTGATGTATCCATAAGCCCATACAACTTGGGAATTGTATAATATCCCAAGTCACTTATATTAAAATCCCTGTCATCCGGAAGCCTGCTATGTGCAACAAGCCATTGGTCATCAACCTTCTGTATACATACATCAGGGTTGCTTTGAAGCATCTTATTAATTCCCGGAAGATTGACAACTATATAATCATATATATCCTCATCTGTTATCATTTCACTGCATAAAGGCATAAAAAATGTCCTTAAAGATAATCTTTAAGGACATTATATGATTAAAATTTTATAATAATACTAATATACTGACATACTGACATATACATAATAACTTCTGCAAAATAACATCAGCAGAATATCTTGTGCATAATGGCTTGTGAAACTGACAGCATTAAGCTTCTGCATTATTCATTGGAAGTCTTTCCTGTCCACGCATCATAATAAGCGGTGTGCCCTTCTTCTCAATGTAATCTGCTGTTATTGTGACACTTCCGATATTATCATCTTTAGGAATTTCATACATTATATCAAGCATATATTCTTCTATTATAGACCTTAATGCTCTTGCTCCTGTATCTTTTTCCATAGCTTTCTTTGCAATCTGCCTTAAAGCATCATCATCAAATTCAAGCTTAACCTCATCAAGTTCTAATAACTTCTGGTACTGCTTAAGTATTGCATTCTTAGGCTCTTTCATAATCTTAACAAGCATATCCTCTGTAAGACCTTCTAAAGAGAATACTATAGGAAGTCGTCCTAAGAATTCAGGAATCATACCAAATTCCCTTAAATCCTCTAATTCAACCTTTGATAATATATTCTTGTCATTATCATATTTATCCTTAAGATCTGAATTAAAACCTATTGATGACTGCTTATTAAGTCTTGCCTTTATTATATTCTCAAGGTCTGGAAATGCACCACCACATATAAATAATATGTTGCGTGTATTGACTGTAACCTGCGGAACCATAGCATTTTTGCTTGTAGCACCTACTGGAACTTCTATATCACTTCCCTCAAGAAGCTTTAACATTCCCTGCTGTACAGATTCACCACTTACATCACGGCTTCTTGTTTCTTTCTTCTTGGCAATCTTATCTATCTCATCGATAAATATAATGCCTCTCTCTGCCTTCTCCACGTCATTATCTGCCGCCTGTAAAAGCTTTGATACAACACTCTCTATATCATCACCTATATAGCCAGCTTCAGTAAGTGAAGTAGCATCTGTAATTGCAAGAGGTACTTTTAAAAGTCTTGCCAGTGTCTTTACAAGATAAGTCTTTCCACTTCCTGTAGGTCCTATCATAAGCATATTAGACTTTTCAATCTCAATATCGTCCATAGTTCCTGTGGCAACTCTCTTATAATGATTGTATACCGCAACTGACATAACCTTCTTGGCATAGTCCTGACCTATTACATATTCATCTAACATTGCCTTTATCTGATGAGGTGCTGGAAGATTAGCCAAATCAAGTGTATCATCCTTTTCCTTATCTGCAGGTTTGTTAGTATCTTCTTTCTTTTTCTTGACTTTCTGTCTGTTGGAAATATCATTACCCATCATATTAAAGCCGCCGAACATTCCCATATTAGGCATATTATTCATAAGGTCATCATAATTGATATCACTGTTATTAATTGTATCAAAGGTCTTCTGCATACAATCTGCACATACACATAAACCACCCGGCATATTAATCATTTTACCAGCCTTAGACTCTGACCTTCTGCATATATAACACACCTTTTCGTATTCATCTGTATTAGCAGTTGTATTGTTCTCATTATTATTATCGTTGTTACTCATTTAATCCTCAATTCTGTGTTACGAGGCTTATTAGTTCTTCTTTCCTAATGTAACCTCCACACTCTTTAGTACATATTCACTACCTTCAAGATGATAGTAGTCAACCTTTACTGTCTCTCCTGCTGAATAATACTGCAGAAGTGACTGTAAACCTGACATTGTTGATATTGACTGGTCATCAAAACCGACAATTATATCGTAAGCTGAAAGTCCTGCCTTCTCTGCTGCTGAGCCAGATGCTACTGTACGAACCATTATACCCTGTGGGTAACCATACATAGAAGCATATGTGCTTGTTATATCTATAGCAGCAATACCAAGATATCCAGCATTATCTGAATCTACCTTCTGTCTTGTCTGCTTGCTCATAAGTGAGCTTATAAGTTCCTTAACATTAGATACAGGTATTGAATATGCCATACCCTCAACACCATCTGATGATGTCTTAGCAAAGTTAATAGCAATTACCTTGCCGCTTGCATTAAGAAGTGCTCCACCACTATTACCTGAGTTAATAGCTGCGTTAGTCATTATAAGTCCTGAAAATGTAACATTGTTAACTGTTATTGATCTGTCAAGGGCACTTATAATACCATTAGTAACTGACTGTCCTTCTCCAAGTGCATTACCAATTGCCACTACCTGCTGGCCTACTGCAATTGTATCAGAATCTGCAAGTTCTGCAATAGCTATTTTACTTATTGTGTCAGACGGAATATCTGATAATGATACAGCAACTACTGCTATATCCTGATCTGACTTAGAACCCTTTACCGTTGCACTTACTGACTGGTCATCCACAAATACACATTTTAAGTTGGATACATTATCTACAACATGTGCATTAGTTACAATAAGAAGCTCTGTATCATTCTTACCAACAATAATACCAGTTCCACTTGTTGAAGCCTCGTACTGCTGCTGTCCCCAGCCATACATTGAAGATGAACTGCTTACTGTAGTTGTACCATTAAGGGCAACCATAGCCGGAAGTGCTGCCTGTGCCACACTTTCTACATTCATTGATGAATATTGTGAAAGATTAGTATCTCCATTAGCATTAATATCATCGCTTGTAACTTTATCAATATTGCTTGTCACAGTTGAAATTGTATAGTTCTTAGTATCATTACCACCTAAATATTTCTTCTCAATATGATAAGTTCCATACATTGCTGAACCAGCTACAACACCAAATACCACTGCTGCAAGCACACCACTTATATACTTCTTAGCCGTGGAATTCTTAGAAAACCAATTGTTAAATGACTTCTTTCTTGCTTCCTTCTTAGCCTGCTTAGCTGCTCTTTGTGCATTCCTATAAGAATTATTCTGGTCACTGCCTATATTATTATTAACATATGAATATCTATAGGTTGAATTACTGTTATCTGATGCATTATGAAAGCCTGTATTAGCACCATTATTATATGTTGTATTATTATATCCGGTATTAGTTCCTGTGCTATTGTATGATGTATTAGCACCATACTGTGAATTATTCATACCACCCTGATTATATCCATAACCATTATAGCCATAATTATTACTTCCGTTAGAATACTGGTTCTGTCCATTATTCATACCAGCACCACCTGCACTGTTCTGATTATAACCTGTGTTATGGCTGTATGTTGTATATCCAGTTGTTCCTGTACTCTGATTATTATCAGGCTCTACATTCTCATAATTCCTAGAATTATTATCAGAATTATTGTTCATATAATCGTTATCTTCATTATTATACATATCCAAACACTCCTTACTTATGTCATTTCAACGAAAAAATGAACACATTTCGTTGTTGATACTGTTAGTATATTCACGAAATGTGTTCATATTGTGTACTACTTGTTAAGAAAATCTGAACTTATATAATTATGCTATGTAAAACATATCCATCAAATAATACTTACTGATTACTGCCCAACAAGCTCCATAACAGCTTTCTTTAAAGCTTCTTCTTTAGCTGCTGCATCTTCTATGCTGCTGCCCTTAACGCCCATATAGAACTTAATCTTAGGCTCTGTACCAGATGGTCTTGCACAGCACCATGCGTTATCTGATAAATCATAATAAAGTACATTAGAGTCTGGAAGTCCTGTGCTATGCTTATCGCCTGTAACCATATTGACACATTCGTCCTTCTTATAATCTCTTGCTTCAAGAACTGTCCAGTTACCAATCTTAGATGGTGTATTATTTCTAAGGTCATCCATCATCTTAGCAATCTTTCCAGCACCTTCAGCACCCTTCATTGTGATAGCAACCTGTCCTTCTTTATAGTAGCCATACTTCTCATAGATGTTAATCATCTGATCCCATAAAGTAAGACCTTTATTCTTATAGTAAGCTGCTGCTTCACAAAGTGCCATAACTGCAACGATAGCATCCTTATCTCTTGCATGTGTTCCTACAAGACAGCCATAGCTTTCCTCAAAACCAAATTCATATTCATATGTACCTTGCTGTTCAAAGAACTTAATCTGCTCACCAATGAACTTAAAGCCTGTAAGAACTTCAATAAGCTTAAGGTTATATTCCTTAGCAATGCTGTCAGCCATATTAGTTGAAACTATTGTCTTAACAAATGCTCCGTTCTTATGAAGAAGTCCCTTTTCCTGTCTTTGTGAAAGGATATATTCAGCAATAAGCATAGCAGACATATTACCTGTAAATGACTGGTATTCACCTGTCTTAGTATCCTTAGAATATACACCAAGTCTGTCGGCATCCGGATCTGTTGCAAGAACGATATCTGCATCAACTTCTTTAGCAAGCTTTAATGCTAATGTGAATGCCTTAGGATCTTCTGGGTTAGGATATTCAAGCGTTGTAAAATCTGGGTCTGGCTTTTCCTGTTCTGGAACAACATATACGTGCTTAAAGCCTAATTCCTTAAGAACTCTTCTTACTGGAATATTACCTGTACCATGGAATGGTGTGTATACAATCTTAATATCATCCGCTACTTTCTTAATGATATCTCCATTAATACTCATCTTCTTTAATGCAGCCATATATCTGTCATCCATATCGTATCCGATTACATTGTAAAGACCACAAGCCTTAGCTTCATCTTTATCCATAGTCTTAACTGTATTGTAGTCTGTTACAGCCTTAACTTCTGATATAATCTGTGAATCCTTAGGTGCTGTAATCTGTGCACCATCTTCCCAGTATACCTTATATCCGTTGTATTCTGGTGGGTTGTGGCTTGCTGTTACTACAATACCAGCTATGCAGTTAAGGTCTCTTAATGCAAATGATAATTCTGGTGTTGGACGAAGTGAAGGGAATATATATGCCTTAATTCCATTAGCATTAAGACAAAGTGCTGCTTCATCGGCAAATTCAGGTGACATTCTTCTTGAGTCAAATGCAATAGCTACACCTCTGTCTGCTGCGCCTTCCTTAATAATAAAATTAGCAAGTCCCTGTGTTGCTTTTCTTACAGTGTAAATGTTCATTCTATTAGTACCATTGCCAATTACACCTCTTAAGCCACCTGTTCCGAACTCAAGATCTTTGTAAAATCTGTCTTCAATCTCCTTCTCATCATTAGCGATCGACTTAAGTTCATCTCTTGTTGCTTCATCAAAATACATATTGTCACACCAAGACTTATAAACTTCCATATAACCCATACTCTGTACCTCTTTCCTTGTTATTTAATAATGTCGGGGAAAATGGTATTTTTCCCTGACTGATGTACACGTATTGCTACATCATTTTATTTAATTATAATTCAATCCGTAGATTAAATCAATCTTTAAGAGCTTCTTTAAACTTTTCTGATACTGTCTTTAACGCTTCTTCTTCATCGCTTCCATCAGCTATTAAAATTATCTCATCTCCACATTTAACACCTGATGCAAGTATTGATATTACACTCTTTGCATTGGCTGTCTTACCCTCTGCATATTCAAATGATATATTAGAATCAAATTTAATTGCCGCATCACACATAGCACCCGCTGGACGAAGATGTATTCCAAGCTGGCTTGTGACAATTATATTCTCCTTTACCACTATAATCCCTCCTTAAATGGCAGTTCTTAACAAGTTACCTTGTCGCCGATGTAGTGCTTTCTGTCGCTTTGGTACTCTCTGTAGTTGTTTCCTGCTGTATTGCCGTTATTGTAACATTAACAGTAACATTTCCAACTACAGTTATTCCATCAGGCAGTGATAACGCCACTGTGACATTATGAGTTCCTGCCCCAAGATTCTTAAGGTCAATGCCTGCCTTTACATCTGATGCACTGACAGCCGATAACACATTATCATTACCTGTTACAGTAAATGTAATACCCTGCATTACCTGTGCATTAAACCCTGTCTGTATATTATTAAGTGTTATCTCTGAGGCTGAAAGACTTAACTGCTTTGTGGCCTTCTGTGCTATCTTAACTGTAACAGTAAGACTGCTGTCAGATACAAATTTAATTCCTGACGGAACATAATCTGATAATCTGAAAGTGTATGTCTTATCAGCATTCAATCCATCTGCATTAATATTCTGCGATGGAATTGTTATTGTATCTACTTTACCCAGCAAATCATCTGGGCCTGTTATAACCGCAGATGCCTGACTTAATATTGTATCTGTTATAACATATCCGTCTGCCGGCGTTCCACTTGTCTTTGCTGTTATTGACACCGTCTTCATTCTTGCTATATCAACATTGATATCTGCTTTAGTACATGACAGTTCAAGTGCATCATTTACTATTTCATTACCATCTTCATCTAACATCTTAACATCTGCACTTGTGCTTATGTCTTCCTTAGCACCTGATACATCTACATTTACTGATAATGCTGCTACACTCTCAAGTAAAGATGTAGGACCTGTAACTTTGATATATGTTGGTGATGAACTTGTCGAAGCAACCGTATATCCTGAAGCTGTAGAACCTGTCGTGTTAACATCTAATGACAAAGTCTTGGTATCCCTGTTCTCTATGCTTAGCTTAAGTGCTGATGTTCTTGGAACAGCCTCTACATTATTAAGAACCTGTCCATCTTTAATTACCTGAACCTGTATATCTACATAATCTGTAAATGCAGTAACCTTACTCAAATCTGCGGTTGCACTTATATCACTTGTCTTAAGGTCTGTTACGACACTCTTTGGACCGCTTACTGTAACTGAAATCTTGCCGCCATCAACAACTTCATAACTGTAATCTTTGTCTGTAAGGCTCTGTGTATTAATAAGCTGTACAGTTATATTACTGAATGTATAACTCGTGTTAGGGTCATATATATTAACAATAACTGTCCATAGAACAACTGCAAATACAGCGGATAATAACTTCAGGCTGAAATTCTTAAATATCTTCTCTTTCATGCTTCAACCTGCCTCTCCATATCCTGAAAGACTTAACATCTATATTCTTTCTACGGATATATTCCAGTTTATTCTTTAAAGAATCTGCATCAATATCGTGTATTAATTCACCACCAAAAGCTACGGAAACCTTACCCGTTTCCTCTGATACAATAATTGTCATACTGTCTGTAGCTTCGCTTATTCCGACTCCGGCACGGTGTCTTGTTCCTAAAGCCTTGCTAAGATTAACATTATCTGTAAGTGGAAGATAACAGGTAGCTGCAACAACCCTGTTACCCCTAACTATAACTGCACCATCGTGAAGCGGTGTATTATGCTCAAATATATTAATAAGAAGCTGGCTTGTGACAATACCATCTACAGGTATTCCTGTCTTTATATACTCTTCCAGAAGCATATCCTGTTCTATAACTATCAATGCACCTGTCCTTACCGCTCCCATCCTGTAGCACGCATCAACAATTTCGTCAGCTGTCTTAACACTAAAACGCTCATCTTTATTGCTGTTATCACCAAAATTCAGGAAATTAAGAACAAATTTCTTCCTTCCTAACTGCTCTAACGCCCTTCTTAATTCAGGCTGGAATATAATAACAAGTGCTATAATTCCAACACTTATCGTCTTTCCTGCTATCCACAATATAGTCTTTAAGTTAAGCAGATATGCAACTACCGCGAATAAACCTACTACTATAATTCCTTTAAGCAAAGCCCACGCTTTAGTATTCATTATCCATAACAGAATATTATAAAGAACAACCGCAATAATAATTATCTCTATAATATCTGTCCATGTAATCCTTGGTATATATAATCTTGAAAAATAATTCTGCAACAGATTACCTGATGTAGTCACATTCTCACCACCCTTTTAATTTCTATATGATAAACATACTATTATTTATCAAAAAATATCATATCTTCGTCTTCTTCTGTGGCAGCAGTTGTTGATTTAGCCTGTCTTACATCACTTATATCTGAGGCTTTTCTGGTCTTTCTTGCATTAATCTGCTTAACCTTTACATCCTCACCTGCTACATTAATCTTAGGCACAGCCTTTACATAATAATAGTATTCGTCATCTTCATACTGTACATACTCTGTTCTTCTGAAATCAACTGCAAAGAACATAACATTACAGATATAACCTGCAAGTGCACCTAATATAACGCCGATTACAATAAGAACTATATTAAATTCAGTCTTAAATACAATCTCGCATACAACAAGAATTATGAACTGTAATACACTTCCTATTCCTATAGCGTAACCCCACGCATAGTCAATCTTAAGTCTTCTTATTATGTATACAACAATTACTGTAACTGCAAGTGCTGCAATTAACACTATCATCTGCTTGTCCTTAACAAGACTTTCTATTAAATAAGAAACCTGTAACATACTCTCTGTTAAAGATTTGTTAGTAACTGCTGCTTCGTAAGCACTGGCTGTATTAATTATATAATAAATTATTACACCAAAGCTTACAGGTATTGCCGCAAGAAATGATGAGCATAAACCTACAGCAACCGGTATAACATAAGGTATCTTAAAACTACACATAATTACTGTTAATATTAGCAGATATCCAAGCTTTGGTGTAAATCTGAAATATAACAGATACATAAGAAGCACTACGCACAATGCAATAAGTGCAAATTCTACTGATATTGCATACAAGTGTGCAATCATAAATATCGAAAGCATTACTATTGTAAAGCCATTAGGCAGAAATGCACATATAACCGATACTAATACTGCTATTATAGGACTATTAAGCTTATCCATATAGCCGATAGAGGCATTAAGCATAAGAAATGAAACCAATGCTGCTATAAACTTAGCCACCGGTACAATATATATATCATATTTGTTGTAAAATCTTTTAAAATTCTCTTTGAGTTCTAATAAAACCGCCATTATATCCTCCATATTTACTTTCTTTTCTTCTGGCTGTTATAAAATCTTTCAAGCTTATTAAGTCTTGAAAAATATTTCTTAAGACCTTTTCTTGAACGTTCATACTGGACATTATATACAACAGCTGCTATTACTGTAAATATAACTAACATTCCTATATAGTATATTGCCACTCTCCTGCCAAATGCAAGATAGTCCATTGAATTAATATTCTCAACAAGTCCCTCTGCATTGCATAATACATACATAATTGCAACTATCATAAATGCAAATGTTGTAGTTATTAATGTCTTTAAAATACCGAAAGCAATGAAATCACCTTTGAAATATTTCGCTGTACGAAGCATTTTCCTGCCCTCGTTCTTTTCATATATAGCCATCTTAGTCATCATCTTAACTTTATTCTCATTAAGCACAACTTTCACCTCATTATTCATTTCATAAATATGCTATTGGTTATATAACAGCATTTTATTAAATATAGCATATTTGACATTAATTGTATATTACAATTTGCGAATGTCCTCCGCCTGCTGCTGTTACAATTCTTACTTTTCTTCCCTCAGCAGTAAATGTTCTGTCACTTGAAGCAGAAAGATAATTGCTCCATACCTGACTATATTCTGATGGGAGAAGCTCACTTAATACACTATTAATCTTGCTGTCAAAACCGCCGCTTCTCTGCTTGATATATATAATAGAAACTTCTGGCTGTATTATTATTTCTCCATAATAAGTATCATTTTCTGTATATATGTATACATTAGAATATTCTCTTGTAAATCCCTGATTACCAAGTATGTCTGGCAGATCTGTACTCTTCATTCCGTCACTGTTTCCAGTTGATGAACTGCTGCTTCCTGTGTTAGTGCTATTGGTATTCGATGAATTAGAGCCTGAATTGTTAGAGGTATTGCCTGAATTATTGTTATAAGACCCATCTGAATTATTAGATGAATCATCTGCAATATAGCCTCCGTCAGAACTACCATTATCTGTACCACTGCTGTTACCATCATCATAGCTTCCTGCCTCACTGTTATATGAGTAGCCCGTTCTGCCTGATGTGCCACTATTAGAAGCCCCTGATAAGCTGCTGTTAGATGAATTAGAACCCGTAATGCTTCCATTACCTGTGTATACAACATATCCATTGGCTGAACCTGCTGATACACTCTTTATTCCCTCAATAGCTACGGCATCTGACACATCTCCTACTGTCGCTGTAAGTGCCGCAACACCTACATTATTAACAGTTACAACACCATCTGAATCAACCTTCATAATATCCTCATTACTGCTTGACCACACAAGTGCCTTATCAGTATTCTCCGGCTCTACAACTGCAGCTGCTTTAAATGTTGTGCCGACAACAACAGCTGTATCATCCATTAATATCTCAACCTTAGTAAGTGACCTGTCAGCTACACTGTTGTTAGATGAATTACTCTGTGGTTTCAAATTCTTCTCTGTCAATGTCATTCCAACAGTATTATCCCCACTTTTCTTATTATTAGAACTTACAGCTCCTGCTATAATAACTGAAAAAAGAGCAATTACAGCTATTACAATAAGTACAATTGCAATTGGGGACAGCTTAGTTCTTGTATTTGCTGTGCCTTTTGAATTATTATCCTTTTCGTTGTGCATCTTTATCTCCATTCTTAAACTATCTCATCAGGAAGCTTCCATTGCTCTGCCTGATACTTATAATCTTGTGCCATCTGTCTGAACTGTACTATCTGTTCTATATCTTCTGATGTTTCTGAAAGCTTGTCATAACATCTGCTAAGAGCATACAAAGGCTTATTACCTCCGCTTGTAATATCTAACACGCTTGAAGTTTCATATATTGCATTATAATACCACATTGCCGCTTCTGCATAGTCATTTATATCATAATAATAATTGCCAAGTTCATAACATACCTCTGAGCTTGGATTATCAGCGACACATCTTAAAGCAAGCTTAAAGAATTCTCCCATACCACCTGCTATACGGTATATTTTAACAAGTACGCAGTTCACTTCCTGTCGAATGTCGTCACTTCTGTTCTCATTAATAAGAATATCTGCAAATATATCTTTAAAATCCAGAAAATCTTTATCTGAACCAGAAATATAAAGTTCCTTGCATAACATAGTTATAACATAGTCCTCTAACTGTGTTCCTCTGGCAAATGCTTTAAGATATGTAGAAAAATCCCTCCTGCTGTGGTCTGATACCGGTCTGTGCAGTATCTCTATATCACTGTCATATACTACAGGTGTAAGCCTTACTGTTTCATGAATTGGTGATGTCCATACGAAAGGTCTTAACCTCTTAAAAAGCTTTGGTCTTAATTCTCTGTGTACATTGTACACAGAGTTATAGTCATTATCATTAACATAATACATCTGTACTATATCTATCTCTGGAAGAAGCATTGATTTCAGGTTTTTTAATGCCTGATTATTGCATTCGTCTAATATCTCATCTGCATCTGCACTGAATATATAATCACAGGATGCTAATGAAAATGCATAATTTCTGGCGGCGGCAAAATCGTCGCACCATTTATAATCATATACTTTATCTGTGTATTTATGTGCTATATCTTTGGTTGAATCAGTCGAACCAGTGTCTACTATTATTAATTCATCATAAGTTCCTGCGTATGAAGTAAGACAGCGTTCTAATATTGACTGTTCATTTTTTACTATCATACATAAGGTGATTGATATCATTTTTCGGGAGTCTCCTTATAATTGTTTCCTGTTCATAAGTATACCATATCAGCTTTTATGTGGATAGATTTTTAATTAAAAAAGGAGTTTGCGTTTGATATGTCACTTGTCTACTGGGACGGGTGGCAATCTAACACAAACTCTTTTTAGGTTTCCTTTATTATTTTTTTATCATTTCAACACTTGAATTATTTATTCCAGCTATCTATTTTAAGCCTTTTTCAAGGTCTGTAAGCATTATGTCTAATGCCTGTATTCCACCTTCGGCTGTGTACCATACATTTGAATGTTCAAGATATATTATATGGTTGTTTTTGTAGGCATCTGTTGTCTTTACAAGTTCATTTTCTACTATTTCTTTAGCAGTCTTAGCACCTGCTGTTGATATTGCGCTATCTCTGTCCATAACGAATATATAATCAGGATTCTGCTGTACTACTGTTTCAAATGAAGATTCATTGCCGTGTGTTGATGTTGAGCCTGCAGCTGTAAGGTTGTTAAAGCCTGCTTCTACACCTATTAAAGAGCATCTTCCATCATTTCCAAGAAGATTAAAGCTTCCGCTTGTTGTCATACCTACTAATGCTGTCTTTCCTGATGATATCTTCTTTATTGCATCTATTCACTGTTTAATATCTGTATTATATTTAATTGTATACTACTTAACTTTTCAGAATTCTTCCAATTATGCAGTTAATTATGAAAATGAGAATATATATCGTTACGATTGTCGAACCTACAGGAGTTGAGGTAAATATTGATATTATTATTCCAAATACTGCCCCAAATACCGAAAGGATTGCTGAGTATATTATAACTGATTTGAAGCTTGTCATTACTCTCATCGCTGACAAGGCGGGGAATACTAAGAGGGCTGTTATAAGCAGTGAGCCTACGAGGTTCATTGCAAGCACGATTATTACTGCTGTTATAACTGCTATCATAAGATTGTATACATTAGTATTTTTTCCCATTGAGCGTGTAAAATTCTCATCAAATGTCACTGAGAATATTCTGTTATAGAATATTATAAAAAATGCAACAACTACAAGTGAAGCAATTACACACATAACGACTTCTGAACCTGTAAGTGTAAGTATTGATGTTGAACCAAAAAGTGTGGAACACACATCTCCTGATACATTTGAGGATACTGAGAACACATTTAATATAAGGTAACCAACTGCCATTGAGCCTACTGAAAGCATAGCTATTGCTGCATCACCCTTTAATTTCGTGTTAGTTCCTGTTCTAAGAAGCAATATCGCACACACTATTGTTACAGGCATAATGAATATATTTACATTAGCAGTCTTTAACACTGTAGCTATTGCAAGTGCACCAAATGCAACGTGTGACAAGCCATCTCCTATGAAGGAAAATCTCTTTAACACAAGTGTCACGCCAAGAAGTGATGAGCATAAAGAGATAAGCACGCCTACGATAAGTGCATATCTTACAAATGGATATGACATATAAAACTGAAATTCCTGTATAAAGCCACTCATTACTCCTCATCTCCTTCCATCTGTCCAAATACATTGGCTTTGTCGCTTTGCATAAATTCTTTCTTAGTACCATAAAAGCTGTCTTTACTGTCAAGATAAAGAATATGTGTCGCATATGATACCGACTGAAGGTCGTGGGACACCATAATTACTGTTATTCCTTTATCGTTAAGCTTCTTTAATATCTCGTAAAATTCTGCTGTCACCTTAGGGTCTAAACCTGTAACAGGCTCATCTAAAAGTATTACCTTGGAAGTTGCACAGAGTGCTCTTGCAAGTAAGACCCTCTGCTGTTGTCCGCCTGAAAGATTGCGGTAACATTTTTTCTTAAGGTCTGTAATATCAAGCTCTCTCATCTTCTCAATTGCAAGACTTTTCTCTTTCTTTCCGTAAAATGGCTTAAATCCGCTTCCTGCAAGTGTGCCTGACAGAACAACTTCCCATACAGTAGCTGGAAAATCCTTCTGTACAACTGTCTGCTGTGGAAGATAACCTATCTCATAATCCTTAAGGCCATCACCATATTCTATCCTTCCTGATACTTTATCTATAAGGTTAAGCAGTGTCTTTATAAGTGTACTTTTTCCAGCTCCATTTTCACCAAGCACACATAAATAATCACCTTTATTGACCTTGAAATTAAGACCTGATACAACGGCCTTGCCCTCATATCCCAAAGCCAAATTCTCACATTCTATATATGACATTTTCTTTTCCTTTCTCAATTCCTATTTATCAATTGTTATTGATAAACATTCTCTTATAAGCATAATAAACACAAAAATTATCGTTCACGTCTGACATTAAAATCTATTGTAAAGCCTGTTTTAATACGACAAGGTTATTACTCATAACATTCAGATATGTATAATCTGCATCATCTGTCCCTGCCGACTGCATTGAATCCATAGTAAGTATCTGCTGATTCTTCTGGCTTGTATTGCCCTTAATAGTGTTAGCTATTCTTTTATCGGAACCATCAATTACAAGTATGCTTCCTGTTCCTATCTCGTCTATCTTGCCAGAAAGGAATGTAACTGTCTTAAAACTTGCCTCTGTTTCTGCTGAACAGCCTGCAAATGCGGCATAATAATCAATTCCGTAATCATCAACAAGATACCTGAATGGAAATCTGTCTCCAAATACAACTGTCTTAAGTCTTGAGTTCTCACATACATTTTCATAATCACTGTCAAGTCCAGCAAGCTTATTTATATACGCATCAGCGTTATCCTGGTATAACTGCGAATTATCTTTATCCAAATCCTTGACTATATCCGCAAGATACTGTGTTAATACAGCCGCATTTTTTAATGAAAGCCATATATGCTCGTCATATTCAATATCCTCGTCTGTGTGACTGTGCCCTGCCTCCAAACTGTGGTAATCTGCGTGATTATCTTCGCTATGGTCATCGCTGTGGTCACCTGCCGTATATTCATCTGCGTGGTCATCTGCTGTATGGTCATCACTATGCTCATCTGCGTGGTCATCACTGTGGTCGTCTGCACTATGGGAATGTGTGTGTGTATGCCTGAACTGGAAACGGCTCTCCTGCATACCTTCTATTACCTCTTCCTCTTTAGTCCTGTCGCTTATAAGCTCCATCATATTGACTTTTATCATTTCTTTGTTCTTAGTTTCCCTTACCGCATCAAGAACCCACGCATCAGACTCACCTCCGACATACACAAACACGTCTGCTGATGAAATCTTAGTCATATCCTTAGCTGAAGGCTGGTAACTGTGTAAATCCACTCCACCATTAATAAGAAGTGTCAGTCTGAATTTATCGGAATTATCACCTATTATCTGACTTAGCCAGTCGTACTGTGGGAATGTTGTACACACAATACTTATCCTGTCATCATCATACCCTGTATCTGATGAACAGCCTATTAATAACAGCATTGAAAATGTACCAATCAGAAGAACAGTACTCATAAATAATGCTTTTATCCTTTTTCCTGCCATTTTTATATCTATATTAAACTGCTTATTGTGCATATTATCTTTACTCCATTCTAACCCTGCTCATCTTTGCAATTCCTGCAAAGACCGCTTAAAGTTGAGCCATTACATTCAAGTGTAAATCCATATTGTTTCATAAGATTTTTTCTTATTTCGTCCATAAATGAACAGTCAAGGTGCATAACCTTTCCACACTTACGGCACTGCATATGAAGATGTGCATCACAATTATTATGTTCATCTGATATTCTATAATAATAATTACCACTGCTTGCTGTCTTAAAACGCACAAGCACTCCATTATCTGTCATTCTGTCGAGCGTACGGTACACTGTTGACTGGTTTACATCTACATTGTTGCTTTCAAGGTAATGATATACGTCAGCCACGCAGAAGCTCTTGTCTTTCTGAAGCGAAAGGTATTGTTCGATTTCCTGGGTAGCTTTGGTGTGGTATGTTTTGGGCATTGTGTACGGCTCCTTTCTTGTGAGGGAGGGCATTAATTGCTAATTTACTTTAATGGCTTCCCTTTTTTATAAAAAATGCGAAATGCATTGTAATTTGCATTAAATTTGCAAATCGTTTGCATTTCGCATATTATCATTTAACTATAGTTCTGTCAATATGTTTATATTTATTTAACATTTAAAATACATTGTTCTATAAAATCTGCCAATAATGTAGATTAGGATTGGGGAGAACTGGCACAGGCATAAGAAGACGATGGGGAGCCGCCGGCACTTAAGTGCTGTCCTTTAGCACTTTAGTACCGCTGCGAGCGACACTTAAGCGCAAGCGTGTCGCCGTTGCCTGTGCCAGCTCTCCCCAATCCCTCACAACCTACATTCCTCTCTCCCAATTGCCCAATCAAATATTTTTTATCATATTCTTACAACTATTATAAGTTATAACAAAATACCCTCCATATATCAAAAGTATAAACACTCCGGTCATTATTATTGACTGTACCATATATTCCGTACCAAGCAGTTCCATCACCATATAGCTTACCCTCATTCCGAATATTGAGTGTATTATTGCAAGTGACATTGGTATTCCAAAGAATATCGCTGTCTGCTTTAATACTGCGTGATTGATTTTGCTATTGTCTGTTCCAAGATTTTTAAGTATCTTATATCTGCCAAGATTGTCAGCACTTTCTGACAGCTCTTTTAATGCAAGTATTGCCGCTCCGGATATAAGGAATATAAGTCCAATGTACAATGCTATAAATGCTATCATAGCACCAAGCCCCATTGAATTTTCTTTTACTGAGATAAGCGTATTAATATCCATTATAATACCTTCTTTACCAGCACCATTCGCTATCTTTACAATCTTTTTATCAACTGCCTCACGTTCATCACCCTCTGGTATATTATAATTACCAATATAATATTCACCTGTTGGAAGCATTGTTTCAAGTACTTCGTCTGGCACAACCACAATTCCTATATTTATATGGTTAGATGACATCTGGACAAAACCATCCGAACAACGATTATATTTTGGCTTTAACAATTTACCATTTAAAGCAATCTTTACTCCCTTATCTAAGGCTTTGTTTCGCACTTCTGCCATCGACTTAAAGTCTGCAACAATTATATATTCATCAGAACTAAGGCTGTATTGTTCATTACCATACAGAGCCGCCACCTTGTTATAATCACTAAGTTTCATAATATCTTCAGAATAATATGCATCAAAATATGACGAATCAATATTATCTGTGATATCCGGATTATTAGCCTTCGCTGCTTCTGTATTTCCTAAAGTATCATTAATTGTAAGTTCACTTGTATTGTATACATACACATCTACTATATCTTTAAGAATATCTTCAAGGTCAATATCTTTTCTCTTATAATAATCTTTAATCAATTCTGCCTCATCATCTGAATAAAGTTCCTTTTCTATCTGCACATCTGCTGGTGATAGAATATCAATATTGTGTACAAGTGAATTACGCACTGTAAGTCCGCTTGATAATACGCAGATTGTTATAAACATCATAAGGCATATAACTGTCATTGCGAACACGTTGCTGTTCATACGGCTGCTCATCTGACGGAACACAAAGCTGTTAAGTCCTTTGTAGTACACCTTTTTCATAGAATGTACTGCTGAGAACACAATTCCTGATAATGACCAGAAGAATAAAAATGTGCCTGCACAGCCCATTACTATATATTTGCCAAGATCAGTAACTAACTTAAGATTCCTGCTATCTGATACCTTATAGTAGGCAAATGCAAGCAGTACAACTGATATTATCCATACAACTGCACATATATATGGATTTTTGTTAGTTGCTTTTTCTGCCTTTCTGCTTCCTGTAAGAAGGTCTATAAGCTTATATTTGTTAATGCAGAACATATTAAAGAGTATTACAACAACATATATAATCGCAAAATATATCAATGTCTTTACAAATGCCTGTTGCGAAAATACAAATCTGTATTTCTCAATATTAACCCCAAACATATTGGCAACAAATATACTTGTAACCTGTGAAAGTCCTATTCCTGCCACAAGTCCTATTCCTAACGATATAACACCTATAATTAGTGTTTCCAGAAACAGTATAAGTGATATTTTCCTTTTTCCCATTCCAAGAAGAATGTATAATGCGAATTCCTTTTTTCTCTTCTTCATAAGGAAATTACTTGCATATATAATAAGAAATCCAAGTATAAATGCAACAAATACACTTACTCCCGAAAGTGTTGTATTAATAAGCTTTACTATCTGTCTTGTGTCTTCTGATATTTTAAGCATAGTTGTCTGTGTTTCGATTGCATTAAAAAGATAAAATATCGCAACACCGAGTATTAACGTGAAGAAATATACTGCATAATCCTTCAGGCTTTTTTTCATATTGGAAAATGATAGTTTAAAGAGCATCGCCCGCGTCACCTCCCAATAATGAAACAACATCTATTATCTTGTTAAATAAGGTCTTCCTGTCATCATCACCACGGTTAAGCTCGTGGAATATCTTACCGTCCTTGATAAATATAATTCTGCTTGCATAACTTGCAGTAAATGAGTCGTGTGTTACCATAAGTATTGTCGCCTGCAACTCCCTGTTAAGCATATTAAACCTTTCAAGAAGAAGCTTAGCAGCTCTTGAGTCAAGAGCTCCTGTCGGCTCATCGGCAAGCACCAGACTTGGACTTGTTATAATTGCCCTTGCAGAAGCAACTCTCTGTTTCTGTCCACCTGACATCTGGTAGGGATATTTATTTAATATCTCTGTTATATCAAGCTGTTCTGCTACATTTTTTACTGCCCTGTCAATTATCTCAGGAGAATCATTTCTGATTGACAATGCAAGTGCAATATTCTCATATGCTGTAAGTGTGTCCAGAAGATTAAAATCCTGAAATATAAATCCCAGCTTATCTCTTCTGAATCTGTTAAGAGCACTTCCTTTAAGCTGTGTGATATTATTGCCGTCTACATATATATTGCCACTTGTAACCTTATCAATTGTAGATATGCAGTTAAGAAGTGTTGTCTTACCGCTTCCCGAAGCACCCATAATAGCAACGAATTCACCCTTATTTACATCAAACGATATGTCATCTATCGCTTTAGTCAGGTTATTCCTGCTGCCATAGTATTTCTCTACATTTTGAATTCTCAAAATATTCTCACTCATATAAAATCCTCCATTTCTGTATACGAAACCTCTAAGGCTCATATCTGCCAATCACTTGACTTCCTCTACATTGTAATAAGGATTTTGTTATCTGTCGTAATTCTAATATTACGCAATGTTACATTTTTGTAATATTGGCTTTGTATAATATTAACTTTCTGTAATATTAATTCTTTATAATATCGGTCTTTTCAATATTAACCGGGTTGTAATAGCTGTCCCCGTAAAATGTTATTTCAACCTCTGTATATTCTCCCTCAATTGACTTTATCTTTATATTATGTCCAAGCTTGCCACACATATTTTTAGCAATATACAAGCCCATTCCTGTTGATTTGGCGTTATTTCTTCCGTTAGAACCTGTATAAGATTTAATAAATACCTTATCTATATCTTTAGCTGGTATTCCAATTCCGTTATCCTTTATATGAAGCACAGCATACCCCACTTTGTCTGTGCCACTGTCCTGTCTTTGCTTAGAATATACTTCGATGTAAGCCTCTCCTGATGTCTTTTTGTATTTAATACTGTTGCTTATAATCTGATTGACTATGAATTCAAGCCATTTGGCATCAGTATTAACATAAGTATCTATGTCGTGGACATTAAGACTTATGTTGTTGCTTAATATTATGTCTTTATTCTTAACTGCCGCCTTGTTAATAATTGTTTTGAGATTAACTTTTCCAAATGAGTAGTCTTTCTCTGCATTTTCTGACCTCACATAATAAAGTACCTTGTCTGCATAATCATCAAGCCTGTTAAGCTGTGTAATAAATTTCTTATCTATATGCTCTTTGTCATTGTGGCACATAAGCGTAAGGCTTGCTATCGGAAGCTTTATCTCGTGAACCCACATTTCTATGAAATCTTTAAAATCCTGCTGTCCCCTCTCATACTGGTTAATATGCTCAATCATAGATTTATTAATGTCATACATCGCTGTATACACAAGGTTTCCCTCATAGAATTCCGGCTCGTCCAGTGTTTCAATAACAAGATATTTCTTATCAATCCTCTGTGTATTATCAATAAGACTGTTATAGAAATTCCGTTTTCTGCAAAAATCCCATATGAACATTATAATAAAAAATATGGCTGCAAGTACAGCCATAAGTGCCGCCATCTGTACTCCGAAGTTAAATGCACACAGAAACCCACATATAAGTATTATATATACAATAATAAGTATAATTTTAAACAACTCATCTTTTATATATTCTTTTAATTTCATACAAGACAATACCCCTGTTTCTTTCTTGTTTCTATCGCATCTTCGTATCCGAAATCCGAAAGCTTCGCTCTTAACCTGCTTATATTAACAGTGAGTGCATTATCATTAATATATTCCTCGTTATCCCACAGTGCCGTCATAAGTTCATCCCTTGATACAATCTTTCCTATATTGTTAAGCAGACTTAAGAATATTATCATCTCATTCTTGGTAAGCACGAGCTCTTTCTCCCCACGGCTTAATGTTCCTTTCGCAGTATTAACAGCTGCTTGCCTATACTGGTATATTCCCTTCTCACCTGTATCTGCCTCACTGCTGTCCTGCTTTCTTGTCCTCTTTATTACAGCAGATATTCTAAGCATAAGTATTGTCGGGTTATATGGCTTGGTTATATAATCATCTGCCCCATAACTCATTGACAGCACCTCATCACTCTCTGATGTTCTGCTCGTCACCATAATTACCGGTATATCCGTCTCTTTTCTTAACTTTCTTAATACAAGCTCTCCGTTAAGCTCTGGAATGTTAATATCCAGAAGCACAAGATCTGGCTTTGATTTTATAATCTGTCCTGCCGTATCTGAAAATGTACTTATATATTCTGCCGCATATCCTTCATTACGCAAAAGTTCAATAAGCTCATTTCGTAATACCTCATCATCCTCAACAACTAATATCCTGCTCATTATCCTTCTCCATTTCTGCCACGCTTATGTCACACTTATATGCAACTTTTACCTGCTTTAAAAATGTAATAAATAATCCCTGCCGCATCTGCTAAGAACCAGCCAATAGGAATAGCCACCCATATTCCAATAACCCCGATTGCTGATATTCCAGACAAAGTGTATGCAAGCACAACTCTTGTTCCAAGTGATATCACTGTAAGCACAACTGACATCATCGGCTTATTGATTGCCCTGTAATAGCCATACAGCATAAATAATATTCCAATTCCTATATAAAATGTTCCCTCCATTCTAAGATACACAGCTCCCGCATTAATTACTTCCACGCTTGAATTATCAACAAATATGCCCATAAATGTGTCTGCAAATCCACATACAACTGCACTTATGCACACGCAGAATATAATAACGCTTACTACTGACTGCTTTATTCCTTTCTTAATACGCTGTCTCTGCCCTGCCCCGTAATTCTGTGCAACAAATACTGAAAACGCATTTCCAAAATCCTGTACCGGCATATATGCTATGGTATCTATCTTTACAGCCACTGCAAACGCTGCCATAATCACTGTACCAAAACTGTTTACTATTCCCTGTACGCATAATATTCCAAAATTCATAACCGACTGCTGAAGACAGGTAAAGCCTGATAAAGAAAATATATTCGTTATATTTTCTTTATTAAACTGCATATCGTCTTTATGTATCCTGTATTCAGGATAAGCCGCAATCATATATATAAATATCCCTATTCCAGATATATACTGTGCTATCACTGTTGCTGCTGCCGCACCCTTAATTCCCATATTAAAACCTGCCACAAACAATATATCTAAAAATATATTAAGCACAACTGATACTGATAGAAATACAAGGGGAACTACCGAATTGCCAATTCCCCTTAATATATTAGACACATAATTATATATGTATATTGCAATAAAACCTATAAACACATATATAAGATATTCTTTCATATCTCCGGCAATTTCATACGGAACCTGCAAAAGTAATATAATCTTATCAACTAATATATAGAACAATGCCATAATCACAACAGCAATTGCACCTATCATAGATGATGATAAGAATATTCCATTACGGATAGCCTTAACATCTTTTCTGCCATATGCCATAGACACAAATGAACTGCTGCCAAGACATAAACCTATAATTACTGATGTAAGAAATGTCATAAGCGTATATGACGAACCTACTGCCGCCAGTGCATTATCACCTACATATCGTCCAACAACCCACGTATCTACAAGATTGTAAAGCTGCTGTAATACATTTCCTAACATAAGAGGAAGTGCAAATCCCCATAAGCCTCTCGTTATATTTCCTTTTGTCAAATCCGTACTTCTTGCCATAATACTGCTCCTTAAGTAATTCTCTTGTAAAAAAGACTTCTTAAATAATAGTTACCAGAAATTAAGCTTTAAAATTATTATTCAAGATTTAATTTCTTATCGAGTATATATATTGAGGCAGCCACAAACGCAATAAACATAACTACTGACATCATAACCGAACCTGTCATAATATGTCTGAATTCTTCAAACTTAAATGCCACATCACTTCCCGTTACAGATTCCTTAATCATCTCTTCAAACATATTACCATTCCCCTTTATTGGCGTAAGTAAAAGCACAATAACATTCAATATCTGTCCAACAATATACACTGCAATATATGTTACAAATGAGAATGCATCCCTGTTGCCATTGGCTGTATATCCCATACACATACAGAAAAAGAACATTGCATACATATATATCCCTGACAATATAATCAATATAATTATTAATGTGCAGAAACTGCCTTTATATCCTAACACATTTAACTGCTCATTAATACTCTCTGGCACTCTCCATATCCAGTCTACCCTTGCAATTGCTATACATACAGAAACAATAATCACTACAAAATTAACAAGATATATAATATATCCTGATATAAGCTTGCATACATATATAAGCCATACAGGAACTGGAAGTGTGTGGGTAAGATAGCCCTCATCTTTTAACATGCTTCTTCTAAAATATAATATCACAAATACTATGCTTACAATAAATAAAACTACGCATACAATTACATAAACTGCTATCATAACCGGATATGCCACTGGTGTAATGCCATTATCCGGAACATATTCTGACAACATATGTAATGCCCAGCACCCAAATGCTGCAAGTAATGTAACTATATATAATGCAATGTGCTTTTTAAATAATTCTTTCAAATCATATTTTATTAATCTGCCTGCTGTTAATAACATACGAACACCTCCCTGAATAATGCGTCAACACTCTTATTGTATTTGGTTCTTATATCATCAACTGACTCCTTAAGATATACCTCGCCCTGTTTTATAAATACAACCTCGTCAAGAACATTTTCTATATCACTGATAAGATGTGTTGTTATAACAACTGTCGCATCTTCATTATAATTGCTTATTATTGTCCGTAAAATGTAATCTCTTGCCGCAGGGTCAACGCCACCCATAGGCTCATCTAAAAGATACAGCTTTGCTTCCCTGCTCATAACAAGAACTATCTGCACCTTTTCCCTTGTTCCTTTAGAAAGTGACTTTATCTTATCCTGCTCATTAATTCCAAACTTCTCAAGCATATCAAGTGCTTTCTGCCTTGAAAAATCCTCATAGAAATCCGCAAAATAGTCAACTGCTTCCTTTACTTTCATAGATGGGTTAAGGTATGTTCTTTCTGGAAGATATGACACTATCTTCTTAGTATCAACACCAACCGGATACCCATTAATTATTATCTGTCCTGACGTTGGCTTAAGCACACCTGCCATCATCTTAATAAGTGTACTCTTGCCACTTCCGTTAGGACCTAATATTCCTACAATCCTGCCACTCTCCAAAGAAAGTGACAGATTATTCATAGCATTTTTCTTTCCGTAGCATTTGCCTAATTCTTTAATCTCCACCAAATTGCTCATATATCCTCCATTCTAAGATAAATTAAAGCACAGTTATAACATTTATTCCTTGTTGTAACTTTTATTCTTCCATACGGCTGATATATCCCTTATACTCTGCAAGTGCTTCTTCTGGAGTAAAACCTATCTTTTTCATTCCATTATAGAAGCTCTCACAAAGCTCTATAGCCATATCCTGCTTTAACCTGTCTATCTTTTTACCTCTGTCTGCAACTAACCTTCCAGATGTTCTCTGTGATTCAAGATAACCTTCTCTTTCAAGCTCTGATAAAGCCTTCTGCATTGTGTTAGGATTAACTCCTGCCTCCAATGCCAGCTCCCTCACCGGCGGAATCTTATCGCCGACCTCAAGCTTTCCGCTGGCTATCTGAACTTTAAAATGCTCCATTATTTGCAGATATATAGGGACATCGTTACTAAAGTTCCAACTCATAACTTATTCCTCCTGCTTATAATCAATATTGATAATTCCCATATGGTAGTAATGCATAAACAATATATGCGCCTTACATTGTATTATTGTATTACTCTATTAGTACAATAATACACAGTTAATAAAATGTCAATATATTTATTTATCATCTCTGTGCTCTCCGCCCCACTTGCACATTGCAACAAGAACCGGTACTAAAGACTTTCCTCTTTCTGACAGGCTGTACTCTACTTTTGGTGGAATTTGAGGATACTCTTTTCTTACAATAAGCCTGTCCGCCTCCATCTCCTTTAATGTGGCACTAAGTGTCTTATGTGATATATTTCCCATACATCTTTTAATCTCACTATACCTCATAACCTCCTTATGATTAGCCAGCCAGTACATAATCACAAGCTTATACTTCCCACTTATAAGCGACAAAGTATACCCAAAATCCGTATCACCAATCCCCTCCCCCGTCTGACAACATAAACTACACATCTCTTTCATAAATCCAACTCCTTCCTAAGTTATTAAAAAATCCCGCCAATCGCAACCGCCCAGTTGTGAAGAACGTGTTGTATTGCAAGCTGGGTACTGTTGAAACCGTCGGCACTTAGCGGCTGTCCTTTAGCCGCTTAGTACCGCTACGGTTTCAAGTAGCGAGAGCGTGCCCAGCGGTAATACAACACGTCCTCCACAACGTCCGTCCTCCATTACCCCTCCGCCAGAATTTTTTCACTCCACACTAACCTAAAGGAAAGTATATAACCTAAATGTGCGTACTTCCCATTTATATAATTATAGGTTATATTCTAAATTGTAACAAGAATTATTATACAACCACACCTATTAGATGTACCCTATTCATCAGATTGGAGGATTATGAAATTTAGTATTGAAGAACTTCGCCCGATAAGAAATGGTATGACTATCTCAAGAGATTCCAGACTTGGTAATTCCACCAAAGTAACTTACTTCTCTATGGGAAAGGATACTTCCATAAGTCAGGAAAGTTATGACAGAATGACTATGTATATTGTAGCTTCCGGCTGGGGAGAATTCATTATTGGAGAAGAACCTAAGACTATTAAATTACAGCCAGATGAACTACTTATTGTACCAACAGGTACATTATGTGGAATGCAGACATCTAACGGAATTGTGTATACAGAGATTATATGTACAGGAAAGGATATTAATATGAACGCTAACGTAAAAACTAATGAAGTATTTGCACTTAAGAACCTTATATCTTACGAAGAAGGCAGTATTGCCAATATGGACGTGGTAAGCACTCCTGATATGAAGTATGTCCTTATGGCATTTGATGAGGGAACAGGTCTTACACCTCACAGAGCACCTGGTAATGCTATCGTATTTGCACTTGAAGGAAAGGCAGTTATCGGATACGAAGGTAAAGATTACGAGCTTTCCGAAGGAGAATGTTTCCGTTTTGAAAAAAATGGACTTCATAGTGTGACAGCTAATGGGAAGTTTAAGATGGCACTTTTACTTGTGTTGGAGTAATTCCAAAAAGCAGTGATGAATGACGGACAGCTATTACTAACGGACGTTGCGAGGCTCTGCTATATTACCGCTGGGCACGCTCTCGCTACTTGAAACCGCAGCGGATACTAAGCGGCTAAAGGACAGCCGCTAAGTACCGGCGGCTTCAACAGTACCCAGCTTACAATATAGCATAGGCTCACAACTTGGTGTAGATTGTTGTGACGTGTGGACACTGTTCTTTGTAGATGAACTCTGTAGAGTGTTATGACTATATCGTATATTATTCGCTTTGGTATGATATTTAAAAATGCTCCTTTCCAGATGATTGGTGAATTGGGATTTACCTGTTAGCTGGATGGGAGCATTTTTTCATATCTTATATTGGCTTTTGTTTCTTACTACTTACCTGTTGGTTTGGCTTTCTTGTGCTTTATTATTATTATTGTGGCAAGAAGTATTATGGCTATAGCGGCGGCTATGTAGTAGATTATTTTGTTGGAGTTCTTGTGTATAAGAGCAAAATCGGCTTCGTATGGGATTACGGCTGTTATGTAACTGCCGTTCTTTTTCGTGTCTGCTTTGACCCAGTTGTTGCCGTCTTTATCTACATACCATATTTCATTGCTGCCATCACTATCTTCTACAAGAAAATGACCTGTAACAGTATCCTGCTGGCTTGTGTGAGAGCTTAATATCTGCCAGCTATAAGCATATACTACATCTCCTGACAGACCGCTTATGTCACAAGTCCTGGTTACAAGCTTGTCATCGTTGTAGAACTTGCCTTCTGCAAGGAATAATATTTTGCCATCTGCATTTTTCTCATTAGATGCAAGACTTTCTGTCCAGAGGTGATATTCTGCCTCAACAACTTTATTCTGTGTTATAGGACTTACTGTAATATCTGCCGGCCATTCACCATAGTATCCGTCTTTCTTTGGTATTGATGGCAGATCTGATGTTGTAATATTGCCATTGTAGGCTATTATCTTAGTTCCAACAACGTAACCATCAGCTTTAAATGTTATTGTTATCTGATGAAAGCCTTCTGGAATATTATCAAGTGACATAACATAATCATAAGTCACCTTATCAGCAATACCGCTATAATTAATATCATCTATGCCGCCTAAAATGTCACTCACAAATATGTTATTTCTTACGCTTCCTTCTGAATCAGTAGTTCCGGCAATCACACCTTTTTTCTCACCATCACCGCTGATTGTTGCAATGGACACATTATTCTTAACTGTGTATCCCTGTCCGCATATTCCACCTGCATAACTGTCACTTTCAACATTGCAAAGGCTGTAATTATCTGATACTGAACTGACACTGTTACCAGCTATTCCACCTGCGTAATCACCAGTTTCAGACTTAACACTTCCATAGCCCTCGCAGCCATATATAAGTCCTAATTCCTGCAAACCAGTTATTCCGCCTGCACAATCTTTTCTGGAAGTAACCTCTCCATAATTAACACAGTATATTACTATGTCATTGACTGTTGAACGGAGCTTGACATTTGTTGAACTTCTTAAATCCAGATCATACTCAGGGTCTACATCATATTCAATGTTCATAGTTCCTGTTATTCCACCTACATTAAGGTCACCGTATACAGTTCCCCTGTTCACTGATTTAGTTATAACACCGTCTGTATTCTTTGCATTTTCCGCCGTGGAAATATCTTCTATATGACTGTCATCACTTGTAACAAGCTGTGCTGTATCATTCACTGTACTTCCTATATTGTTAATCTGTGAAGAAATGGTATTGATACTGTCAGAAATATTCTGTATCTGTTCATCAAGAACATTTACAATACCTTGAATATCTCCTGTAATATTGCCTGTTCCAAGCTGGTCTGACACATCTTTTACAAAGTCTTCTGCTGTATCACTCGAATCTGCCATTGTGTTACTGATGTCCTTAAGATTATCATTAATGATATCCCACTGCTCATCGATAGCATCTTTCTGGGAGTCTGATAAAATTTTATCATCACCCTGAATGTCCTTTATCTTATTAAGAGCATTATCAATATTGTCAAAATACTCTCTTGTATCAGGGTTATCCTGCATAGAGTCAGATACTTCTTTTAAAGAGTCCGATAATACATCAACATCTTCCTTATACTGGTTAGTAATGCTTTCTGCATAATCTCTTGTCTTAGATGAAGCACTGCTCATTGAATCTGACAAGCTGTTTAATGTATTGCTTATATTATTAACAGAGCCCTGAATTGTATCAATTCTGTCCTGTAAATATTCAGACTCTATATAAGGCTCTGCCTGTCCGATAATACCGCCGACATCTTTTCTGCCGTATATATCGCCTTCGTTGATACAGTTAAGTATCTTTCCATTCTGGCTTCCTGCTATTCCACCAACATTATAACCTGTATGGTTATATCCAATTGTTCCATAATTTGTACACGATGAAATAACACCAGATGAATTACCTGCTATTCCACCCATATCGTTACGGTCTACAACGTGCTGTGTAATATTAAATGTTCCAACATCAACTCCACCGACATCAAGTGATGAAGCTAATTCATCTGTATTAACGCGGCTTCTTGATACACATTCACTTATAAGTCCTTCATTCTTGCCAGCTATTCCACCTGTCTGGTTAGTTGCTGTAACAACAGCATCACTAAGACAGTTAGTTATATTAGCACCCGGCTTATTAATTCCTGCAATCGCACCTACATATGTTGTACCATTGACTTTTCCATAAAATGTGCAGTTAGTTATTGTACCATAATTAACACCGGCAATTCCTCCTATATTCTTCTGTGAACCAGATGTATTAACGCTTCCTGATACACTAAAATTGCATACATAAGCATTTTCTCCAAGGTAACGGAAAAAGCCATAATCTGAACCCTTATAATCGACATTAAAGCTTCTTATAGTATGGTTAGCACCATCAAATGTTCCATCAAAATATGGTATTCCATTAAAATCTGTATTAGATAAATTGATATCTGTAGCAAGTCTTACTGTCCTGCCCCTGCTGTAACTGTCATATTTACAGTTATTGGCAAATTCAATAAGTTCCTTGGCACTTGAAATTACTATGACATCACTGTCAGCTTCCTCTGCCTGTGCCATATATGGAATAATATTTCCAAATGCCGCAAAGATAATGAGCAGTGACAGCATTACTACAAGTATTTTATTAAATTTTGTATTAAGCTTTACCATTACTGCTCATCTCCTTTCTCTGTATTGTTCGTAACATTTTCTGTATTATCCACACCATCACTTTTATCTGTTAATAAAAGATTATCTGTATCTTCATATGTAACCTGTCCCTGACGTCCTGGAATTACTGAATCAACTGATACCTTCATCTGTCCCTGGAATGTTCCCTGAATGTCAGCATCAATCTCACCCTGTACATAACCTTTGACGTGTCCTGTAACTCTTACCCTGCCGGCAACTTCTTTCTGTGGTCTTGCAATATTCATTGTAAGAGCTGTCTTTTCAATAATTATATCTCCAAGTAAAAGTATCTGTGGAAGTACGAATAATACAAGGATAATTGATATTAATGTACCTCGTCCAAGTGCAACACCTATTGAAGCAACTGTCGCATCAGAGGCAATCTCACCTATAAGGAAGCCTGCACAGGTAAGAATTGAACCTGATGTAAATATTGTTGGGAATGACTGGTTAAGTGTCTCAATCATTGCATCTTTAAGCTGCATTTCCTTCTTTAACTGCAAATACCTGTTAGATATAACAATCGCATAATCGATTGTAGCACCCATCTGTATTGCTGATACAATCAGGTATGCAATAAAGAATACTGTCTGTCCCTGTAATGCCGGTACAGCAAAGTTAACCCATATACTTCCCTGAATAGTAAGAACAAGAAGCACTGGAAGTCCTGCTGACTGGAATGTAAAGAACAGAATTATCATAACAAAAAGTGCAGTAAGTACGCTTATAATAATATTATCTGATGCAAATGATGACTCAAGATCGTGGTCACTTGTAGAATTACCAACAAGGACTACATTATCTGTGCCATAATACTGAGCTGCAATACCACGGATTTCTTCCAATGCATCATATGTTTCCTGACCTTCTACCGGAAGTGAAAGGTTAAGCACAAATCTTGAATAACCGCTTCCCTGAAGCTGTAGCTGGGCATCGTGAAGTGTATCATATAATGTATTAAGCTTATCGTCCAAATCACTATCTAATTTTACATAACCTTCCCTATACTGGTCATAAAGGAATAAGAACATATCAATAATAGGAACCTCATAATCATTAACTCCTGTAAATACAGGACCATACTGCTCATGATTATAAGCATATGCCATATAAAGCACATCAACTACTTCCCTGTCTATATCAATCAATTCAGCAAATTGTCTAGGATTTAACTTATCCGTAAGCACATAATCATCATTAATTGACACATTTGCAAGACCAAGTGTTGATGTAACATAGCTTAGATTATCTAATTTGCCTAACACTCTCTTCTCTGACTCATAATCGCCCTTTGGCACCATAACAACTAACTGGTTGCTCTTGCCAAATGTATCCTCTATTCTTTCTTCTGCTATCTTAGCATTACTCTTCTTCGCACTCACAATTGAGCTTGTATCATAAATATACTGGCAGTTATTTGAAAATATAGCTGCTGCTATAAGAAATACTATAAATAAAGGTGGAATTATATATTTGGTCTTATTAGCAAATTTACCAACAATTGTAATCTTTGGCACATAACATTTGTGATGTGTATTATCAATTCCCCTGGCAAATATAAGCAGTACTCCCGGCATAAGGAAGAATACTGATATGAGACTTATAATAATAGCCTTAACCAATATAATACCCATATCATAACCAAGCCTGAACTGCATAAACATCATTGCAACCATACCTGATACAGTTGTAAGTGATGATGAACTAATCTCTGGAATAGCCTTTGAGAGTGCAACCTTTACCGCTTCTTCTGCATTAAGCGTTTCGTGCTCCTCCATAAATCTGTCGCAGAGAATAATCGCATAGTCAATAGCCAGTGCAAGCTGTAACACTACTGCTATCGAGTTGGTGATAGACGAAATAGTACCGAACCAGTAATTAGTTCCCATATTAAGAATTGCCGCAACACCAAATGTTATGAGCAATACTGGAATTTGCAGATATGCCTTTGTTGAAAGCATTAACACAACTACTATAATAATTACTGCCAGTACAAGAATAATGTTCATATCCTTTGACAGTGATTCCGCACTATCTTCTTCCGAACCAACCTCCGTTGAAACATATACGTCATAATCTGATAACGTATCCTTGACATCATTCAATGCCTGTTTGCTTATATCCTCATCTTCCGTTCCATCAAATGTAATATCAAACAAAGCATCTGTACCTTTATAATGGTCTGATGAGTCGTCAAATGTTACCTGCTTAACTCCATCAATGTCCTTAAGTTCGCTTACAAGCTCGTCTGCCTGATTATAGGTGACATTGGTAAGCATAACCTTAGCACTGCCATATGTAACAAACTGTTCGTCCATAATAGACAATCCCTGTCTTGTCTCACTATCGGCTGGCAGGTATGATGTAATATCCTGATTGACCTGTACTTTATTGATAGATAACACACTATAAATAATCGCAAGAATAAAAAGAATTTCTATTGCTTTACGTTTATTCACAATAAATGTGGCTGCCGTAAGCCAAAAATTACCCTTTTGCTTTTCTTCTTTTTCCTTCATAAATTCTTCTGTACATATAATTCACTAAATATCCTGATAATTTTCAATAAACTTTAATTATTAATTAGTTTCTTAAATGTACCATCCTTTCTTCATTTTGCTTATTGTGTTTATAAACATAGTGTTGATTATTTTTATGAAATAATTATAATTATCATATAATATTTGCTCAATAATCACATTTTGATAAAATGTTCATTAATAGACATTACGTTGATAAATGTCTATTAATTAAGAAATATTTAAGACAATAAACAATTACTATATATTTAAAGGATGAACAATATGGAACATAACAAAGACAAGCGTGTAATAAGAACAAAGGCTCTGCTTATCCGCAGCCTTTCTGCTCTTATGAAACAAAAAAACATTAAGGATATAACTGTAAAAGAATTATGCGAATATGCAGATATTAATAGAGGAACTTTTTACCTTCATTATAAAGATATATACGATATGCTCGACTCAATTGAGCAGGAGCTTAGTGAGAAGTTTTTGCAGATCTTCCAAAAATATAATTCTGAGACTAATGAAGATTTTCCTTATCCTCTGTTCTTAGAAATATTTAAGCTTGTAGATGACAATGCCGAACTTTTCCGTGTACTAATAGGACCTAATGGTGATATTTCATTCATTATGAAAATATTCAAGCTCTATAATATACACTGTCTGCAATCAGAATTTAATAAACTGTCTCCACAGTTTTCAATGAATCAGGTATATTACAGCAATTTTATACTCTACGGCTGCGTAGGTCTTATTGAACAATGGCTGTCAAGAGATACTAAAGAATCACCTGAGAAAATGGCTGAACTCATAACTAAGCTTGTATCTACTGGTGTTTTATCATTATTCAATATGTCAGATGATTAGGTAATACAAAGCCTATTTTAAGTGCTCTCCTGCAATGTATATTTATCTTAAAGTCTTCTTTTGTTATTTTAAATGACAGATTCTTTTATTCGTGCTTGTACAAAGAAGATTTTTGATCCTGACAATCTCCTATTATTTTGCCCACACAAGCTCCTCTTCTTTGCCATTATAGTCAAATCTTCCATCATTCTTTTCTTCAATGGCTTTTATCATATGGTATGTATACTCATTGTATGGTGTAGGAATTCCAAGCTCATTTCCCATTCTTATCAATGCACCTGAGAACATATCTATCTCAGTATGTCTCTTGGCATCGATATCCTGTAATGTTGAATATCTTGCTGTTGGAAGGACTGCACTTCCCCTGCCGGAAGAACCATCAACAACGCTTATGTCAATTCCTTTTGCTGCTGCAACGGCCTCAAGCTCCTTACGAAGACCTTCACTGATTGCCTTCATATGTACGCTGTCCCTGTAACAGCCAACACCTGCCCCAAGAATAGCCTGCGGAAGATTATTGCACACATTAAGTCGGAACTTACACCATATCTCCTCTTTAATATGCTCTGTCACACGAAAATGTATACTGCCACTTTCAAAGAGTTCTTTAACAGCATTAACTCTGTCACTATTAAAAGGCGGATTAAGTTCTCCATATATAATTCCAAGAGTTGTCTCAGGATTAAAGACATACCCCTTTCCTTCTTTATATGCTGAAGCTACCTTAATAAGTGAATATAACATATGAGAAGCACCTATCTTTTCTGCAATAACATCTTCACTGTCTACACCATTCATAAGGCTCATAACTATAGTATTATCACCTGTTGCTGCTTTTATATCATCAAGTGCTGCTGGAAGTGCTCCATACTTTAATGATACAATAAGCAAGTCAACACCTTTTGCTTCGTCCGGCGTCCATACCTCTGGACGGTATACATTACCATTAATCTTACATCCATCAGCCTTAAGCTTTTGATTTCTCTCACCTTTGGCTATAACACCAAGTTTTATGTCCTCGACCTTAGAAAGTCCCCATATAACATAAGAACCTACTGCACCCGCACCTATAATTCCAACTGTTTTAATTGACATAATTACAACTCCTATCTTGATTTTTGATTTTATTTTTTTACTTTTGCTTCTGAATATTAAATACAAAAAGCCCGCAGATACTGCGGACTTTTATTATATAGTTGTATAGCTTTTATGCTGCTTAGTGTTTACCAGACGTCACAATAACTATTCACTATAATTCTTATTCACATAATCTTTAATCTCATTGCTGTCCTCTGGCATTCTACAGCCGACAATATAATTGCCCTCATCATTAGAACATCTTATTATACAGCCCTGTATTTCTTTGTCTTTAATAACATCGAAATTATCAATCTCGATAACAATATTCTTACCCTTCATATTTTCAAACGATGAGTCATTAACTGAAAAAGCAAAACCATTAGCACTGATATTAACCATGTGTCCATAATATGTTATATCTGTACCATCAACGCTTATTGTACACTTATTGTCAAGTGGCATTCTTGGATACTTTCTTCTGTTATATACCTGTGGGTTAGTATCAATAGTAAGCTTGAACTGTCCCTTTTCTCCCGCCTTGACATTATGTATTGCTATACCATTCCAGCAATATAATACATTATCTACAACAGCGTTAAATGAACACTTAAGATTTCTTCTCTTATCATCAAATGCTGCTCTGTTATTAATATTTATGTATACATTATTGTCTTTTCTGTCAACAACTTCGCCTGTGTATTCTTCCCTGGCATTAGTCTGACCTTCAATAACCATTCTGAACTTCATACCACTCTTTATATCGGAAACATTCATAAATCCACCGATACCAAGTTCTTCCATAAGTTCGCCGACAACAGACTCAATATCCGTTGCACTTCTGGCACTTGCTTCATATTTGCTAAGCATCGTCTTGGTTGTCTGTTCTGCATTATTAATGCTCTCTGTCATTATCTGCATTATTTCGCCAACCTGATTCATATTAGCAGTAAGTGTCTCGTTAGAATTTTCAACCTGCTTAACTGCACTGTCAACAACCTTTATATTATCGCCAAGACTTGTTGCATCACTTGTTATATCTGATACTGACTTATTAACTGTTGATACCTTCTCAATATTAAGCTGTATAAGTTCAACTGTTTCTGTAATTGATTCAAGCATTTCATCTGATGTAGCCTCAAGATGTGAAAGTGCTTCCATAATACTGTTAGAAGAGTCTTGAGTTCCACTGCTTAAGCTTCTTATCTGGTCAGCAACAACAGCAAAGCCCTTTCCTGCCTCTCCCGCTCTTGCCGCCTCTATTGAAGCATTAAGTGCAAGAAGATTAGTCTGTGAAGTAATTCCTTCAATAGTACTTGTCTCCTGCTTAACATTTTCAAATTCCTTCTTAAATGTTTCAAGAATAGTCTCAATCTTGCTTGATAATACTGACATTCTGTTAGTAATATCAACAACCTCTGTAAGCTCATCAGCACTTAAGTCTGCATGTTCAACTGACTTCTCAATAAGCTTTGAGAATTCCTCCATAAGATCTGATACATCTTTCACCTGAGTATCAATAACCTTAGTCATCTCTATTGATGAAACTGTCTTATCATTAAGGATACCATTGTTCTTTGCAAGTGTTCCCATATCCTTAACTACATTGTTAGCACCCTGTTTATTCTCATCTGCAAGTTCTCTTACAACTGTAACACCATCAACAATTGAATTACTTGCATCTTTAACCTGCTCAACTGTCTGTACAACCTGTGCCAGCTCCGATTCAATCGACCCCGTCAGTGCACCATCTGACTCAACCAGATGTCTTATCGCCATATTAGTACAAGCAAAACAACATAATACAATCGCAAACTGAAGTGCACACTCCTCACTTGCAACAAAATCCATCATTCCCTTAGCCACACCTTTGTAAATATTACTGCTGATTAATACAAACAATGTAAACCACATAATCATCTTTATAAACTTAGGATCTTTGTACAATATAAGAATTGATAATAATGGAAGAATAAATATATAAGAAATCTTATCGAGTGCTGTCCATGCTATAACAGCGTAGAATAAAAGATAACATATACCTAATACCCATTTGTACTCTTTAGCTGCCTTACCCTTAATCATAGATACTATATATCCTGTTATGTAAGTAACCCAGCCTACTACTGTAAATGCTATAAAATATCCCCTTGCAATTTCCCCATTCTTTGTCTTGATACCATAATATATGGTCGCAATAAAAATAAGAGCAAGCCAGGTTATACCTGCTCTTTTGTTGGCTTTCGCCCTAAAAAATGATTCATCATACTCCTGCATATGCATTGTCCTTTCACTGATGTTAGTTTATCATTGATTTCTGTATTCTATTGTCGTCACAAATACTTAAATGATGTTTTTATAATACCACATTTTTATCTATATTCATAGTACATTATTGCTTTCACAATTTATATTTTATAATTAGTTGTTGACAGACAATTTGTCCATATACTATTATATTAACAAAGGGAGTAGTTAGCATCTTTAGATGTAATAATAATCGTCATCACGCTGCAAGGCCGGTTATTATTAGTGAGTAACGAGACTTTTATCAATCATTTTTTTGATGTGGTAAAAGGCTTTTTTTGTATAAAGATTAATAAATGTTTCTTTTGCCGCAGGAAAGGACTTAATATGGAATATTTATTACTACTCATTGGATTCGTGCTGTTAATCAAAGGAGCTGACTTTTTCGTAGATGGAAGCTCGTCACTTGCAAGAATTATGAAGGTACCAAGCGTTATTATAGGACTGACGATTGTTGCTATGGGAACAAGTGCCCCGGAAGCTTCTGTAAGTATTAATGCCGCACTCGCTGGAAGCAACGATATTGCAATAAGCAATGTCATAGGTTCTAACCTTTTTAATGGTCTTGTCGTTGTCGGTGTATGTGCATTTATGGCTGGATTTAAGACTAATCCTGAGATTTTAAAAAGAGATATGCCACTTAACATTATTGTAACAGCAATTTTTTGCATTATGCTTCTTGACAGACATATTAACCGTATTGAGGGAATAATCTTACTCATCGGTATGGCTGTATACATTGCAGCTATGGTTATATCAGCACTTAAAAACCGTGAAACTGCTGATGAATGTAAAATACTTTCTCTGCCTAAGAGTCTTATATTTATCATAGGCGGTCTTATTGCTGTAATATTTGGTGGAACACTTGTTGTTGATAATGCCTGTCTTATCGCTAAAGATTTCGGTGTCAGTGAGAATTTTATAGGACTTACAATAATCGCTATTGGTACATCACTTCCTGAACTTGTTACCTCTATCACAGCGACACGAAAAGGCGACAGCGGACTTGCACTCGGTAATGCTATAGGCTCTAACCTTTTTAATATACTATTCATATTAGGAATGTCTGCAACAATCTGCCCGCTGAATGTATTATCAGAGTCAATTATCGACTGTATAATACTTCTTGTGTCAGCAGTCATTCTTTATGTATTTGCAAGAACCAAAAAGACTATGAACAGATGGGAAGGAATTGTATGCGTGTTTCTATATGTAGGATACACGGCATATCTTTTAATAAGATAATACCTGTCATTATCTCCTACTCTTCCATAATCATCTTTTTTAATTCTTTTGCCGCTGAATTTAAAGGATGCTGGTAATCATATACCATACACACATTTCTTTCAGGAATCGTTTCTTTTAACGATATCTTTACAATTTCACGCTTGCTAAGGGCTTCCTGTGCCATAAGTTCAGGCACGAAGCCCAGACCAAGCTCATTTTTCACAAGTGGGAGTATCTGGTCTGTTGTAGCTACCTCAGTATCTGGCAGTAATTCAATTCCATTTTTATAGAATAATTCATTATAGAACTGAAATGTCATTGTTTCCCTGCCAAGACATATCAAAGGATAATTCTTTAACTCCTTTAATGATAATTCCTGACTTCCCAATGCAGTAAACGTAGTACCTCCTACAAGAATTTCTTTAAATGTCTTTAACATTATCTGCTTAAGAGGTGCTTCTACATTGACAGGTGAAGATGCAACAGCGAAATCTATAATTCCCGATCTTACAGCTTCTATTGCCTGAGGTGTCGAATGGTTATATATTTTAAGACGTATTCCCGGATATTTAATATGGAACTTTTTAAGCTTATCTAACAGGAATATATTAAGTGCTGTCTCACTTGCACCAATTGATACGCTTCCTGTTGTAAGGCTTGAGCTGTCAGATAATTCTTCCTCTGCTTCTAATAACTGGCTCATCGCAACGGATACGTGTGTATACAACTTCTCACCCTCAGGAGTAAGCTGAATTCCCCTATTATTTCTTATAAATAACGAACAGCCAAGCTGCTGTTCAAGACAATTCATAGCCCTTGTTATATTAGGCTGGCTGTTACCTAATGCGTGTGCCGCTTTAGTAAAGTTACTGTATTTGGCTACATAATAAAATATCTTATAATATTCGTAATTAACATTCATATAATCTGACCCTTTCACTAGCTATAAGTATCACAGTTATATCAAATAATAATCAAAACCATATCAATTATACTTTTTACTTATCATTGTTTCAATAGTATACTCCTTACTTGGTAATAAAAGCAACTAAAATTTATTATCATTATTAAAAGTTACATTTTACCAACTACAACCTATACTATATTTTAAAGGAGATGCTTATATGCTTACTGCTGTAACAGGAATTAACTGGGGTGATGAAGGCAAAGGCCGCGTAATTGACTTGTTAGCTGAGCAGGCTGATATTGTTGTCCGTTATCAGGGCGGTAATAACGCCGGTCACACTGTAGTCACTGATAAAGGGAAATTCATTCTTAATCTTCTTCCATCTGGAATACTTCACCCTGATGTTGTATGTGTTCTCGGTGATGGAATGGTAATTGACCTTGAACATCTTTCAAATGAAGCTGAACAAATCAAAGAAAAAGGAATATCTGTAACTCCTGATAATCTGAAGCTTTCAAAACATGCCACTATATCTATGCCTTGGCACAAGGTTCAAGATGAACTTGAAGAAAACCGATTATCTGCAACAGGCAGTGCATTTGGTTCTACACGCAGGGGCATTGCTTATGCCTATAGCGATAAATACCGCAAGAAGACACTTCGTCTTGCCGACCTTCTTCATCTTGATAATGAAAATGTTAAAGCAAGGCTTAAAACCATATTAGATGCCAAAAATCTTGAACTTGCCGGCTGTTATCATCAGGAACCAATGTCATATCCTGCCCTCTTATCGTGGTGTGAAAAACAAGCAGATATATTCAGGGATTATATATGTGATACAGGCATTTTCTTAAATAATGCCTTGTCTGATAATAAAAAAGTAGTTCTTGAAGCCCAGTTAGGCGCTATGAGGGATATTGATTATGGTATATTCCCCTACACTTCAAGCTCATCTACAATAGCTGCCTATGGCCCTTTAGGTGCTGGCATACCTTATGCTCCACTTAACCATATTGTCGGTGTCTTAAAAGCTTATTCAACCTGTGTAGGTGCTGGTCCATTTGTTGCAGAAAATGCAATGTCAGAAGAATGGCAGAAGCTCCTTCGTAAATACGGCGGCGAATATGGTGCTGCTACAGGACGACCAAGACGTGTCGGACCATTTGATGCTGTTGCCAGTGCTTACGGCCTTAAATGCCAGAATTCAGATTTAATAGCATTAACCAAATTAGATATCTTAAGCTATATGAGAGAAATCCCTATTATAACAGGTTATAAATATAAAAATACTGTCGTAAAAGAATTTGACCCGACCGACAATATAGATATGTACAAGCCTGTTGTTGAACTTATGCCAGGCTGGCTTACAGACATATCAAAATACCATACATATGATGAACTTCCTGATAATGCAAGAAATTATATTGAAAAGCTTGAAAAGCTGCTTAATCACGAAATCCAGTTCATATCTGTCGGGGCAGAGAGAAACCAATATTTGACAAAGGGAGAATGGCTATGAGAAATTTAATTGACCCTCTTGATTTTACACTTGATGAAACAATAAGCATTTTAGACTTAGCTGACAGGATTGCTTCTAATGAAGAAGCCTACAGCCACGTTGCTGACAGCAAAAAGCTTGCTACTTTATTCTATGAACCAAGCACAAGAACTCGTTTATCCTTTGAGTCAGCAATGTTAAGCCTTGGAGGAAAGACCTTAGGCTTTGCCGGTGCTAACCAGTCAAGTGCCACCAAGGGCGAAACTGTCGCAGATACCGCCCGTGTTGTAAGCTGTTATGCCGACATTATTGCAATGCGCCACCCAAAAGAAGGTGCGCCTTTAAGAGCTTCTATGTATTCATCAATTCCAGTTATCAACGCTGGTGACGGAGGTCACAACCACCCAACCCAGACATTAATTGACCTGATGACAATACGCCATAGAAAGGGACGTCTTGATAACCTGACTGTTGGTTTCTGCGGTGATTTAAAATTTGGAAGAACTGTACATTCTCTTGTGAACAGCCTTGTACGTTTCAATGACAATAAGTTCTATTTTATATCACCAGAAGAATTAAAAGTTCCCGATTATCTTATAGAAGATACTCTTATTCCTAATAAATCAGTATATAAAGAAGTAAGAAGCCTTGAAGATACACTCCCAGAGCTTGACGTGCTTTATATGACAAGGGTACAGCGTGAGCGTTTCTTTAATGAAGATGATTATATAAGATTAAAAGATACTTATATACTTAATAAAGAGAAATTACAGCTTGCCCCTGCCGACATGCCGGTTCTTCACCCTCTGCCAAGAGTTGATGAAATATCAACTGATGTTGATACCGATAAGCGTGCCGCCTATTTTGAACAGGTGCAGAATGGCAAATATATCCGTATGGCTCTTATTATGAGTTTACTTGAACTTACAGACCCACTCACAGGAAAAAAAGTACTATAGTAAAATAGAATGGAGATTATAATGTTAAATATAGATTCTTTGCAAAATGGTGTAGTAATCGACCATATCCCTGCTGGACAGGGGTTAGATATATACCGCCTTTTAAACCTTGATGCACAGTCACATTCTGTTGCACTCCTTCAATATATAAAAAGCGAAAAGTACGGCTGTAAAGATTTAATCAAGATAGAAGGAACTGAGCTTCCTGAACGATTAGATATTGTTGGTTATATTAATAAACAAATAACGCTTATTATAATTAAAGATGGAAAAGTTGATAAAAAATATCATCCTCTTCCACCTAAAATTTTAACTAATGTAATAAAATGCAAAAATCCACGCTGTATTACAAGTATAGAAACAGGCTGCGAACATATTTTTAAGCTTTACCCATCAGGCAAATACCGCTGCCTGTATTGTAATGAAGAAATATCTGTAAAATAAATTACAATTATCCCCATACTTCTTCTGCAATTTCTTTAACAAGCTTAAGCTTTGCCCACTGTTGTTCCTCTGTAAGCTTATACCTATTTCACAAGATGCAAATCCGCACTGTGGACTTAAGTATAATCTTTCAAGAGGAACAGGCTCTGCCTATAACTTATTTATCTGTTTCTTATTATCTTAGCCGCCTCAACCATATTTCTTAAGCTGGCATCTGTTTCCTTTACACCTCGTGTCTTTAAGCCGCAGTCTGGATTAACCCAGAGTTTGTCCCTGCTGATTTTAGTAAGCATTATATTTAACGCATTAACAATTTCATCAACTGATGGAACTCTTGGAGAATGTATGTCATATACTCCCGGTCCTACTTCTGTCTCAAAATTATTCTCTCTTAAAGAATCTAATATTAAAAGGTCTGAACGTGAAGCTTCAAATGTGATAACATCAGCATCCATATCGTCTATTGCTGGAATTATATCTGTGAATTCTGAATAGCACATATGTGTATGTATCTGTGTATCCTTCTTTACTCCGCTGTGTGTAAGCCTGAAAGCTGGAATTGCAAAATCAAGATATTCATTATACCAGTCTGACTTTCTAAGTGGAAGCTTCTCTCTTAATGCTGCCTCATCAATCTGTATTACCTTAATTCCTGCCGCCTCTAAGTCAAGAACTTCATCTCTTATTGCAAGTGCAATCTGCAATATTGACTCTTTTATAGTTATATCTTCTCTTGGAAAAGACCAGTTTAATATAGTTACAGGTCCTGTAAGCATACCCTTCATCGGCTTATTAGTTAATGACTGTGCATACACTGACCAGTCAACTGTCATTGGCTTCTTTCTGTATACATCACCCCATATTACTGGTGGCTTAACACATCTTGTACCATAAGACTGAACCCACGCCTTCTGTGTGAATAAATATCCCTCAAGTGCCTCGCCGAAATACTCAACCATATCATTTCTTTCATATTCACCGTGTACAAGCACATCAAGGTCAATCTCCTCCTGCCATTTTACGCAATCAGCAATCTGCTTCTTAATATACTGTGTATACTCTTCTTCTGATATTTCATTCTTTCTGTAAGCCGCTCTCTCTGCCTTAATCTCCTTAGTCTGAGGAAATGAACCAATAGTTGTAGTTGGAAATTCCGGAAGACCAAGTTGCTCCTTCTGAAGCTTTTGTCTTTCACTTCTTAATGGAAGACGTACATAATCTTCTTCCTTAATATTAGCAAGTCTTTCCTTAACCTCTGCGTTATGGCAGTTTCTTTCTTCCTCAAATACCTTCTGGTTATCAATATAGGCATTTTCACTCTTAACCTTATCCTGTTTCTTATCAGCAAGAACACCTAACTCAGCAAGCTCTGTAAGCTTTTCTTCTGCGAATGAGAAATGTATTTTATAGCTGTCAGCTAATTTATCCTCGTGCTTTAATGTATATGGAACGTGTAATAATGAGCAGGAAGTTGATATAACAACATTTATATTATTATCACAGGAATTTTTAATGCTGCTTATTAAATCTAATGTCTTTTTATAGTTGTTCTTCCATATATTCTTTCCATTTACAACACCAGCAAATAAAAGCTTACCAGCTGGAAAACCATATTTTTCTACTAATTCAAATGTTTTTCTTCCCTCATTAAAATCAAGTCCAACACCTGCAAATGGCTTATTAATAATGTCCTCATATATATCCCTTACATCTCCGAAATATGTCTGAAGAAGTATATTGCAGTTGCCCCTTTCCTTAAGAAGTTCATCATATATCTTATTAAATAAAGCCTTGTCAGCATCACTTAAATCATATACAAGTGCAGGCTCATCAAGCTGTAACCAGCTTATGTTATTATCGTTACATAAAGCTATAAGCTCCTTGTAAGCTGCAATAAAATCATCTAAAAAATCATCAATGCCCTTGTTCTCTGTAAATCTGCATAACTTAAGAACTGTATAAGGACCCACGATTACCGGCTTTGTTGTAATGCCCAGTTCCTTAGCTTCTTTGTATTCATTAAGGAATTTGTCTGCTGAAAGCTTAATAACTGTATCATCTTCAACCTCTGGTACAATATAATGGTAATTAGTATTAAACCATTTCTTCATTGCCAGTGCCTTAACATCACCAGACTCTCCCTGATAGCCTCTTGCCATTGCAAAATATGTATCAAGACCTGATAAATTAAGCTCCTTATATCTTCTTGGAACAATTCCAAGTGCAGCTGCTGTATCAAGCAATGTGTCATAAAATGAGAAATCATTACTTGGAATGAAATCTATTCCTTCATTCTTCTGTGTAGTCCAATGTATCTTTCTTAAATTCTTAGCTGTATCTAATAATTCCTGTGAACTAATCTCACCTCTGAAATACTTTTCACTTGCAAATTTTAATTCTCTTAAAGTTCCAATTCTTGGAAACCCAATAACTGATGTCTGCATATATATCCTCCAAATTAATTAACCTCAGGCTGTTCAACTAATATACTGAACAACCTGAGGTCATATTATCATTATATGAATTTTTAATAAAATACTTAATTTATTACGCTTATCATAGTTTTAAACTATGGATAAGTTATTTTTCAATGCTTTTATATAGAATTCAGCGTATCTGCTAAGCATTATATTCTTCTTTCTGACAAGTCCTATCCTCATAATACAATCGGATTTTAACGGCTTCGCAATAATATCTGAGCCATTGAGCTTCTCATCAATAATACCCGAACTTACGGTAAATCCATTAAGTCCTATTGCAAGATTAAATAACGTAGCCCTGTCACGCACCTGTATATTCTTAGGGAAATCAAGCACGCTTAAGAATTCTTCTGAGAAATAAAATGAATTTCTCTCACCCTGCTCAAACACAAGATATGGATACGGTTTTAAATCTTCAATCGTCACAAAATCCATGTCTGCAAGAGGATGCTTCTTGCATATGAATACATGTGGCTTTGCTTCAATAAGCTGTTCGTATACAAGGTCATTTTTCTTAAGAAGCTTGCTTATTACTTCCTCATTATTATCTGACAGATATAGTATTCCAAGTTCACTTTTGCCATAAGCAACATCATCTATAATCTCGCCTGTCTGTGTTTCCCTTAATATAAAGCTGTATTTATCTGCAGAAAATTGATTAACAACATCAACGAAAGCATTAACGGCAAATGAATAATGCTGGCACGATACTGAAAACTTCGGATCTCTTTTATTAACAACCCCAAAATGCTCTTTCATAATATCCGCCTGCTCTAATAACATTCTTGCAAACGACAATAGTTCTTCACCCTCGTGGGTTACTATAACGCCCTTTTTCGTTCTTATAAAAGCTGTAACACCCATCTCTTTTTCAAGATTGCTTATTGCCGTGCTAAGACTTGGCTGTGATATATATAATTGTTCCGCAGCCTCTGTTATATTGCCGCACTCAGCAACTTTTATAAGATAAGACAGCTGTTGTAATGTCATACCATTTCTCCTTTATAATACAATACGTTTAACTACAGCAACTAATGCATCAACAATAAATATGGCTATCGCAATTGCCCCTGCCGCACCAATTGTTCCAACAAGACTTGATAATGCCTGCTGTGTATCTGATGTGAACAGGTAATATACCGTCTGGTACATTCCAGCTCCAGGAACTATTGTTAATATTGCCGGTATAAGTGTTGTTGTAACCGGTGTCTTTAAAAGTCTTGCCAGTATGTGGGAGATTATTGCAAGCACAAGTCCTGACATAAAGGTTGCCATAAGAACTGATGTGAACTGTTCTGTATACAAATAGATTGCCCAGCCTGCAAGACCTAGTATGCCGTTAACTAGCAGGCATTTTCTTGGGGCTTCTATTATTACTGAAAATGTTATGATTGCACCGAAAGCGAATAGGCATTGAAGTAGCATATGGATGGCCTCCTGAATTTTATCTTTTCCTTGATGTGTGGGTGATATTATTTACGTTGTGGCTGGATTGCCAGCTCCCAGCAAGTACAACGGCGACACGCTTGCGCTGAGTGCCGCTCGCAGCGGTACTCATCCGCCAGCTTGGGCTACAGGCTAAGGACCGGCGGCTAGTTTTTAGGATATTATTACCAGGCCTATGTAGACGCCTAGGGCTATTAGGGCGGCTTCGGTGAAGGCTTGGAGGATATTGGCATTGCCAGAGGCGTAGTCGCCGTGGAGAGTATCTCTTATTGCGTTGGTTATTGCAGCCCCGGGAACAAGTACCATTATCGAACCTATTATTATTAAATCAAGATGGGCAAGTGGATTAAGATGAATGAGTACCCTTGCCACAACTGACAATATAATAGAAGCTGTCAGGTCTTTTATAAGGGAATTAAGCTTCATACTTCCGGCGGCATGTAACCATATAGCCAAGAATACGCCGACTATTCCTGTAAACAGCATATCCACGCCATTGCCGCCGTACATTCCCGTAAAGAAAAGCCCAACGAATACTGTGCATATATCCTTTAACCACCACGGATACTGATTCTTCTTTAAATGCTTTAACTGCGAAAATGCCTCCTCTAATGATATTATTCCTTTATAAAACTTTCTTGATATGTCATTGACCTGAGCTATCATATTAAGGTTGGTTGCCCCTCTGTCCACTCTCCTGACAACTGTTAAGGCATCTATTGACGGGTCATCTAAGGAAATCATAAATCCCGTTGATACAACAAATGCCTGTGTTGTCTTTAAACCTGATGTTTTAAGCATATAATCGATTGTTTCCTCAACCCTGTATATCTCAGCTCCATTTTCTAACATAATCATACCCGCAAGAGCCGCTGTATCAATAAGAAGCTTATAATCCATATATTGTTACTCCTTTACACACACCTTCTACGCATTTTCTAAGCATTTTTATCTTTAAATTCATACTTTTTAAGTTCACAGTTCTTAATTCCAAAGCCTGAAAACTCATCATTGCTCATATTTCTGAAATATGACTCGACAATCCTCGAAATACCATTATGCGCAACTAGAAGATATATTTTATCAGAATTGTCATTTCTTATATCATCTATAAGATTATATATCCTCTGACTCAGATGAAGCATTGTCTCTCCGCCGTCAAAATCATCAACAAAGTTCATCTTAGCCGCGGCAAATTCCCTGCCATCTCTTGGTGTAGACTCGTATCTTCCAAAATTCTGCTCCTTTAACCGTATTTCCATTCTGCACGGTATGCCAGCAGTTTCTGATATATGCTTTGCTGTGTCAGCCGCTCTTATAAGTGGAGAATATAATATCTCATCAATATGTATATTTCCCATTTTGATACACTCACCTAATTCTATTGCCTGCTTATGTCCAAGCTCTGTAAGTGCAATGTCTGTTGCACCACATATTTTATTCTCTACATTCCATATAGTCTGTCCGTGTCTTGTAAAATAAAAATAACTGCTCATATATTATTCCTCTGCTATCAAATATTATATACCTATGCACTGTCACGATATATATATTTATCATTTATATACACCATATTTGCACATATCTTGTATATATTTCATATTTTTACACACTATATACACTCTATTCTTCCCAATTCTTTCAAAGTGGCGTCTGTCATATTGTATACAGCATCAATTATATAATTCCTGTAGCTTGCATTGCCGTCCACATCTGCCATTCTGCGGTATGCAAGCTCTCCGCTTATTCCCATTACACTAACAGCCGCACATACACTTTCTAATATATGCTCTTTATCTGCCGCCACATATGCTGATGTAAGAGCTGACAGCTGACAACCGGCACCGGTAACTAGGCTCATCATCTTATGACCATTTCTTATTGCATATACGCGGTTCTCATCAGCAACCATATCAATTCCACCTGTAACTGCAATCACAGCACCTGTCTTTTGGGACAGCTTATTAATAAAATCTGCCATTTCTTTTATATTATCATCCGTAATTTTATCGGCAACCCCCGCCTCAACACCCATAGCAGACCTATCTTTCTGCATAGTTTCATATACTCCAGCTGCTATATTATGAATTCCCTGCTTTACGGCTATCGCTTTTATCTCGGATACATTTCCTCTTATAACACCAAACTGTACATTGGACATAAGATTTTGGACAGCTTTAATTCTGTAATCTGATGAACCAGCGCCAACGGGGTCAAGTATTACTGGTATTCCAAGTTCATTGGCTGTAGCACCTGCTTTAAGCATTGATGATAATTTATTATCATTAAGCATCCCGATATTAATATCAAGTCCCTGGCATATCGAGGTTATCTGGCTCACCTCATTAATATCCTCCGCCATTATAGGTGCACCACCGCATGCAAGCACTATATTGGCACAATCATTAATGCTCACATAGTTCGTTATGCAGTGGATAAGCGGATGTCTGTTATGCACATTTTTTATTATATTTTCAAACATTCACTAAAACCCTCTTTTCTATACAGAAAGCTTGTCTTTTTCCATATATGATTATCACTGTATTGAATATTACAACGTCTTTTATCATTGCTTACAATAGCTTGCATTCTCCTATATATGCCTATCGACTTTGCATATTGAATTGTCTATCCTGCAAGATTGTCCTGAATCTTAACTAACAAGCCTGCCTTTTTTATGCTGAATACTATTATTCCAGATATGACCGCACCCATAGCAGTTGATATAAAAAATGGAATTATATACGCATAAAATGCTATTCCTGCGGCACTTTTTCCCATAAGGAATATTGCAACCGGATATGCACATAAACCACCAAGTATTGATGTTCCTGCTACTTCTCCTATCATTGTTGCAATAATATTATGGGTCTTTTTGTATACAATACCGCATATCAATGCACCGAACATACTTCCCGGAAATGCCATAAGGCTTCCCATTCCAAGCAGATTTCTTATAAGTGAGGCAACAAATGCAGCCATTACGCCGTATCCGGGTCCTAAAAGGACGGCACAGAATATATTAACCATATGTTGTACTGGTGCACATTTACTTCCAAATACCGGAAATGAAATCAGGCTTCCAGCTACTGCGACTGCACATAAGACACCAGCAGTGGAAAGTTTTTTAATGTTGTTCATAGTATTTCTCCTAATCTATTAGTCTATTAACCTCTGATTTATTTTAACATAATTTTGTGGGTTGTGTTATATTATATGAGTGAATTATATCAGGTTATGGTTTTAATTTTATGAGGACGGGGAATATTATAATATATACAGAAATGAGGATTTGTTATGAAAGCTTATGAAAGATTATTAAAGTATGTTGTTGTCAGAACTCCTAGTGATGAGGAGAGTGGAAAGTCACCTTCTTCTGAGTGTCAGTTTAAGCTGGCTGGGCTTCTTAAAGACGAGATGACTGAGCTTGGACTTAGTGATGTTAAGCTTGATAAACACTGTTATCTTTATGGCAGACTGCCTGCAACTAAGGGGCTTGAGAAGCTTCCTTCAATTGGTTTTATTGCCCATATGGATACTGTGTCTGATTATTGCAATGGTGATATCAATCCTGTTGTGACTCCTGATTATGATGGTGGGGACTTAGTGCTTGGTAACAGCGGACTTATACTAAGTCCTGATACTTTTCCACATCTTGCTTCTTTAAAGGGCAGAACTCTTATAACTTCTGATGGAACAACTATTCTTGGTGCAGATGATAAGGCTGGAATTGCTGAAATTCTTACTATGATTGAATATATCACTGCTAATAATATTGAACACCCTGCAATTTGCGTAGCATTTACGCCTGATGAAGAGATTGGTATGGGTACTGAACATTTTGACGTTGAACGCTTCGGAGCTGATTACGCATACACTGTTGATGGCGATACTGAGGGTGAGATACAGTACGAGAATTTCAATGCCGCCAAAGCTGAATATGTTGTGAAAGGTTTTAATGTCCACCCCGGCTCATCTAAGGATACTATGATTAACGCTTCCTTAGTAGCTATGGAAATTAATAATTGCCTGCCGGCTATGGAGATACCAAGTGAAACGGAGAATTACGAAGGCTTCTATCATCTTATAAGTATGTCTGGTGATGTTGCAGAAGCACACCTTAATTATATAATCCGTGATCACAATGCTTCATTATTTGAAGCAAAGAAAGCCACACTGTGCCACATCGAAAAGATTATGAATGAAAAATGGGGTGCTGGAACTGTACAGCTCACTATCACTGACCAGTACCGCAATATGGCTGAGATTATCAAAAAATGTATGTTTCTTATTGATAATGCCGTGAAAGCCTGCGAGAATACTAATATACCACCCCTTATACTTCCAATAAGAGGTGGCACTGACGGCTGTATGTTAAGTTATATGGGACTTCCCTGCCCTAACCTTGGCACTGGTGGACACGCCTACCACGGTCCTTACGAACACATAACCATCGAAGGTATGGACAAAACTGTTGATATGCTTGTAGAACTCGTGAAAACATTTTCCAAGCCTATAATTAACTAACAGGCATAAGCTTACGCCTTAACTGTTTCAATTCTTGTAAAGAAATATATGTACTTGAATATTATCAAAAATACAATTAATACACGCCCATATATATTAGACATTGCAAGCATTGCCAATATAAGCATTGCTGATGCTGGCAGAAGTATGCACAACTTAGTCTTTAATGTCATTGAACGACTGGTAACGAAGCTTTCAAGATGTTTTTTGTAAAGCTTTGTTCCAATAAACCACTTATGAAATCTGTCAGAGCCTTTGGCAAAGCAGAAAGATGCTAATAATAAAAATGGCGTTGTTGGCAATACTGGAAGTACGACACCTATTGCACCGAGTACCATTGACACAATTCCTATCATAAGCCATAAAAGTTTAATTGGGGATTTAATGATATTCTTCATTAATGTTTCGATGTCCTTTCTTATTGTCTTGTAGTGACTAACCCTAGTTAATCATAGCTAACTTTGATAAGTATATATGAACATATCATTTTTTGTCAATACACCGGATTAATATACCAAATAATGGCAATACCTCCATTCCACTTAAGGACAGGAGATATTGCCATTATTTTATAGTTTTTCCGCTCAATGCTTTATTTTAAAGAACTCTTGGATATCTACAATATTTATAAATTAAAGCTTTTCATTATTATGTCTTTCAAAGAAGCTCTTAGTTTCCTTAACTACAACTCCGCTCAATGCGAATAACGCAATCATATTAGGAAGTGCCATAAGTCCGTTAAATATATCAGCGATTGTCCATACCGCACTTACTGTCATATAAGGTCCAATAAATACTGCTAATATGTATATCCAGCGGTATATTTTAACGTGTTTCATATTACCACCGCTAAGATATTCAAGACATCTCTCGCTGTAATAGTCCCAGCCAAGAATTGTTGTAAATGCAAAGAATACAAGACATAGCATAAGCACAAAAGAAGACACCTGTGCCGGGAATGGAAGTCCATTCTGGAACGCATATGTAGTAACTGCTACACCCTCAATGCCTTCAACCTGCCATGCACCTGTTATTACAATTGAAAGTCCTGTAAGAGTACAGATTACAATTGTATCAATAAATGTACCTGTCATACTTACAAGTCCCTGTCTTACAGGTTCGTTAGTCTGTGCCGCAGCCGCAGCTATAGGCGCGCTACCAAGACCAGCCTCATTAGAGAAAATGCCTCTTGCAACACCTTTCTGCATAGCAACAAGCATACTTCCGACTGCTCCTCCAGTTATAGCCCTTGGAGAAAATGCTGCTTCTACGATAATCTTAAATGCCGCAGGAACTCTAGTAATATTAGCTATTACTAAAACCGCAACAAATAATACATATATAATTGCCATAAATGGCACTACAACCTGACTTACGCTTGCGATTCTCTTAACACCACCTATAAGCACAAGTGCAACACAGACTGCAAGAATAAGTGAAGCGATTACTACTGACCATGAGTACTCGCCAAGAAATGGAATATTGACACAATGCTCATTATTCGCATCGAAAAAACCATTAACGGCACTTGAAATACCATTTACCTGACTAAATGTACCAATACCAAAAAGTCCAACACAGACACCAAAAAATGCAAATAACTTAGCAAGCCATTTCCAGCTCTTGCCCATTCCCTGCTCTATATAATAGAATGGTCCACCAAGACTGTGTCCGTCTTCTCCTATAACTCTGTATTTAACAGCAAGAAGACCTTCTGAATACTTAGTTGCCATTCCAAAAAATGCTGTTATAACCATCCAGAATAATGCACCCGGACCACCTGCACAGACTGCTGTTGCAACACCAACGATATTACCAGTACCAATAGTTGCACTTAACGCTGTACATAGTGCGGCAAAACTTGTAATTTCACCTTCTGCCTCTTCTTCATTTTTAACCATCCATTTTAATGCTAAAGGGAGCTTTCTGAGCTGTAATAAACCAAGACGAACTGTCAATAATATTCCGCCAAAAAGGATAATTACCATAAGCGGCACACCCCAGACGAAATTATCAATGTTCGTAAGAATCTGATTAATTGAATTCCACATTGTACTTTCTACCTTTCATATCTAAACTACAGCATAGTATGAGCCTATACTGTCCCAACACCGCAAATGCCGTACATTACTAAATACTTTGCTAATATGCAGACTTTTACTTAATGCATTGGAATTATAGACAATATTGCCTGAATAAATATAAAATCAGAAATAACATTTTAGAATATACAACTTATCATATAACAAGTTATATTATACTTTATGCCTTCTCTGTCCTTTTGCCTGAGAGATTCATATACCCTCTTTATAAGAAGTCATAATATTGTCTTGTAATCCATTATTAACTGCTTATAAAGAACTATATGTTGCACCTTCGGCCTCTGTGTTTATCCAGAACTCTCCAGAGAGTCGATCCATTTACAGTTGCGCCAGCAGATACTGGCACCTGAGAGTGTTACTCCTTCGGCAGGCTTGCGCCGTTTTCCTGCAAACTTCATATCGAAAATTGCCTTATATTAATATAATCTTATTTTCTACATAATTCAACTTATTTTTACATTTTTTTTATAATTATAGAATTTCCTATTACATAAAAAGGCAGCCACCGTGATTACACCCCTCCGCTGGATATACCAGAAAGTATGCTGTATCACTTTATGTGACTGCCATTTTATTATCTGCTTATATTATTTACTTATACTATTCGCCTATACTATTAACTTATATTATCAGCTTATATTATTAAGTATATAATTCTAAGCATTTTCTTTTCTTCTATATAATGTAAGACATATAACACCTGCACTAATCATAAGAACTGCAAGAAGAATTATTGTTCTTGTAACTGAGAGAGTATCAGCTGTAGCCGCACTATCATCTGCTGTTGCAGCACTGTCTTCTGCCACATCATTATTATCTGCCGCACTGCCATTTCCTGATACATTGCTCTTATCCTCTGTATTAGAATTAGCAACATCCTCATAGACTACAATATATGTTGAGAATCTATCAGTTGCAAATGTAAGCTCTCCTGTTGCTTCATCAAATGTTGCACTAAGAATATCTGATACCCCATTGTGAATTCTTATTACACTATACTTTCTTGTCTTTGAAGAATCTTTATTAATAAGGTCTGCATTTAACTTAACCTTAATATTAATTGCACTGTTAAGTTCATATACATCAGACTTCTGCGAACCTATAATCTTCTGTAACTGAATATCAAGTATGCATCCAGCAGCCTGATTGTCCTTAATATTACTATTAATAAGTTTCTTCTCATCTTCTGTAAGATTAGAACTCTTATCCTTTACAGTAAGTGCAATATCAACCTTTACACCATCTTCTGCCTGTTTAGCTTCATCTTCTGTAAGGATAGCTTTAATAATGTCTTCTGTTGAATCTACAAGTCCTGTTTCCGGTACTCTTTCATCTACCAATACTGAAACTTTAATATCTGTCTTAACATCAGAGTTATCTGAACCCGGCTTGTTGTTATCACCCGGCTTATTATCGTTGTCGCCCGGCTTATTATCGTTGTCGCCCGGCTGTGTATTCTCAAGCTTAGGAATAACTGTAATGTCTGCCTTGTCACCACATACTGTACAATGATGTGACTTACTTCCTTCTTCTGTAGTAGTAGCTTCCTTATCGATAGTCCATTCTGTACTATAATTATGTCCTGCCGCTGGAATTACTTCTGTCTTAGTATCTCCACATACTATACAAGTATATAACTTTGAACCTTCTTCTGTACAAGTTGCTTCTTTCTGTACTTCACCATCATTCCATACATGTTCTGTATGTTCTTGCTTAGCTTCATTGTAAGAAGTCTTCTCCCACTGTAATGTTGTAAGTGTAAGCTTTCCTGCACCTGTATATGGTTTAACTTTAGTATCAAGTTCTGAAGCTGCATATAATGTGTAGCCAGTATAAGGAAGGTCTTTCTTGAATTCATCTTTATCCTGAACTAATGCTACTTCACCTTCTTTATCAGTATTAAGAGCTACCTTTAATTCCTGCTTTGCTCCATCCATCATATATATTGTATTAAATGCGTTAATATAACCTGCTGGACTGCTTCCGTTACCACTTATAAGTGCATTAGTTATACCTGACATATAGCAGTTCTCAAGTAACATATGAGCTCCACAGTTAGATGATGCACCATTACTTACAATTTTCTTAGCTAATTCCGGATTTGTCTTTTCTATATCAAGACGCATTTCTCTTAAATCCTGTGCATCCATAATACAATTGTATACATGTGCTGTACCATAACGAAGTCTTGGCATTCTATCCATCGAATTCTTATAGTAGTTATTAGCAAGTGTAAGTTTAATATTCTTAGATGATGAATCATCATCAGACTGTCCTAATAAATGAGTCTTTTTCTGACCATAAGCATAATTGTATATCTGCTGGTCTGTCATACCCTCTTCAAGCAAATGCTTATAATATGGGTAGTTATCTGGATTAGCCTTCATAGCATTCATCATTTCATCAAAGAATACATTATCTTCACTTGCTGGAAGGAATTCACACCATGATATTGTTATATTACTGTCATTAACTGGTGACTTAACATCAATAACTCCATCATATGACTTATAGAAAGTACAGTGGTCAACCCATATATCAGAGCTTCCCTTTTCTATTGTCATATAATCCCAGTCATTACGATCATAAGCACCTTCTGTATAATCGTCCCACTCCCATATCTCATCAAATTCAATATTTCTTATGATGATATTATTAGAGCCTGTTATATCTATACATGTATGTGTAATCTTAGCTCCATTCTTAGAGTAGATTGTAAGATTACTCATATCTGCAAGCTTAAGCATTGATACACCTGTCTTTAAAAGTGCTGGGTGTGTAAGTGGCTCAAGCTTATGTGCTGTTATAAATGTGCTGTAGCTGTCAAAGTTATTAACTTCCTTATCACCAAGCGCAATATCTGCTGTAAGCTCGATTACTGATGCCTTACCACTCTTCTTTACACTCTGTATTGCATTAAGGAATTCTTCTGCTGTGCCGGCTGTGTAATAGTTATCTGATGTTTCCTTTAATAATCCACCACCTGTTACATTAGCACTCTGTGCATAACCTTCCTGTGCATACTGTGCAAGTCCTGTATCATCACCTTCTGTCTTTGAATAAGTATCTGATACATATTCTTTCTCTACATATCTGTCTATGCTGTCTGTCTTAACAGTACCTGTATACTTTGTTCCTATTGTACCTACTGATGTATATGGATCCCAGCCAAGATATGATGTTGAAGTCATTTCATTGGCTTTCGTAGCAGATATCTGTCTTCTGTTACTGTTAATTGCAAATGCAGGACCATAGCTTCCATATTCAAAAAATCTTGCATTAGCAGCCAAATTACCACTCATATCTGTATATGGATTAGAAGCATTCGGCTTTAATATCTTACCCATATAGCAGTTAATCCAAGTAATATAAGCATCTGCTCCCCAAGGTCTTGCAAGATAATACTTACTTCCTGAGCATCCCTCTTCTGAGAGAACCTGACAGTTAAAGAATGTAAGACCATATGTTGCAGAGGCTGATGCCTTAGGAGCTGATACATAGCCTGAATTCTTATTAGCATTATAACGGAATACAAGCTTGCAATCATTAAATAATGCTCTAGGCTCATTACCATATATGAAATCCACATTACCAGCTATATAGCACTTGTAATAATACTGGGTGCCACCATTAGCACAAAGTGTATCCTGATAACCAAGTATTCTTAAGTTGATATATGATGTTTCATTGGCATCATTTCTTAAAGCATCTGCTGATTCATTTGACTTAGTACCATCACCAAGATAATTATAAGTATTCTCGATTGTAAGGTTCTCTGCCGAAAAGCCTGTTGCTGTCTTATCTATTCTTACAGCACATCTTAAAGACATATCTCCACCAGCTAATTCCTTAACATCATAATATATTCTTGTCTTCTCGCTATCCTCACCTATAAGTGTTATATAAGGAGATTTAACAACAAGATGTTCTTCATAATCACCTTCTTTAACAAGAATAATTACACGTCTCGTGTTATCAGAAGCAACTGAATCTACTGCCGCCTGAACTGTCTTATAAGTTGGTATTCCATTAACCTCCTCACCATCAGTTCCTGTGTATGCACTATCTACAACCTTGTTGTAATTAGTAAGATATACATAATTAAATGTTTCTCTAGTCTTGTTACCTTTCTTATCTGTGAATATTAATTCAACATCATTTCTTCCTTCTTCAATAGCAATGTCTTTAAATGCAAAGCTTTCTTTTTCTTTAACATCTGTCTTTGCTGCTTCACTGCCATTAACATAAAGCGTTGCTGTTACATTTTCTTCAACTACACCTTCAATTGTAATCTTTCCATTGTATACAGTGTCATATGACTTCTTAGTTATTGTATACTTAACAGCATCATCTTCATATACATATTTACCTGTATGTCCTGCTGTTGGAACAGTCCATAAAGTATCTGATGGGTTACTGTAGTTATCTACTTTTCCATTAACGTGTGAATAAGCTATTATATAATAGTAATATGGCATCTCTGCTGTTACATCTTTATCTTTATAAGCACATTCTGTAACTGTTGCTATCTTTGAAGCATTCTCTGCTGTCTCATCGTATGAATAACGATATACCTCATATTGGTCAGCCTTATCTACTGCATCCCATACAAGATCAACTGTATCTGCACTTGAAGCTATGCTTGCCTTTGGTGAATCCAGTGCTGCTATTACTGTTATTGCATCTGATTCAACATAATCATTAATCTCACCATTAATACCTAACTTACCAGCCACTCTGAACTTATAATCTCCGGCATCCTTAATTGAATACTTATATGTTGGCTCAGTAATGTCTGATGCAACCTTTTCCCAGCTCTTTCCGTTATCTCTTGATACTTCAAGCACATATAAACCATCGCCTTCGGCTGGTACTTCATCTGTCCAGCTTACTGTGATGTAATCTCTTGTATAAGCTGCTTTAGCTGTAACTTCCTTAACAACTGGTGCTGTACCTACTGCATTGTAGCATTTATTCTGGTCGTAAAGAACTGTTCCGTCCTGTGCTATATACTTCATATTCTGGATAGTTGCCTTAACACCTGCTAATACAAATCCATATGATACTGCTGTATTTTTCTTATCTGCATTAAATAAGAGATTATCACTTGCACTATAAGAATATGTAGCTGTCTTAGTCTCTCCACCATTAGGTGTTGCTTTGATAACAAGAGCATCGTCTGTCTTTTCAACTGTAAATGTCACAACAGTTCCTGCTGGAATAGTTGCATCTGCCTTGCTTGAAGCACCTGCAAGGTCTGATGGCTTCTTTGAGTAAATCATCTTAAGTCCATTAGACTTACGTATTCCTAAAGTATCAATATAATTCTTGTTAAATGCGCCAAAGAATATACCATTAGCATTGTCTGAACCACACTCTGTAATTGTTATATCAGCTGTAAGCTTGTTGGCATCTGTAGTCTCATCAAATCCAAAGAAGCTTACTGTATTATTGATATTAGTTGACTTATCAGTGTTAGTAGTTGTATTTAATGTACCACCTGTCTGTGTAAGAACAAGTTTCTGTCCTGTAGGCTGTACAACAAGATTAGAAGCTGTACCATAATCATATGTCTTAGGCATAGCTGGCTGTTTATTATATTCAACATCCTTAGCTGCATATACTATAGATATTGAAACTATGTAAGCTGAACCTGTTGATACAATTTCAACTGTTCCTTCGCTCTCATCTTCATAATTATATACTGTTGTCACATCATCTTTTGATGCCGGCTCACCCGCTATTGTGTAAAGTGCATATGTACTTGCTGGTTTATATGATTCTACTGATATAGTACACTTTCCACTTACAGGTATTGTTATCTTAGCTCCTGTAGTAAACTGTGCTGAATTAGGGCTTGCTCCATTAGGAACTAACTTACCTTTTGTAGCATCAATAGCTAAACCATTGTAGTAGCCTGTTGTTCCCATAATATTATCATCATAATAATCACCATCATCACTCTTAACAAAAGACCAGCTTGTAACCTGCTCAAATGTAAGCTTATGTGATGCTTCAGCACCCTTTACTGTAACTGTGTTACCTGACTTTACCTTGTATGGAAGTGCAAGGAAATCACCACCAAGTGTAAGTGTGTATGAACCCTCTCTTAACTTGATAGCATCCTTATCTGTAAATACATAGTCATATCCATCATCATTATTCATATATATGTATTTTACATTCTTGCCTGTTAAATCAGGTTCTTCCGGAAGACTTACTGTAACGGCATATGTTGGCTTAAGTCCTACAGTTATATCTAATTCTGCATCTTCTGAATATTTAATTCCATCTGATACAGAAGTTACTTCATAGTCATTAGCACCCTTTACGGCTACACTATATGAAACACCTTTTTCAAACTTAGCTGTATATTTCCAAGTATCTGTATCAATAGTTACTTCTGGAACATAGTCTGTTTCCTCAGTTGTTGTAAATACAAGTTCAAAGTCTTCTGTAAAATAACCATCTGTGATACCATTAATCTTACCTGTTACTGTGCAGGTATCAAGGCTAATGATCGTTAAATCTGCTGTAATCTTGGCAGCAGTCTCTGTACTTACACTATGTTTATAAATACCACTCTTAATCTGGTATGCCGGATTGCTCAGTGATATCTCATATTCCATAACTTCATCTTCTGCTGGTACTTCAATTGAATATGTACCGCTCTTGCCATTCTCTGCAACTGTTATATCTGATGTATATGTAAGTCCAGTTGTATTATTATTCGCTACAACCTGCATATCAGATGGAATATCTGATTTAGATGTAATAGTTCCATTTATTACTTTCTTATTAAGTTCTATACATTCAATTGAAAGATTTCTGATGTATGTATTAGTTTTAACATCTAATGTAAGCTCTCCTTCATCTCCTGTAAGATAACATTCAAATTCTACATCAACATAACCGCTGTCAGAATTTGCAACACAGGAAATACATTCCATCTTTCTTAAGACCTTGTCACTTCCTGTTATATTAAGTGTATTTCCTAATATGCTGTCCTTATCTGTACCTACGTTCTTATTGACAGTAAGTTTAATAACAGCCTTATCTCCCGCCGCTGGTATAACTATCTTAGTACCAGTATTAACCTGGATTCTATTAGTTCCATCTGTTTTGGGTTGAAACTTACCTGATGTTGCATCAACATATAATACATCTTTATCACCATTAGTATAAGTTCCTGTATCACTTTGAATTGATGAAGTAGAACCCTTGCTTGATAAAACTGTTTCTGAATATCCCCATTCAGCTTTAGTATCCCCCCCATCTGCGAATGAAGCAGATGTTGTCGCATAACTTGTTGATGAGTCAACCTTTATTGACTGAAAATAATTCTGAACATTTGTTGTAAGTGTTACCGATGAAGCACCTTTATCAACTGTTCCTTCAATTATGTAATATGCCCAGCCATTTCCTGACTGTTCTGTTATTTTAATATTGCTCATTCCTGTAAATGCCATATTATCAGCAGTTACTGCTACATATGCCCTTAATGTTATTGTACAGGTCTTAGCATTATTAACTATTGGAAATGTTAATTCAGTGTTTGGATTAACCAGATAGTCGCTAGACCTTTTAGTTATTTTACCTGAATTTGCATTAATTAATAATTCATCATTATTAGAATTAACCAGCTTACCTGATTTGCCGTTCAACTCCGTAACCGAATTATCATTATCGCCATCTGCATACATTGTAGAACTTACTGTCCACTCTGCACTGGCTTTTTCTGCCGCTTTGGCTGTAATGCTAAACAAGCCCTCCGGCAATGAAAGTCCAGATATGATTAAAGCTAACGCCATAAACATAGCCGAACTTCTGCGAAACCATTCTCTTCTACGTCTTGATTTCATAGTCCATACTCTCCCTTTCTTAACAATACAATGTTTTGTAACTTTTACACAAAACTAATTGCCTATTTTTTATAAGATTACAACTTTTGACGAAAATGTACTACTGATTTTTATAGTTCTCGGGTACCAATTACTGAAATTTTTAGGTTTTGATGTATTTTTTGTGATACATTGCATAAAATCCGTGTAAACATTTACCAATAATCGTCTATATCACAAAATAATATATATTTATTACTGCTAATTATTTACACGGATGTTATACGCATATATTTAATTATTATCATTCTCTTAGTGTCACATCTATTATCTGCCTGCTTGTCTGGCAATTATATTAACTAATTCATCAGCATCTATCGGCTTTGCTATATGTGTATTCATACCAGCTTTAATGCTCCGTTCTATATCATCATAGAATGCGTTGGCACTCATCGCTATAATTATTACAGTACCCGCATCTTCTCTTCCTGACTTTCTTATCTTCTCTGCAGTTTCCAAGCCGTCCATAACCGGCATCATTATATCAAGGAGTATAACGTCATACTCATTAATATCTGAATTCATATATGTATCCAGTGCTTCCCTGCCATCGCTTACTCCAACAGTCCTTGCACCCGCATTATCAAGAATAAAGCTTACAATCTCCATATTCATCTCGTTGTCTTCTGCAACCAGCACTTTAAGCCCTTCAATTGACATCTGTGCATCACATTTACTATTCTTAGCTTTAGTCACGTTACGATTAATTTTGAATGGTAATATTATTGTAAACTCTGTTCCAACATTCTGTCTGCTAATAAATTCAATTTCTCCACCCATTATCTCAATAAACCTCTTGGTTATTGCAAGGCCAAGCCCGGTTCCTTTATAAGCTGTTCTTGCATTGCTGCTCTCCTGTGCAAATGGCTCAAAAGCTATCTGCTGGAATTCTTCGCTCATTCCTATTCCGGTGTCTTTACATATGAAAGTAACCTTAACTATATCGTCATCAGCTGCATTTTCACTATAAGAAAATCTTACAGAGCCATTCTGCACATTATATTTAATCGCATTGGATAATATATTCTGTAATATCTGCCTTAAATGAAGCGAGCTGCCTATCAGATTGTCATATTCTATACTGCCCCTGTCAACCGAATAATCGATACACTGTTCATCTGCCTGTGTCTCAATAACACTGCTGACCTCATTAATAATCTTCGTAAGCTCAAATGGTTCTTCTTTAATGGCAATCTCCCCCGACTCAAGCTTATTCATATCAAGAACATCATTTACAAGGTCTAATAAAAAGCCTGAGGCTGACATAATCTTATCAAGACATTCTTCTTCCTTTTCCCTGTTGCCAAGATTGAACCTGCATATATCGACCATTCCTCTTATTCCATTAATAGGTGTTCTTATATCGTGGCTCATACGCCTTAAAAAATCTGTCTTTGCAATATTGGCACGTTTCTCCTGCTCTGCTGCCTGTAGAAGCTGTCTTTTATATTCCATTTCCTGTAGCTGCATTTTACTTTCATCTTTGGCAATAACAAGCTGTCTTACAAACATAACAACACCTATTACCGCAATATATACAAACAATGCGGCAGCAACCGCCCTGTTTCTTAAAGCATATACCTGCTTATCCGCAAAGAACGCATATATTGTATAATTCTCTATCTGCTTTCTCTTGCCATAGTAATAATCCTTTTTGTATGGTACAGCTATAATACCATTATCATTTACTTTCCATGTGCCATCATATCTCTGTCTGAGTGCCTTCATATCAAGTCCCTGAAGCTCCTCGTCATTGGAATTAAGCACCTTGTTCTCATCTGATATATACACAATCCCATCCATATCAAACTCAAAGCCTGATATGAGCCTGTCAATGCTTATATCTCCACTATTATCATAGCTTTCCTTCTTCACATATGTAATAACTGCACCTTTTGTATCTTTTCTTGCCGCTACAGCAATATCGGAAAATTCCTCATTCTGGCTTTCAGTATATGTTATGCTCCCTGACCGGACATTAACTCTTGTTATATATACCTTCTGTGGGTGTTCAATGACATCTTTTACATTACTGTCGTCTATAACTGAATCAACATCTGTATATTCTATTCCCCTGTAATATTCACATTCACCCTCTCCATCAAGAACAACTATTCCGTCGAGCCTCTGGTTATACATATATTTATCCAAAAATGTATCAATATCATCTTCATACTGCATACACCTTACCAATTCCTGTGTCTTATCAGAAAGCCTGTACAAGCTTTTAACTTTATCATTCTGTATAAAGTATTCATAGGTATTAACTCTTGTCTGCACAAAATCCAACACCCTGTCTGCTGTCTTATTAACCGTTTCATTGCTTATTTCGGTAAATATAACAGCTACTATTGTCACCAGTATAAATCCTGTAATTATTGAAATCAGAAATGCTTTAACATCTGATATGCCCCATATTCTACTCTTATCTTCCATTAGTTCCCCCATACTGCCATACTAACGTCAACCCCATATTTCTCTGCTATGCTCTGTATTGTGCCATCAGCCCTCATTTCATTAAGCACCCCTGTAAGCTTCTTATCAATTCCACTGTCATTATCAAGTGAAAATGCAATTCCAAGCTCTGAAATGCTTAATTCTTCCCGAAGTACACCAAAATGTTCCTCATTGGACTGTACAAATACTTTCATAGCATTTTCGTGACCTGCTATGGCATCAACATAACCTTTTCTCAGACTAGCATATAATTCTTCCATCGTTGACATACTGTACAGCACACCAACCTGCGGCGTATTCGTATTGGATAGTATGTACTCCGGCTTGGAAGTTACCTGCACCGCCACTCTTTTGCCTTTAAGATCAGCAAGGTTTTCTATCCCGCTGTCTTTATTGACAACTACTATATGACGGCTGTACATATATGGTCCAGCCCAGTTGTACTTATCCTCCCTGTCGGTCATTGTAAAACAGCCCCACAGGCAGTCTACTGCTCCCTCATTAAGATATATATCTTTGTTATCCCATACAATCTGCTTGAATACAGGAGTATAACCCATACGCCTGCAAGCCTCTCTTGCTATCTCAACATCAATTCCTGTAAAGTTGCCATCACTGTCAAGATAACTATAAGGCACATAATTATCACTGCCTATTATAAGAGGCTTTAAATCATTACTCGAACTCTTAGAGCCGTTATTATGTATATTACTGCACGCCATAAGCCCTGCTGATGCTATGACAAACAATATACACATAACTAATTTTAAATAACTAATTATATTATTACTTTTCATTTTCCCCCCACTCTTTAATAAATACACTCTTAAGTATTTCTGCCTGATGTCTGCATATATACTTTCATATATTTATTAATCTTTTTAATCATATACTCTACTGACCTTACATAACTTTTATGTATTTAATTATATAGCCTGATTAACTATAAGTCTATGTTTATATTTTTTTAATTTATTTAGATATAATAAATTGTTCCGTAACTTATACTATATATCAATATTAAAAACAGCAGGAAGATATTGTAAATTTCCAATATCTTCCTGCTGCTTATATACATCAGCTTATATGCTTTATTATTCTATTATAATTGTATGTTACTCATTATTGCTGTTATTAAATATACCTGGCTTTTCTACGTTAACAGTGCTCTTCGCAGCATCTTTATTATCTGCTCCGGATGAAACTGTATCAGAAGATGCATCTCCTATTCCCTTCCATATATCACTCTCTGTAGGTCCGTTAAGTGTAGATGAATAACTTCCATCTTCATTGAATGTTACACTCTCGGCGACCTTTTCAGAATGTGTAAAACCTGTTGTATCAACTGGTTCTGGAATACCTTTGACCTCGCGGAATATCTTCATAAATTCCTTACCTGTAATTGTTTCGTGATCATAAAGATAATGGGCAATCTTGTCAAGGACATCTCTGTTCTCTATAAGAAGCTGCTTAGCTTCTTCATAGCACTCCTTAAGCATATTCTTGACTTCTTCATCAATCTGTGCGGCTGTTTCATCAGAACAGTCAAGTCTTGCATTACCATTAAGGTAAGGGTCATCAACTGTTGCCAGATTCATAAGTCCGAATCTGTCTGACATACCATACTGTGTAATCATAGCCTTGGCTATCTTAGTAGCCTTTTCTATATCATTAGCAGCCCCTGTTGTAACTTTGCCAAAGACAATCTCCTCTGCCGCACGTCCAGCAACTAAAGTTACAAGTCTTGCCATAAGCTCATCTTTGTTCTGTAAGTACTTTTCTTCTTCTGGAACCTGCATTACATAACCTAATGAACCCATAGTTCTTGGTACAATAGTAATCTTCTGTACTGGCTCTGAGTCTTTCTTTAAAGCTGTAACAAGTGCGTGTCCTACCTCGTGGTAAGCAACTGTCTGCTTCTCTTCCTTGCTGAGTACCCTGTCTTTCTTCTCTTTACCAGCTATGACAACTTCAACTGCCTCAAATAAATCTTTCTGTGATACATACTTTCTTCCGGCCTTAACCGCAGCGATAGCGGCTTCATTAATCATATTGGCAAGGTCCGAACCTACTGCACCACTTGTTGCAAGTCCGATTTCTTCAAAATCAACTGTATCGTCCATAAGCACATCTTTAGAATGTACTTTAAGTGTTTCAATACGTCCCTTAAGGTCTGGCTTGTCAACTATAACTCTTCTGTCAAGACGGCCTGGTCTAAGTAAAGCCTTATCAAGAACTTCTGGTCTGTTAGTAGCTGCAAGTATAAATATACCCTTTGATGAATCAAAACCGTCCATCTCTGCTAATAACTGGTTAAGTGTCTGTTCTCTTTCATCATTACCGCCACCATATCTTGAATCACGGCTCTTACCAATAGCATCAATCTCATCTATGAATATGATACAAGGTGCCTGCTTGGTAGCCTCTTTGAAAAGGTCTCTTACTCGTGAAGCACCAACACCTACGAACATCTCAACAAAATCTGAACCTGCAAGTGAGAAGAATGGTACATTAGCCTCACCAGCTACTGCCTTCGCAAGAAGTGTCTTACCAGTTCCCGGAGGACCTACTAAAAGAGCACCCTTTGGAAGCTTGGCACCAATCTTTGAATACTTATCTGGATTATGAAGGAAATCTACTATCTCTGTAAGCGACTCCTTCGCCTCATCCTGTCCTGCTACATCTTTAAATGTAACACCTGTCTTCTTCTGTACATATACCTTAGCGTTATTCTTGCCGACACCCATGCCGCCCATCATACCGCCGCCCTTGGATATTCTTCTATATACAAAGGCAAATATTACATATATGAATAAGAATGGTAATACATATGCAACCAGAAATTCTACTATTGATGAATTAGAATCTGGTATATAACCTGAGAATTCAATACCTTTTCTCTTGAGTAATGGAACAAGTGTGTCATCATTAACATATCCTGTATAGTATGTGTAGCCTAACTTGTTCGCTCCCGGAGTATCCCCTGCACTGTCAACTGGTGTAATAAGAATTCTATCCTGTTCAAGTGCAACGCTCTTTACTTCATCATTATTAACCATCTCTATGAACTCATTATAAGTTATCTCCTTATAAGTAGCATTCTTTACGAGATTGTTAAGCATCGTTATTCCAATAAATGTAATAACCGCAGCAATTATAATAAAGACAATAAGACTGGTGTTCTTAGGCTTTTTATTATTGTTATTATTGCCGCCACCATTATTCCTGTTGTTATTATTACCACCACCGTAATTATTACCGTTGTTGTAATTATCCATTCGGCTTCTCCATTCCTAGTTCTTTATACTCTCATCGTCTGATAACTTACATTAACAGACAATACCCATTATAAAGAAGGAATATTTATAAATCAACCTTTAATAAAAGGTTTCATACTATTTATTTTTTATTAAGATTTTAAAATATATCTATCCGCTTGAACTTTTTAATCAATATAATATTGCTTATCATAATAACAAGACAGCTTACAACTATAATATGCAATGGATTTATTATTCCACCTGAAATATAAGATGTATTAACATACATAAAAGCATTGCCTATGCACAAAGCATTTCTGATATATGCAGATAATATAACTACCATAACTACCATCATATATCCTACTTCTGAATTAATTATAAATGATACCATTAACTGTAAACTTCCCAATGCCAATGAAGTTATATATGACATTAACAATAGCTTTAAAAATACAACCGATGTATTACAGTTATTCGCTAATTCAACACCTGTAATCCTATATGCAAGTTCTGTATTAATAGCACAGCCAATATTACCCTGTAAATTTATTATGCAGACTAATTCAAGCGTAGCAAGCATACACAAATATACCGTTGATAAAGCACACCATACCCAGACCATCTTTCCAGCAATCCAGCTTATTCTGCTCTTTGTTCTAACTATTATATATCTTGCCCTGCTGTCATAATCTTTCCTTGCATAATCACCTATAACAAATGCTATAATTAACTGAAATAAAAGATATACAGCTGATGGCAGTTCCGATATTCCGTTGGATACCTGTATCAGCTTTCCCCTGAAACAATATATCCATATGTCAGCTATTGTAAAACCTGTATTATCTATTTTCCCTTCCAGTACCAAATTATTGTATGTATATATGTACATAACTGCAATTAATAAGGTTATAACAATTATAACAATATATTTATAAAACTTCCGTAATATCCCCTCTTTGATATCTAATAAAACCATATCATTATTCCTTATACATAATGTCTTTTTTTTGCACAATACACAGTGAAATTATATATATTATCAAACACAGAAGCGCAGGATATAAAAGACACCTTACTGGTCCAATACCATATTTTCTAACCATCTGTCCCGGCATCATTGTAATTCTGCTAAACAACACTTTGGTCAAATATGTATATCTGTCAAGACATACCCATATAATTGAAGCCAACATTCCAATACTTTTATTACTGCTTATCCAATATACAATCTGCGAAATAATAACTGTTATAAACAATATTGAAAATATCTGCACACTTAAATATACAGCCATTTCATATACAGATGGACATTTTTCCATAGTATAACCGGATACAAATCTAAATCTGCTATTCTCCATATCCCAGTTACATATTTTAATATGCACATTAAATATTTTTAATATAATGCATAACCCAATAATATTAATCAGAAGAATACTTGTCATTTCCATACATTTTGCCGTTATATTTTTGCAAATATTATTCCAATAATGTCTTATGCTTTTATAACGGATAATAACTGCACACCTATGACTGCTTCTTAAATCTGCCTGAATTATAACTAACAAAAAAATAAGCAGTATCATTTCAAAACCATAATATTCACTATATAAAATATTATCATATATACATACCTCTCCTTTGTCCGGACGGCTAATTCCATACACTATATATGTATAAATAAATGCGGCAATTATAAGAATTTCACATAAAATCAATATTTCTTTTCTTAATTTCATCTCATATTCTGCTGTTCTAAGACCATTTTTCTTCAATAACATATTTATATTCATCTACCCACTTTATATATTTAACACAAACATAATTTTTTGAGGATATGTACGATATACAAGATGAAATTCCTCTTTTGATATATCAGCATTTTCAGGCACATTAAGAGCATATGCCATCTTTATATCTGTACTTTCCCCCGACTTTAAGTTGACCTTATTACACTCACTGCTTGCTCCGTTACTCCATCCAGATGGCATACATTCCATAACAAAATTATAAATTAATGCCTCAATATTCTTATCTTCATCTGACTGGTTGCATACATTAAGCCTTACATATATATATTTATAATCTTTTTTACTTTTTTTCAGTTTTGTTATTATATTCTCATCTGTGAACTTAGTTATTGTCTGCTGCGTATTATCCATAAGTTCACTTTCCTCAAGTTCAATTCTAAGTCCTTCAACTTCCAAGGCTTCTTCACAGGTGTAAATAACTTCTTGCGCTTCTGGAAATGCCGCATTTATCTTAATATAATTGACTGCCCACACAAATATCATTATAGCTATGCAAATACCTATAGCAATCAACTTAACCTTGCTGTTTAATTTAAAATTCTTATAAAACTTCATTATGCATCCCCCTATACATATATACAGCAAATGTAATGCCGCATATTATTATGTATTCAATAATCAGGTTCAATAAAGTGTTATTATATGAATACCCAACCGTCATTATTCTGATAGGATTATATTTTTCTAAATTAAAAAATCCCTGAATTATATAGCAAAAATAATTAAGAAGAAATGGAAATATCATTGTTATAAAATACACTGGAACTATCTGGCTTAACATAACACTAAAAGTGGTAAATAAGCCTGTATACAAAAATATAATCATCAATTCAATAAATATATAAATATACGGATGTGTATATGCTACGCCTGATAAAAGACTAAATCCCCGTGGTTCATAAAATCCAACTACTGCCTGCATTTTTACCGAAGGTAGTATTATTGAACAGGCTATCAAATTCATCAACAACGGAACTACAACAACTATTCCTCCAGCTATATGTGAAACCACACATTTAACTATAAGGTAATATTTTTTATCAATTCTGGTATATATATTTTCTATATACCCACTCTTTATATCAGAAACTGCACTATAACCATATGCGAATACTGCCATAAGCGGCATTATCATAATATATAACTGTCTAAGCGGAATTGCATTTTTCTGCAATGAGAAAAACCACGAATTAAACACTGTATTGATAGTATTTCCTATGCTTCCATCAAATGTACCTATTATATCTTTACTGTATCTTAACGGAGCTATAACAAATTCTATTCCTGTTATTACAATTCCCAACAACAACATAAGCCAAAACATCCTGCTTTTAAAAGCTCTTTCCACTTCTATCCTTAACAATGCACCTATCCTCATAGTTTTGTTCCTTTCTATAATTAATCAGGAATTCCTATTCACTCTCTTGATATATTATCCAATATTACTAATGGTGCTTTTTTTCCTTGAGTAGCTGGATTTATTTCTAATTCAAGACAAGGATTTATAAGCAACTGACTATAACTGCCATCATTGTCTGTATAGTTGTCTAGCACCTTAAATAAAACAATATATACTTTTTCTTCACCTGCATTTATATCATCATATAAACAATGTGTTGTCCTTTCATATGAAGATGGATATATTGCCGCACATTCAGATAAACGGTAATATTTATTATCATCATAATAATTGCCTATGCTTGCCATTCCTATCGGACACTCTGCTGTACTGCTGGCAATATTCTTTACTTTTATATACACATACACAAGGCTCATATTCTCCGAATTATAATTACTAAGTGAACCTTTCTGTATCCACTCTTTCTTAAAATATTGTGATGCTTCCAGTTCTATTTCATCATAAGTCTTATCAATTATTACTTTCTGAACCGTTATTTCAAAATCTGAAATATTTACACTGTCATTACATTTATACACACCACCATAATGTTCAACTGCATTTGCTTCCATACTTGTAAGTGAATTTTCTGTTGTGCTTTCTGATTGCTGGTCTTTGTACGGATTGTCAGCTTTTGTTGTCTGTGAATATCTGGAATTATCTATAACTATATCTGTAGCTTTCTGCTTATTACATCCACACAACATAATAAGCATTACCACAGTTACACACACTATATACTTCTTCATATACTCTACAGGCTTGTATAACATCAGCTATACAAGCCTTCCCCCTCCTTTCTACGACTGTTTCTTATTTTATTTGAGCTTAATACTCGCCAGCTTTCCTTTTCCGTATGCCAGACTTCCATACGAATTATAAAATAAAAGCATATCATCAAGCCTGTCCTCATCTACAAGATATCCCGCTATTATATGTATGTTTTCATTAGGATTAACACTTATTCTATTAACACTTTGTGCATCTCTGACTATTCCCAATGAAGACTTGAACATTACACACAATGGATATCCCTCACTATTAACAAAGCTATTAGAATAACACTCCCTTGGTATCATAAGCTTTCCATTATGTCTGTACAGACTACATATCTGAGGTATAAGTCTTACATTCTGTATATACTCATCACTTGTATTCTCAACACTTATATCCACTAATACCAATCTTGTTGATATAGTTTCTGCTTCATAATATGAATTAAGTGTGCTCACTCCATCGCCCATATTATAAGTTACAGGTCTTTTATATTTAATAAATGTTCCATCCTCACTAATTAATTCACCTAATAATTCTGATGAAATCCAGTTACTCTTATCTGATATATTATTGTTTTCTTCATTAATCAGACTGTCTTCCAAATCTTGTATTGAACTTATAACTGTATAATTATTAACTGTATATTCAAGCTTATTACTGCTATACATATCCATATCCGGCATATTAAATTTATCATTTAATTTATAATTTATATCAGTATACTCACCTGCATATATGTCCTCATTATCTTCCTTCACATACTCATCCCTATATATCCTGTAATTAGCCTGTGCCGCTTCACTTTCATCACATTCCACAAGTTCAATATTTTTAACTAATTCCTGTAATAAATCTTCTGATGTATTATTCTGTGCTTTTATCTCTATTGCATATCCATAATCACTATATACTGCAAATATATCATTAATATAATTACCATTATTAGTATTTACAACATTTTCCCCATAACTATGCGTAAACCATACTATTTTCTTATCACTGTATTCTGTTTCTTTTACATCAGTTATGTATTTAAGCTGTATATCTTCATTATCATTAAGTCCTATAAGCATTACCGATATATTTTTATCTTTTAAATTATCATTTCCTGCATACGAAAGTTTATAATTGCTTCCATCTGTTTCTATATCGTAACCACTTAAATCTGTATTGAAATTTATTTTTACATTTGTATGGAATTTAGTATTTGCATTATAATCGCTGTCTTTTCTCAAGCCTAAATCATAGCTGTAATTTCCAGTCTTTTTAATATTAATATTATAGTAACTAACTATCTTCTCTGCCGCTAATACTGTACACGGAATTAATATCATTGCTAATATTACCGCAGCCGCAATCCTGTCATATTTTCTTGTAAATACCCTCTTAATACTTCTTATTGAACTTATTTTTCTATTTATTGAACTTATTTTTCTATTATTATTAAAATTTTTTATTACAGTATTTTCTTTGCCTGTTGCTTTATGTTCATTTACACTTTCCAGACTTCTAAGAAATTCTTCTTTTCTATTCTTGTAACTATCTGAAAATTCGTGTACATAATCACTGTAAGTATCAAATTCATCTATAAGCAGATTATCTTTAACATTCTGACTATCACTTTTTTTATTATTGGTAAAAATGTTTTTGTTATCAGTCATCTTATATCCTCCGTTACATTTTCTAACTTTTCCGCAAGATATTTTCTAGCTCTTTCCATCTGTTTTCTTATTGTTGCGCTATCTTTTCCTAATATATCCGCTATTTCCGTCATCTTTAATTCATAGCCATATCTCATTGTAATAATCTTACGCAGATAATCAGAAATATCAGACATTGCACTATCAAGTGCATCAAGCTTATATAATGTTACAAGCTGTCTTTCTACTATATTGGCAGGGTCTGTATCCTCGCTCATAGTATCTTCAATGTTCTCACTGTATGTTGATATTTTTTGATTTTTTCTATATATATCTATAGCTGTGTTTTTTACTATCTTTGTTATAAATGCTTTCGTTCTCTTAGAGCCAACTTCTTCTATATCATCAAGATAAGAATATATCTTTAAAAATGTATCCTGTGTTACATCTTCTGCCTGCTCAACATTATTCAATATTGAATACGCAATAGCATAGACGGCTGACTCATAAAGGGAATATAATTGCTCCATTTTAACTTTTTTATTTATTTCCATCTTTTTCCTTAAGTTTCGTATGTAATCAACGTATAAGTTTCTCTTTATTAATATAACGAAATCAATATTAAAACGTGACATTTTTTGATATTAAATTTATTGTCCAATTTTCAAAAGTTCACCGCACATAAAAAGTCCACAGCCAGAAATCAAATTTCCAACTGTGGACTTTTTTATCATGCTCAAATTAATATATTTTCTTTCCTTTGCTCACAAATTCTCATTGCCACGCTCTTAGTTATTCTTTTCCTGATACTCAAGCGCCGCGCCAATAAATCCTCTGAATAATGGATGTGGTCTGTTAGGTCTTGACTTTAATTCTGGGTGAGCCTGTGTTGCTAAGAACCAAGGGTGCTCCTTAATCTCTATCATCTCAACAATTCTTCCGTCTGGTGAGATACCTGAAAGCTGCATGCCATTTTCAACAAGAACTTTTCTGTAGTCATTATTTACTTCATATCTGTGTCTGTGTCTTTCATTAATAGTCTCTTCGCCATATAATTCATATGCCTTAGAATCCTTGGCAAGCACGCAAGGGTATGAACCAAGTCTTAAAGTTCCACCGATATCATCAATACCTTCCTGATCTGGCATAAGGTGAATTACTGGATGTGTTGTATCTGGCTTTAACTCAACACTGTGTGCATCTTCATATCCAAGAACATCTCTTGCAAATTCTACGATTGCAAGCTGCATTCCAAGGCACAGACCTAAGAATGGCACGTTATTCTCTCTTGCATATTTTATAGCCTGAATCTTTCCTTCTACACCTCTGTCACCGAATCCACCTGGTACAAGAATACCTGATACATCTGATAATAATTCAGCGGCATTATCCTTAGTAACTGTCTCTGAGTCAATCCATTTGATTGTGACATCAGCAGAATTATATACACCGCCGTGCTTTAATGCCTCAACTACTGAAATATAAGCATCGTGAAGCTGTATATATTTACCTACTAATGCAACTGTAACCTTCTTAGTTGGATTTTTCCAAGCCTTGCACATAGCTCTCCACTCATCTAAATCTGGTTCTGGACAATCAAGCTCTAGACATTCGCAGGCTACCTGTGCAAGATGTTCTTCTTCCATAGCAAGTGGTGCATCGTAAAGTATCTCAACATCAAGATTTTGTAATACGTGTGTCTTTGGCACGTTACAGAATAATGCAATCTTATCCTTAATACCAGGTTCAAGTGGGTGCTCTGTACGGCATACTAAGATATCTGGCTGAATACCCATTCCCTGTAATTCCTTAACACTTGCCTGAGTAGGCTTTGTCTTCATCTCGCCTGAAGCCTTAAGATAAGGAATAAGTGTAACGTGTATAAGAATAGCATTTTCGTGTCCAACTTCGTGCTGGAACTGTCTGATTGCCTCTAAGAATGGCTGTGATTCGATATCACCTACTGTTCCACCAACCTCGATAATTGCAATCTTAGTTTCATCAGTTGAATAATCTCTATAAAAACGGCTCTTTATTTCATTAGTTATATGAGGAATTACCTGAACTGTTCCTCCACCAAAATCGCCACGGCGTTCCTTCTGTAATACAGACCAGTATACCTTACCTGTTGTTACATTAGAATTCTTATTAAGACTTTCATCAATAAATCTTTCATAATGCCCAAGGTCAAGGTCAGTCTCCGCACCATCATCTGTTACGAATACTTCACCGTGCTGGATTGGGTTCATTGTTCCCGGGTCAATGTTAATATATGGATCGAACTTCTGCATAGTCACCTTAAATCCACGTGCCTTTAATAACCGGCCAAGTGACGCTGCTGTTATTCCTTTACCAAGACCTGAAACTACACCACCTGTTACAAATACATATTTTACAGCCATTATTCCTCCTATCTGCCTTTCGGCTTACACATTAATAAACATTCCTACATTATTTTCAACATTATACAGTCATAAATTGCAAATTTCCACATTTTTTTATAATTAAATCTGTATTAATTCTGATACATTTATTTCATTTTATAATCGTTAATAAAATGTCTTTTCTATGGCAGATATGACGTATTCTGACTTAATATTATTAAGCTGGACAATATTAATATTAGTTATCTTATCTTTATTAATATAACCATTAATAATATCCTCCCCCTTATCATTCTTCTCATACCTGAACTCTGTATCTGATATCGTGAGAGCTATTCCCTGTCCTGTATATTTGGAATATGCTTCCTTTAATGTCCATATTCTAAGAAAACGGTTCTCATCTTCGCCAATCCACCGACATTCATTATCAGTAAAAAATCTTCTGGCAACCTTTAAATAATTCTTTCTTGTATGCTCTATATCCACACCAACTGCATTTTCTGATATGGCGCATACAACATAATCTCCTGTGTGGGAAAGATTAAAATGTATATTCTTATCCGCATACTCCGGCTTATTATTCGCAGTAAGTTTGATATCATAATCATAAGCCTTATCATATCCGCTGATAAGCTTATTTATATCTATATCATATTCCGAATTACTTTCCCATAAATGTCCTGCTTGGATATTCTCTCTTTCCCGCTTGGAAGCCTCAATTAGATAATTCTTATCTACACAATTCCCAGTTATATAATTATGAGCTATATAATTCCCAGCTTCATAATCCTTTGTCGCATAATTAAGAAGAAGCCCTGCAACAAGGCTTCTCCTCTTATCTTCCATATATTGATATCTGTCAATCTTCTCCTGCCTGTACTCTGGCACAAGCATTTTCCCAGTGTTAAACATATCCTCGGTTACATCAGATATGTCCGTTATATACAATCTCATATTCTTCCTATGCTGTTGCTGTATCGAACTGGCTCTCATATAAGTTCTTATAAAATCCGCCAGCCGCAAGCAGTTCTTCGTGATTACCCTTTTCTATAATATGTCCGTCTTTCATAACAAGTATAACATCTGCTGACTGTATTGTAGAAAGTCTGTGGGCAACTATAAAGCTTGTTCTTCCTTCCATAAGCTTGTTAAATGCGTTCTGAATTTTTATTTCAGTTCGGGTATCTATAGATGAAGTTGCCTCATCAAGAATAAGCATTGGTGGTCTTGTAAGCATAATTCTTGTTATGCACAAAAGCTGCTTCTGCCCCTGTGAAAGACTTCCTCCGTCCTCACCAATCACTGTATCAAACCCATTAGGAAGACGCTTTATAAATCCGTATGAGTATGAAGCCTTAGCTGCCTCAATAATCTCTTCTTCTGTGGCATCCGGCTTTCCCATAGTGATATTCTCCCTGATAGTTCCTGCCTTAAGCCATGTTTCCTGTAATACCATACCAAAACCGTGTCTTAATGAATATCTTGTCATATCCCTTATATCAACACCTGATACATCTATGCTTCCTGAATTAACATCATAAAACCTCATTAAAAGGTTGATTACTGTTGTCTTACCACAGCCTGTAGGACCTACAATCGCAATCTTCTGTCCCTTCTTAACGTGAAGTGTGAAGTCCTCTATAAGCTTTCTGTCTGGTGTGTATGAGAAGTATACGTTATTAAGGTCTACCCTGCCATCAATATCTGTAACACTAACTGCTGATGGTGCATCTGGAATTTCTGGTTCTTCCTCTATAAGCTCGAACATTCTTCCTGCACACGCAATGGCATTCTGAAGCTCTGTTATAACGCCTGATATTTCATTAAAAGGCTTAGTATACTGTGTAGCATAACTTAAGAAGCTTGATAACTGTCCAACTGTTATGCCTCCGCCTATTGCAGAAAATGCACCTGCAACAGCTACTGCTGCATACACAAGGCTGTTGACAAATCTCGTCGATGGGTTAGTTATTGATGAGAAGAATATAGCTCTTAAAGAATACTTCTGTAATCTTTTATTAATCTCGTCAAATTCTTCTACTGCCCTTTCTTCATAGCCGTATGCCTTTACAACCTTCTGTCCGCCAATCATCTCATCAATAAATGCCGTCTGCTCACCTCTTGTTTCTGATTGGAGCTTGAACATTGAAAATGTCTTCTTAGCAATAAAGCTTGCAACAAATAATGAAACCGGGGTTATAACAACAACTACAAGTGTAATCTTTACATTTATTGTAAGCATAAATATAAGTGTTCCTGCAATTGTAAGCACACCTGAAAAGAACTGTGTAAATCCCATTAAAAGACCATCTGCGAACTGGTCAACATCGGCAATTACACGGCTTACAATATCACCATATGACTGTGCGTCAATATATTTAAGAGGAAGCTTCTGTAACTTTTCCATAGCCTCATCTCTTATATCTCTTGTAACGTGGTAAGTTATCTTATTATTGCATATATTCATTATCCACTGTGACAGTGCTGTTATGGCAACAACAATTCCTATTGTTATAAGCACCTTTGTTATGCCTGCAAAATCAACATTGCCCGGTCCTATAATATGGTCAATTCCTCTACCAACAAGAATTGGCACATACAATGTAGAAGCAACTGTTACAGCAGCCATAAGGATTGATATAACAAGAAATCCACTATATTTCTTTATTCTTTTTAATACTTTGCCAAGCGTAGACTTCTGCGCTTCTCTTTTATCCTTATTATCTTTCATAACTAATCTCCATTCTGACCTATGACTTGAACTGTGAATTATATATTTCCCTGTATACTTCACAATTCTCCAAAAGTTCTGTATGTGTACCTATTCCTGCAACCTCACCATCATCAAGCACGATAATTTTATCTGCGTGCATAAGTGATGCTGAACGCTGTGATACTATAAATACTGTAGGATTATTAGGCATCGTTCTTATAGACTTTCTAAGTGCCGCATCTGTAGCAAAGTCAAGAGCTGATGCACTGTCATCAAGAATAAGGACATCTGGCTTTTTAACAACTGCCCTTGCAATTGTAAGTCTTTGTCTTTGTCCACCTGAAAGGTTCTTACCACCCTGTTCAATCATATAGTCAAGGCGGCCTTTCTTCTTATCAACGAATTCCTTCGCCTGTGCTATTGCAAGTGCATCATCTATCTCTTTATCTGTAGCATCTGCCTTAGCCATCTGGATATTCTTTCTTATGCTTCCTTTGAATAATACTGCCTTCTGCATTACTATTCCGACTTTGTCCCTTAACTGTTCTATATTAATATCTTTAACATTAGTTCCATTTATTAATACTTCGCCACTGGTTGCATCATAAAACCTTGGTATAAGTCCGACAAGACTTGACTTACCTGAACCAGTACCACCTATTATACCGATAGTCTGTCCCCTGTAAGCCTTAAAATTAACGCCGGCAATACTTGTATCACCAGCTCCATTATACTTAAGGGCAACATTCTTAAATTCTACGACAGGAACATTTTCTTTATCTGCTGATAAATCCATACTGCCATCCTTCATACTTGGCTGCACTTCAAATATTGACTCAATTCTTCCTGCACAGGCAAGAGCCTTAGTTATATTAATTACAAGATTAGCAAGCTTGATAAGCTCAACAAGTATCTGTGACATATAATTGTAAAGGGCTACAACCTGTCCCTGTGTAAGACTACCCTGATTAACTCTTATTGCACCAACCCATATGAGTGCAATTATTGAAACATTAACAACTGTGTAAGTAAGAGGATTCATAAGACCTGAAATCTTACCTACGAACTTCTGCATATGATTAAGTTCTTCATTCTTATTCTTAAACCGTGCAAGTTCATCGTCCTGCTTATTAAATGCTCTTATTACTCTTACACCTGTAAGATTTTCCCTTGTTATTCCAAGGATTGTATCAAGACCCGCCTGTACCTTCTTATATAAAGGTCTTGTTCCTATCATAATGCCAAATACTATAACGGCAAGAACTGGTATAGCTGCAACAAATATAAGTGCCGCCCTTACATCTATTGTAAATGCCATAATCATAGCACCAAATACAATAAATGGGGAACGTAAGAATAATCTTAATACAAGATTAACACCATTCTGAACCTGATTAATATCACTTGTCATTCTTGTCATAAGTGTTGACGTTCCAATGTCGTCCATCTCTGTGAAAGAAAGTGACTGTATATGCTTGAATAAAGCGTGCCTTATTCCCGTAGCACAGCCAACTGCCGCCTTGGCACTGAAATACTGTGCTGTTATTGAACATACAAGACCTATAATCGCAAGGCCTAAAAGCATAAGGCACATTTTTACTATATAAGCTGTGTCCCGCTGTCCTATGCCTCTGTCAATTATAGAAGCAACCACCAATGGAACGAATAACTCAAAGAGTGCTTCAAGCATTTTAAAAAGTGGTGCTAACACACACTCTTTTTTTAATTCTTCCAGATACTTTAGAATCATCTTCATTACTCTTTACCTCACTTGTCCTTATCTTTAAACAGCCAATGGATTATCTTACTCTAAATCTATAAGCTCTGATAAAAGATTCTCATATGCATACGCTCTCTTGCTCATAAAATATTGATTATACACTTCATAATTATAATATGAATGTTCATACTGTCTTGAATACAGATGAGCAAGGTCTACCTTCCGTGTAAATGAAAGTTCTTTGTTATTATACCACCAGTCTGCAATATTCAGCATTTTAATTGCAATTATTCCAACAATACCCCCCTTGACTTTTAAAAGCAGATTATAATCATATACTGAATCAAGAAAATATCTGTACAGATAATACATAAGAAGCTGTTCATATTCAGTTTCATCTTCCTTGTGGTATTCGTTAAATTCCTTCACAACAGCCCTGAACTGTTCTGCACTTTTACATTCTTCAAAGAAATTATTAACTTCCTCTGTGTATATATTCCAGTCTTTATTAATAACTTCCATTCCCTCAAAACTTTCAAAGAACTTTCTTATATACTTATATGTATCTTTCTTTCCAGCAGCAATACGCCTTGCCCTGTTTAACTTATTTTCCCTGTAGTCTTCCTTGGCAAAACGTCCACATACACCCACTATTAGTTCATCTCTTTCTCTATCAAGATAATCCTGTATGTTTCTTGCAAACATCAGTATAAGCACACATCTTTCCATTATGGTATAATCCCTGTCCGTGGCTATATTATATGCTATAATTCTTGCCTGCCTTAACTGTACAAAGGTAAGCGGGTCTATATCATTGTAGCTGTTAATCTGTTCCCTGTTCTTTACCTCTCTGAATTTAAGCTCGCCCTTATATCCTAATATAAGCTCACCTGCTGTCTTACAGGATGGTGCAATTCCAATCTCCCTTGTATTGCCATATTCATTAATAAATCTGGGAAACTCAGCACACGTTTCACACAGCGAATCCTTACCAAGCTTGATATAAATCTCACACAAATTCTTCTTATTAAGAAATGGACATCTTCCCTCTTTTAGCGTAAATGTACAGCCACCATCTTCAGATGGCACCATAACACTTCTTAACTTATTGCCAAATGACCCAATTACTCTCCTATACTGCTTGTACGACTCTTTATCAACATCAACATCCCAGCCTGCACAGCATGTATCCGTACATTCTCCCGCTATACATTTAAAATTCTTATAATAATCTGGTGTAACTATCTTCATTTAAGCCTGCTCTGCCTTTCTTTTAGTGTACTTCTGCTTTATATATCCTAAGCTATTCATACAATTTAACCCTTTATATTTTATAATATTCGTGTATTTTCTAAACCTGCTGTGTCTTTCTGCCTGTTATAAGTGAATATATTGAAGTTATTGTAAGCACAGCAAATACTGCCACTCCAATAAAAAATGTATAGAACATATAAGGATTATTCTGTAAAAACACTGCAGCTGACGATGTATACACATCATTAAGTGTCACGCTTACTCCAAGTATATTGGCATACTGTGGATATTTCACCATTGTAAGCATTGCAAAATAATACACAGCTATAAGCTCTGGCACACTGCATACAAGTGAAACAGCTATGCTTATTGTCCTTATAATAAATGTATTATTATTCACCAGCTTTCTTGCAAGCACGCTGAATACTACCGAAGCCACCATAAATACCATAAACATAACATAATCATCAACCATCGAAGCTACCCTGTTAAACATATCTTCTCCGGATATTCCCTTATAAGTAATCATCAGCACATAGAAATTATATATCGTCCTTATTCCCATAAAAAATGCACCAATAATAACAACCCTGAATATAATATTTATAATCTTATTATCATTATTCTTCATATAATTCCTCATCTTTCTTTAGTAATCACACTATCCTTATATTTTACATTATTTCTAATATAATTCAATATTTATAATTTTACTTTTTATCATTGAAATATGATACATAATCTGTGTATAATTATAACATTATGATTAAACGAAAGGATTAAAATGATGAACACTAAAAAGCTCTCAACATTCAAACGCCTTTTTATGCTCTCTGTTGTGCTTGTGTTAAGTCTTGCAAGTACATTAACACTTACTGCCTGTGGCAGTAAAATTCCAGAGAACACTGTATTTTCAGTAGATGACCTTGCTGGAAAGTCAGTCGGCGTACAACTTGGAACTACAGGTGACATATATGTTTCCGATATGGAATCTGATGGTTCAGGAACTAAGGTTGAACGATACAATAAAGGAAATGATGCAATTCAGGCTCTTAAGCAGGGCAAAATTGATGCTGTTGTAATTGATGCACAACCAGCTAAAGCATTTATTGCCGCTAACAATGAACTTATGATTCTTGATGAAGAATTTGTTACAGAAGAATATGCTATATGTCTTGCCAAGAACAATTCATCATTAACAGAAAAAGTCAATGAGGCGTTAAATGTCCTTATTGCCAACGGAACAGTTAATAAAATTATCAATAATTATATTGGTGAAAATGCCTCTAAAGAAGCATATGTACCTACAAGCTCAGGTTCTAACGGAACTCTTACTATTGCTGTTAACGCTTACTTTGAGCCTTATGAATATTACAGCAATGGCAAGGTGTGTGGTATTGATGTCGATATTTCCAATGCAATAGCTGATTACCTTAATATGAAGATTGATGTTGAAGATATGGAATTTGATTCAATTATTACTGCTGTATCTTCTGGAAAAGCAGATTTTGGTATATCTGGTATTACTGTTACAGAAGAACGTCTTAAGAATATTGATTTCTCAATCCCTTACACAACTTCAAGCCAGGTTGTTATCGTAAGAAATAATGATGTTAAAACTTCTGGTTCTAGTTTTGCTGATAAATTCAAGAGCGATTTCATTGATGATGCAAGATACCAGTATCTTCTCACAGGTTTAAGAAATACTCTTATTATTGCAATATGTGCCGCACTTATCGGTATTGTAATAGGTTTCCTTATTGCAATCGTACGTTCTAACCACGATAAGACAGGTAAGATGAAGGTGCTTAACTTCCTCTGCAACATTTATCTCACAGTTATACGAGGAACACCTACAATGGTACAGCTGCTTATTATATACTATGTAATATTCAGCTCAGTACATATTAACAAGATTGTTGTTGCACTCCTTGCCTTTGGTATTAACTCTGGTGCTTATGTTGCCGAAATCTTCCGTTCAGGTATTATGTCAATTGACAACGGACAGTTTGAGGCCGCACGAAGCCTTGGTCTTAACTATAGACAGACTATGATTCAGGTAATACTTCCACAGGCATTTAAGAATGTACTTCCAGCACTTGCCAATGAATTTATCGTACTCTTAAAAGAGACATCAATAAGTGGCTATATCGGTCTTAACGACCTTACCCGTGGCGGTGATATTATCCGAAGCATAACTTATGATCCAATGCTTCCACTTTTCGGTGTTGCACTTATATATCTTGTACTTGTTGTGATTCTTTCATCACTTGTAAAGAAACTTGAAAGGAGATTAAGAAGCAATGAACGACACTAATGTAATTCTTGAAGTAAAAAATCTTAAAAAAACATTTGGCGACCACGTTGTACTTAAGGACATTAATACAACTATTACCAAGGGCGAAGTTATTGCCATAATAGGTCCTTCCGGCTGTGGTAAATCTACATTTTTAAGATCACTTAATCTACTTGAAGTTCCTACTTCAGGACATATCATATATGAGGGCAATGACCTCACAGAAAAGGGTGTAAATGTTGATAAATTAAGACAGAGCATTGGAATGGTATTCCAGCATTTTAATCTCTTTCCTAATATGACAATCAAGAAAAATATCACTCTTGCACCTACACAGTTAGGACTTATGAGCAAAGAAGATGCTGACAAGAAAGCCTTAGAGCTTCTTGAACGTGTTGGCCTTTTAGACAAAGCTGACTCTTACCCTGATATGTTATCTGGTGGACAGAAGCAGCGAGTTGCAATAGCAAGAGCTCTTGCTATGAACCCGGAAATTATGTTATTTGATGAACCTACTTCTGCCCTTGACCCTGAGATGGTTGGTGAAGTACTTGCAATTATGAAAGAGCTTGCCGCAGATGGTATGACTATGATGGTAGTTACACACGAGATGGGCTTTGCAAGGGAAGTCGCTACACGCTGTATGTTCATTAATGAAGGTATGATTGAAGAAGACGAAGCTCCTAAGGAATTCTTTGATAACCCAAAGAGTGCACGACTTAAAGATTTCTTATCTAAAGTATTATAATAATAATATCCAAAAGCTTATTTTAATATTTTAAGAATTAAGCTATAATAAATAATAGTAATTAAGGCAGGTGTTAATTATCATATAATCTGATGTATAATTAACACTTGCTTTATTATTTAGTACCTGTACTAAAGATTAATAAATCACATCGAGGAGGAGCTATATGGAACAATTCAAAAAAGACCTGATTACAACAGGCCGTCCCAGCTTTATTCCAGCACTGATATTTGGAATAATTGCTATTATATCAGCAGTTACTGGATTTGCTTTTGAATTCAGCCGTTATGATAATTTCGACCCAACACAGAAAGGTCTTGCACAGCTTAACGCTATATATCTCATGGGACCATTCGCCGAGGAGACTACTAATGGAAAAGTAACTGCACGATATTATATTGCAGAGGACATCAATGGATATTTATGTGTGATAAGCACTAACAAGAATACTTGCGTACCTGTATATGGACAGGATTTTACTGATGGCAATGACATTTACTCTTTCACACCACAGACACTTAAAGGTAACAGAGTTAAAATATCTGCAAAGCTTGCTTCCTACCTAGTTAAATACTTCAAAGACTCAGGTCTTGGTATTACTACTTCTAACTACACTGATTACTTTGGAAGCTATTATCTTGATACTAATTACAACCGGCACCAGCTCTCTATTGTATTTTATATATGTTCCGGCATATTGGCATTTGCAGCCATTATGTTATTCATATCAGGAAACCGTAATGGTGCATTTATCAGGAGGAAAATGGCACAGCTTGAAGCCGATGGTTCTCTCAACGCTTTATATGAGAACTTCGCTACTAATAAACATTTCTTCTCTAATAAGTTAAAACTCGCTGTATCACCTGATTACATTATTGACCTGAATCGTACCACCAATGGATTTAATGTTATTCCATTAGATACTATTACCAATGTTTATGTATGCAATATAGCTGACGGCAAGCTTACAGGCACTAACTATATTGCCCTGGAGGTTGAATTCGGCAACAGAATAACTATTGCTCCTCACGAGGGTGAGCTGACTGAATATAATTATATAGTCAATAACATAAGACATTTTATTAAAGAAAGACACGGGGAGGCAGATGCATGATAGTTATTTACAGTTACGGTACAATATACAAAAAAGATGCTGATACTGGTGTTTTCCAGTGTCCTAACTGTGGACATATAACTCCACACGGCTTATACAGACGAATTAACCGTGTTTCTATATTCTATATACCTGTTATTAATATAAGGGGTAAAAGCGGCGAAACGTGTGAATATTGCGGATTTGTACGCCCACTAAATATAAGCGATTACAGAAAGGCTAAGAAAGCTGCAAGACAGTAATTAAGCAGATTATTGTTATACACTTGTCCATACTAATACGGCACCGGCAATGTAATATTAAATAAGCACTCTTATACTTGACCTATGTCTCTAGTGCTGTAGATTTAGATTATTGACACAATTAAAAACAGATGATTAATTATGTATCTATACAGCAGACCAGAACTAAATTCCGGTCTGTTACAAGAAAATCACATAATTAACCATCTGTTTTTTAAGACTGCATTTTCTTCTTTCCAATAATAAGAAGAACCACACCTGCTGCAATAAAGAATATTGATATAAACTGCGATGTTGAAAGAATACCTATCTCGCCCCTGTAATCATTTCTTAAGAACTCAATAAAAAATCTTCCAATTCCATATAAAATCATATATAAATAACCAATTCCACCGGCTGGAAGCACAAGCTTTCTGCCATCTTTCTTCCTTATTGTATAGCCTATAAAATGTGCCACCGCAATAAGTATTATCATATGAATTATATTAGCTCCTGCTGATATAAGCTGTGTTGGAATAAGCTTTACACCTGCTGGTGCCTGAGAACCTGCTGGGAATATCACGCCAAATGCACTGTCTGTCACACGTCCATAACAACAGCCTGCAAGATAACATCCTATTCTTCCAAAGCCCTGTGCTAATGCTATCTCCGGCATTATAAGATCAAAATACTCGAGGAAATTAATCTTCTTAATCTTACAATAAAGCATACTGCAAAGCACACCTGCTATAATTCCTCCATACACAACAAATCCTGATGAACCTAATACCTCTTTAGGATTTTTCATAAAGCTGTCAAATTCAACTATTATAAACAAAAGTTTTGCTCCTGCAAATCCTGTAAGTCCTGCGATTATCGCTATATCTATAACCGACTCGTCCTTAAGTCCAAGTTTCTTTGCCCTGTATTCACCAAGAAGCATAGCAAGGATAAATCCGAGTGCTATCATAAAGCCATAGCCGTGAACGGTCAGTCCGCCTATTTTAAACAAATCTGTCTTCATATATATCCTCTTTTCTTTAAATTCCAAACATCTTTATATTAATAATCATTTTTATATCAGAAGCGATCCACATTCCAAGCATTTCTATATTAACCATCATCTTTATATCTGAAACCACTCTACATTCCAAACATCTCTATGGATTTATCAAGTCTTTCCTTGAATTCTTCAAAGAATTTATCTGCTTCGTAACCTTTCATATAAAATGTTCTGAGATTGTACATATTAAGTATCTTAATCTGTTCCTCAGAAAGTCCTGCCAAGGCTCTCTGAACCTTCTTAATATAACTATGCCATTGTATCACATATGAATTATAACTTTCAATATTATCAATTCCTATCCACTTGCGTACTTTTATCTTAGTCAGATTATCTTTATTACATTCACCCTTCTGTAGTATATAATAAAAATGCTCATCATCTTCCCAATATCTTCCTAATGGAAACATTCTGCATATTCCAGGTCTGTAATTATGTATTGTACATCTGTTATCAGCTCCAAGAAATGAACAGCCATTACTAACTGTCTGCATTTTAATATTAGGAAGTATACAACCATCTACCATATTAAGCTCAATATTAGTATCCAGAAGCTGCTCAAATGTCTTTCCTGTGCCAATTCCAAGCCTGTAACAATCATAAGGATCAAGCACTATTGTTCTGCCCATTCCTATGCAGCATATCTTCTTACAGCCCTGACAAGAATTCGTATCTGTCTTTACCATATCATTTTCTCTATATAATCTTCCATCACTAATATCTTCCAATCCTACATCTCTTAACATTATGTCACGTCAGCACCTTTCCTGTTATTTAAAATTTCATCTATTAAATTAATATCTCATCTATTAAATTATAATCTCATCTAACAAATTATAATTTCATCTGTCAAATGTCTTTTTAGCCACTCAGACTTATTCATATTATACTTTAATATCGGATATGTGTCGATACTGCTTTTTCAGCTACACATGTCTTATTATGCTATTTTATTTTCTATTTAATTATTATATCTTCCTGTTGTATACTGCTTTGTGCACTTAATAATCTGAAAAAGCACGCAGAAATGACAAAAAATACCAAACTTCTTCAAAATACATATTACTTTTTTATAAAAATGTGATACAATATATCACTGTACGATAAACAGTAAACAATTGATGCAAGATGGGAGATAACAATGAAACACAAGATTATAACATTTGGTGAATTAATGCTCAGACTTTCACCTGACAACAATGAAAGATTTACACAGGCACATTCTTATGAAGCTGTATATGGCGGCGGCGAAGCTAATACTGCTGTATCCCTTGCTAATTTTAATGTTAATGTAAGCTATGTTACTAAGCTTCCAGAACATACTATTGGACAGAGTGCTGTTAATTCTTTAAGACAGTATGGTGTCGGTGTTGAACATATAGTAAGAGGCGGCGAACAGATTGGAATATATTTCCTTGAGAAAAAGACGAGCCAGAGACCTACTAATGTTATATATAACAGAAAAGGTTCAGCATTTGCCCTTGCCAATGTAGATGACTTTGACTGGGATTCAATATTTGCTGATGCTACATGGTTTCATTTTTCAGGAATTACTCCAGCAATAAGTGATAATATGGCACAGATTACTCTTCTTGCCTGCAAGAAAGCTAAGGAAAGAGGAATTACAATAAGCTGTGACCTTAATTACAGAAGCAAGCTCTGGTCTAGTGAAAAGGCTAACAAAGTAATGAGCGAAATATGTAAGTATGTTGATATATGTATTGCTAATGAAGATGATGCAGTTGGAATATTCGGACTTGATGCCTCTAATTCAGATAAAGAAAAGAATTCTTACATTGCAGAAGAACTTATAAAAATGTTCCCTAACTTCAAGATGGTTGCATCTGTATGGAGAACAGAAACTTCAATAACAACATTCAAGCTCCAGTCAATGATATACACAGAAGGAAAGGCTTACTACAGCCAGGAATTCTTTATGAATATTCTTGATTATATTGGTGCTGGTGATGCTTATTGTGCTGGTATTATATATAGTCTTATCAATGACTTTGGCCCACAGAAAGCTGTTGAATTCTCTAATGCCGCAAGCTGCTTAAAACATACTGTAAGCGGTGATTACAACCTCGTATCTGTAGACGAAGTTATGAAGCTTGCATTTGCCAAGGCTGGTAATGAGGTTTCCCGTTAATATTAATAAACAATAAATATATATGGGTGTCATTTTAAACTAATGCTCTACAGTATACAGATAATAATCTGTTATTATCTGTATATTACGTAATAGTCTATTGTGACACCCATTTTAAATTCTCTCTATATATTTATCTTTATATGACAATAACTTACTATACCACTTAAACAGCCTGTGACTGTCACATCTTACTCTTTACAGTAACTACTATTAGCGATATAGCAGATATTTCTATCCTGGTTATATTTCTGTCATCATCACACTTTATTCTTATCCACAGTTATTGCAGTCACTTATGTTGTTCCCTGAATTCGGACACACTGGCATATCTTCCTCACACGTTGGCTGACAGCCTGTTTCGCAATCTTGTTTTAATCTACCTTCACATTTTGGAGGGCTTAAATCAAGGGGCTTGATTGCCAGATTCAAAAGATTGCCGCATACGAATTTCATCTCATTAGAATCTTCCTCTGCTACTATGCTTCCCTTAGGAGTTACAATCTTTCCAGCACTTGCAACCCTGTATCCAGCAAAATACAAGCTCTGTAATATGATTGAAAGACCTATTGTTATCTCATCATCGGTTGTATCAAGGTTAATTACTTTTGGAATTGCAGAAAGATTAAGTCCCTGCGTTATTGTGTTATTAGCCGCTGTAAATCCTGTATAATTAAGTGCCGCACTATACTGTGGTGTAGCCGCTGCATTATAATTGTAAGATATTCCATAAGGTGCAAATATTTCAAGCTCCACAGAAGTTGGATTGACATCTTCATCATAGGTAGCCGAAGTTGTTTCTGGTGGCAGATATACAGCTGTTGGATAAAGTGTTGCCACGAGCCTGCAATTCTCATCATACAGACTTACCGCAAATGTCACTGACAAGTTAGATAATATAACTGAATAGCAGTTCGGTCTTCCTGGTATCTGTGTTATAACTACATTTCCTGTGCCATATTCATAGGATACATCTATTACACTTGCAGTTGCATTGACAGCTGTAGGATAAGTTGCTGATATATCTGCACCTATTGGAAATTCAGCACAAAGGTTAATACCAATCTGGTCATATATCAATGGAGCATAAAGGCTAAGTTCACTCGGTGAACCGCATATCGGATTGGTACATACATCAAAACATCCATTAGGCATATTAGATACAAGATTACTTGCAATCTTTGTTGTACAGCATTTTTTCCTGCACTTACATTTTGCCATTTCAAATCCTTCCTTTAAGTATTCTTACTACATTATATGTTCTAAATACTTTGTTGCTACCATACATTTTAATAAGCTTCACATATCAGATCTACTGATGAACAGAGGGTAATATGTCAAATGTATATTCAGTTGGGAATAACCGCCAGTTAATTATCTATAATGCCGGTTCTAATATATTCTTACGTGTAGCCCATTTTGGTGGGCTTGACCGCCCTATCGTGCTTGCTGCAGACTACTTATGCGGTCTTACAGAGTGTATATATAATTCATCTCTTTATTATTCCTACATCAATCAGAATGGTTCACTTATCTTAAAAAATATTATGGATACCACTAATATATTGGCTATAGACTGTAATTATGTACAGGAATATTCTAATCCTAAGCTTGCCATATGTAATAACACCCTGCTTCTTTTCTATCTTAAGCAAAATCCTGTATCTGATAAACCCAGCCTGCACTGTATAACACCTGATGACAATAATGCACTGCCTATCCCACTGCCTGATATTAAAAAGCCTGTGAATTCTTACAGTGTGCTTGCATATAATAATTTTATTTTATTATGTGTTAATGAACACATATACAGAATTGAACAAATCGGACATTTCAAACAATTAGCTATATGCACTGCCGACAATAATAGTACTGATAATAACAACGCTGACAATATTAATTCAAATAATAATAATTCTAATAATAATTACATTGAACGTGAAAAATCCCTGACTGAAGATTTCAACAAAAAGATTGCCGCATGCCAGGCAAAAATAAATGAGCAGTCAGCCGTCATTGACAGCATAACCACCCAATATAATGAACTTATGGATATTGCCCGCCAGTACCGTGACGAAGCAATTAAATGGAGAAGTAAATTTATATAACTATTCCAATAATTAATTAGCGTAATGTACTTTTAAGAGGCTTAACCCCTTGGCTGGAGCTGTCGCTCCAGCTAAAGAACGATTCTTTGCCTCTAAAAGCTCTTGCATACTGTCTGCCTCTCTTTTACCAAAACCAACCTCTAATAATGTTCCTGATAATATTCTTACCATATATTGAAGAAATCCACTTCCGTGGAAGGTCATATTAAGATACGAACCCTTAAGCGATATATCAATTGAATATATCTCCCTGACTGTAGATTTCTTCATCTTTGGATTACCGCAGAAGCTTGCAAAATCATGAACTCCTACAAGATAAGAAGCTGCTTTCTTCATAGCCTCAACATCTGGCACATCACCTGTGATATGCACATATTTTCTATTAAATACAGGCTTCTTATCCCCAACATAACAGGTATAACAGTAAGTTTTCCCCACTGCATTATATCTGCTGTGGAAACGTTCTGAGGCTATCCTTACCTCCATTACACATATGTCCTCAGGCAGATATCTGTTCATATAATCACAGATTTCCCCTGGTGTCATAATTGTCTGCATATGTGCATTGGCTGCCATTCCTTTGGCGTGAACCCCTGCATCAGTTCTTCCTGCTCCTATTACATCTATCTGCTCCCCTGTCATCTGTGACAGAACAGACTCTAACTTGCCTTGTATAGTCATATCTGTATTAGGCTGATGTTCCCAGCCATAATATCTGGTTCCATCATATGCTATTATCATCTTGTAATTATTCTTCACTTATTGCTTAACTCCATTCTTCTTACATATATCATTAAGACAGCACCCATCACAATGAGGCTTTGTTCTTGCACTGCACACTTCCCTGCCGTGTATTACAAATCTATGGCAAAGGTCACTTCCCTCTTCCGGCGGAACTATCTTCCATAGTGCCATCTCAACCTTTTTAGGTTCTTTCTCATCTTTTACAAGTCCAATTCTGTTGCACAGCCTTATACAATGTGTATCTGTCACAATTGCCGGCTTTCCAAATACATCACCCATAATAAGGTTGGCACTTTTTCTTCCAACTCCGGGAAGCTTTAAAAGTTCCTCTAATGTATCTGGCACTTTATTGTTATACACCGTATGAAGCATACGCATACAGCCGCTTATATCCTTTGCCTTGCTCTTTGATAAACCGCATGGACGGACTATTTTCTCTATGTCATCTACCTGTGCTGCCGCAAGTGCCTCTATTGATGGATACTTGTCAAATAACTGTGGCACAATAACATTCACTCTCGCATCTGTACACTGTGCTGCAAGCCTTACGCTTACCAGAAGCTTCCACGCATCATCATAATCAAGCGTACAGCCGGCATCAGGATATTCTGTTTTAAGTCGTTCTATAACTTCATAAGCAAGCTGCTTTTTAGTCATTGCTCTTCTTTCCCTTTCCTGCTGCTATGTAAAATACCAACAGTGCAAGAATGACAGCTACTGTCATCCATATACACACAACCTTAGTACCCTGTGGCTTAAACATATCATAATAACCCTTAAAATATATAACTAAATCAATAACCGGAAGAACATATACCATATAGCCTTTTAACCATTTAGGAAATGATATGCCTTTTCCCATATTAACTTCTGCCACGAAATTGTCATATCCCCAGCCGTTCTTTCTTGTACAGAAAAGCACGAATAAAAGACAGCCAAGAGGAAGTATATTATATGAAACTATGAAATCTTCCAGATCCATTATAGTTGTACCAGCTCCAAGAGGCTGTACTCCCGACAAAACATTATATCCAAGAACTGCTGGCATAGAAAGCACTGCTATTACAAAAAGATTAACTAATGAAGCACTCTTTCTGCTACAGTTAAATAAATCCATAGTCATTGCAATAATATTTTCATATACTGCTATTACTGTAGATAATGCCGCAAATGCCATAAATATAAAGAATAATACTTCCCATATAACCCCACCCGGCATCTGGTTGAATACATTAGGAAGTGTTATGAATAATAACGATGGACCTGCACCTGGATTAATTCCATAGGCAAAACAGGCTGGTATAATGATAATTCCAGCTGTAAGTGCAACTACTGTATCAAGTATAACTACATTTATTGACTCTCCTGTAAGCTTGCAGTCTCTTGAAAGATAACTTCCGAATATCTCCATTGAACCTATACCAAGTCCAAGAGTAAAAAATGCGTGTGACATAGCTGCAAATACTACATTACCGATACCCTGCTCCTTCATCTTGGAAAAGTCTGGAACAAGATAGAACTTAAGTCCCTCCGAGCTTCCATCAAGCAGAAGGGAATTAACTGCCATTATTATCATAAGTGCAAATAATAATATCATCATTACCTTACTTATCTTCTCAACACCTTTCTGTAAGCCAAGTGAACATACAAGTATGCTTATTACAACAACTACAAGTGTCCAGAATATCATAACTGATGGTGTTGAGAGCATATTATTGAACTCCCCGCCTATCTGCTCTACATTCTTTCCTGAAAGCTGTCCTGTAAGACTGTATACAAAATAGTTTAACATCCAGCCGGCAACCATTGTATAGAACATCATTAAAAGATAATTACCCGCATAAGCTACCCAGCGGAAATACTGCCATCTTGTGCCCTCTGGCGACAACATTTTAAATGCACTTCCAAGACTCTTATTACTGCCTCGTCCAATTGCATACTCACATATAAGTATAGGAAGCCCAAGTCCAAGCAGACATAATAAATATATAACAATAAATGCTGCTCCTCCGTTCTTTCCACATATGTATGGAAACTTCCATACATTACCTAGTCCGACAGCACACCCCGCCGACACCAGTATAAAGCCTAATCTTGAAGCAAATTTTTCTCTCTTGTCATTCATTGTTATATATACCTTTCTTTTATTATTAAACAGACACATTATTTTAATGCCTGCTTTAACCTGTAATTACCAAACTTACATATTTAATATGTTACTCCCAGTAACCTAATTCTACACCCTTGGCATATATTGCAATACCTTTTGAATAATAACCATATGAATTAAAATGTGTCCAGTCATATCTTAACTGTTTAGATATTCTTCCTCGCCTGAACCCCTTATAATCACCTACTGTTGGTCTTAAGCCTACATCAGTAAGTCCATTTTCTATAAGATAAGTTCTCATATTAATAAAATGTTCACCATATGCTTCTCTTAATGTCGCTTCCCACGCTGTATCACCAACTCCTATATAAGTTCCGTCCTCATTACGGATTCCCTGAGTTGTATCTGCTATTGATGTTCCTGGATCATCTGTATCACCAACTATTATATAATAATCACAGCCCGAATTCTGTATCATTGCATCATACTGGCTTATAAGCTGTCTGTAATTATCCCAGCCGCCGTTACTTCCTATCTCCAATATAAGAATATCATTCTTTCTTTCATAAGAAGCCTTAGTATATACCTGTGTATCCGCATATACAGTTGTAAACGCATCATAGTTCACTTCTTCATCTGAATAACGGCATATATGAAGTCCCTCTTCTTCTGTGCCTGTTATTTTGAACATTTCATCATTGATGTATACAATATCTGACTCCTGTGGCTCTGTATATCCATATGCACTGAAATCAGCCATATATACTTCCCCGCCATTCTCATCGACAATTGTAACATCTACACTGTCATCATATCCAACCTCAAATGTATCCCTGACATACATCTTTATGCCTCCCTGACGAAGCGCAATCTCATATGATGTCTCACCTGATACGCCAAGATTATATACCTTAATTCCAGTAAGATATTGTAGTGTATCAGGACTTGTCCAGCCTGATATATCAAAAGGCTCATCATCTCCAAATACTATATAAGCCTCACCTGCACCCATTCCAAACATCATCGAATCACCCCAGCACGATATTGTTCTTGGAACTCCATCATATGGGATAACATCTGAGTTAAGTGTTCTTTCAGGCAGCTCATAAGCCTCTGCATCCTCATCAGGATACTCCTCTTCAATATCCTGATTATGATTACTTTTCTTATTATCAATGTGCTGTTTAGCAGCCGCAACAACTGATATCATTAGAATAAGTATCAGCGTTACAGCTATAAATCTTAATAAATTCCTATACTTTTTCTTTAATCTCATTCAATTATCCACTTTCGTTATTATTATGTCCTAAATATATTCCCCCATACTAAATAACAATTTATAATACGAAAATTGTGAATTAATGCTTATACATTTTCTTAATATTATTCAGAATAATTCTTGCTTACATAATTACCAATCTCAATGCGGTCTTCCGGCATACGGCATCCAACAATATGGCTTCCGTCATTGTCAGTACTTCTTATAATTGTACCTTCAAGAACCCTGCCCTGCTCAACTGGAAAATCTGGTACTTTTACAATTATATTCTCACCCTTACAATCTGCGAATTCTGTTTCTCTTGTCTGGAAAGCAAATCCGTTAGCACTTATATTTACCATAGTACCCTCATATACATCTGCTCCGCCCTTGAATGTAACTGTACATTTATTATTAACAGGCATTCTTACATACTTTCTTCTGTTGACAATGCTTGGAAGTGAAGCTACTGTGAGCCTGCATACATCACTGCCATACTGTGTGGCGGGTGCTGCTGACACAGAAGACCAGTGATAAAGTACATTTGCCGCTACAATATCAAGTTCGTATTTCAATGAGGTATTCTTATAATCTACATCTTTGTTCTTGAAACGTACATATAATACCCCATCTGCCTGTTCAACTATCTCACCGTGGCTTTCTGTATCAGCTGGCTTTCCTGATATAATCTGTCTTATGGTACAATACATACCCTGCTTGATATCCTGAATACCCATAAAGCCGCCAACTCCAAGCTTTTCCATCATTGCGCCAACAACATTTTCTATCTTATCAACATTGCGGGCTGACTCTTCGTATTTGCTAAGCATTATCTTAGTGCTTTCGTCTGCGTTACTTATGCAGTCAGTAATGTCTTTCATAACATTTTCAATCTCGTGCATATTGTCAACCATATTACGGTTAGAGCTTTCAACCTCCTGCATTGCTGAATCTACAACACCAATATGCTCACCTATCTGTGTAGAATCCTTAGCTATCCCTGACACACTGTCATTAACCTGTACAACCTTGGTCTGTGTTGTCTGTATAAGCTCAAGTATTGTTGTTATTGACTTTAACATTCTGTTAGATGTATCTTCCAGATGTCCTAATGCTGTCATAATTCTATCTGATGATTCTTCTGTTTCTGTACTTAAATTTCTTATCTCATCTGCTACAACAGCAAAGCCCTTTCCTGCTTCACCAGCTCTTGCCGCCTCAATTGAAGCATTAAGTGCTAACAGGTTAGTCTGTGAGTTAATCTCTCCGATTGTACCTGTCTCTGTCTTAACTTTACTGAATTCCTGCTGGAATTCTCTTAATATATTATCTACTTCACCTGACAATTCAGCCATAGTCTTAGTACTTTCAACTACATCTGCAAGCTCCTTGGAACTTATATCTGTATGTTCAACTGACTCACTGACAAGCTGGACAACTTCATTAATAAGTGCTGCTACATTTTCTACCTGATTATTAATCTGAGTAGTCATCTGTGTTGAAGAATTAGTCTTATCGTGAAGTATATCATTATTGTGTGAAAGCTCATTCATACTTGATACAACGAAATTAGCTCCCTGCTTGTTCTCTTCTTCAAGCTCTCTTACAACTGTAATTCCGTCAACTATCATATTACTGGAGTCTTTAACCTGCTCAACTGTCTTAATAACTCTGTCAAGGTCAGCCTTAATTGAATCTGTAAGTGCTCCGTCTGAAAGATTAAGATGATTAATTGATAATACATAACATACATAGCAAAGGATTATACACGATATCTGTAATGAATAATTATCAATATCTGCCAACGCATTCATACCTGACATAAATTTAATAATTGTACTTAATATAACTATGGCAACATTACCAATTCCACAGCTCACTATGAACTTTCTGTCCTTGAACAGAATAGTCATGCTTGCTACTGGAAATATATATGCAAATGTAAGCAGTGATGTGCTTGTACATACTATATATCCATAAAACAAACCATATCCAACACCTAATATATGCTTGTATCCATCAGCCGATTTCCCTTTTATCTTAGTATATATAACACCAATTATATATGGGACCCATCCTATAATAAGAAATGGAATTATAAACTTCCTATCATATGTACCTTTAGTCATATTTGACAAATATTGCATTGTAAGCAGGATATTTAATACAAGCCATATATTTCCTGCTTTAGTATTAGCTCTGGCTTTGAATTTCTCAGCATCATATCCCATATTATATCCTCCGTTCTTTCGTTACGTAACACTATGTATAGTATATATCTTTACGCATAATTATTCAAGAAAAACGTATTTTACTGTCGAATTCTGCACCATATTTTAAAAAAAATCAGCTATAGGGTAACATAACTTTCCCTATAGCTGACTTTTATCTTTATTCTATCGTAAGTTTACATATTAATATTCTCACTATTACATATGCTTGTGTTACCTTACTTACATACTTTCGTATGTTTCTGTACCTGAAATATTACTATAATACTATATTACCATAATATTAAGCTTCTGATGCTTCGCCATCCTCATCAGTATCAGTATCAGTCTCGGCATATGTCTGCTCTGTTACGCTTACAATAACCTTCTCTAATACATCAGGTGATATTGATACATCTTTGTCCTTAGCAATATCAAGGTCTCCTACCTTAATACTGTCGCCTGGCTTAAGTTCTCCTATATCAACGCTTACCTTTTCAACAAGCGCTGATTTAGCTGCCTTATAAGGAATTTCCTCCATATGCTGTTCAACAACACCCTGTACCTTGTCATGATTAACTAATACTATCTCTGCAACTGAGTGAACCTTTTCTCCTTCTGTAAGCACCTGGAAATCAATCTCTAATGTCTGTCTCTTGATTGGGTCGTAATCAACTTCCTTTACAAGAACATCATAATCTGTTGTATCGATTGTAAGCTTTGCCTCACTACCTTTGTTGCAGACTGATAAGAAACGCTCTGCTTCTTTCTTCTCAATCTTTACTGGTATTGACTCTGCAAGGCTTCTTCCGAATACATTGCCAGTTACATAACCTTCCCTTCTTAATTTCTTTGCCTTGTCATTCATGCTTCTTTTTTCAGCTTTTAAAGTATTCATTTATCTTTTCCTCCAAAAATCTGATTTGCTTAGCAAGCCTTCAACAAAGAGGTTCTGTTAAGTTTATCTATTCTTTATTACGATTTGTATTATAGTCCTTTGCAATTAAACAGATTAACCAAATTTTCAAGTTTTTTTTGTGCAATTATTACACATTTTTATTATAACATTTTAACATAATCGCTTTACATATTCAGATTTTAAATTATTTTATTACAAACATTGCGTGCCGGTATACCGATTTTATATTTATTTTATTGATTTTAATATAATAATCGTCTATTATATATCAGTAAATTGTATTTTTTATGTTTTTTTTAATTTATTTTAAAAGTCCATTTATAAATTTATTATCGTAACTTTTTATTCAGGCATTTATACAACGGAGGAATCTATGCAGCTTATGTCATCATTGCAGCTTGAGGCTTATAATTACATTAAGAATTTAATTCTTACTCACCAGCTCGATGTCAACACACTTTACTCAGAAACTAAATTATCCAAAGAACTCGGCATATCAAGAACACCTATGAGAGAGGCTCTGCAATGCTTAAGCCAGGATGGTTATATCACAGTTATCCCAAGCAAAGGCTTTCGCATAAGACAATTAAGCCAGAAAGATATGAGGGAAACCATCCAGATAAGATGTGCTATCGAAGGATTTTGTACGCAATGCCTGGCTAAAGAATATCAGACTGCTAAAGGTCAGAATACAATACAGAAACTTGGTGAAATTCTCAAACACCAGAAAGAATCACTTGCTCTTGATGATAACTACGAAAGTTTTATTAATTACGACCATAAGTTTCACCTGCTCTTAGTTAATTACATTGAGAATGAGGAGATTAATCATATGTTCCAAAAGCTTATGTATCTTATCCGACTTACAACACAGTCGGCACTTGAGGTTGAAGGCCGTATTAATGGAACAATAGATGAACATTCTGAATACTTTGAGAACCTGAAAACCGGCAATGGCAATGAGGCTTACAGAATCCTTATTGATCATCTTATGATGCCTCTTAATATTGTCAGGACAGAACTTTAATTTATAGAGAATATAGTCAAACAAAACCGCTTGTAACTAATGCTTACCATTAATTACAAGCGGTCTTTTTATATACCAATAAAATATTTAATTAAATTGACAATCGTCTGTTATATCCAGAATTATTAATTATAACTGAGGACCAGCAGCTACTAAAGCCTTACCAGCTTCGTTGCCTGTATACTTAACAAAGTTCTTGTTAAATCTTTCTGCAAGATCCTTAGCCTTTGTTTCCCACTCAGAAGCATCAGCGTATGTGTCTCTAGGATCAAGGATACCTGAATCAACACCTGGAAGTTCTGTAGGTACTTCAAAGTTGAACATAGGAAGTGTCTTTGTAGGAGCTGTCTTAATAGCACCTGAAAGGATAGCATCGATGATACCACGAGTATCCTTAATAGAAATTCTCTTACCTGTTCCATTCCAGCCTGTGTTAACTAAGTAAGCCTTAGCTCCGCTCTTTTCCATCTTCTTAACAAGCTCAGCAGCATACTTTGTAGGATGAAGCTCAAGGAATGCCTGTCCGAAGCAAGCTGAGAATGTAGGTGTAGGCTCTGTGATACCTCTTTCTGTACCAGCAAGCTTAGCAGTAAATCCTGAAAGGAAGTAGTACTGTGTCTGCTCTGGAGTAAGAATAGATACTGGAGGAAGTACACCAAATGCATCAGCTGAAAGGAAGATAACATTCTTAGCAGCTGGAGCTGAAGATATAGGTCTTACAATATTCTTAATATGGTTAATTGGATAAGATACACGAGTATTCTCTGTTACGCTCTTATCAGCAAAGTCAATCTTACCATTCTCATCAAGAGTAACGTTCTCAAGAAGAGCATTTCTCTTAATAGCATTGTAGATATCTGGCTCTGATTCCTTATCAAGGTTGATAACCTTAGCGTAGCATCCACCTTCAAAGTTGAATACGCCATTGTCATCCCAGCCGTGTTCATCATCACCGATAAGAAGTCTCTTAGGATCTGTAGAAAGTGTTGTCTTACCTGTTCCTGAAAGACCGAAGAAGATAGCTGTGTTCTCACCATTCTTATCTGTGTTAGCTGAGCAGTGCATTGAAGCTATTCCCTTAAGTGGAAGGTAGTAGTTCATCATAGAGAACATACCCTTCTTCATTTCTCCACCATACCATGTGTTGATGATTACCTGCTCGTGGCTTGTGATGTTGAATGCTACACATGTCTCTGAGTTAAGACCTAATTCTGCGTAATTCTCAACCTTAGCCTTAGAAGCGTTATATACTACGAAATCTGGCTCGAAGTTTTCAAGTTCTTCTGCTGTTGGCTTAATGAACATGTTAGTTACGAAATGTGCCTGCCATGCTACTTCTACGATAAAACGAACAGCCATTCTTGTATCCTTGTTAGCACCACAGAACGCATCTACTACGAAAAGTCTCTTGTTGCAGAGTTCTTTCTTAGCAATATCCTTAACCTTAGCCCATACATCTTCTGACATTGGGTGGTTATCATTCTTGTACTCATCTGAAGTCCACCATACTGTGTCCTTAGAATTCTCATCTACTACAATGTACTTATCCTTAGGAGAACGACCTGTATAGATACCTGTCATAACATCAACAGCACCAAGTTCGCTTTCCTTTCCTACTTCGTAACCTTCGTTAGAAGCCTTTGTTTCTTCTTCGAATAATAATTCATAAGAAGGATTGTGAATAATCTCTGTAGCGCCTGTAATACCATACTTGCTTAAATCAACGTTTGCCATTTTACATTAAACCTCTTTTCTTAAATTGTAGCACCAATAGGGCTTGTATGCCCTTTGGCAGATTACAGAAAATGGATTTAACCAAATTCTTCTGTTAGTATACATAATCAGCCTACAAAAAGCAACCTTTTAATTGTTAAGTTTTTAACTTTTTATATCAATAATTCCTAATATTTATGTTAAATTCCAATTAAATATCATTACTATTTTACATATAACCGTATTTATACACATATGTGTATTATTATCTATATCTATATTCTTACACATAACCGTATTTCTTGCGGTTTATTATTATGAATATAAGGCTTACGAACAATGCCAGAAGTTCTGCCGCTATAACAGCCATCCATATTCCATTAATTCCAAGTATAAGCGGAAGTATCATAATCATCGCTATCTGGAATACGAACATTCTAAGAAATGATACTGCCGCCGATACCGCACCATTATTAAGTGCAGTAAAGAATGACGAAGTAAATATATTAAGTCCGTTAAAAAGGTATGCAACCGAATATATTCTTATAGCAAGCGTTGTAAGCTCAAGCAGTTCATTATCATAGCTTACAAATATTCCTGCAAGATATTTTGCAAGCACCTCAGCAAGTCCTGTCATAACTAAAGATGCCACAATAATAAGTACTATGCTTTTCCTGAACAGATTTTTAAGTTCTTTTTTATTGCCTGAACCATAATGATAGCTTATTACTGGTGCTGAACCTACCGCATAACCAAGATATGTTCCTGAGAATATAAATCCAACGTACATAATTATTCCGTATGCAACAACGCCATTTGTGCCTATATACTTCATAAGCTGTATATTATAGAGCATATTTACAAATGACATCGACATATTAGTAACCATCTCTGATGAGCCGTTAATGCAGGTTTTTATTATTATATCTTTGTTAAAATGCGCCTTATGCAATTTAAGCACGTCACTTTTATCACTAAGGAAATATATTATCGGTATTACCGAACCAACTATCTGGCTTATTCCTGTTGCAAGTGCCGCACCAAATACGCCAAGCTTTAATACATATATGAACAGGAAATCCAAAAACATATTAGTAAATCCTGCAAGCAGTGAAACTACAAGTCCAAGCTTTGGCTTTTCAGCCACAACAAGAAAGCTTTGGAAAGCATTTTGCAGGAATAATGCTGTAAGCATAACAAGCAATGTTCTTCCGTATATTACACAATCATCAGCGATACTCCCCCTTGCACCAAGTGCCGCAGCTATAGGACGTATAAATATAATTCCGATTGCTGACAGTGCAACACCTGATACTATGCAAAGGTATATAAGCATAGAAAAATATTCTCTTGCCTTTTCTTTCTTGCCCTCTCCAAGTGTCTTTGATACGATGGCACTTCCTCCCGTACCAATCATAAATCCAACCGAGCCAAGTATCATTACAACCGGCATTATAAGATTAACTGCTGCAAATGCATCACTTCCTACGAAGTTGGATACAAATACTCCATCGACAACACCATATATTGATGTAAATATCATCATAATAATTGTCGGTAATGTAAATTTAATTAGCTTACCATATGAAAAATGGTCTGATAATTTTATCTTCACTTTAATTCTCCCTGATGTTCTCTAATTCTTTATACTCTCAATAAGGCTCTCAAGCTTTTTCATATGCTTATACGTTATCTCAAACATAGCCTCAATCTCCCTGTTGTCCAATTGTTCAAACGACTGCTTCTCTGCCTCTATTACAGGTTTAATAATCTTTTCCGCTAACAGCTGCCCTTCTTTGGTAAAATGTATCTGTTTCTCTTTCTTATTACCCTTAGACGGCTCTAATATTATAAGTCCATTTTTTTCCATAGTCTTAAGTGAGGAATTAACTGTCTGTGCACTGTAGAACCATTCCTCACATATATTCTTCTGTGTTATTCCCTCACCATAATAATACACAGAATACATTATCCAGAAAGCTGTATCTGATATGCCATTCTTCGCCGCATAATCGTGGTATATAACATTAGTTTCTTTATACACCTGATTAAACATCTGAAGATTTTTTGATATATTTTTCACTCTAACTCCTTCTTAAATTATATTTGCTATCTACTTACTTTTATTTTTTAATTATCCATTTTATCCATTCCCGCAGTTCATTCCGAAATCGGATTATAGTATATTACTCCGATTTCGGAATAAAATCAAGTTGTCAGCTTACTCCCAATACGTAAGGTTCCCACCATACATCAAGTTCCCAGCTTAACCCCTGTAATTTCGCATAAATTTCAATTTCTGCTATATTAATAAAGCTATAATCATACAATTATAAAAAAAGACTTTTTAATTATTAACAGCCATATAACTTCACACGGCTGCGTTAATAATTAAAAAGTCTTATTAAACTTACTAATATTACCAATGCTTATGCATTATTATTTATTTTATACTTAATGCCATACTTCTCCTCAAAATCCCCGACAGTAACCGGCTTTGAGAAGTAATAACCCTGAAACCAGTCACAATTCATCTTGGCAAGCATAGAAAGCTGGTCAACATTCTCAACACCCTCCGTTATTACATCCATTCCTATATCGTGTGAAAGACTTATAATCGACCTTAATATCTGCTCTCCACGCTCCTCGTGGCTTGACTTCTTAAGGAATACCCTGTCTATCTTGATAACATCAGCACACACATCTTTAAGGAAATTAAAAGAAGAATATCCGCTCCCAAAATCATCTATCTCTATTATAAAGCCCTCATTGTGAAGTCTTTCTATAGTCTTATGTGCCGCCTGCTTATCCTCTGATAACGCTGTTTCTGTTATCTCAATGTGAAGCTTATCTGTATCTATACCATACTCACTTACAAGATTTTTGAAAGTCTGGTATACATCAATATGATAGAAATCCTTTGCTGATATATTAACAGATATATAATAATTATAACCAGAGTCTTTCCATATCTTAAGCTGCTTAGCAGCTTCCTCCCATATGTAGTTATCCAGCCTGTATATAAGTCCTGCATCTTCAAAGCACTCTATAAATGCACCTGGCATAATAAGTCCCATATTAGGATGATTCCATCTTATAAGTGCCTCTGCTCCAAGCATATTGCCATCCTTATCCGTCTGTGGCTGTAAATACATACAGAACTGGTTCTCATTAAGTGCTGTCTCGAACTCACCTATAAGCTGCTGTTTAAATATGTCATTCCTATATGAATTCTCATCATAATAAAGAATATAATTGCTCATATTACCTTTACTCTTCATAATCACAAGAGATACCTTGTCTACCATCTGTCTTATCGTTTCATTGACATCTTTTATGTAATATACTCCAAGATATATATGAAGCTTGAAATTCTTGTTGGAATACCTGTCACTAAGCAGCTTTATCATATCAGAAAATTCTTTCTCAGACAAATACTCCTTAGGAATAACCATAGCAATTATGTCACCATTAAGTCTTCCAAGAACTGAATTACCTTTCATCTTCTGCCTGATAATATTAACTTCATCTATTAATATCTTATCTGCAATGTTCTCACCATATATTTCATTAATAAGCTTAAAACTCTTAATATCTGATAATATAAGACAATACTCGGTATCAGTATGCTCCTTTATGAGCTTCTGTGCATTCTTGTAAAACCCATACCTGTTATACGCCTTGGTAAGTGAATCGTAATTAAGCCTGTATTCAAGCTTGGCATATACAGCGGCATTCTCTCTTGTAGTACCAAGATAACTCCCCAGTGCCGCAAGCAGTCTGATTACGTCCTTTGCATCCCTTATATTAGGATTATCAACACCTATAAACCCTTTTAATGTATTGCTTAATATTATTGGAAACACTATAAGTGTATTTATATTCTGAGGCTTTAATATTTCATATTCAACAGGCATAGTCTCTTTTACATTTTCCAAATCTTCAATAAATATACTCTCACCACTTGAAAGCTTTGATATCCAATACGGCATATCATCTGCTCTCAAATTCTGAAGTTCATTAATCTGTGGTTCAATACCTTCATTACACCACTCATATGTGTTATAATAAAAACCATCTTTTTCATCAACTATATATGCTCTGTCAGCTTTCGTAAAATGTCCGATTTTTTCAAGAAGATTATTTATCGCCACCTGACATTCCTGTACATTTCTTACCTTTCCAAGCTCTGCCATCTGTGTAAGAATAAAATGTTCTGCCTCAAGCTCTGACTTTAATATTTGATTTTCGTATTGCAAGCTTCCATTTTCCATATATTACCCCATTAATTATCAGCTAGTATATTCTTACAAAGTTAATCAACTGCCAGCTTAACAACCTGTTAATTCACAGCCAGCCTGATACCTTCTTCAAGTCTTTTAAGTCCGTCCATAAGCACTACCTTAGGACACGCAATATTTAATCTTAAAAATTGATTTCCATTACCGCCATACACATTGCCTGCTGACAGATATAACCCTGTCCTGTTTCTTATATATGCCGCTAATTCACTGCTATTATCAGTAATTGCTGAACAATCCAGCCATAAAAGATATGTTGCCTCTGATTGCACAACCTTTATTGATGTAATATTGTCATTGACATACTCGTTAACTATTCTTTTATTATTATAAATGTAACCTCTCAATTCATCAAGCCATTTATCACCATAATTATAAGCTGCTTCTGCTGCCCATACCGCAAATGCGTTAGGCTCTGCAACCTCATCAGTATTAAGTGCTCTCCACACCTTATGCCTTAAATTCTTATGTGGCACAATGACAGCTGCCGTCTGTAGTCCTGCAATATTAAATGTCTTAGTAGGTGCAACACAGGTTATGCTTATATCCCTGCATACATCTGATACAGAAGCAAATGGAATATATTCCTTTCCAGGGTCTGTAAGATCACAGTGAATTTCATCAGATACCACTGTTACATAATACCTTGCACACAGCTCCCCTATCCTTGATAAATCTTCCCTGCTCCATATCTTTCCTGATGGATTTTGTGGATTGCATAATATCATAAGACTTGTCTGTGGATCAGCCAGCTTATTCTTTAGGTCTTCCCAGTCAATGCTATATTCGCCATTCTCATACTTTAATGGGTTCTCAAGAACCCTTCTTCCATTATTGATTATCGAATTAAAAAATATATTATAAACAGGTGTCTGTATAACAACATTCTCGTTAGGTGTTGTAAGCTTTCTTACTATGCTTGACACTGCTGGTATAACTCCTGTGCTAAACACAATCCAGTCTTTATCAATGTCCCAGTTATGTCTTCTTGACCACCAGCTGGCTACAGCCTCATTCCAGCTTTCCGGTATTATTGAATATCCAAATACTCCGTGTGCTGCTCTCTTATTAACAGCCTCAATTATCTCTGGTGCTGTCTTAAAATCCATATCTGCAACCCACATAGGAAGCTCATTTTCTGCAACGTCCCATTTCAAGGACTGTGTATTAGTTCTATCTATTAGTGTATCAAAATCATACTTATCAGTACATTCCATCGCCTTATCTCTCCATCACTATTATTCTGACATATTCTATCTATTCTGCCATCTTACTTCACCCTTGGTAATAATTGGATATCTTATAAGCTCTGTTCCGTCCAGATTTTCCTTGTGCATATCTACTGCTGTTATCTGATGATTATCATATGTTGTGTAATAATATATTCCCTTTGCCGCATTACAGCAGGATGTATAAATAGTAATCTCATACTTTCCGTCAGACACCTCACAACAGCCTCTCTGCTGTTCTACCGAACCTAGTATATGAAAGAACTGGCTTACACTTTCTTCCTCTGTATCACTTGACATTGCGTTAAGCTTGGTAAATGCTACTCTTACAAAACGTGACTGGCTTGATAAATCTCCCGGAAGTCCCATAGCTCCCATTCCACGGCTGTAAGCATTTAACTTAAGCTTGTCTGCAAATGTATTATCTGGCTGTCTGCTTGAAAGCCCTGCATAATTATTAAGTGCAAACATCTGCATATCAAATGGCGGATTGTTAGTAAGCACTCCGACCGGATTGTCATATATATGAAGTCCGTCTTTCATAGACTCAACTGTGATTGCTTCATCTTTATCTGCAATTATCCAGTGAAGCTGTGCCGCTGGAAGCTGGCTGCCAAACGGTGTTCCTGTAAGATTAATTCCATCAAGCTTAGCTCTAGCTTCGCTGACTGTCGCACACTGGCTTAATATCCAAGGTATGAACTCAAACTGTGCTACATCCTTCTCACCACATACTGATGCTTTATATGCCGCATTGCCAACAAAGTTAAGTCCAGCCATTCCAAGACCTTTTTCATTAACTGCATCATAATAAAGTGGGTATCCTTCTGACACAAATGCCATACCAATTATTGCATAATGGCTTTTAAGCTGTCCTATATGCCTGAAATCAAATATATAATTCCTTGGTGTAACTGTTATCTCTTCACCATATGAGAACTCATAATCAAGAGTTCTTCCAAAATAGAAATCTTTAGTCTTATAAGTAACTGCTGTACACATATATTAAGCCTCCTCTTTTATTCGCAATTTATATATTTTATTGTATACCAATTATATTATCTTCACTCTCCATATAATTATAATTAATATCTTTTATATAATATTGCAAATTGTTTTTTTTATTATACAACCATTATTCTTCAAAATAAAGCAATTATACAAATCCAATAATTAAATTTACATAAACCATATTATTGACTTTACCTCAAATCTGTATTGATAAGATGCTGTTTCATAAGATACCTTATATGTCTGATTACATTTAATGATGATATGTCGCCTTTTTATAGATTATATACGATATAAATGCAGTTACCAACTCAGTAACTCCAAATGACCACCACACTCCATTAACTTCATATATCCTTGAAAGAATAAATGCAACTGGAATTATAATAACTACATATCTGAATACTGATATTACGAGTGATGGAAGTCCTTTTCCCAATCCTTCCAGTGCACCAGAGGCTGTTACAGATACTGACGATACGATAAAGCCTGCACTGATTATTCTAAGTGCCTTGGCACCGGCACTAATTGTATTTGCATTAGTTGTGAATAAGCCTATAAGCTTATCTGGTATTTCAAGGCATATAGCTGTTCCAGCACACATAATTATTAATACTATTATTGTGGCTGTCGAATATATTTTCTTAACCCTCTTATGCTCTCCTGCACCATAATTATATCCGATTAATGGTCTCATTCCCTGAACAACTCCATTGGCAGGCAGATAAAGAAATGTCTGTAACTTGTAATATACACCAAGCACGAATACATATGTCTGTGAAAATGCTGCTAGTATTACATTAAGTGCTGATATTAACAGTGAAGGAAGTGCCATATTAAGACTGGCTGGTATGCCGACCGAATACATTTTCAGACATAATGTTTTCTCTGGCTTCATACATTTTCTTGTAAAACGAACTGGCATAGGTCGTAGTATATATATGATAACATACACAAGAAGGCTTACTGTCTGTCCTATTCCTGTGGCAATTGCCGCTCCTCTTATTCCAAGATCAGGGAATATTCCTATTCCGAATATAAGCATCGGGTCAAGCACGATATTAGTTATACAGCCACCAAGCATTGCCGTCATTGATGCTGTCATTCTTCCAACAGCCTGAAATGTCTTTTCAAACACCAGCTGCCATGCAAGTATTGTTGAAAATGCAAATGCTATATATGAGTATTGAATTCCTAATTCTACAATACTGCTGTCATTAGTAAACATACAAAGGAATGGCTTTATAAGCATAATACATCCTGCTGTCATCACTATTCCGTGTATTGTCGCAAGTAAGATTCCCTGACTTGCAGCTTTGTCTGCCTGTGCCTTATCCTGTGCACCCATATAAAATGATATTACTGAATTTATTCCTATTCCAAAGCCTATCATTACCGAATTAATAAAATTCTGCATTGGAAATACAAGTGATATGGCAGTCATCGCATCTTCGCTTATCTGTGCTACGAAGAAGCTGTCTACAATGTTGTAAAGTGAATTTACAAGCATTGATATAACCATTGGAAGTGCCATAGTTATCAGAAGTTTTAATACGCTTTCTTTCTTCATATAAGCCTGATCCATACTTATCTCCTTAATCTTATTGTGGTAAATTCCCTATTTCATAAAAAGGAATGTGCTAAACACATTCCTGTGCCGAGTGCGGTCGCTTGCGACCAATTACATCTTCGCACGAGTGTGCATTATTGGCACATAGTGCCTTTTGTGTAATAGGGAATTACGATAGAATTCCCTATTACACAAAAATAGCCACATAGCTGTAATTAACAGCTATGTGGCGAAAAATAGATTTAACTAGAAAAATCCACATATGTTTTATAAATTAATTGTAGCTGACAGCCTTTGTTATTGTTATACTCAAGGCTATGGTATTATAACATTATGTATTTTTAAATGTCAAACCACCTTAATATGTTTCTTGCAAGTTCTTTATGTCCCTGTTCGTTTAAGTGTTCCCTGTCTATTTCGCTTGGCCTGGCTGCATCTGAGGCTGATAAGAAATCTATTGATTCTTTTTCTGCAATTTTGCTGTATACACCTGCAAGCTTCTTAGATACTTCAACAGAAGCTTCTGAGAACTCTGGGTCATAATCCTGCTCCCACACGCCTTTTCCAAGATGTATTGGTGATACAAGAAGTATTCTGCTGTGTGGAAGGCAGCTCTTTACCTGATTAATTAATCTCTCCACCCCCTGTCCGATAACCTCTGCCGAAGCGTTGTATACTGTCTTGCAGTCATTAGTTCCTAACATTATAATCACATCCGTTACGGGATTGTGCGACTCTAATATTGTTGGAAGGAGTTTGAATGAATTGCGGCCATCTCTTAATGGGTCGTCAAATACTGTTGTTCTTCCACACAATCCTTCCTCTATCACACGATATTCATTATTAAAATGTCTGTTAAGCTCATTATCTAAAATACTTGTCCATCTTACTCCCCAAGGGTAACGCTGTTTAGTCTTAGGGATAAGTCCCCAGGTATTGGAATCTCCAAAACATAATATCTGCTTCATATGGTATGCCTCCAATATTATATAAATTTATTGCTTTTGAATTGCATTACAGTTACAAATTGCATTACACTTTCAAATTGCATTACAGTTGAATTGAATTACAATGAATAGGTTCAAATGACTTATTCAACTTTCAATCAGCATTTACATATAATTATTGTATGTTTATGGGATTATTGTATATTATTATTGAGGGATTGTAAAATTGATATATTTTATGCCTTGTTATAGTCAAAAACTATAGCAAGGCATTTTTCAACAATGACAATATCATTTATGATTATAAATTATAAAAAGATATTTTTATTGGGTCAATCTGTAAAGTCCTGCCACTGGGACTTTTCGATTGGGCTTGTTACTATACATTCGGGTGCTGGGGACAATATGTGCCTTACCACTTTAAAGATTTGGCTGGCATCGCACAGGAGGCTGTCGGCATCTGCAAATTTCACTCTGGTCATTGCATTACATTCTAATAATGCCTGGTCAAGCTTTACAAAGTCTTCTGATATGTGTGGCTGGGCAGCATTGTAATGCTTTCTTACATATACTGTCTTTATAGATTTATCTGGCATAATTATCTGTAGTTTCATTGGTTTGTCTGACAGTCTGTTAGGTATGTTAAGCACTTCTTCAACGCTGTGAATGTATGTATTACGCTCATTGCCAACTCCTATAAGAAGTATCTTTGCACCACAGTCTTTTAAGCGGTCATAACAGCCGCCCGGTGTACAAGGTGTGTTATTGTGTTCTTCACCTGCAAGATATTCTTTGGCATTTACACCTATTCCTGCCATACTGTGTGTTGGGTGAAGTGAACGTATTACCCCATCTCTTTTAAGAAACAGATTAGTAAGTATCCCAACACAGGACGGCGTGACCGCTGGGTCGTATACTGGATTGTCCTCGTTAATATTTTTCCATGTATGGGTTGGAAGCAGTAAAAGTCCGTCCTTAAAATATTCTATAAGGGCATCAAGCACTGTATCTGCCCTGCCTTCTACTTCCCCTATGGATTTCATTGAAGAATGAACAAGTATTGTTTCTTTTCCTGTAAGCCCCATAGCCTTTAAATATTCTTTTAAATCTTCCTTTGTATACATACTAACCCTCACTTCTTGTAATTTAATCCATCATTGATTATATATTGTATAATCATTCTTTGCTTCTTACCTTTTTTCTTACAAATACAAGACATATTGCCTGCATTACAATTGTTATAAACCACGAAGCTGGATACGATATGAATAACTCATACAGACTTCTATGGCTTGGGAATACACCATATATCCACACAAGTCTTGTCCCAACTGTACCTACAATTGAAAGAACCATAGGAACTGCTGAATAACCTACTCCACGCATAGCTCCTGGAAGCATATCCATAATGCCACACAGAAAATATGGTATTGTCGATATTGAAAGTATCTCCATACCACACTCTATAACCTCACTCTGGTTCGTGTATATACCAAGTATCTGGCGTCCTAAAATGTATGAACCACCACCGATAACTACTGACACTATAACCGAAAGTATCATACAGTCAATTAACACCTTATCCATTCGCTTGAATTTTCTAACGCCGTAATTCTGGCTCGTAAAGCTCATACACGCCTGCGTTATTGAGTTGACAGACACATAAAGAAAGCCAAGTATATTATTAGCGGCTGTATAACCTGCCATTGCTATCTCGCCAAATGAATTAACTGATGACTGAAGCAATACATTTGAAAAGTTAATAACAGTACTCTGTATTCCTGCGGGAAGTCCTACACTTAGTATCTGTAAAAGGTAATATTTTCTTATTCTTAAATCCCTTATTCTTAACTTGTAATCTGACTCTGTTGTCATAAGGCATCTTATTACAAGAATACACGATATAAGCTGTGAAGTAACTGTTCCTATAGCAACACCTGCAACGCCCATTTTAAATATTATCACAAGCACAAGGTCTAAAACCGCATTGGTAGAACCTGCTATTATAAGATACATAAGTGGTCTTTTCGTGTCACCTACTGCCCTTAATATTGCCGCTCCATAGTTATAAAGCATAAAAAATGGCATACCACAAAAATACAGTCTTAAATACAGTGCTGCCTGGCCAATTACATCATCTGGTGTGTCAATAAGGACAAGTGCCTCTCTTGCGGCAGCAATGCCAATAATACACATAACAACACCGCTTATTGCCGCAAGTGCTATGGCTGTATGGACTGTCTCCGACATTTCTTTAGCTTTGCCTGTTGCATAAAATCTTGCCGCAAGTACATTTGCTCCCAGTGAAACGCCTATAAAAAGATTGGTAAACGTACTAATCAGTGCTGTTGTCGAGCCTACAGCGGCAAGTGCAGTACTGCCTGTAAATCTTCCAACAACAATTATATCTACAGCATTAAACATAAGCTGTAACATACCTGAAAGCATTAATGGAATTGCAAAGGAAATTAGCTTATCCATTAATGTACCATTACACATATCTATTTCATATTTATTATTTTTCACAACTTTATCCTCTTTCTATATATAAACAAGAATCTGCAACGCACATTCTAACACCGAGCATATCCGCTTACGACATACTACAGCTTCAAGTGAGTGTGCATCACCGGCACATAGCAGCTGTTAATAATCAGAAAGACATTACTACATTTTATTAGCAGAACTTCTGTTTATTAATAACTACATCCTTAATCGTGTCTGGACGGCCGTTTAAAGGTTCAATCTTAGCGAATTCCTTACAGTCTGTACACACAATGCCATCCATATCAATATTTCTGAAGTATGGAACATCTTCTTCATTATCCATAGCTATTGTTTCATTACGATTAAGCAGGTTCAGTACATAACCCATAGTAAGTATAACTGCCTCACCCTTTATATTAACCATATCGATATTGCGTATTGTGATATTCTCAACCACACCGCCTCTGCCTAGTGCACTCTTCATTCTTACACCTACATCCGTACCTATAAATGTGCAGTTCTCAACAAGTATATCCTTAACACCTCTTGACATTTCACTTCCGATTACGAAACCACCATGTCCTTCATTAACAACACAATCGTGTATATATATATTACTGCAAGGTCCATCTATTGTTCTTGCAATTGCATTCTTGCCTGCCTTGATACATATTGCATCATCACCTGTCTCAAATACACTGTGGTGGATATGTACATTGGTACAAGACTCTACATCAATGCCATCACCATTCTGTGCATAGTAAGGATTGCGTACCTTAATATTGTCAATTGTGACATTCTCACAGAAAAATGGATGTATATTCCAGGCTGGTGAATTCATAAATGTTACACCACTTAAAAGTACGTTAGTACAATGACGCAGGCTCACCATTACTGGTCTGTAGAAATCATAATAATCTCTTGCTTCTTCTAAAGCTTCATCTTTATCTGACTGGATATTCTTCTCATTACCAAGAAGGCTTGATTTAGTAGGCATCCATATCTGTGTTTCTTTAGTTTCAAATACGTTATCACTCTTTTTTAGAAGCTGTTCCCACTGTTTATCTGTCACCTTGAACTTCTTAACCGGACGCCATTCATCACCACTTCCGTCAACCATACCCATACCTGTAATTGCAACATTTACCGCATTCTCTGCTGTAATAGGTGATACAGTTCTTATGCATGGCTGTCCCTCATAATTAGTTATAATTAAAGGATAATCTTCTTTGGATTTTATGAACTTAAGAAGTCCCTGGCTTTCAATTCTTATGCTTACATCTGATAAAAGACGAATTGGTGCACTTGCCCATATTCCTTTAGGAATTACAATTGTACCACCACCATTTTCTGAGAGTTCTTTTACCTTATTATTAATTACTCGGGCATTATGTCTTCCTGTTTCAATATCAAGCTTTCCGCTTATTGCTCCACAATCACTTAATAATACCTCAAGTCTTTTAAACTGGGGAACTGTTACCTTATAATCTTCTCTATACATTCTTCCTCCATTCTGCCTGTTCTGGGCTTTATCATTTTGACTGCATAAACACCGATTGTATACCATTATATACAATTGTTTACTATTATTTATTGTTATTTCCTTCTATATTTAATATTAACATTTACAATTAGAGTAATCAATGAAAGGATAATATTCATCGATGCAAAATATCAAATACTGTTATGAAACTTTCTTAAATCCTCTATTTCATCACATAACTCCCTGCTTGAACACGTTGAACAATCCATAACCAGCCCATTGAATATATGGTTAAGTGAATCCGTTATCTGCTCACATCTGCCTGCAAACTGCTTAAGCATTTTATAATCTGCACTATCTGATGTAATAAAGTATATCTTTACAGCCTCAACTTCTTCTCTTGTCTTATAAGCCCTTATAAGCTCTGAACCTATATTAGAAAAGCTTATATTACTATTTACAGCTTCCTTTGATATTCTTACCGGCTCTCTTTCTTTAACTGATGATATTCTCATCATAAATCCGTCCGGATATGTATTGTATCTTACATAATCGACAGCTCTCATAACTGCATATAATGCATCTTTTTTAGTGTCATCAAGCACATTTTCCTTAAGCCTTATAAATGTAAGTCTTGCATATGGTATATCTTTGTCAATGCTTGTCATATCATCACCTATAAGATACACTCCGTCTGTATCAACGACAGCTTTATCCGTAGTAAATGCCAATGCACTCACCGCCTCATTCATTCCGCCGCCAAGCTCGTATGCCATATCACTTCTTAGCACAAGCTTTTCTTTATCATTCATCTTCCAGTGTGCATTATTATCAAGCCTTCTGCACTCTCCATATGCCTTTATATCCTGCATTACACAGGCTATATCCTTATCATATAACTTCATACTCATTTATTCTTCTTATCTGCCTCACGTCTGTTCTTTGACCAGTTATAATATGCCGTAAGCGGCTTTATAAGCTTAGAGGCAAATTTCATATCAAGATTAAAGAAATATATAAAAAGGCTGAGTATAAACAGCACTGCAATAACAATCGCTACTATTCCAATTATCTTTAATATTATCATCTGGCCATCCCTTTCTGTCTGGCATATTCAGCCGCTCCTAAAGCACCCATAAGCTGTGGGTCTATAGGCAGTTCTACAGCCTTAACCTTTAATACCTTCTCTATAGCCTGCTTTAAGCCCTCATTCTTGGCACAGCCGCCTGTAAGTGTAACTGAGTCAACAACTCCTGCCTTCTTAGCCATTACAAAACATCTCTTTGCTACTGAAAGTTCAATTCCTGCGGCTATCTCCTCCATTGGCTTTCCTTCTCCTACAAGTGAGATTACCTCACTCTCTGCAAATACAGCACATTGTGCTGTTATAGGGATAACATTTTTAGCTGCTAAAGAAAGCTTGGAGAACTCATCAAGGCTCATCTCAAATGCCCTTGCCATTGACTCAAAAAATCTTCCTGTACCAGCCGCACATTTATCATTCATTGAGAAATTAAGCACTGTTCCATCTGTATCTATAGCGATACCCTTAACGTCCTGCCCGCCTATATCTATTATCGCCTTGACATCTGGTGCGGCAATGTGAACTCCCATAGCGTGACAGCTTATCTCTGATATATTCTCGTCAGCAAATGGTACTTTATTACGTCCATAGCCTGTTCCAATAAGATAATCAAGTTCATCTGCACTATTAAGCCCGTCTACTAAAGCTACAGCCTCATCTAAGCTGTCTTTAGCACTAAGCACTGGATTAATTCTGCTTCTTTTAGTGATATTTGCTGCTATTTTTCCTGTTTCATCTAATATAACGCATTTGGTGTAAGTGCTTCCTGCATCACAACCGCCATAATATTTAGCCATACTATTTTCCTCTCTTGCTTTTATGAATTCTTACCAGTTCTGTGAGTCATCAAAATCTTCCAATGTAGGGTCAAGCGGCTCTTCACAAAATACTGTTCTCATATATCTGTTGATTTCTGTTCGCATATCTCTTCTACTGCCGTCCTCAGGACACATAAGATTATGTGTTACCCATATAAGATGTACGCCGTGCTTTCTTGCTTCTTCCTCAAATAAACCGTGATATCCTGACATTGATTTACAGCCCATATGTACATACATAATAACTATGTCTATATTAAACATCTCACAATAACGCCATAACGCTTCAACACCTGTTTCATAGCCACCATTAGAACGATTACGCATAATCATATTCTCATACAGATATGCAAGGTCAAGCATTGCCTGATGTTTATCCTCTGTATTGACCATTTCTGTTGATACCATACTTAGCATATCTGTTATTGTAACTATACCCCAGCAGTTAAGCAGCCATATTGGAAGTGCTGTATAATATGCTGCCTGAACGCCCCACGTCATAGCACGATGGCGGTATTCCCTAGCCGCAAGTTCTTTCTTCTTATAGCCTTCCATAGCCATTCTTGTGAGCTTCTTATCCATATCAAGAAATGCCTGGTTTCTTCCGCCTGCCGCCTGATATACACCATATCTGTAAAGTGCAAGTGTAACACCCATAACCTGCGGATAGTCAGTCTTTGAGATTTCCATCCATTCAAGGAATTCTTCTGTCTCTGCATTGAACCTTTTCATACTCTTAAAGAAAGCATCCCAGTTAAACTTTTCTCCTGTCTGCTCCTCAATAAAATGTATTGCATTGACAACTTCTTCTGCCGCATATTCCTGCACGCTTTCCTGTCTGTGCCTTATAGGGACAGCAAGCTGGAATGTTGGAATTTTAAATGAGCGTGCCTCAATTCCATTTCCCATAAGACTTCCATCACAGGTTGTATTACACTGTACAGCACAACAGCCAATAAGCGGAAAATCATCTGCAAGTGCAACTCCAAGCTCTGCCGCCGGCATAGGACATACATCTGTCGGAACTCCATATTCGTGTGTTACATCAACATAATAGCTAACTCCATTCTGCGACATCATTGAGCTTGTATACACAGCTGGAACCTCAACTGAAAGCCACACAAGATTAGGAAATCCACCCATAAGGGTACTCATCATATTCTCATCAAAAAGAACTATCTTCTTATTAAGCTCCTTATCATTACCAATTGCAGGGTCTGCCCTAAATATCTGTCCAAGCATGCCACATATATCTGTAACAATAAGTCCCAGTGCCTGATGTGCCATACGAAGCTGTAAGCCTCTCATTCCTTCTGTATGCCTGTCCATAAAATCAGGCAGTGCAAGATAATTAAGCATCCAGCGGTATCTGAAAAAGCCTTTTATATTATTAGGTTTTATTATAAATGTAATCAAAGTTTTCCAATATCCAAGCCATCTTACATAGTCATACCATGTATCTTTGAAACCTCTCCATTCACGTCTTTTCTTAGGTTTCTTACCAGTATAGAACTTACCAAGCGGCTCACTTCCAAGTTTACCTGACATAGCTAATCCTTTCTTATCTGTATATCTGTATTTTTATTGTTAATTTCTTAAATGTATTCTTTCAGCCATACATTTACATCTTATTATTCATTTATTATTTTTTAAGCTTCTTAATCTCAAGGCTCTCAACAAATGCTTGTATTCGTGTCCTTATCTGTCCCGAATTACCTGCTACATAAGGCCTGTCAATTGATAACACCGGATATCCGTACTCTTCACGCATAATATGAAATGCCGAAGCTCTCTCATATCCCCAGTAATCGCAGAACTTTATCTGCTGGTATATAAGCCCATCTGCCTTGTATTCTTTGGCAATGCTGTCTACATATTCCTGACGTTCCTTAATCTTATCTGTATTCATATAACGTGGACATTTGCCCCAGTGCATATACTGTCTGCATATCTGCATAAGTACATCTTCCGTGTCATTAAGAATAATCTCGCTTCTTCCCGGAAGTGAACCAAAGCAGAACCTGTCAGCAACAACTAACGCACCAGCCTCCTCACATAGCTTTATAAGCTCTGGATTATCAATCTCAGAACCTACCATAACAACCTTTGCCCTGTAATTTTTCTTATCATCCGGCTGTCTTGTGCCCAACTCCTTAAGCGTATCCTCCAGCTTTTCAACAAGTGCCTCTTTAGGACAGCAATATGTTGCAAGGCATAGCACTGCAAATTCATATCCTGTTATTCTTGGATTATCTTCTTTTCTGTAGTCGCCAATCTGTGTTATAAGCCTGCTTATCTTATTCTGCAAATCAACTGACTTTCTTAATGCTTCATCTGATATATCAATTCCATACACCTTGTTAAGCGGCTCTAATACATGTTCCCTCATCTGCCTTACATAATGTCTTAAGGCAGTTTCATCGTCCTTCATAGGAACATCTGAATATTCCACAAAAAACTTTTCCTTAGAACATAAATTCTGTCTTTCTATATTCTCAACACACCTGTTCATCTGTGCACACGCATCAGGTGCTATTATGCAGTCAAGAAATTCAAAACCTCCCTCGATTGCTCTTTCAAGTATGGCACGACAGCCCTCACAAAGCATACTGCTCATATAATATGTACCCATCTCTATAGAACCTGTTCTTGGTGCTCTAAGTCTTACCGAGAAACAGCCAGGAAGATTAATTAGTGGCTCCGGAATTTGAAAACAGACTGCTCCAATTGCAATACTGCCTTTATTCTGTGCTTCTCTTACAAGGTCATTATTGACCTCCTCTAATAGTTTCTCAAAATAATATAAATGCTGTAAATCCTTCAAAAATGTTCCTCCAATACTATATCAAACCAATATTGCAAAGTGCCTCTGCTGCCCCTGCAACAATTCTGTCATCATCTGAAAGTGTAAGTATATTCTCGCCCTTAATGTCTGCCTCTGCCAGTTTCATATCATTTTCAATTACAGATAATAATGGAATCCCACCTATATCCATAAGCTCTATCACTTTCTTATCCGGTATGCGGTTAGCTATAACTCCAGCTTTCTCATACATAACAAGCTCATCTGCAACATTTTTAATAGTCTTAACTACCTGACAGCCTTTCTTGCTTGCATCTGTTACAAGCACAAGATGTGTAACCTTTTCCATAACACGCCTGTTAATCTGCTCAATTCCAGCCTCGCCGTCTATAACCACATAATCAAACTGCTCAGAAAGAAGTGTTATCACCTCTTTAAGATATGAATTAATCCGGCAGTAACAACCAGCCGTTTCCGGTCTTCCTATCGCTATAAATGCATAGCCGTCCTGTTCTTTAATTGCATCATATATCTCATACTTCGCCTCACCTAACAGTTCAACTGCTGACTTGGTATCGCCGTCCTCTACATTTTTAATAACTTCTTTTCTTATGTCATCTATTGTCTTGTCCACTTCTATGTTAAGCACTGTAGAAAGTCCAACCGCAGGGTCAGCATCAATCGCCAGTATCTTCTTATCTGGATATTTCTCTACAAGCACTTTAACAAATGCTCCTGCAAGCGAAGTCTTTCCAACGCCGCCCTTACCTGCTACTGCCACTATCTTTGTCATAATAATCCTCTTTTCTATGCATTATTCTATATAACCTGACTGTGCCTATGCACACATTTTCTAATTAATTGTTGCTGCCATTCCTTTATGTTCTTTAACAAATGTATCTATCTCATTTACAAATCTCTGTCCATATTTCATCAGTTTATTCTGTCCTACACCTGATACCTCAAGCATTGCTTCTGCATTTAAAGGAAGCTTCTCACACATATCTATAAGTGTCTTATCACTAAATACAATATATGGAGGCATACCTTCTTCCCTTGCTATTATCATTCGCAATGCCTTTAAGCGTTCAAATAACTCATAACCTGCACTTGTAAGTGAATCTGTACTCTTCTTTCCTGTTGATGAACTGCTTCTTTTACCTGCTTTGCCTGTCTGCTTTCTGCCTTTCTTTCCTGAACCTGATAGAAAAGTTTCATCATCAGCCTCATAAGAACTGCCTGTGCTTCTTGTCTTACCGACAAGCTTTGCATTTTTCACTTCCTCGGACTCTTTCATACGCTTTAGATATATATGTGCATTTTCCTGCTTTAAAGGTGTTATATCTCCCATTTTAAGGACACTGTATTCGTCCTGTGTCTGTATTATATAACCGTCTGATATAAGCTTGGCTATAAGCGGTCTTAACTCAGCTTCTTTCATTCCTGCAAGCTTTCCATATGATTTATAATTAACAGCTCCAACCTCTTTAAGCCTTGCCCTGTTAGCTCCAAGCAGAGTTCCTATAACTATGCCCTGTCCAAATCTTCCCTTGGTTTCTGCTATACAGTTAATGAGCCATTTTGCCTGTGCTGTCATATCAATTTCTTCATATTCACTATTGCAGTTGCCGCAATTACCACATACTCCGGTTACATCTTCTCCAAAATAATTAAGTATGTAATTTCTTAAACAACCCGTTGTCTTGCAATACCCCTCCATTACATACAATCTATGCAGGTCACGCTGTTTAATAACGTCTATATCCTCATATTCAATGCCTTCAAATTCTTTCTTATCAAGAAGGAACTTATCTATTATCACATCCTGTGCAGAAAACAGCATTATACACCGTGAGTCCTCTCCATCTCTGCCGGCTCTTCCTGCCTCCTGATAATAATTCTCCATACTCTGTGGCATATTATAATGAATTACATATCTTACATTTGACTTATCTATTCCCATTCCAAATGCATTAGTAGCAACGACCACCAATGACCTGTCATATATGAAATCGTCCTGATTTCTTTTTCTTTCTTCATTGCTAAGTCCCGCGTGGTATCTTGTGACACTTATCCCCATACTGCTTAAGGTTTCATATAAAGTGTCCACATTTTTCCTTGTTGCGCAGTAGATAATTCCACTCTCATCAATATGCTCTTTAACATAATTGCTTATATACCTGTCCTTATTCTTGCCGCTTATATGCTCTACGCTGTAGTAAAGATTTTTCCTGTCAAAGCCAGTAATTACAACCTTAGGATTATCAAGCCTTAATATACACTCTATATCCGTCTTTACTTCATTGGTTGCTGTCGCTGTAAATGCACTGACAACCGGTCTTTCTGGAAGGCTGTTTATATAATCAACTATCTTTACATAGCTCGGTCTGAAATCCTGTCCCCACTGTGATATACAATGTGCCTCATCAACCGTCACCATTGATATATCTGCCTGCTTGGAGAACTCACAGAACTTCGCACTTTCAAGCCTTTCTGGTGCAATATATATAATCTTGTATATGCCATTAAGTACCATATTTAATGTACCGTCTATCTCACTTTCTGAAAGCGTGGAGTTGACATATGCCGCATTAATTCCGACATCGTTAAGTGATTTCACCTGATCCTGCATAAGTGAAATCAATGGGGATATTACTACTGTAATTCCTGAAAGCATCATAGCTGGCACTTGATAACAAAGCGACTTTCCTGCTCCTGTCGGCATTATAGCAAGCACATCTTTCTTTTCTAAGATTGCATTAATAATATCTTCCTGCCCAGCCCTAAAGGAATCATATCCAAAATATTCCTTTAATACCTCTTTTGAATCCATCACATATCCCTTTCTTAATATCTATTGCAATATTATCTGCTGTCTGAATAATTACTCTATTATTCAATCCTGTGCAAAAGCCCGTAACACATTCTGACTATTACTTTAATATTAACATATAATCGCCTATTATTCTATCTTAATAATTAATTATCAATAAGCACCAATCAATTATATCTCCAGACTTCCAATAAACATTACTATCATAATTCCATATAATGATAAATAAATCTGTTATTCATAAGTTAACAAATATCATTTTGCCATAATTTAATTATTATATGTGCTATACTTGTATTAATTAATTCGTGAGTATACAACTTACAGATACGAGGTGGCTATGAATAATACAGATACATACTGCAATGCACAACACCCAGATGCCACACAGGGCACTGTGACTACTAATACAGACAATAAACTTATTAACAGACTTGATATAATTGCCAGCTTTAATCCACATTTAACAGATATTAACCCACAATCTCCACTATCAGTTGGTAATGGACGGTTCTGCTATACTGCCGACATTACAGGTATGCAGACTTTATATGAGGAATATTCAGCAGAAACTCCACTCTGCACAATGGCTGAATGGGGCTGGCATACTAAGAAAGCCGATAATGAAAAAGGCTTCTACACTTTAGATGATGTCAGAATGACACCTTACAATTACTGCAAACGAACTGTCACTTATCCACGTGTAAAATACGAGGGCAATGAAGCCGCCTACGACTGGGTAAGACAGAACCCTCATAAGTTCAATCTTGCAAAAATCGGACTTTATTTTCATAATGAGCCTATTCAAGCCGACAGCATTTATTGTATAAATCAGACATTAGATATAACAACTGGTATTCTTAAAAGCATTTTCAGGCTTAATGTTAACAGGCATAACAATGCTCGTACACTTAATAATATTACCGCTGATAATATAAATACCAATGCTATTAGTGATAATCTCGTAACTGTATACACAGTATGCGATGATAATTCTGACACCATTGCATTTCATATAAGCTCAGGTCTTTTGCAGTGCGGACTTAGCATTAATATTGCCTTTCCATACGCTTCCTGTGATATGACAGGTTCAGACTGGAATAACACTAACGGACACAGCGACTTTCTTAACGCTTCCCATATACACCGGCAGATAGATGATACCGCTTACTATGTCAATTTTAATATAAATGGAACTGACACCTCACAGCATGCTGCCAATAATAGTATAATCACATCTGATTCTAATGTTACTATTAATAAATGTAATAACTCTGCTGCCACTATTAAATCTAACGGTATACACAGCTATAATATTACAACTACTGCTGATGAACTTAATATGTCCGTTAATTTCAATAAATCAATACACACACCTGCCACATACGACACAATTGCTTGTAACAGCAGACATTTCTGGCACAACTACTGGACAACTGGAAAGTTTCTTAACTCTGATAATAAAGAGCTTATGCGCCGTGTAATATTGTCGCAGTATCTTCTTGTGATTAATGACAGTGGCTATATTCCACCTGCCGAAACTGGTCTTACCTGCAATAGCTGGTATGGCAAGGCGCACCTTGAAATGCACTACTGGCATATGGCGTGGGCTCCTTTATGGGGACACCCTGAACTGCTTACACGAAGCTTTGACTGGTATATTGATATATTAGATGAAGCTAAGAAAAATGCTTCACGCAACGGCTATAAAGGCGCACGCTGGACTAAGATGGTGTCTTACACCGGCTCAGACTGCCCGTCAAAGATTGCACCACTTCTTGTCTGGCAGCAGCCACATATAATTAATATGTTACAGATGGTAATTGATAATAATACCTCTGATGACTTTGACGTTACGGCATATATGAGCAAATACTGGATACTTGTATATGAAACTGCTGTATTTATGGCTGATTATCTTGTATATGACACAATGTCCGATACTTACAATATTGAAGCACCTGTAATTCCTGTTCAGGAGCGGCATCTGCCTGAAGATACAAGAAATCCTATATTTGAGCTTGCATATTTCAGATTTGGACTTTTAATTGCCACCAGATGGGCTTTGGAATTAGGACATACTGATGAAGCAGACAGGTGGCACAACATAGCTACACATATAGCACCACTTCCTGTCAATGACGGTGTCTATATTTCGCATAGTAACTGCCCTGATACATTTACCAATAAAGCTATTGACCACCCTCTTATGCTTCAAATCTATGGTATGCTTGATAACTATGGCGCAGAGGATATTGTCAATAAAGATATCTACCGAAACACACTTATGAGGGTAATTGATGTGTGGGACTATTCTACATTATGGGGCTGGGATTTTGCTGTTATAGCAATGGCTGCTCATAAGCTTGGACTTGATGACATTGCCTTAGAACAGTTACTTATTAACTCCCCTAAAAATGATTATGTAGAAAGCGGCAACAACAGGCAGAACTCCCGCAAAGATTTACCTTTGTACCTCCCCGGTAATGGAAGCCTGCTTCTTGCCGCCGCCAGAATATTTAATATATAACTTAGAATTATATGCGGATTTTCCTGTAATACAGCCGACAGCCTACATCATTGCCAGGCACAACTGGTATATCATTGGCTATTGGCTGTTATAATACATTTGCCGCTCACAACAGACATATCTTTAGTTCCGTCTATAATCTTTCCGTTAATAAATGCTTTCTGCATAATCAATGCACTGCCTTATTAATATAATTTAGAACTGCTTCTTACAGGTTCACTTGTAAGATTAACTCCTAATCTGTTAAAAGTCTTGGTATCCGCCTCTGATAACATTACAGATGTATGTACCTGACAGCCCTTAAGAGCAGGTATCTGTTCTAATGCTTTTCTGGCATTCTCATTAGCTACAGATGTCATCGCAAGTGCAATAAGAATCTCGTCACTATGAAGTCTTGGATTTCTGCCACCAAGATATTTAACTTTAAGCTTCTGGATTGGCTCAATATATTCTGGCTTTATAAGCTTCTCATCGTGCTTGATTCCTGCAAGATACTTAAGTGCATTAAGTATAAGTGCTGACGAAGCTCCAAGAAAATCCGTAGTCTTAGATGTAATAACTGTACCATCATTAAGTTCGATAGCGGCACACGCAACACCAAGCTCCTCTGCTCTCTTCTTAGCTGCAACAGTAACCTTTCTGTCGTCTGCTGTAATCTTAGCCTGCTTCATTAAAAGCTCAATCTTATATACTTCGCTCTCAGAAGCTTCTTCCTTTGCCACTCTGTTGACTGCATCATAATATCTTCTTATGATCTCCATTTTGGAAGCTTCACAGCAGGCTTCATCATCAATAATACAGTCGCCCGCCATATTAACACCCATATCTGTAGGTGATTTGTAATATGTATTCTCACCGTAGATTTCCTCTAATATAGCATTAAGAACAGGATATATCTCTATATCACGGTTATAATTAACTGCTGTACTTCCATATGCCTCAAGATGGAATGGGTCAATCATATTAACATCATTAAGGTCTGCTGTAGCTGCCTCATATGCAAGATTGACAGGGTGCTTAAGTGGAATATTCCATATTGGAAATGTCTCAAATTTAGCATATCCTGCCTTAATTCCTCTCTTATTCTCGTGATATAACTGTGAAAGACAAGTAGCCATCTTACCACTTCCCGGACCCGGTGCTGTAATTACTACCAATGGTCTTGTTGTTTCTATGTAATCATTCTTTCCAAAACCTTCTTCACTTACAATCATAGGAATATTAGATGGATATCCGTCTATAACATAATGCTGGTATACCTTTATATTCTTCTTTTCAAGCTTTTCCTTGAATTGTACTGCCGTATTCTGTCCTGTAAATTTAGTAATAACAACACTTCCTACATATAAGCCCTTCTTCTCAAATTCGCCAATTAATCTAAGCACGTCTACATCATAAGTAATACCCAAATCTCCACGGACTTTATTCTTCTCAATATCTGCCGCACTTATTACGATTACTATCTCAGCAACATCTGATAGCTGCATAAGCATCTGAAGCTTGCTGTCTGGCTGAAATCCCGGAAGCACTCTTGAAGCGTGGTAATCATCAAATAATTTGCCTCCAAATTCAAGATAAAGCTTGTCACCAAACTTACCAATTCTTTCTTTAATGTGTTCTGACTGAATTTTTAAATACTTGTCATTATCAAATCCTGTTCTCATAATGCTCCTCATTAATTATTTTAATTATTCCTTCGTTTATTCATTAATATATTAATATTAACATACATTTCATCACAAATACATATCAACTTTATATTATTTTACTCCGCTTACTTTAGTTGATACTACTGATGTTAAAGGAACCATTTTAACACTCACACTTCCGTCTTTCTTTCTTGTAATTAATGTTCCGCCTCTTTGCGTATACTGCTTCTCAATACCCTTGTATCCAAGGTAATCTATCGACATTCCATAAGTAAGCTGTATATCTTTATACACAAGTGATAATGTATTTAAGTGGTCGTGTCCACAAAACATCCATTTTATTACGCCGTTTTCAACTGCACTATTAAAAAATGTCCCCTTAAACTTGGATATTCCAAAATGATCATTCTTCTCGCCAACACTTCCGTGCTTATATATTACATTATTATCACCAAGCTTCATACGCTCATAAGCTTCCTTAAATTCCCTGACAGGCATATGAAAAAAAGCCATTGCCTTAATATTCTCATCTTCATTTTTAAAGCTGTTCAGCTTATTCATACACCATTCAGTCTGATCCTTGTGTATACAATCAAATCCGCTATAGAACCAGCCTCCTTCACCATACATATTAGAGTCAAGCATAACAAGTGGAAGCACAGCTTTATTATTATCATCAACGAGATTAATAAAGAAATTACCCACTCCGTAAATATATCTGTTACCTTTAGTAAATATACAATATTTTCCCTCAGCAAATATATCAGCAAGCTCATCCTTATTACAAAATGCACCAAGCTCACAGTCGTGGTTACCAAAGCACAATGTATATGGGATTTTAAATCTGTCCATAAATGCTGTAAGAATTCTTGCCTGTCTTCCGTTATTCATAGTTCCAGACTTAGGAAAAAAAGGAAATATAGAATCACCCGTAAGAACGATTAAATCCGGTCTGCTCTTTTTAATAATCTTAGCCACCGCACTAAGTGCAAGCTTGTCCTTCTTTCCTGAAAACATTCCAAATCCAAGATGAAGGTCTGTAAGTTGTAGAATTTTATAATCTTTATGTGTATCTATGTGAAGATTGAAAGTTTCATTATCTATCTTAGTAAAATTATGAGAATTATACATATATATGTTCCTTTCATTTTCTTAATTATTCCAGTTATACATTTAACCACCGTCTTGCTCATTAACTTAATGGTATAAGTGCCCCGACAGCTGATATTATAGTCGATATTACCATAATTATCTGGAATGGGAGTGTACCTATAACACCGCATATTGGACTGCTGCCAGCCTTCTTTCTAGACTTTCCATAGGTAAGTACAAGCATTATGCTCACAAGCACAACAACACCACTCATAATTCTTGTAAGCACTATAAAGCTGCTCACACCGAATATTGCAAATAATATACATGGAATAGTTGCTATAACCCAGCTTATTCTGTTGCCAATTTCTATCTGTTCGTGAACTACATCTCTTAATGCGAGTGTATTAGACCAGAAGGTTGTAAGCAGTGCAAAAAGTGAGAATATACCAGCAAGTATCATAGCCCACGAACCTATGCTCTCACCTAACTGCATATATGCTAATTCCTTATCAAGTGTTCCCTTAGTTCCAAGAAGCACCGTAAGCGTAACGATAAGCACAAGTATCGATGATAACGCAAAACCTATAAATATTGACTTTCTTATCTTATGTGGGTTGCCATCAAGTCCCTTAACAACCTGTATTACCGCCTGATTAGCTGATGTTGCAAATACAACCATACTATATAGGGCAAGCAGGTTATTAATATGAAATGGTGCTGTATATAAAGCATTTAATGGTCTTGTAAATGTTCCAGCTGTCATAATAACAACTATAACCATAAGAAAACTTACTGCATATTTCTGTGCGATACCTACCGCTTTCATTCCAATAAACACTACACTTCCTGCAATCAGATAATATATAAGCTGTGCCACCCACAGCGGCATATGAAACCAATTAACAAATATCTGTGCACCACCATTAATATTGCCACTGACACCTATCATTATGGCAAGTCCATATACAACAAACATTATCCAGCTGAATACTTTCTTCATTCTTCCCTTAAAAAGCTCTCCTTCAAAGCTTTTAACAAGCTGTACACCTCCATTGTTAAAAGAAAGTTCTGCTATGATAAGATGAAGAATAACATTTACCACATAAGCAAGTCCAACCATCCATACAACATCTAACATACTGTTTCTTGTTGCCAGATATGGAACAGCTATAATTCCTGTACCAATGCTGTTACCCATAATCATACTTATCGCTTCAAAAGTTGTAAGCTGAGCTTCTGAATTAATCGTCTTTGGCATATATTCACCTCTCACAATTCTCATAATATTAATTAAAACTAAACAGGCTGCTGCACAAACCACAATTCACACAATATGCGAATAAGCAACAGCTTATAAATAACTCATACTGTATTAATTATGTCTGGTGCAACAGCCCCATCAATCTACTTTACTGGAATCTGCTTATCCATCTTTAATATGTGGTTCTTTAACCATTCAAGAAGGTAATCAATAAGCTCGAACAGATACTCCTGCTGTCCATCGTCAACTTCTTCCATATTAATCCCTGTAAGTCTGTCAACAAATGACTCGTGTGCAAGCTTCTGAGCTGCTAGTCCCTCGTATCCTATCTTTTCCATATACTCCTCCTCATCTTTAAAATGAAGCTTAGTATAATCTTTTAACTCATTAATTATTGAAACTATATGGTCATACTTATCGTGTAAATAATAGTCATTAATAACTTCATATGTACGCTCTATAATCTCAAATAACTTCTTATGCTCTGCATCTACAAAATCAATATCTGTCTTGTATTCATCTGTAAATTCAAACATACCCTTCTTGTCCGTGCTGACATTTTCAGCTTTCTTAGAATCCTGTGTCTTATGAACAACAGGCTCTAACTTTCCAATCATAATATCACTTCCAAGGATATGGTGGTAAAGCCACTTAGCAAGGAACTTTACAAGCTCAGCTAATTCCTTCCTGCTCTCCTCATCTGTCATATTATCAAAGTCCACTGATTTAACTTTATTAGCAAAATCTGTATGTTCCTTCTTCTGTCGCATAAGTTCAGGGTCATTAATTGACGCCATATATGCTTCCTCGTGTGCAAAATGCCCTGCGGCATAATCAACAAGATGTGCCACAATGCTCTTTACTGTCTTAACATCAACAGCCTGTTCCTCTAATAATGCCTGTGCTTCATTAATTATTTTAAAAAGCTGTTCGTGTTCTTTATCAATTGACTCAATTCCTGTCATACAGTCTTTAGTAAACTTATACATAATATTTCCTCCAATTCTGACATATTCACATAAGTAAATAACAATATACTTATACATTTCATTCTATTATATATATTACTCAATCTCAATATCCATTGTGCTATTTTAGCAATAATTACTTATTCTGTGTATGTCTTAATATATAATATGGTGTAAAATCATACTCCAAAGTATCAGGCTTTTCAACCTTTAACACTTCCCATTTTGATATGCAAGGATGTGTCCTGGCATACAAGTCTTTCCTGTCAGTCTTCTCATATTTAAAGCCGTGTGTAATCATAAAGATATTCCATCTTCTATGCTCTATACGCTCAAGTTCCTCTTTATCAGAAAATGTGTATGCCTTCTTGTCACATACAAGCCATTTCTTAATATCCTGATGAAGCGACTGTGCTATACTTGATTCACGGTCAAATATGCCCATCTTGTGCCAGGCTGCATTAAGCTTTGCCTGACTGCTCTCAACCGAAAGTACTTCCTCTGATAACACATCTTCTATCTTTAACATAAACTCATCGTTAAGAACCTTACCCTGCTTCTTATATTCACTTATAACATCATAAAGCACATTATATCTATGGTTAAACATCTTAGCTTCATCGACAATATAATGGTCTGTGAGTGACTCATATGAGAATATATCCCTATTCTGTTCAATTGTGAACAAGTTCTTCTCATCATATATCTTGGAAATGTTGTTGCTGTCCTTCATTCTTATAACTACAGGAATGTTAATGCATTTATCGCCCTTCTTATAAAGAAGCTGCTTCAATTCAATAATCGTGTTAGCCATAGAATGTGTGTCGCCCATAGCAACTACAAGATATGTAAAAGGCTTATCAGCATTACACTTCTTGAATATTTTATTAAACTGTAATGTTGTAGCATCTGTTTCCCAAAATCTTATTTTAATATGTCCATCTATTCCAAATCTGTCATTATTCTCCTCAAATGGGAAATTCAACTCATAATATTCTGCTTTCTCACCTATAAATACATCTTCAGCTACAAGCTTTAAGCCATCAAGTGCATCTACACTGAAATTCTTCATAAATGAACCGATTATCGACTTCATATCCTTATCAAATACATCTATACATATATCAGACTCTGCTGATAACACTGCCATATTAATCCCCTGTATAAGCGTACTCTGTCCGAACTCACCAAAGCCTATAATACCAAGATGAACATCATAATCATCACCTGTATTAACCTGATATACTGGATGTTCCTTGAACATTTTATTAACTGCCATTCTGTTGACATCTATTATATTAAGGTCAAAATTCTTCTCCTCAAGTCTGTCATAATACTGCTTAATAAGCTGGCTCATTGAGTTATCACTACAGCTTAAATATATCTGCTTATATGAGGCATTATCTCCTGAGGGCTTTTGTAAGCTGTTGCATATACTTCCTATAACCTTGAGATATTCAATATTCTCCATTGCATTGTCATCACAAAGAATAATATCTGCATATTTAGCTATATCGATTGTATTCAATATATCTTCAATAGACATATCATCATACTTCTGTCTGTAATTTACACCTCTATTCATATATTTAAGCTTAGCTTCTTCGGTCATTGCACCTGTCTCTATCGTAGTTATGCGGCATTCCTTTGCAAGTCCGCTAATAAACTGCTTCTTATATGTTCCCTCACCTATAAGAAGAACTCTTTTCTTGCCACGCTGGCTTAAAAGGCTTCTTACATAGCTTGCCGGCTTGCGGACAAGTATTGCCAAAGCACCTATGGTACATAAAGGTGCTATAATAACTGCTATGCAATACACATATGTAAGTATAATGGTGAACACTCCACCACCCGCAGTCTTAACATATTCAAGTGCATCTGCCTGATCAATATCAGGGTCAATCTTGTATGCCTTAATCGCATTCTGGATATTAAGCATTACCTTAAGAAATGGGCTTTCCACGCTATGGTAATAGAATATACCCTCAAGTACACATATAACAAACACTGCTATAGCTGTATACCACAAATAATCCTTATATTTATTTCGTTTCATTCTGTCCTCGTTTCTTCGCACTTTTTATTCATTATTATTAATATAGCATTAGTGCTTGGTTTGTTATATATTATATAATTTGGGTTGTTTTTTTACAATATTGATTTTCCAATTAACCTAAATGCGGGAGCGTTTTACCGCTCAGAGCAAGGTTGCTTGCGACAAACTACATTTTCGTGCAGATGCACATCACCGGCACATAAAAAAGCCCAGCATATTTTAAGATGTAATGTCAGTTTTCTGACTATACGGCTTAAATACGCTGGACTTTTTTATGTATTAATCTATAGCGTTAATCTATAAATTTAATGTATTAATTTTAACAGATTGATTTTCACTCTGCCACATTAATCTTTGCTTTAACGGATTAATCTTTACTCTGACGTATCAATTTTTATTTAACTGCATCAAGTAAGTAATTATATCTTTCCATTTTACCATCTAATAAATCAAATATAAATTTCTCTGAGTTGTCTGATACCTGATCATAATCTTTCATACCATCAAACTCACCTTTAAGATAACCTTCCATAAACTTGTCCTTATTCTTAAGATTATCTAATACAATATTATAATTATCTAAATCTATGCAATAACGCATAACTGCCTGAACCTGTGATTCCATATCCTCGATTATCGGAGCAAATTTTTGTTCGGCAACATTATCCCATTCAACACCATCAGCTTTAGCGTTACTAAAGCTTCTTCCTATGAATTTACCACCGAATTTTAATACAAGTACAACACCAGCAACGCCTAATACCTTGCCAAGCCAGTCTCCTGATGCAAAGAAATACCATACGCATACCGCTAAAAGTGCAAGCACAATAATAGCTGGAATAAATGCCTTCGTCTTGTCCTTCTTCTTTTCTTTCTTTACAATATCTCTCTGTGAATCTAAATCTTTTCTCATTGACTCAAAGCCTTCAAGTAATTCCTTTATGCTGTCCTCAATATCTTTTTTACCATGTTCTGCACATTTCTTAATAAATGCAGTTACATTATCAATTATTCCTGTTTTATCGGCATCAGGACAATCTAAAGCTCTGCTTATAAAACCATTTCCATAGAAAAATGACTGACTTCCCATTTCTTTATCATCATCATCAAAATAATTGCCATCACATACGAATAAAGCATATCTGTCAACAGCTTCAAAATCGCCTGTAAGAGCTCTATATAAACCATACCAGGCCTTTGACTTATCAGGATTTTCTTCTGATGCTTTATCATATAGGTCACTGGCTATATCCCAGTCTTTTTTCTTTAAATGCTGTTCGGCTTTTTCAATTATTGCATCAGGATCTATATTACTGCTATTCATAAGCTTACTGATATCATCTTTTAAATCTTGATGCATACTGCTTATATGCTCATCTGTCTTTCTGAATTCCTTTGAATGATTATGTATTAAAAACACATTATCACACGCCATACAAGCATACTTTTCTTCTGTTAACTCTTTAACCTGTTCACTTCCGCAATTTGGGCATTTTATCGCCTTCATATCTTTACTGCTCCTTTGTATTCTTTATTTTTCTTATATCAAGCTGTTTAACAATCTCATTACATTTTGCTTCAAATAAAGTATTATCTGTAATATCTGCTAACTCAGCTATCAACCCTTTAATTTTTAAATTCTCCTCTATAACCTTTGGGGAACTCACAGGATTTTCATATCTCATTCTCTCGTAAAGCTTGTCTATATTCGTTTTATTGGCTGTATCCTGTACATTAGCCCTGCATATTTCCAAATCTTTAATTAAATCTTTAAAATCCTGTATAGATTGCTTCTCTTTATTATCTACATCTTCTATATACTGATTATTTCCCCACAAAATCATCTCAAATATTCCAAATCCTACCAGTATAGCCGCCTGTATAAGATAAGAATAAATGCTGTATCTTTCTGGAAATTTTGAACAGAATTTAAAAAATACATATAACTGGACTATCATATATGCCACACTGTAATAAAGCATTGGCATTTTTAGTGCCGCTTTTTTCTTATCCTGCTTGTGATACACATACCAGCTGAATACCGGTTGTACCAGTAATGCGATAATACAAAATATATATTTCATCATACATTTCTCCTTGTTCCGCAGTTCATACAAAACTGTGCATCAGCTGGCATAACTGCTCCACATTCCTGACAATACACTTCTTTAGGAGCGACCTTCTCTCCACAATTCATACAGAACTTAGCACCCTGTGGCAGTGGGCTGTTACATTTACTGCACACCAGCGAAGCACCCTGCATATTCATTGAATTCCCCTGTACTCCCATTGTGCCACCCTGCATATTCATTGCTGAATTCTGCATTGTGTTATTGGCATTTACTGCCGCTTCCATATTTCCTTTAAGCATATCGCCCATTGAAAATGCAAGTGGGATCTGTGCCATCATATTAGCTGGATTACCTGCAAAACCCTCATTTTCTGCAAATGCTTTGCTGACATTAAACTGCTGTTCCTGCTGCCAGTTGTAGCCTTGTATCTCTCGTGATTTAGCAAGTCCCTGTGCCTCAATAACAGCCGCATCCCTGTTACCCATAGCTTCAAAACGCTTCTGTGCCATACTATTATCCAGTTTCTTTAAATCGATTAAATCATCTTCATTAATATTAACTGCTGATAAGAAAAAATTAAGAATTTGAATTCCATATTCTGCTATATCATCTCTTATAAGCCCAGCAACATTTTCAGAAATATCATTCAAATGCTGGTTAAATTCATTGTAGCTGTACCTGCTAAGTTCCACTGCTATACAATTCTTAACCCTTGTGACTATCAAATCCTTAAAATATTTCTGGATATTTGCTGTAGACATTTCCTGTTCTGTTCCAACAAGATTAATCAGAAGCTTTCGTCCATCAATTATCTTAAGTCCAAATGAACCGCTTGCTCCTGCACTATAACTATAACCATAATTAGGGTCTTTTACTGTAACCTGGCTTGGTGTTCCCCAAGGTATATCCATCATTGTTGCAAGATTAATGAAGTATACTTCTGTGTGAAATGGAGACACTCCACCTGTAACAAGATTTCTAAGCTTTGAAATTAATGGAATATTCTTAGTTTCCAATGTGTAACGTCCAGCCTTGAAACTATCTAATGCCTGTCCATCACTGAAAAAAACTGCTTCCTGTGACTCGTGTACAATAAGCTGTGATAATGTATTAAAATCCTCCGCAGGATGCTTATATATAAGAATGTCATTATCACCTTCGTATTTAATAACTTCCTGTATTGCCATTTATTTTCTCCTGTAAAATACGTACTTTTTACTAAGTATAGCATATAACTTCCATTTTGGATACTATTTTCTTCTATTTTGGATACTTTTTTCTTCCTTATTGGATACAATTTTTAATGTGTGTTAATAAATTTCCAGCCATATTTATATATGGATTTTATAAATCCACCATTATTTACCTATATTTAGTATCTGAGGATTGGAGCCATATGTCAGAACGAATTAACCAGCACTTAAATCCACTTGTCGGAAATAATATAAGAAGACTCCGCAAGGAACGTGGACTAAAAGCAACTGAAGTTATTGCCAAGCTCCAGCTTGAAAATGTCAATGTAACAACCGGCATTTTCAGTAAAGTGGAAAATGGCTACAACAACCCTACAGTTGATATGCTTGTCGCACTTACCAAAATATTTGAGTGCGATTTCAATGAATTTTTTAAAACAGAGTGAGAACAATTCTACTATATGATTATATATGTGGATTGTTCTCACTTTTTTGTGCAGTAACACTCTGCCTTAATAATTGAATCGTACTCTGCTTTTAAGCTTTGTCTGCGCTCTGTCTTCGTACTTTAATCTACATTATTCTGCCTTAAATCTTCCTCCTTCTTCAGATACACAACACCAGCATATATACGTTCTATTGGTCTTAACACACTTTCTATAAATTCTATGTCCTCATCTATAATATCTATAGGTTCATTACTGCCCTCTGATGTCCTTGCTATCTTAAGTACGGCAACATTTCCTGCAAATATTCTCTCAGGCTTTACACTTTCAAAATCGTTATTACTCATTTTATTGTGAATTGTATTTTTGACATCTGCTGATTTTTTATCTGCTTCATTATTAACTGGAAGTCTGTAAAATGCCCTGTTAAGCATTCTACCCTGCACTACTGCATCCTTCCCAGCTATTAATAATAAACTGTCATTCAGCCACACCATATCCAGCTCATCTGTACCGCAGCCTTCATCAATATTTTTACTATCAATTTTTCTATCAGCACATTTACCTGAGATATATCTTCTTACATATGCTAAATTATCGCCTGTTAATTCTGTGTAACCCTTGTATACAACGCCATTCTGTGCACACATATAATATGCCTTTATCATCTTAGTAAGTGTTTTCTTAAAAATCTTTCCATTCATCATCTGATATATCACCATTAATATCTTCTTCGTATTCTCCTGAATGTGATGGCTTTCCTCCTATCAAATCTTCTGTATTGTGACTTTCAAATGGTGAATTACTACTGTATACAGGCGCACCCAATCCGAAAGCTGATGACATACAGAAATTATTGCCAAATCCATGCATATCCATATTAGCTGTTGCCAGAAAGCCAGAAAGACAATATGGCTTAGTCATTCCTTCATCAAATACAGTATCAACAATAGCTGATATTTTTGACTGATAATCATACACTGACATATCCGCATAGCCTTTAATAAGAAGTGAATCAAGAATTTTCTGCACTTCATCATATTGAAGATTTCCGACAAACACATTCTCTTCATTCACTGCAAATACTGACATATTGTCGTCTCTGTCATTATTAAATTTAAACATTACACCTGTTATATCTTCTTTATTACTGTTAGCTTTTGCAATCATACGGTATGAATTCCCATTAAATTCAAATCTCTTTTCAACCATTGGTTCTGCCTTTTTAATCTCTCTTACTGCTCCATTGTTTAATTTAACTATCATAATGTCCTCCATTCTTGCGCTGCTTCTTTGCGCATCTTAAGTTTGTGCGAAGCACAAATCTTGCGTGTGAAAAATCTTATTTTTCACACTATCCTCCATTCTTACCTGTTATAACAGGTACTTGAATTTATTATCAGCTATACAGCCTTTATCTTATCTTTAGGAACTCTCTTTCCTATCGACAATTGAAGCATAATAAAAAGCAGCCTGATTTTACAGGCCGCTTTTTTTAATCTTTAAAATATGCTATTTTACTGTATCTGCAATTTCAAAAAAAATCTTCATCGCATAAATTCACTATCAGAACATTTTCCAATGCGAATTTCTTATAAATTTGTCTATAAATTCAGGCATTGTCATTTTCCTTATATGCCCGCCATCACGAAAACTCACATCGTATTTGTCCATAAATGCCCTGTCGTCTGTCTCACTGCAATCTATATCCGTTATAAATGCTATGCTCTGTGGTCTGTTTCTGTCTTTATCACGGTATACATAGACATATAATGGTTTAACATTGTGCATATTGAGCATTTCCTTATATATAACTTCAAGTGTTATATCATTATCATAGTCAGCTTCTTTGCTTGAAAGCCTGTAATAAGGGCTATTCTCATTCTGGTTCTCAACATAAGTCTTCCAGGTCATAATCCAGTTGCCACGGTAGGTCTTAAGAACCTTAAGTATATCCATCATATGAGCACCGTTAAACTCAAATCTTTTATATTCCCTTATGTATTTTGGCATATCTATATAAAGAAACTGCCTGTCAAATTGAAAATTAAGCCCTTGCTTAACTATGCTTGTGGAAATACTTTCTATATTAAGATAATCAGTTTCTATAAGATGCAAATGTATTTTCTTTACATACATATCAGCAAATTTGCAAAAATCCTCTTTGCTTAATCCACATAACTGCTTTATCCTGCTTCTGGACATTTTCGTACCATCAAGATACGAAGATATATCATCTACAACAAGCTTTCCGTCTTTATATGAATAAGTCTTCTCAAGCTTGGAATCAAGCCAGTATTCAGTCCGAAGACAATTGCACATAAAATACCTTGCCGCAAGCGTGTATTCATCATAACCAGTTGCACTCCAGTCCTGATATACGCTAAACAGTGCAAGCCACTGGTTAATCTTAGATATCAGTACTTCCATCTGCTTCTCGATACCCATCACTTCTATTGTCTTAGTAAATGCTTTGATGTGCTTGTATACTTTAACTGGTTTTTTCAATGCATTCTGAAACTGCACAAGCTGGTGATAATTCCTGCGTGCTAAAAGAACAATTCTGTTAGAATATCCATTTGCACAGAACAACGGAACAAGTCCCATTTTGCCAAACATATCAAAAAATGTATCCGTCCTCTGGTCTGCCTGACTTATAATATAATGTAGAATTCCACGATATATCTCATTACACTCAACCTCAGCATAATTAAGTGGTATATGCAGGTTATGGTAAACCTGCTGTCTAAGCTTCATATCAGGTGAATACATATTCCAATACTGCTCCTTAAAGACGTCCTTAGGAAGTCCCAGATATTCAAGAAGCTGTGTCTGAGTATAAGTGTTATCTTTACTTGCAAGCTGCTTATATATAATTGAATATACCTGTCTTTTAAGTTCCATTGGGAAATCCGTATATCCTGTATGTCTGCTTCTTAATTCACTTATTATATTCTTAACATCTTCATACAAATGTATATTCACTCCTTGTGTACACACTACTTTAATTGTAGTAATTCGCACTGATTAATTCCTGCATCCCAGAAATGTTCTGTGCTTAAACCTCTGACCTGGCATATTATTCCTGAATTCATTGCGCCATGTCCGATTATTACAATATTCTTTCCATCCTCAAGCTGTGGTTCCACTACATTTCTAAGAAAGTCACCTGTTCTTTCAAATAACTTCTCAATGCTTTCCCCACCTTCAACTGCCTTATACTTTTCTGGTTCTTTAAATAATATATTAATCGGACAATCTAAAGCCCTTGCTGACTGTTCTGTTCCTTCATATATTCCAAAGCTCATCTCAATAAGCCTGTCATCTGTTATAATCGGAATATTGCGGTCTTTTAAAAATATTTCTGCCGTCTGTCTTGCTCTTGCCAATGGAGAACAATAGCATACATCAAGCGGCACATTTTTATAAACCGCTGCTGCCTCTTCCGCCATCTTTCTTCCAGCTTCATTGAGTGGAATATCTGTTCTCCCCTGCAGTTTATTTCTCTCATTCCAATCAGTCCTGCCGTGCCTCATTATGTATAACATTGTACTCTCTCCTTATCTTATGAAGTAGTATTTCGACGAGATGTTATTCTTATATTATAACACCTCATCTCCAGTATTAACAATGTGTTACAGCTCAATCTGAATTATGTATGTTACGCTGTTTCGACTTTCCTGCCTGTGCAGGCAGCATATATCTTATCTATCAACCTATCACATAACAATGTATACGCCGCTCCTACTACATTTACACCTATTCTAAGTAAAACAGCATATTTAAGTCCGAACAGTTCCGCCGCTATTGAAAGTGCGCCAAATGTATTAAACACTGTCTGCCACGAATAACCAGCTGAATATCCGACACCTATTCCACCTATCATACCAATATATGGATACATTGACTGTGGAAGTACTGTGTATAATATTGAAAAAATCAGACATCCAACAACATTAAACGCACCTCTCTTGCCTGCTCGTCCTTCTATATCCTTTGAAAATGGCAGGCACACTGACATGCACGCTATACCTATCCACATCGCTCTTGGAATATTAAGCAGGTTCATCACAAGCATTGCACTTGATACTATAAATGTAAGCTTGATATACCATCTGTTTCTTGCCGAATTAATATTGAATTCATAGAATAAATCCTGGAATGTTCTTTTATATGGTCTGTTCTTCTGGTTCTTATAAAAGATAATCATACAGATTACCATACCACAAAGAAGTCCGATAACCCTTAACACATAGTCCTGTCCTGTAACATCGTAACCTTGTAATAACAGATAACCAAGCACAAATGTCGAATGATTATACATAATTACATTATGACAGCCCATTATCATAAGAAGCATTATACACACTATATTAATAAGAAATGCAACAACAGGCGGCACCATATTACTAAGCCTTGGTCCTGCTATCAATATAGCATATATTCCCATAATTGACAAAAGTCCATGTGATGTCTTTATTCCAAAATCTGCCTGTCTTAACACAAGCACTGCAAGAAGTACCGTAACACCAACAACGCTGTTAGCACTTCCAAGTAACTTACTGAATATTGTAACAACTGCAACACAGAATACCATAACAAGGTAAACCTTGAAATTATATATTAATATATGTTTCTTTTTCTCTTTAGCATCTTTTGTGTTCTTAATAAGCTGTTTAGAGCCTGCAGAACTTAACTGTAATTCCTGATAAAATGTCATAAAACCACTCTGATCCTTTCATCCCCATATATTTATTGAACTACATTACATATGATTTGTACTCAATAATCATCTTCTTTTTATAATTTTAATGATGATAGGGTGGAGTAATATAACACTATTCGTTGTTATTGTCAATTATAAGCTTATAACCCTGTCTGCCATCTGTATTGTTGTTGTCCTGTGTGCAATCATTATAATTGTCATTCTCCCCTTTAAGTTCTGTAATGTTTCGTTTACAGCACGCTCCGACTCATTATCAAGTGCGGAGGTTGCCTCATCCATAAGCATTATCGGAGCATTTTTAAGGATTGCCCTTGCTATGGCTATCCGCTGTCTTTGACCACCTGATACAGACATCCCCTTTTCACCAACAACTGTGTAATAACCATCTGTAAATTCTGTTATAAACTGGTGAGCATTAGCCATCTTTGCAGCTTCAATAATCTCAGCTTCTGTGGCATCAAGCCTTCCCATTCTTATATTATCCATTATACTCATATTAAAAAGTATTGCATCCTGTGGAACAAGTGCAAAAAAGCTTCTGCCAGCCGACAGACTTATATCATCAAGATTATTGCCGCACACTTCAATCATTCCACTGTCCGGCTTATAAAATCCCATAAGAAGCTTAGAAAGAGTTGTCTTTCCAGAACCTGAAGCACCAGTGACAGCCACGAATTCACCTGCCTTTATTCTTTCATTATAATTATCAAGAACAACGACAGGGGCATTATTTTCATCTTTTATATATGAAAATGTTAAATCACTTATATTTACTGAATAATCAATATTATTAAAAATATTATTATGACCGCAAGAGTTATTTATTTCATTATGCAATCTTTCTTTGTTGAATTCCTGATGATTTAACATTTCCTCTTCTGTTTTCTCATCAAGAAACTCGAATATATTCTGTGCATATGTCAGATATGCAATAAGCTCAGGAATATACTTTCCCATCTGCAAAAATTGCCTTGAAAAACGTCCATACATTGTATATATAGCTGCAATAGCACCAAGTGTTGTGTAGCCCTTCTGCACAAACAATATACCTAATGCCAGAAAAACAAGATTACATATAAGGTCAAAGCCTGTATTAGCACATTCAAGCAAAGATGAAAACATATTTCTTTTATCAGACTTTACAGCATACACATCTGCCTCTTCATTATATCTGTCAACTGTTTTTCTTCCTGCCGGAAACATCCTTACCTGTATAATTCCCTGAATAAGATCTGTTATATGCTTTGTCATTATGCTGTTTGACTCAGACATTTTCTTACTTAAGCTTTTAAGCGGTCCAGTCAGAACCATCGTAACTCCTATCAGCACTGTATTTACAGCCACAAGACAAAGTGTAAGCTGCCAACTGAGTACAAACATAGGCACTAAGAATACAACTACCATTATAAATGGCATAACAACTCTTCTGAATCTTGAACCAAATATATCACCCATTCTTCCAAGGTCAAATGATACTTTTGATAACATTTCCCCACTATGGTGATTTTCATAATATTCACAAGGCAGCTTCATTTCGTGACTTAACACCTGTTCGTACAGCTTTCCATATATTCGCTTTGCTTCCACGTTATATCTTATGCAGGCAAATCTATATCCTAACAACACTATCACGCCTGTTATGACTATTATTACAACTGAACTTATAAGCCTGTCCCACTTGCCTTTCTGTGCTATGTCAACAACTATCTTCATAAGAAATGCTTCCATAACTGAAAACATTGCAAATGTTATGCTCATTCCTAATATGGAACCATAATATATAAAACGTCTTTTTCCCATAGTTCTCATAGTCCGTAAGAATAACTGCCATATTCCGGAATTCTTATTATTATTATTATCCTTCTGCGTACATTTCTGCATATACACCTCCCATATCAAGCAACTGTTTATGAGTTCCAGCCTCAACTATCTTTCCCTGTTGAAGTACAATTATCCTGTCGGCATCTTTTATTGTAGACAATCTGTGTGCAATCGTTATGCTTGTTTTTCCTTTGCATAACCTATCAAGAGCATCCTGTATAAGCTGCTCTGTTCCCTCATCAATAGCAGATGTAGGCTCATCTAACAACAAAATTGGCGTGTCTTTTAATATTGCCCTTGCTATAGCAATACGCTGTCTCTGACCACCTGAAAGCTGGCTTCCACCCTCACTTATCACAGTTTCATATCCGTCAGTAAGTCCTTCTATGAAGTCGTGAATTCTTGCATCCTTACATGCATTAACAACTTCATCGTGAGTTGCATTAATGTTTCCATACCTGATATTTTCCTCAATAGTTCCTGGAAATAAAAATGTATCCTGTGAAACAAGTGCCATATTTTCTCTTGCGCTTTCAATATTCCATTCATTAATATCCATTCCGTACAGCTTATATGTTCCGGCACTGGCATGATATAAGCCGCATAACAGTCTGAAAATAGTAGTCTTTCCACCACCTGAGCTTCCGACTATTGCTATATTTTCGCCATTTTTAATCTTAAAACTGACATCATTAAGAACATTTTCACCCTCTTTATATGCAAACTTTATATTATCAAATTCTATAACGTAATCTACGTCTAAGTTGCTCTTATCAGATACGCTATTAGCTATATTCGTTGCCTTGTAAGTCTTGTCCCCAAAATGCTCATCTTTAGCTGAAAGTATTCCTTCAAGCCTTCCTATACACACCATACAGCCTGTTGCATCAACTATGGCAAACGGAATTCCTATAATCGACTCAACAAACTTTTCCAGAATAACGACAAAGCCAACAAGTTCTCCAACTGTAAGCTGTCCATTTCTTACAAGCCATATGCTTAAAAATGCACATAATATAGAAGGAATCCATTGTATGAGTCTTCTTATAACTATCGCTGTATTGCTTATACCTGTTCTTATCTGCTCTGTTTCCACAAGCTCCTCTGATGCCTTATGCATTCTGTTTTCAAAATACTTCTGTAATCCAAAGGCTTTTATTATCTGATACCCCATTATAGCTTCATGGTCAATCCCAAGCATTGCATCAACCTTTAAACGATATACCTTTGACACATCACGCATTTTCTTCACAAGAATATTTGACAGCCATATTACAAGTGGATAACTCACAACAACTGCAACAAAAAGCACTACATTTATCCTTCGCACATAATTGGCATATATAAGTGCTGCCGTAATATTTGTTATAATTGTTGCAAAATGCTCTGTCAAAAAGTTTTCCGCTTCTGCTATATCAGAATTCACCTTATTAATTATTGTTGCTGTACCTGCATTATCATAATATGAATAATCTATCCGGTATAACTTGCTGCTTATCTGTTTTCTGTATGAATTAATAACCCTTACCGCATATTTAAGCGAAAGCCTGCTTCCAGCAAAGGAAAGTACAAAGCCTGATAATGTCAGATACATAAACTTCACAATAATACTGTCAATATCAACAGCTTCGCCTGACAGCATATAATCTATGTTGACACTTATTATCTTATTGGCACTCACAATTATCTCATTCACAATAGCATTAAGAAGCAGTGCTATAATTATCAGATACGAATACCTGAGCATATTTTTTATAAAATTATTAGCTTTAAGATTAAACTTCTGATTCATATGTTATCCACCTCTTATTATGATTTAACTATAACTTATTCTTGCACAAAATTTTATTATTTTCATTAAATATTATTGCTTTTATGACATAAAATTTATAAAATTATGCTATGTAAATTATAACTTGGTTAAACCACTCAAGAATGGAGATTACTATGCCTCTTCCACTTAAACCCGGAGAAAATATTTATATAGACCACAAAATAAAAGAAGCAAGCTACGCAATGCCAGCAATGCAGGCAGCACATGACCACTACACCATCGGTTATATGGTATCAGGTGATCGAAGATGGATTGCAACTGATAACATTCGTGTATGCCACGCCGGCGATTTTGGGATTGCTAAGCCTGAGGTTTATCACAGAAACTGTCCTATATCGGATGTTCCTTATGACAGATATGTAATAAAAGTTCGTACAAAAGTATTTGAACCTATTATTGAAATAATCGGACATACTCAATTAGATATTCTTTGTCGCAATTATCTACATTTTACCAAAGTTTCACAGGATGAAATACAAAAAATGTGTGATGAAATGTTATACGAATACGAACGGAATTCTGACCACTCACAACTGCTTCTTCAGGGAATGTTTTATAAACTATTCTTCTATGTATATGAGCATCACATTTCTAGTGACTCAGATAACAATACTTTATATCTGAAAAGATTTGATGACAGAATTCAGAAGGCTATGATATATGCTGAAAATAATCTTGAATATGGTGCCAGCCTGCAGAATGTGGCAGACTTTGCCTGTCTTTCTCCATCACATTTTTCAAGACTTTTCAAAGCTGTAACTGGTTCATCATATACTGAATATATAACAGCGGTCCGATTACAACACGCAAAGATTCTTTTAGAAATCGGGGAAATATCTATAAGTGAGGTTGCAAACAAAGTCGGCATATCTAATGCAAGCTACCTTAGTGCACTGCTTAAGAAGCATTATGGTATCACACCGACACAGATAAAAAGAAATGCATATAGAAACTATCGCACAAATAACTAAAGTATAGTTAAATAAATCTGAATATGTAACCATGTCTATCACCTCCCTTCTGAAGAGGTTCAAGACTAAACCGCCTACCGTTATGGCAGCACCCGAATTCTTTATTAACACCAAATATCAAATTTTACAAATTATAAAATGACTGTAAGAACTATGCTCATATTAGACCTTTTAACCTTGGTATCATTAAATAAATTTAAAATAGCTGATATCTTATAAATGTAACTATCCACATCGTCCAATCTGTAACCTGACTTTGTAAACTGCCACATCTTATATAAGATACCAGCCATTTTTAATTATAACACATCAACCTGCTTAAGCAGCCTTCTCTGAGTTCTTCTCACTCTTTACATAGCTCTTAGCTGAGTTAACTACAATGATAAGACCAAGTACAATAAGAAGAATTGCTATTATAAGCTGAAGTCCATTTGCTATGAACACCTTACCCCATGTAGTAGTACCTGCTGGGATTGTAACTGATGCTGCGTTCTGGATAGCCTTAACCATAGCGATAAGTCTCTGTACAAGTGCTGTAAATGTTACACAAAGCATAATGATAAGAGGTGGGAAGAGCATCTTGTTGCTACGTCCTGTAACCTTTAAGAATACGCAGAGTGTTATAAGAACAAGTGCACTTAATAACTGGTTAGCTGAACCGAATAATGGCCAGATGTTAGCATATCCAATCTTTGTAAGTACGAAACCACAAAGAAGTGTTATGATTGTTGAGAAATATGTATTGCAAAGTAATTTTCTCCAGCCTTCTGCATGTTCCATATCATCTACGCTGAAAAGCTCCTGGAAGCTCATACGTCCGATACGTGCAACTGCATCAAGTGATGTAAGGGCAAGTGCTGATACACACATTGTCATAAATACTGTTGCGAAATGTACTGGAACACCAAACATTTCAAAGAAACCTGCTACACCACGGCTGAATATCTGGAATGGAGTACCTGCTGCAGCTGTACCATCAGCGGCTGCGGCTGCACCTGCTACACAAAGAGCAAGAACTGCAAGTAAGCTTTCAAGTACCATAGCACCATAACCAACCTTAAGCATATCCTTTTCATTCTCTACTGTCTTAGAAGATGTACCAGATGAAACAAGGCTGTGGAAACCTGAAACAGCACCACATGCAACTGTTACAAAAAGGATAGGGAACATTGTTCCAAGCTTAGCATTGTTAAATCCTGTGTATACAGGAAGGTTCATAGATGGATGGGCAACTACAAGACCAAGTGCTGCTCCAACTATCATAGCGATAAACATAAATGTTGTCATATAATCTCTTGGCTGCTTCATAAGCCACATTGGCATAACTGCTGCAAAGAAGATATATACGAATGTGATATAGCTCCATGCATTCTTACCTAAGATAATTGGACAGAAGTTACCAATTACAAATGAAGCAACAATAAATGCAATACCAACTACTGCTTCTTTCCAGCCTGAAAGATTAAACTTCTTCTGGATAAGACCAAATACTACTGCGAATACCATAAACATAATTGATACTGTACCAGCAGAACCATTAGTTGAAGCTGCTGGTGCTAACTGTGATGCTCCATCAACTACTGTATATGCATTAAATGTACCTGCAACCATATCAGCAAATGCTGCAATAACGATAAGTGTAAATAACCAGCAGAAAAGTAAGAAAATCTTACGTCCAAACTTACCGATATATTTCTCAATGATCATACCCATTGACTTACCTTCGTTCTTAACTGAGGCATATAAAGCACCGAAGTCTGTTACAGCACCAAAGAATACACCACCGATAAGAATCCAGAGTAATACTGGTAACCATCCAAATGCTGCTGCCTGAATAGCACCTGTTACAGGACCTGCACCAGCGATTGATGAGAACTGATGACTAAATACAGTCCATCCTTTGGTTGGAACAAAATCTTTTCCATCATTGTACTTCACGGCAGGTGTTTCTGCCTTAGGGTCTATACCCCACTTGTTTGCTAACCAACGGCCATATACCATATAGGCACCAAATAATATAACAGCCGCGATTAAAACGATTACTAAAGTGTTCATAATGTCACTCTCCTATATATAATATTAGCTGAGCAAATAAATATTCCCAGCCTATTTCACTAGCCAAATACAATGAACGCAGAAAAACGGAAATTAAAAATAACTAATTCCATAATGCAAAAAACCTTCGCCTCTGCACATATCTTAACGATATCGTACAAAGACGAAGGTAAATTACATTACTTCCGCGTTACCACTTTGCTTGCCGGATAAATCCGACCTCTCTACTGCCACATATATGGCATGCCCTGTTAACGATGGGTACCGGTTCTGACTACTAAATTAATATCTTTCACCAAAACTGCTTGCAGGTGAGGGCTTATCTATTCCTTGCTACCGTTTCTCATCAACCAACGGCTCTCTGTAGGCGGTGATATAAATAAATCATTTCCTGTTCTTCGCATTTGACTATTGAATTAAGTAATAAGATAATCTCTTCATTTTAATTTGTCAATAAAAAATTTAATTATTTTTTTGTATTTTTAATGTATTTTTAATTTGACTACATTTCTACTATATCTTTACTGTAACATTTATTATGTTCTGAATATCTTTAAAGCATCTATTGTCTGCTGTATAAGGTCATCCACACTCAAGCCAGGCATATCTGCTCTATTTTAAATAACCTCTCTTGAACAGCCAGCAGCAAAACCTTTGCTCTTGTTATAGTTGTGAATAAAGGGAATATTTGATTTTTTTATAATCACTCTGATGTATATTATATATCATTTTGGTATGGTATATATTTATTTTATATATTAATAAATTACAAACTTTATAATTATATACATATATAAGTATATGAAAATTTAAGATTTTTTTAATATTTACAGCTGGTTTTATTGACACAATTCTTTTATAACATTATAATTATTAGATAAAGATGCGTGAAGATATATAATTTTGCACAAATTAATCTAATTTAAGGAGCGTGATTCCAATGAAAAATATTAAGGTTCGAACAAAGCTTACTATAATTCTGGCTTTAGTAATTGTCCTTGTAACTTCTGAAAGTTTTATTTCTATTAAGAATATGAACCAGTTAAAAAACAAGGCACTTGAAACTATGGACACATCATCAAGACAGAACTATGATGATTCTATTAAAGAGCAGGTTGGTGTTGTCATCTCCCTGTTATCGGAAATTAATAATGAATATAAGTCTGGTAAATATACTCTTGATGAAGCTAAAAAAATAGCCGCTGATGAAATCCGTCAGATGCGTTATGGCGAAGCTGGATATTTCTGGGTTGACCAGTCCGATGGTAAAAATATTGTTCTGCTTGGAAGTTCAACTGAGGGTACTAATCGTATGAATACTAAAGATGCTGATGGATACCAGATGGTCAAGGAAATAATACGTGTTGCAGTCCAGGATGGTGGTGGTTATACAGATTATGTATTTCCTAAGGAGGGAGAAACAGAACCTTCACCAAAGCGTTCTTACAGCGAATACTTCAAACCTTTTGACTGGGTTGTTGGTACTGGCAACTATACTGATTACATAGACACTGCTATTGCACAGCAGGATGAGGAATTCACCAGCTATGCTTCAAGCAAAGCTATTTCGCTTATTTTATGCAGCGTATGTATGCTTATTGTTGTTGCTATACTCGTTGCTCTCATCGCAATTGATATTACTAAATCATTAAGAAAAATAAAAGAACAATTCGAAGTAATTGCCGGTGGTAATTTTGCCACAAAAATGCAACAGCCTATGCTTAAGCGTAAGGATGATTTCGGACAGCTAGCCAATGCACTTGAAACTATGCGCGAATCTGTACGAAGCCTGTTAGCTCAGGTAAAAAACGAGGCTGCCAATATTGATAAGGTTGTAGAAACTATCGACACTAATGTATACAATCTTAATGCAGAAATTGAAGACGTATCTGCAACAACAGAAGAGCTTGCTGCAAGTTCAGAGGAAACTGCCGCCTCTGCTGAACAGATTAACGGAATGACACAGCAGATTGAAGAAGCTGCAAGGGAAATTGCCATAAGAGCACAGGATGGTGCAACTGAATCCCAGGACATCCATAAACGTGCTGTAAAGACTAAGGATGATACTGTAGAAAACCGTCAGAAAGTTAAACAGATGATGGCTGACATCAGAGTAAATCTTGAGCAGGCTCTTGAAGATGCCAAAGTAGTTGACCAGATTGGTGTGCTTGCCGACTCTATCCTGAATATTACTGCACAGACCAATCTGCTTGCCCTTAACGCTTCTATTGAAGCTGCAAGAGCTGGTGAGGCTGGTAAAGGCTTTGCGGTTGTTGCAGAGGAAATACGTGTATTAGCTGAACAGTCTAAAGATGCTGTAGCCAACATTCAGGCTGTTACAGAAAATGTAAACAAAGCTGTAGGCAACCTGACAAGCGATTCTAACCGCCTGCTTGATTTCGTTGATACTGATATTGTTGAATGTCTTAACGGATTTGAAAAGATGGCTGATGACTATAATATGGATGCTTCCAACATTAACGATCTTGTATCTGATTTCAGTGCAACATCAGAAGAGCTTGTTGCATCTATAAGCAATATCACTCAGGCGATAGATGGAATCACTTCCGCTTCTAATGACAGTGCAACTGGAACAACCAACATAGCCCAGAAGACAATCGTAATCGTAAAAGGCTCAGAAGCTGTTATGAATGGAGCTAAAACTGCAGAAACCTCTGCTGCTGAACTTCGTAAGAATGTTAATAACTTTGTTATTGATTAATTTTATATATTGCAGAAATTACGGGTGTGGAAATGTTTGTTTCCACACCTATTACATTCCTCTGCTTTATTCTTTTATATTTTTCCTTAATATGCAGATATACCCGGCTCCACAACAATATGACGCCGGGTATGATTAATTATCTTTAGTTTCTACTTATTGCTAATCTTATTATCCTCATCAATGACTTTAGATACTATCTGCCATTTGTCTGATTATAACAATAAGATAAATAATCTCTTTACTTTATACATTCTTCTTTCTTGTTACAGCAGCAATACCTGCTAATGCAATTGCCATCACACACAGAACAGCATACAATGCTATAGGTGTGCTGTCTCCTGTTGCTATGCCACCTGTTGCTGTATTATCAGCATTCTCTGTTGTTACAGCATAATCTGCTATTACGACTGCATATTCAGATGCGTGACTAAAGTTAAGAGATATATTACCATCTGCATCTATTGCACCTGCATTCTGGAATATCATTCTGCCTGTGCTGTCATAATAATAGAGATTGCCATATTTGCCAGCATATTCACTTCCTATATTGTATGTAAGACTTGCCTTGAATCCAAAATCTCCACTATATGCAAGTGAAATCTGCTTAACTGGGTTATTGCCAGCAAGCTCCGATATAACATCATCTGGTATTGCATCAGAGTCTATATCTACCGCAAGGTTAATATCCTTAAGATTATCAGCCTGAATATTATTTCCGTTGATAGTCCATTTATAACCATTCATATCAAGAACAATATCAACATCCTTACCCTTGGCTGCTTCTAACACATCCTTTGGTGCAACTGTTGCATCTGACATATCAACTGTATAAGTATCTCCAGCCTTGGCAGTAGTAATTGCTGCTACAGCTTCCTGTATCTTATCAGATGATAACTTAGTTCCTTCATTGTTGCCTTTGTTTCCATCAGTTGTTGTCTGATTATTGTTACCACCGGTACTACCATTGTTGTCATCAGTAGGTGGAACAGAATCGTCTACTTCAGCAAGTGCCTCGAAATAATATCTTCCAGTATCTGTATTAATGATATATCCATTCTTTATAAGTTCATCTAATTCTTCAGTTTTAATCCACTTTACATTCTTAACTCCAGGAATTACTGTTGGAAGTTCAATCTTCTGTCCTTTTTTAACAAATGATGTTTCTTTATATAAACACTTTGAACCAACATCTGGCGAATATGAATACACATATTTTTCTACGATATTGGTATTATAATTTGCCAAAAACGTTGTATTATTACTAACTATAGTATCTGAATCTGGATAGCCAACCATTGTCCAGCCTGTGATTTTTGCATCATCAAATTTAACACCGGTATCAAGCTTCTCTAATGCCTTACTTAGCTTAGTTCTTCGTGGAACTTCTATTGTTTTGATTTCCCATTCCATATCTGCGTTAATATAACTGAACATAACATTTACATTTGGCTGAACAAATGTACCATTTTGTGTTACATTGAAATAATAATCATACATTAATGGAAGTTCTCTTCCACTTGTTTGTCTTTCAGTAGATGTATACAACATATTATTATATACATCACGAGCCTCTATACTTGAAACATACCATTCACATGGATAATCGTTTTCTGTAATAGTATATGTATATTCGTATTTACTTGTTCCTTCAACATTCTGCATATAGCAGTATACATCGCTTTGAGAAGACAATTCAGAATTTACGTTTTTTAATACCATTTTAACAGAGGCTACACCTGTATCATCAGTTATATCTGCTGTGAATTTCACCTGATCTCCTGCTGTAAATGTCTGACCTGCCTTATCCATAGAAAAGCTGTTAAGCTTTGGTACATTTTTCTCATTTACTACATAGTTGTCGTTCTGTACAGTTACCTTGCAATCCCATGCTGAATTCTTCTCTGCACGGTTACCAGTTACATCTTTCACATTTATACCATTAATATACCACTCACCAGGTACAATATCATCTGGAAGCTCCCATGAACCTATATAACAGCCATTAGCAGAATCCCATTGCAGATACATAGAATGTGATGTGTTTCCTGCATTAACTTGAAATTCTACGTAACAAGTGTCTTGTAAAGCAGAATTATCAGTTGCACCTATTGTAACGTGAAGTGTATCTCCCGGTTTTACTGTCTGTCCATTTTCCTTTAACTTAACAGATGTAACCACTGGTTTCTCGTTATCACTACGGGTTATATTTACCCAGTATAAAGCAGATGAAGCTGTTACATTTAATACATCTGATGTGCTTGAAAGCACTGGCGAACTTGAATTTCCTGCTTTATCTGTTACTGTAAGAGTGTCGATGAAGACCTTTCCATCAGTAAGTTCAGCATCAGAAACCTTTACGGCATACTCATAGCTTTTAGCTGCTTCGTTATACTGTAAGCTGCCATCAGCATATGAATAGTAATAAGTCGTATTATTACCTTCTGATTCCAAAACCATCCTCACGTCCTGAATACCCGAATCAGAATCATAAGCCTTGATTGCAATCTTAAATGTGTCATCATCTCCTACATTCTGCCCCTGCTTATCAATCGAAATACTTTCGACTACAGGTGCCGTTGTATCAAACTGTTCTGATGCAGCAGCTACATTTGCTTCCTGTGCCTGTGCTGTCCTGATATCTGCATTTATGCCACCACTAAACAAGGCAGCAAGCATTGCGGCAGAAACTGTCACTGTTGCCAGCTTCTTTATAAATTGTCTTTTCATACACATTTCCTCCTTCTATAAGCGGATACCTTTTATTCAACTGCCTGATTAATACTATATCAACCACCTGATTAACACTATATCAACAGCCTGATTAACACTATATATTCAGCCAGTTAAAATGTAAGATTCTCACTTATTCTTTCTGTAAATTAGTAGTTCAGATATTCATCATCATAAATTCCTGTAAATATCCGCTACTATTGTACCCCCCCCCGGAAAAATTTTTCAATAGTTGTGTATGTAAATTGATGATGTAAATTCTTATAGTAACTCCCCGTTTATGAAGATCGGGAACTCCTTTTTACTGGATATTAAATCCAAAATTTATTTTAATATCATTCTTATAAAATGTTCCGTATAATTTTTCCTTAACCCTGCTATTACTTTCTCCACAAATAGAGCCAAACTAGGACCAATCAATAAAACAAATGCCGTAAGCCCGCATAAATACAGGCTTTCGGCATTTTAATCCGTTATTCAAACTCGCAAAGTTTGGTTTGATTTAGGTTGTTTTAATATGGTCATCTATACATTCTTGTATTGATAACCTATATCTTTTCCATTCATTATTTTTCGTTTCACATATTTTTAGTACCAATCCAGTACCATTGCTATATTGTCATTATTATGTGTAGTTCTGGTGGCTTGCAGGTATGTTTGCTATCCAGAAGATAATCATCTGATGGTTTGCAAGTCCACCTATGAGAATTATAATCTCCGTATGATGTTTCTGCAATAAAAAATTTTGCGGTACTAATAGGTAGTACTATCCTTCTCCATATCATTCATCAATCTATCAAAATCACTTTCATACAGCGAATCCTGTATAACTCTGTATTTTTCAAATTCGCTTTCTGCAAATTCTTTCGCAATAGCTGCAGTAACTTTCCCTTTATCCTGAAGTACATCCGCATCATTAAATCTAAGAAATGCGTCAAGCTTTGTTTTCCAATCTTCCATAGTCATAGGAATATGTCTTCGTGCCTGTCTTGTTGCATAATCAAGATACATTGTCACAATCTCATTCAATTCTGCAAGTTCTTCTTTTTCTAAGTAGTTTTTTTCAATTGACACATCTGTTTTTACTATTTTACCATCAGGCGCATTTTTCCATGATTTAAGTCCCATATGTTCTTTATTATGATCAGCTCTTGCAACAATCACTTCTGCCGCTGTATTACCATGAACTGCATAATGCATCTTATTCTGTACTGTTGCATAAAACTCTCTTGTCACCTGTGAATTCTTATCATAATCAACTGCTGTTGCATATATGTCTGTGATTTTCTGGTAAAATCTTCTCTCACTTGCTCTGATTTCCTGAATCTCCGCAATAAGATGCTCAAAATAATCTTCGTCGAAAATCTGTCCATTAATCAATCTGCTTTTATCAAGAACATAGCCCTGCTTTGTAAATGTATCTAACACTTTGGTTGCCCATGTCCTGAACTGTGTTGCCCGTTCTGAATTAATTCGATACCCCACAGCAATAATAGCTGCTAACGAATAGAACTTATAATTGTATGTTTTTCCATCATCCGCAGTTTGTGCAAATTTTGCACAAACTGAATTTCCATCTAATTCTCCCTCTTTAAAAATATTGCTCAGATGTTTTGTAATCACACTTCTATCTACATCAAAAAGCTGCGAAATTGCTTTCTGCGTAAGCCATACATCGCCATTCTGAACCCTGACTTCTATTCCGTCTTCTCCTGCATCTCGAGTGAAAACCAAGAAATCAACAGTGCTATTTCTTATCTGTAATTCTTTGCTCATAAAAGTGTTCCTTTCTCTAGATTGTATCAATACATCTCTATAAAACATTTTCCCCGGTTTCTTTCAAATATCAAGAAGGGAATTTCTGCTTTTGCCAGCATACTATTATTAACTGGAACATATTCATAATTTTCAATATCTGGTATACACTTTATAGCTTTCTTTTTATCTATACCATATAGATTATTTTCACTGCTGTTCCATAAAGTCTTAATCTTCAAAACAACACATTTTGTTTGAACAGTCACCTTATATTTTTCAAGTCTGCCTTTTTCTATCTCCTTTAATTTGTCACCATAAGAAATAGTAATATATCTGAAGTTGGATTTTATAATGCGAACATCTCCATTCCTTACTGCCTCTTTAGGGAATCCCAAATCTTCAAAAAAGCTATCATAATCTGTAATGCATTCTGGGAGTTCCTTTTTGACTGCATAACTGCTATTTATAATATTCTGTATATCCTTATCATCAATCCTGAACATATAAATATTCCATCCCGTGCTATCGCCATCATCATCTAATATTGGAATTGAACCATAAGGATTAAACATATGCAAATTAGACAAATCATCTTTTGTTGGCTTTTTAAATTTGACTATTTCAAATGTTATGCTCATAAATGTTCTCCTTTTTTATTCATTTCTCAAAATAGTACTACATTTAGAATATTGTTTCTTAATATTCATTCAACTTCTTCCGAAAATGCATTATAGTATTCAAAAAAAATAACGCATAATTCTTTATATAATTCTGTTAAGTCTTCTGTGGGTTTATGTAAATGTTCTCTTCTATCAATTTCTTTCTTTACTTCTTTTAACTTTGCATGAACTCTTCCTAAATTATATATTAATTGATGTCGTTGCAAATACAATTTCATTTCATAAAACATATATTTTCCTAATGTCGTTTTATAATATATTTCTCCACTCGTATGTCGCCCCAAATGCTTCTCATATTCATCTGTACATGGATCAATAAATCCCTTGTTTCCAACAACAGCAACAGCACTACTATCACTCGGCCACTTATTTGATTTTGATATATTGCAAAATGGACACGCATATAATAAATTATCATATTGAAATTTTAATTCAGGAAATTTTTCCTTAGGAGCAAAATGTTCAACATGATACACTTTACTCCCGCCACCATATTTATCTAAATCGTCACAATATGCACATCTATGCTCAAAATCATTAATCAAACGTTTTTTATTCTCTCTGTTTGTTCTCCACATTATTCCTGTATATGATCTTTGCGGATTCTTTTGTTTTACATTCATTTCAATCCTCTTTCAGTAACAAGTCTATTTTATCAATTAATTCATCTAACTTATTAGATTTCAAATCATTTTTAACCTCATCAGGAATTGCTGCATGTCCATCAATACTTTTCTCTAATTTACTATCTAATTCCAAAATCCGTTTGTCTATCGCAGCTGACTGACCTTTCTGTGGCAATAAACTTTCAATTTCTTTTTTCCATAATTCTAGTTGTTTATGATATTTCACAACCTGTTGTATTAACTTATAGTGTAATTCAACTCTCTCCTGCGGTTCTGACAAATATCTTTCAAAATCAAAAATCTGATATACATCAAATACTTCTTGCTCATATAATTCATCTTCATAAGAAGTTAAAATAAACAGCGGAAACTCCATAAATCTTTCCTGTATATAACGGGCAAGTTGAACACCGGTATAAGGCACTGTTGCATACGATGCAAGGTTATAATCAATCAGCAAAGCATCTATTTTTTCATCTATAATATATTCTGCAATATCATTCATATCAGCAGACAACGGAATTTCGAGCACTTCAAATCTGACATTTGAATACCTATCAGCCTTTTGTTTTGATGCATCTTTCATGCCATATAAAAGATATGCCATCATTTGTGTGACTTTACTTCCATCGTCATCAATAATACCAACTTTTATTACTTTCATCAAAATTTTTCCTCCTACAACGGAATTCTTATTTCTAAACCAAAGCCATTTTGAATCTGTGTTAATTTATAATCTCCATTATATTCTCTCACAGTAGATGCAATAATATACATTCCCAATCCTGTTCCTATAACATTACCGAACTGATCATACTTACTTGTTGAACCAAGTGTGAAAATTTCATATGGATTCTTAAATTTATTATCTAATCCATCTCCGTTATCCAAATAATTTACGACTAAATTCTCATTGGTTTTTAACTCAATTCTTATTTTTCTATTCTTTGTAGATGATTTTGAAAAAGCTTCTATTGAGTTAATAATTAAATTATAAAATATGCTCTCAAAGTCCGATTCAAAAATTCTTCTTTCCGCATTTTGCTCATCTTTGATTAACTCTACCTGTACCTTTTTTTGTACAAGAATTGGCTGTAAAACATTTACTATCTTCTCAATCGTATCATAAATGTTTTTCTTTAATCGCTTACGCTTATCCTTCTTGCTTTGATTTGTAACTACTGTTATCCAGGATTTTAAAAATTGATCATTCTTGTACAAGTCATTTAAATTTCTCTCAATAAGCATTTTATTATCATTTTCGATAGCCATACGCATAGGCTCTACCCTATTAACAAGCAATGCGTTAATACTTTTTAAATCATGCACTATTGAAGTTGTGATCAATCCATTTGTTGCTAATGCTCTTAGCAATTTTAACTCAGTAATTAACTCCTCTCTTTCTTCTTCAAAATATTGAACGGTTTTCGCCAAACTTTCCATTTTTTCCTTCTGAGCTTTATAATTTTTATCTTTTTTTCCACTCAAAACACTTTTTGCAATTTGACTACCTTCTTGTTTTGTTTTTTCTTTATGATTTACCCTATCATCATATATTTTAAAACTCCTTGCAATATATGCTCTATCCTTCTCAAGAATGGAAATAATTCTTATGAGAGCATCCTTTAATAACTTAAAGCTTTCATTTTCGATTATTCCTTCTCTACTTGATTTGTCCAGGATTGAAGCATTATTTATACGCGAAATAAATACTGTACCTTGACCTTGAGCATTACGAACAGTCCATGCTTCCGTCTTACTTGATACAGCAACTGGATTTGCATTATTTCTAGCTTCTAAACCTAGCCAATCAAATGAATCCGACCCATTCTCACCATATGGTCTAACCCAAAAATTATCACGATATATTTTTATTCCGCCATGTTCTTCCAGCCATTCATTTCGTGTTTTCCCTATTTCTTTATAAAAAAACACTTCTTTTTTCTGATTCTGTAATTTCATAAAGATATACTCAAATGTAAAGCTGCCTATCTGCTTAATTCTTTCTATATATTCAGAATCACTTGTATTGAACAATTGACTTATTGAATATGTAAATTCTAAACATTTCGCTTTAAAATCTTCTTTTCTATATGGATACCTCATAAATCTTTCTTCACGAAAAACATTTTCTGGAATCTTATCAACATCAAATTCATTCCTATAAAGATTAATCATAAAATTCTCTCCGTCAAAAACTGATTTAATTTTATAATCAAACTCATCTGAAAAATTGTTTTCTATTAATTCATACCCAGAATCTATACTTTTTTGCTGACAAATATAAAACTCATCTTGCTCTTTGGGAGGAATAAGAAATTCCATTGATTTTTTAATCCTCTCTATTTGATTATTAGTCCATTCATCACGCAAATTACTAATTTTTATTATTGTTCCGGTAGAAAAATCAATTTCCTTCTCTATCCTATGCTCTAATTGTATTATTTTGTTTTTGACAGTATCCGGTATAAGCTCATATAAAGATAAACTAACATATTCAAATTCTGCTTCAATATCCTCAAGTAGATTCCCCTCTTCTTCAAAGCTATTCCAATTTGTTTTCCATCGAATAGTTGCATGCTCCTCTTGGCTTTTTGTAAACAATTCACACACTCCACCTAATCTATCCAAGGCAAATCGCCCGATACCCTTTTCTCCTGATTTTATACGTTTTTTCTTGGAAATATACTCTTTTTTCTTATTATCAGTACCAATCATCATCCAATTGTCTTCGATAATTTTCTTTGTCATTCCTGAGCCATCATCAATCAAAAAAATACTATCATTTTCAACATCAAAAAGTATGTAACACATTGTTGCATCCGCATCATATGTATTCTTTATTAACTCTATCAAAGCACTTTCGACTTTAGAAACACTTTCTCTTCCCAATAAAATTGTAGCTCGTGATGAAATTTTGTATTTCATTTTTTCCATAATAAATTCCTCCGGAACTAAAACATATAATTTTCAACATCCTTCGATGTTATTCTCACCGATTTACCACTTATAGGTATACCAACTTTAAAAACATACTCTTTAAATTCGCCACTTCTAAGTATTCTCATTGCATCTATCAATTCATATTCATTATTATCTTCCTTTTCCACGATATACATTCCCGCATATGGTATACATTCCTGTTCTAATTCATATACGTCTACATCATTTGTCACAACTGTTGAAATCAGAAGTTTTTTGCTATTCAAACCACTCAACGCCTGTGATCGACCATACTCATACCATTTTGCACTATTATCACTTTGCCTTTTGCTTAAATCATCTCGGAACTCATTAAGATATGCCGCAGCCTCTGGATATAATCGTTCAAACTCACCCTCTCCAAAACGTACTAGCCCATTTTCGTCGTATGTGTACGGAAAAATGATTTTTTCGTGCTTACCATATCTTAATGTTCGAGGTGTTTCAGTACTTCGAATCACTGCTCTTTCAATAGTATGGTTACCACAAACATAGCCATTATCTACTTCGGTATATGCCCCATCTGACAGAACATATGCTTTATTTAGAAGTGTTGCCACAACATGTGACACCTTAAAATAATCCCCAAATCGATGTTGTCCCACTTCATTCTCATCTGCAAAAAACCACTTTTCATCTAGTTGAGCAATAGGTATATCTATCGCATTTTCCATACTCATGTCCTGATAATGCAAAATCTCCTGCTGACGTTGTTTGTCTAACACCATAATGGATGACTTAACTAATGCCTTATCAAATATTTTAACTTGTTTGTAATCCTTTATTTGGGCAATGTACGGACTCATAAAAATCCTCAGATTATGTCCAAATACAGTCTTATAAATACTACTCGGAATAAGATAAGACATTTTCCCGTTATCTGCTAATGAATTAATACTTTTCTCTATAAATGCATAGCAATAATCAAATTTTCCTTTGACGCATGTAGAGAAATTACTCTTTACAAACAGCTGTTCCTCCTCTTTCAATTCACTGTATGTAATATAAGGAGGATTTCCAACAATATATTGAAATTTAATAGTAGTATTCCACTTCAAATAATCTGCATTTATCACTTTCCAATCAACTTTGTCAATATCGTTACGTTTTAATACTTCATCTAAATTATCAATACACTTTTTATACTGTTCTTCATCAATCTCGATTCCATATATGTCTTTTGCTAACCCATTCTTTATTCTTGTTCTAGACAAACCATTTTCCTTACAATCATCAATATACCTTTGAACTACCGCAACCAGGATGTTGCCATCACCACAGGAATTCTCTAGTATTTTTTTCCCATATAAATTATGGGTATAACCCACACTATCTAGTAATTCTCTTACATAATTTTCAGGCGTAAATACCTGGCACTTCTTGTTCATAGTTTTCTCTTCACTTTCTCTATTCTTCCTTACTCAATATCCATATCTGCTTGAGTGGTATTTCTGCCTTAATGGCAGAGCTTAAATTATCGTAATTATCAAATAGTTCTTTACTAGCATCGGTAGCGTCATATGTATAATCACCGACAATTTTACGCCACCTCTTTATACCTCATAAATACATACTCATAAATTTTCTGTCTATATGCAAATATTGCATTATCAGAATAACTCTCTGGTAATTCTTCCCAGAGAATCGTGCCTATAAGAGTATCAACTTCTGCCTTTGTTTCCTGCTTCTCTGTCCAATGGTCAAGTTCAGATATCTTTGCTTTTATCTTTTCCAGCAAGTCTATCGCAACTTTCTTTATCTTATTGATATCTTCTTTTGAAAGATTTTCATTGAAAAGCATATCATACAATGACAGTTCTTCATCACTTGTAAAGCCCTCTCTGACATAACGCTTTTCTTCCTGATTCATAGAATTAGCCAGATTTATCAAGTCCATAAATGTCTTTTCAATGTTTGCCCTGTCCTGCTCATTATTATATTCATCAATGATTGTCTGATATCTTTCATAATAATCCACACGACTTGGATTTTCTTTGAGCATACTGTCTAATCTTGTTTGAATCAGTTCATCCAAATCTGTAATGAGCAGATTCTTTTTCTTTGTCTTTGCAAACTCTCTTCGAAGCAAATCAAAATCTATTCTACTGATATCAAAACGCTTAGCTATGTCATTATTATTAGATTCCTGTTCGATCATTATATATTCACCTAGAATCCCATTAATCTGAACCATCAAAGCAACATTATCAATGTGTTTCTTCTTTTTCTTTAGTTCATCAGATATTGCTATAATCGCGTCTTTTTTGTTTCTATCCTCATCCGATATATCATCTCTGTCCAGATATTTCATCATACGATTTATTTCGTTTGCATATGTCATAAACTGCTTGCGTGATTCTCGGCTATCAGAAACAGCATTTGCTGCTGTCTGTAGTAATGCTAATTTTGAAAAGTCTTTTGCCTTAATCAAATCCTCCAACTCAAAATTTCTGCTACATAAAAATTCTATAGCTGCTGATATAGTTTCCAGCATGTGCTCTATAAGTTCTTCCTTATCTATTGTTGGATCAGTCTCTCTTCCTCCAACATTTGCTGTATAATCTGCAAGTGCTTTACGAAGTGCCTTTACTATGCCAATATAGTCAATAATAAGTCCGTTACTCTTGCCCTCTGCCACACGATTTGCTCTTGCTATTGTCTGCATGAGAGTATGTGCTTTCAAAGGCTTATCAAGATATAGACATGACAAACATTTTACATCAAAACCAGTAAGCCACATTGCACAGACAAACACTACTCGAAGTGGATTGTCCTTATCCTTAAACTCTTTATCGAGTTCTCTTTTCTCCATCTTTTCACGATGCGGCTTTATATCAAGATTCCATTTCTTAAATGTCTGAATCTCATTCTGCTCCTGAGAAATAACGACAGCCATTTCGGTTTCTTTCATCCATTTAATCTTGCGTTCCAGTTCCTGTACTTCCTGCTGTGATACTTTTGATTTTATGCCTTCTAATCGTTTAATTTCTTCTTCCCAATAATTCTGCACAAGGTTATACATCCGAACACAAGTCACTTTATTCAGGCACACAAACATAGCCTTACCACTTGTCCATAAATCCGAATAATGAGAAACAAAGTCTTTGGCTACAGATTTAAGCCTTTGTGGTGCTGTCATAATATGAATCTCTTTCTTAAACTCACGCTCCAGTTTTTCTGTCTGGTCTGGATCTAAATCTGCTGCCTCAATCGCATCCAATATCTTATCAGTAATATCCGGATTGTCTAAATCCAAAATCTTCTCTCCACGATTCTCATAATATAGCGGGACTGTTGCTTTATCCTCAACTGCTCTCTTAAAATCATAGATGGAAATATAACCACCAAATGTTCTCTCTGTAATATTATCATTTGATAATAATGGTGTTCCTGTAAAACCAATACGTGCGGCTGTAGGCAACAAATTCATCATATTGTCTGCAAATATTCCATACTGACTCCTATGTGCTTCATCGGACATTATAATAATGTCATGATCTGGTATGATTGGCTGTACATCTTTCTTATTAAATTTCTGAATCAAAGTAAATATAAAGCTAGGATTTCCTTGCAATTTTGTTATAAGGTCATCACCACTCGTAGCAATATACTTTGCAGACTTTGTTTTCCCCAATAATCCACAATTTTCAAAAGTATTGCTAATCTGTGTATTTAACTCATCCCTGTCTGTCAAAATCACAATCGTTGGAGAACCTGCAAATTTTCGCCGAATTTTCTGTGATAAAAATACCATCGAGTAACTTTTACCAGAACCTTGTGTATGCCAGAACACACCCAACTTTCCGTTATTCAATTTACGAGCTTCATATGCTTTCACCGCTTCATTCACACCTAAATACTGGTGATTACGTGCTAAAATCTTTACTGTTTTTCCATCTGAATGGTCAAATAATATAAAATTTTCCAACAAATCAAGAAAGTTATCCTTTTTGCATATACCTCTAAGCATCGTTTCAAGTGCAATATTACCTTCTTCCTGCTCAGACAATCTTTTCCACTCATGGAAGAATTCATATTTGCTACCTAATGTTCCCACTTTAGCCTCTGTTCCATTGGACAAGATAAGAAATGCATTATAATAAAATAGATGCGGTATTGTATCAAGATAATCTGTATAATTATCTGTGTATGCATTCTGCACATCTACTGAATTCTTCTTCAATTCTATAAAAAGAAGCGGTATCCCATTTACAAACCCCACAATATCTGTGCGTCTACGATAAAGGTCACCATGTATTTTCATTTCCTTAACAGCAAGAAAATCATTATTATCTGGATTTTTAAAATCAATGACTATTGCCTTCTTCTCCTCAATCTGACCATTCGGCTTTTTCACCTTCACTGGAATACCATCTCTTATGCATCTATACTTTTCCTCATTTATCTGCATAAGAGAAGCTGATGACATATGACTTTCAAATGTTTTTATAGCATCTTCAAGTAATGCTGGAGTAAGCCATGGATTGAGTTTTGAAAGTGCCTGCTTGAGATATTTCACAAGAAGGATTTCCTTATATGATTTCCTGCCAAATGTGCCAGTTTCACCTAATACTTCTGTATTATAAGCAAGTTCTACACGCCAACCAAGTTCATCTTCAAGAAGGTGACCAGCACTTTCCTGTACTAATATGTTTTCTGAATAATCATAGCTCATAATAATCTCCTCCTTCCTTTATCTCATCATAAATGCAACAATCATCATTTATTTTAATAATCAACAAAATCATTATCTTTAATAACGTATAATAATCCGCTATCATTGTATTGTTATCTGGCACAATAGAATCATGGATATAGCGATTTCTAATAGCTTTTCCATCACTAAACTCAGAATTATTCAATATATAATCAAAATATTTATATTCAGGTTTCGACAACAGTTTATCATCTACACAAATATCACCATTTTTAATCAATCGTTTTAATAATGGTGATTTTATATGTTGTAATGAAATAACTTCTTTTTCGTAAAACTCATGTAAAATAAATACTCTTTCCTTGTTATAATTAATAACATCATCTTCTATATATATTGCCCCTTTTTCGATTAACCAATTTAGTGATGCTATGTTATATGGTTCACATTCTGACAATTTTATATCTTCATTTGATATAAGCTTAATAAGAGAGTCATATTTTGATTTTGTTTTTTCGGTATACCCAAGCATGCTCTGCGATGAAAACAACATATTCATCTCTTTAATAAGTTCACTATTTATAACATAACAATATTTATTTTTTATTCGACTTGGGATATCTTTTATTCTTGGTGAATCTGTTATATATTTAAAAAGTTCAAGATCAATTTCTCCATCATCGCACAACATTTTATACTTACTTAGTACTCCATCTATAGCTGATGCAAGAGTTTTACATTTACTAAGTATGCTATCAGCCGAGTTTGGCATACTACATGTATAATCTTTAATATCAAATTCCTGTAATAAATAGGTTTCAAAAAACCATTTTATAATGTCTTCAATGTTGATATCAAGTTTAATCAATTGTTCAACATAACCTCTCATTTGAATATCAGATAAAGATTCTAACATATCAAATGCTACATTCTTCTTGTACATTCCAACACCTCTAACTTCAAAAATCTCCGTAAGAGGGTGTCTTTCTCCATGACTTGAAACACATGTGAATCTTGCCTGACTATCTATGTATTCAAATAAATATATGAAATTGTTTAGCAATGTTGGGTAATCAGTATTATCCTTTATCCATCCTGTATCATACTCTAGAATCCATTTACTATTTTCAATTTGGACATTCTTAACATTTTCAAATGGACCAAAAGTAACGCCAAAACCATAGTCATGAAAAACCGCCGATTTATTATTCTCCCAAAATTCGTTATTCCTCTTGTCCGCCATTTTTTTCATTTTCGGAGTAATCGGTAACTCTTTTGTATGTTTAGCATTTAAAATAAGTTTCATAAAATTCGGGTTAATATAATCACTTTTAAGATAATCTTCAATAAGTTTTACCCTTTTCTCAATGGTAAAATGTCTTGGAATATATACCTGTAGTTTTTTATCATGTTCTTCTAAATAATAAGAAACTACAAATTGCAACCCATATTGTTGTTCCTCTAGCAATATAGTTATCTCTTCATCAAAGTACTCTACAAATGACTTATCCTGTAGTATATGATAAGTATTCCAACGCAGCCCTTTCAGAACATCACATATTCTATCCTTAGAAATACACTTATAGGTTTTAAACTTATAAAAGAAATTTATAAAATCATCCCAATAACTCACATAACAATTATTAAAAGTATCAACCACATTTTCTTCTGTTATCTGTTTAAATCTCTCATAAACTACAGTATTTAAATTCAATGTTTTCGCTTTATATCTCTGATATTTTTCTTTTGACCAATCCGGAATGTCTGTAACTTTCTCAAAAAATAATTTTGTATGATAAAGTTCAAGCACTCTATTAATATCAGCTAACTCTATCTGATTTTGAACATAAGAATCCAAGATAGCAGTCACCTTTTGTTCATCACCACGATAACAAAATCTAGCGTTGAAATAATCTTTATGTTCAAAATCATTCATTATTTATACCTCCACTTCTCCACTCATCAATCTTGGTAATAATCGGTCACGAGCTTCTAAAAGTAAAACATTTTGATTCAACAAACTCTGCCTTTTATCAAAATAATTCTGAAATGGAACATATAGTTCATCTGGTCCAACTAACAAATCAATAGCATCTATATGTTTCTTTCCTAAATGTGATACTGTAGCACCTACTATTGTCTTCTCATAATATTTTATTGGTTTACGAATTGCCCATAATAACCACCCTTGCATTTCTTTTTTCTTAGGGCGAAAACAGCATGTACGTTGCACTAAGTATGCATTATCACCAGACCAAGAATTAATATGAAATTCCCCATCCATTCCAACTATAATATCGCCATTACCTATTAAATATTTTTCTTCTGTTTCTTCTGTCGTATAGTCCGAAGTGATTCCTGCTGGAATATTTCTTATTCGAACAATTGGTATACCTTTTTTCATATCATTAAACTTTGAACCATCAAAGGCATAACCATATTGAATATCTGCAATATCTACCAATCTTTTTCGTTTCCAACCTTCTGGCACCCCGTCAATTATCTCTGTATTCTCATATCTCGGAAAGTGTAAATCTACAAACCATTCTCTGTACAGACGTTCCGCTGCTTCTTCCAATAATTTAATTTGTTTTTTATTGTTCTCAATTAAATCATCATATGCTGATAAATAATTTACTATTTTATTTTGCACTTCTATATCAGGTGCTGGAAACTTTATTGTTGATAATTTCTTCCATGACAGATTATCCTGAGCCGTCCCTTGAGATATCTGTTTACAATCTCTTTGAAGCATATCAAATGCATACTTCACAAACTTTACATTAGCAATTCCGTCATATGGTATAAACCCCATTACACTATCTGGGAAACAAGCATCAATTCCTAAAATTGCTGTATCAGCTATATTAGCTGCAATGGTAATACAGAGTGTCCCAGCTTTCCATAATTTACTTTGCTCTAATCCCTTTTCATTGTATGTACTTTCATATTCCGTAAGATATAAATTTGCCTTCTTTACATCAGATGTTTGAACAAATGGATATTTCCCACCAAATAATGTCTCATCATTTCTAGGTCTATGTTTTGACCTACCACGAGAAACAGATCCTAATTCATCTAATGTTTTATATTCCCAACTCATAGCCCCATTTCCTTCATATTCCGTGAGATAGAATTCATCAAATCATTTGATTCTGCCTGCAATGCTAAAAGTTCTCGATGTATCTCTGCCATTCGCTCTTCAAAATCCACACCATCATCTTCCACAGGTGCTACACCAACATAGGCTCCCGGAGTAAGTGACCACCCTTTTTCTTCAATGCTGATTTCATCTTTATCTTCACATTTTACATCATCTGTTGTATAAGCGACTTTACATAATCCAAGGATATCGTGATACTCTCCTTCTCCAAACTTTTCATATAACCAATTAGCTTCTTTTGCTATTATAAGCCTTTCTGTAAGTTCAGAAATTCTATCATCGTATTCAGTCTGTAATTTTTTCTTTTCTCGCTTATCTGCTGCCTCAACTGCTGTTTTGGCTTCTGCACGAAGTTTCTTTAATCTTTCAGTCAAATCATGAACTTGTTCATCAAATAATTTGTCACTTCCAAGTGCATTTCTATATTCATGAAGTAATGCAGTATATTTCTCGCTTTCTCCACGATATAACCAGACAATAGCATTCAGATTTTTAAGTTGCCACTCTGACCATTCATTCAATGTACGGTCAACCTCTGTATAATAGTTTCTCGCATCAATAAAGAGAACTTTATTCTTCAATTCTTCCTTTTTGCCTTTATCAAAAAACCACAATGAACACGGAAGGCTCTTTGTATAGAAGAAATTGTTACCGACACTTATCATCACATCAACATGACCAGTTTTGACCAGCTTTTCTCTTATATCCTTATCACTTCCCTGACTATCTGTTGCAGAGGAAGCCATAACAAATCCTGCTCTGCCCTTTTCGTTGAGATAGGCATAAAAGTACGAAATCCATAGATAATTTGCGTTTCCAATTTCTTTATTCTTATTCTCCTTCGGGCAACCAAATGGAAGTCTTCCTGCACTGAATGTTGATTCTACCTTTACCTTATCCACGTTGAATGGTGGATTTGCCATTACATAGTCACAGCAACCTTCAAGGTTATGAGCATCATGATAAAATGTATTCGCTTCATCACCAGATTTTATTACTCCTGTAAGGCCATGAACTGCCATATTCATAAGACAAAGCTGTGCATTGTATTCTACCTTCTCCTGTCCATAAAATGTCATACTACTATTTGACTGTAAACCGGCTTCATTTACAAAATCACCTGTCTGCACAAACATACCGCCTGAACCACATGCCGGATCAAGAAGCACTCCAGATGTCGGTTCTAATATATTAACAATCATTTTCACAAGAGACTTTGGTGTAAAGAACACTCCATCATCTGAAGCTATATTTTTTGCAAATTTATTTAAGAAATACTCATAAATTCTGCCTATTACATCTCCACCAACTTCATCAAGTGCGTTGTTATTGAATATACGAAGCAGCTCTCCCAGCAGTTCATCGGAAAAATCCGTATAACTTTTTGGCAATACACCTGCTAACTGTTCACTTTGCTGTTCCACAAGTTCCATAGCATTGTTTACTACCTCACCCAGACTATTCATTGGCTGTCCAGTAATATTTTTCAAATCAGCTGATGCTATATTTTCAGGAAGATTCACGAGATAATCATACTGTGCTTCTCTTTGCAAAAACAATGCACTTTTAGCAGAAAAATCCTTGGCTTCTACAGGCATTTTTCTGCCATTACGCATTGGTCTATCCTTTAATATCTCTGCTTCCACCAATTTAAATCGACTATACGCATATCTTAAAAAGAGTAATCCCAGCACCGGCATACAATACTGGTTTGATGTCAGTTTAGAACCTGCTCTTAGTAAATCTGCTGATTCCCATAAATCAGATTCTAACTTCTTTATACTTCTGTTATCCATTATTTTTCTCCTGTTTTTCTATATCTACAATCTGAACAACATCACCGATATCACATTGAAGCACTTCACATATTTTTTCTATAACTGTCAATGTGACTGGCTCGTTATTCGTCATTTTTGCCATTGTTCCCTTACTAATCTTTGCCTTGCTACATAAAGCACCTTTATTCATTTCCTTATCAATCAGAATTTTCCAAAGATTATTATACGAAATTGCCATACCACACCTCAATTTTTTTATATGTTCTTAACAATATAGGGCTTATACGCCTCTATAAGCATATCATATATAGTCTATTTTTTCAAACCTCAGGAATATTTTTTTGTACTTTGCAAGAAGCAGAGGAATTACCTCCCTCTGCCCATATTCCACATCTTATCTTCTGCTTTTTCCTTTCCTGCATCCCTGCCAACGCTCACATCATAAATTCTCTGAAACTCCTCATAAAGCTCATCTCCAGCCAATCTTATCCCCAGTCTCTTCATAACATCTGAAAACAGCCGTATACTTGTATACTTCCACTTACATCTGCAATATCAAGCCCGAATATATCTGCCTTAACAGCGACATTAATTTCTTCATATGCCCCACATGCAAATAACCTTTCAGCAATCCATTCAACCTTATCAGCAGCCATCGGAATAACCGGAACCTCATCATCTACAGTTGCATTCTTACCTGTATAAATCTGTTCCGCATCACCATCATCCATTTCACGAGATTCCTCAACATATAAGTCTGCCTGTTCTTTTTCGATATTACTATATTTGTCTGCAACAGAGGCATCTTCTTTCCTACATATTTCCGTATCAACATCATCAATATCAGTAGCTGCCTTTTTCTCAACCTCAGACACAGTCTCCTGTTCTTCCATCCCCGATATCTCAAGCTCCTTTTCCCCAACAATCTCCTCATCCTCCGATACCGCATAATATACCGTATACAAATCCTCTTTCATAATACCTTCCACAAACTGCAGCTGCTTCTTAACTTCTCTTTTCTCCATTTCCAGTTCTTCCTGCACTCCCACATGCCACAGTTGATATTCCCGGTACTTTTCATCCGTCTTAATCTTCCGTTTCCTGTTGGTGTTTCCTTATAAATCTCCTGTTGTCTGTCATCAATCCGCTGTATCTTTTCTTAAACCTTTTCAATTCTTCCGTATACTTTGCTACACCAACCACAAATCGCTTCTGCTCTACGATTCTTAACCTATATAGCTTTGCATAAAACTTCTTCTGGAATGGTAACAGCTTCGCCCTGTGCAATCCTCTTATATCAGATGAATGAAAGTAAGGCTTGGCTTATGCTTTTTCAGCCACTTAGCTTCAATATCATCAAGCAGCTCATATGCTGTTTCATTGACTTCATCTGCCCGATCTTCAAGCTCCCCGAACCGCACCAGACTCTTATATCTCATTGGATATTCTTCCTTGATATATTTAATCCACATTCGCCCATACCTTCCTGCTTCTATATCAGTCTGCTCTGTTCCTGCAACAAGAACTGGATAGAAGATTCCATCCCTTTCTTCATATGGGATACCTAGCTTTTCAAATGTTGTCTTACTTATAATGATTACCGCCTTTCTCATCACTTAGCAGAATATCAAGCACATACTTTAATGGAACCAGCAGTTCTTCAACATCTATACCTCTGTCTGCTTCATCTAATGTCTGTAATTCTTCCAGTATCGTATCAAGATGCACCTGTACTTTCTTTGCCACCTTCATTCCACCAACAACCTTGATTTCATGCTTCAGCAGACATTGGATGATATAATCCTGTTTTGAAAGTCCGCTGAGTGAAACCTTCACATTCAGCTCCTGTGCTTCCTCCGGTGACATACGAAACACTACTACAACATTTCTCCATCTGTTCTTGGCATCCAGCCTTTTCTCGCTCATAATAATCTGCTCCTTCCGATATAACATCTATTCTTTTAATTTCTGCTTCATATATCCAACAAAACTTGTACCCACATTATCAGACTGCCTTGTACTTATCAATGCTTATAATCTTTTCCGTAGCTGCATCCATATCAATCATATGTGCTGTTTCCTCTGCCTACATAACATCTATATCTCCATCCTGCTCTTCTCAATCCTCAAAGCTTGCATTGACATCATCAAGTCTGTCTGCCATTGCCACCTGCTTTGACGGAAACATATGTGAATAACGATATGTGATATCAATACTCTCATGACCAACCCTGTCAGCTATTGCAACTGTGGAAAACTCGAGGTCAATCAGATGTGAAATGTGTGTTTTACGTTCTAAAGGATAATTCTAGGACACACAAAAATTTATCAATACAACCAGCTTATCTGTAAAAACGATGAAAGGACAAAAATACTATGAAACTTATATATGCTACGTATAACCAATACTGCAATAGTATTGATATAACCACCTTTGATAATATGATTTTGCGCATTGACTGTAATAAAGCAGAGGATGATTTAAAAACCACACCTAATTCACAGTTTGCATTAAATGCTCTTGCCATTGACAACCCTATTGAGTATGCCAGGATGGCTTTGACGGGTGAGATGCAAAATTGGGTGAATGCGGAAGATAGTCTGGAAGTGTGGTAATTTTATGGGTGGATTACTATGTATGGCAGTCCACCTTTTTTAAATTTTCAAAAAATATAAGTAGAATGTGGGAATTGTGCATGGTACAATGGGAAATAAAAAATTTGAAGTTGACGGAGGAAAATGCATGAGTGATTTGTATGTTTCAGATTTAGATGGGACATTATTGAGAAGTAACGAAGTAACCTCTAACTACACAAATCAAGTAATCAATTCATTGGTTGAACAAGGGATGATTTTTTCCTATGCTACAGCTCGTTCTTTAGTTACAGCTAAAAAAGTGACCGAAGGAATAAATGCAAAAATTCCGTTGATTGTATACAATGGAGCCTTTGTGATTGATAATATTACAGAAAAAATATTAATTGCTAATTATTTTGATGATTCAGTACATTCAGTGCTAGAAGATTTGTTTAGCAATAACGTGTATCCCATTGTTTACGCATACATTAATGGGATGGAAAAATTTTCGTTTGTGCGAAAAATGTGTACAGAGGGTATGAATATGTTCCTCGAAAGTCGTAAAGGCGATGTTCGAACGAATGAGGTGAATTCATTGCCTGAGTTGAAAGAGGGTAATATTTTTTATATTACCTGTATTGATTCGCCGAAAAAACTTATGCCTTTGTATGATAAATATAAGGATAAATATCATTGTGTATATCAGACGGATATTTATACAAATGAACAGTGGTTAGAAATTATGCCGTTAGAAGCATCAAAATCAAATGCTATAAGGCAATTACAAAGCATGATGAATTGTGAAAAGCTAATTGTGTTTGGTGATGGGAAAAATGATATAGACATGTTTCAAATGGCTGATAAAAGTTATGCGGTTGCAAATGCACACAATGATTTAAAGCAATATGCCACAGAGGTTATTTTGTCGAATGACGAAGATGGTGTTGCTAGATGGCTTAAAGCAAACTATAAGCAATAGAAGCGAGTAAAAATTTCAGTTTAGCAGAGAGATTGATAACATATGATTATTGGGAATTTCACGAGATGTAAAAGACTTTTGACATGCTAAAAACCTCGATGTCAAAGCTTTTTGATAGCAAAAATATAAATTTTTAATTAGTATGGGTATGCAAGGAGGTGAAGAGATGGAACTCGGGAAACAAATAAAAAAGCATCGTCAGGAAGCACAATTATCTCAAGAGGAGTTAGCCGAACGAATTTATGTATCAAGGCAAACAATATCAAATTGGGAAAATGATAAAAGCTATCCAGATGTGAACAGTTTGGTATTACTGAGTGAAACCTTTCAGATTTCTCTTGACAAATTAATCAAAGGAGATATTGAAGTTATGAAAGATGTAATTCAAAAAGAAGACATTGAAAAAATGAACCGCTATGACGGAATCTACACTATGATGTTGATTGCCTCTGCTGTTTCAGCGGTTCCGTTATTCATATTACTTGGTGTTTGGGCACTCATTCCTTGGGGTGTTATCTGGGGAATCGCAATGTATTTCGCTTTTATGCTTGAAAAAATAAAAAAAGGCAATGATGTTCAAACGTATAAAGAAATTGTTGCATTTTCTGAGGGGTAACTACTGGATGATATACAAAAACAGAGAGAAATAGGTAAACGTCAGTTTAGGTTAATGAATGTCCTTAGGGACACCGCCTATCCTGTTGGCAGACAGGATAGGCATTTTTATTTGCGCCTGCTCTTCCTCGAAGAGCTTTTCTCTTTACCGAGAAAGGCAAGCAACGCTACAATCAAGCTACCAAAGGACATCAGCAAAGCCAATATCCCAATGAAAATCGTAATGATCTCATAAGCTGTCATCGGCGCCACGTCTACACTCCGTTTCGGTCGGTGCTAAGCAGGTGCCACTGGCACCTAGCACCCCTTCCTATGTATTCCGGTGAACCGGTATCATAAACTCGGGAGGCTACCTCTACGCTCCGCTCCGGTCGGTGCTAAACAAGCGTCCCCCGGACGCTTAACGCCCTGTCATGGGTACTTTCCTTAGATAGTATCCTAATATAAGAACTAATGCTTCTGCAAAGATAAATAAAAATAATTGATTATCTGTTGTTATTTCAACCCTGCCTCCTTAAACTTTTCCAATCTGTAATGATGCTCATTATCCAATTCCTTAACACCATTTTTGTAATCATATCCAAATTTTCTATAAAACTCCATTGCTGTAATGGATGCCGGTATCTCAATTCTGCTTGCTCTTACATAAAATTCATCCGTTTCTAATGTATTTATGATTTTTCTTCCAACACCCTTTCCATGAAACTCCGGAAGAACAAAAATGGACAAAAGTATACTTTCTGTTTTACTTCCCCAAAAACTTGATATAGAACCTGTTCCAATTATTTTTCCATCAAATTCAAATACATACATATGCGCATAACTTGCCACATTCAGAACCTTTTCCGCATCGTAAGTCTTTGCAAGTTTCTCCATTGCTGATATGCCATAATCTTTACTGTTAACCTCTAAGAAATTCCTGACAATAAGATTTCTGACCTCTTGGGCATCCTCTTCCTTAAATCTCCTTACCTCAATATAACTCTTTACATAAAAAACTAATGTCATATTTTCGTTTACAACTATTTCATCTCCAGTTCGAACAAATCCATATTTTTCATACAAATGGCAATTTTTCTCTTCCTGCTTAATAGTAGATAACCACCATTCTATTGTATTCGGATAAATATCAAATAATTGTTTGATTACGTTACTGGCAATTCCTTTATTTTGAAACTTTGGAATAACAAAAATAGGAGATATCCAATTTACATTCTTGTGTACTTTTTGCCCTTTATGCCATTTAACTCTTACAGCTCCAGCTTTCTCACCATTAAACAAAATAAAATAGAAATCCGAATTATCATCAACTATCTTCTTTGTTATTGTTTCAAGGCTTTCTTTCGCCGGACTTGTAGCATCATTATGATATTTTTCATATAAGGGCATAAACGCTTCTATCTGCAGTTTATGCAGACATTCAGCATCTTTTCTTGTTATCAGTTTAAGTTCAATTAAATCATTCATTTTCTGCACCTCTTTCTTGTAAACATAAAAAATCGCACCAAACATTTAATGTCCAGTGCGATAACTCCAATTTAATAAGATGCAATGTATGTAAAATCTTCTCTTATATTCTGGTTTTATGCACTAGACTAAAAGACCTACACGCTATAACCTAATGCACTAACCTTGCATGTTTATAGCCGTGTACGTCCGTAATACATGTACATATAATGTCTTGAATATAAGTTCTGATTCATGTGTATGTTCTCCTTGTTTTTGTTGAATAATATACCAGTCTTGGCAATTCATGTCAACAATCTATTTGCCATTCAGAATAATATCTATCATTTCTTGCTTTCCATTAGTGTATGCTACTCTATCATCTGCATACTTACTTTCCAGTTCTTCCTTTACCTTCTGATACTGCAAAGCCATATTCTCATTAGCATTTAGATAATCTCTGAAATGAATATAATTTTTCCACTCAGTTCCGTTCCATTTCACAATATGAATATGGTGCGTTCTTGTATCATTTTCCATATCGCCCATTACATAAAGAAGCTGACGTTCCACATCTGAACCGCGATAAAATATTCCCACTTGTCGTAATTGCTCATTATGCAACATTACTTTATCAAAATCAGTTACACCAACGACAATATCAATAATCGGTTTTGCTTTAATTGCCGGTATTGCTGTACTTCCAATATGTTGTATATCAACAGCATCATCACCTAATATAGATTTAAGTTTTTTGATTGTTTGAATGGCAGCATCATCCCACTGTTTATCATGTGGTTCAAGCTGCACTGTTCCTCTTTTTAATCCTAATGACATAGCAATCTCCTTAATATTACATCACAATTT